>Ga0157369_10007959_pt1 | contig 12181 bp, 8 predicted proteins | sample C25metaG_FD_113461 | JGI IMG/M metagenome (GOLD analysis project Ga0157369, IMG submission 113461) | Corn rhizosphere microbial communities from Kellogg Biological Station, Michigan, USA - C2-5 metaG | ecosystem: Host-associated > Plants > Roots > Rhizosphere > Soil | place: USA: Michigan...
ACACTTGTGAACCCAGGCGGCACCCTTTTCATAGCAATATATAACGATCAGGGAAGGGCATCCCGCGTTTGGACGCGCGTGAAACGATTGTATAATCACTCCGCCTTAGGTCGGGCTGCTGTACTTGCCGTGTATATCCCGTACTTCGTGTTGTCGGGCCTTGCAATTGACATTGTGAGGCGAAAGTCACCTACCGCACGTTACAAGACTTACTGGCAGCAGCGAGGCATGTCGATATATCGCGATTGGATCGACTGGCTCGGTGGTTTGCCGTTCGAGGTTGCTACACCTGATCAGATATTCGACTTCTATCGGAGTCGTGGATTTGTGCTGGAGCGAATGCAGACATGTGCAGGCGGATTGGGGTGCAATCAATTTGTCTTCACTGCGCCGCAACTATCCTGATGACTTCGGCACCGGCTTCATTTCCAGACGGCAAGGGTGCTCTTACGCACGCCAAAGCAGCGCGGCGATTGTCGGTGCTGCATGTCATCACGGGGCTGAGTACCGGTGGCACTGAGCGTATGTTACAGAAGCTCCTTCGGGTGCGCACCGAAGATGTGATTCAAAGTGTGGTGCAGTTGCAATCCGGTGGCGTGATCGCAAGTGAAATGCGGGATGAAGGTATTGATGTTACCGATCTTTCTATCCGACGGTCGGCGACCTCCGCGTATCAATTCGGTAAGCTCGTACCTCTCGCGCGACGGGTTCGCCCCGACGTTATCCAAACCTGGCTGTATCATGCAGACCTCGTCGGCGCAATTTTAGGTCGCGTCCTGTTTAAGCCCGTGGTGTGGAATATTCGGGGATCGGATCATCCGGGAATGCACCGTCCGGTAGTACGGATGTGTGCAACTTTGTCACGCCTTCCGGCGCTTATCGTCGCCAACTCGGAGAGCGGGCGCAAGGCACATGAACGTGTAGGCTATACCGCCCGTGAGTGGCGCATCATCCCGAACGGGTTTGATACGGGGTACTTTGGTCGGGACGACTCTGCCCCCAGTGACGTACGCCGAGAACTCGGACTTCCTGACGATGCACGGCTCGTTGGAATGATAGCACGCTCGGATCCGCTCAAGGACCACCGGCTCTTTCTAGCCGCAATGGCGCAGGTGGTGGGTATCGTCCCTGGGACGTATGCTGTGCTTATAGGCGAAGGCATGGATGACGGCAATGCCATCATCGCGTCGGCGCAACGTGACGAGCGCACCAGAGGGCGGATTATCGGTTTAGGACGCCGCAGTGACATCGCTCGTCTTACCGCGGCGCTGGATGTCGCGTGCCTGACTTCGGTGAGCGAGGGGTTCCCAAATGTTATCGGTGAGGCAATGGCGTGCGAAATCCCATGTGTTGTGACTGACGCCGGAGCGTCGCGAGCTGTTGTCGGTGACACCGGCATCGTCGTCCCACCTGGTGATGTAGCAGCATTCGCGAACGGCGTCATTCGCATGCTGCTGTGCAGCGATGCGGAACGGCGTGCGTTAGGGATACGCGCGCGCAGACGCGTCATCGAGAACTTTAGCATCGATTCTGTGAGCGCAACGTACATCGATCTGTATCGTGCGATTGTCGAGAGGCACTACGAATGTGTGGAATAACCGGCTTTTGGGGTGCAGCGGCTTCGCGCGATACACTTGTCGAACAGGGTGCCTCGATGGCACGCGCCCTCTTACGACGTGGACCGGATGATGCGGGGGAGTGGGCGGACGCTGATGCGGGTGTGTGTCTGGCGTTTCGCCGCCTCGCGATTCTGGATCTTTCGGCTTGCGGCCATCAACCGATGGTGTCACGCGACGGCAGATTCGTAATCGTCTTTAACGGTGAGATATACAATTTTCGCGAGTTGCGACGAGAGCTCGAAGGCGTAGGTGCGGCATTTAGGGGGACATCTGATACTGAAGTGATTCTTGAAGCTGTGCGCATCTGGGGTTTCGATGCGACGATACGTCGCCTTGGAGGCATGTTTGCGATCGCCCTATGGGATGCGGAGCGAAAGACATTAACGCTCGCTCGCGATCGTATTGGCAAGAAGCCGCTGTACTACGGTGTGCACCGGGGCACGCTCATGTTCGGATCGGAACTGAAGGCACTTGCACGTCACCCGCACTTTGTACGGGATGTTAACCGCGACGCGCTCACGATGTATTTACGGTACGGGTATGTCCCGACGCCACTATCGATCTACAACGGTGTTGGTAAGCTGGTTCCTGGGACATACGTAGTATTTAAGGAACGTTCTGTCGCGGACACTGTGATGTATTGGAACCCGGTAGATGTTGCCAGAGACGGTCAGCGAAATCCTCACGACATGAGCGATGCCGAAGCGACGTCTTCTCTGGACCAGCTTCTGCGTGACGCAGTCATGCATCGAATGGTAGCAGACGTTCCGCTCGGAGCATTTCTATCTGGCGGCCTAGATTCTTCCACGGTTGCTGCAATTATGCAAGTGTCTTCGCGCACGCCCGTGAAGACATTTACTATCGGTTTCGATGTTCCTGGCTACAACGAGGCTGAAGCCGCAAAGGCTGTTGCTGCCCATTTAGGAACAGATCATACCGAGGTGTATATTACGCCGGACGAAGCGCGAACTGTGATACCAACGTTGGCGGATATATACGATGAGCCGTTCGCCGACTCATCACAAATACCGACGATACTCGTGAGTCAGCTCGCGCGGAAAACAGTGACCGTCGCGCTGTCTGGCGATGGCGGCGACGAGTTGTTCTCCGGCTATTCACGCTACCAGTGGGCACAAAAAATTTGGAGCGGCCTAGCGCGCATACCCGGCCCCGCGCGGGTGATGATGAGTCGTGCCGTGCATCACATACAGGCGGACACATGGGATCGCGTTTACGACGGCGTTCAATGGGCAATACCACACCGGTTACGTGTGACATCCCCCGGGGACAAGTTACACAAACTTGCCGATATTGCGGCCGGATCCCCGGACGCACTTTATCGCGGGCTGGTGTCGCAGTGGAAGTCGCCGCAAGACGTTTCTATGCGGAGTCGCGAGCTCGCGACCCGGGCTGATGAAGCGTCAATCATGCGCGCGACTCCCGACTTTACGTCGCGCATGATGCTGACCGATCTGATTACTTACTTGCCAGACGACATTCTGGTCAAGGTCGACCGTGCGTCGATGTCGGTGAGTCTGGAGGCGCGCTGCCCTATTCTCGATCATCGTGTCGTCGAGTGGGCCTGGAGGACTCCGCTGGGGCAAAAGTCTCGCGATGGGGTTGGAAAGTGGCTACTTCGGCAAGTGCTCTATCAATACGTTCCGCGAGAGCTGGTCGACCGTCCAAAAATGGGTTTTGGAGTTCCGATAGGCGTTTGGCTACGTGGTCCGCTCCGCGCTTGGGCTGAGGACCTACTCGACCCAGAATCGATTAGGCGCGATGGGTTTCTTAATCCCGATCCGATCCAGCGTGTTTGGCGCGACCACGTGTCTGGTACCCGCAATGATGAATATCGTCTTTGGGTAATTCTGATGTTCCAGATGTGGCGGCGCAGGTGGCTAGATTGATCGCGCTGCAGCGTGTGATCATGTCATGAGTAAGGTATTACTTGTAACAAACGCAGAGTGGTACTTCTTGTCGCACCGCGTCGCGCTGGCTCGCGCGTTGAGAGATGCGGGGCACGATGTTGTCATCGCTGCCGAGACAGAACAGCAGCGAGCTGCTGAGGTTGAACGGCTCGGCTTTCGGTTCGTCCGGATTCCACTAGCGCGACGTTCAGCGAGACCTACCGCTGAACTGTCGACACTGCGTGCATTATACGACCTGTATTGTGTCGAGAAGCCCTGGGCGGTCCACCACATTACGATCAAGCCAGTGATTTACGGCTCATTTGTTGCCCGCGCACTCAAGATCCCCGTCGTGGTGAATACGATTCCCGGGTTGGGTTACATGTTTACTGGCACGGGATCAAGCGGCATTGCGCGGCGCCAGGTTGCGCTCACGTTGTATCGTTTTGCGCTGAGTGGACGTAATGTGCGCGCGATTTTCCAGAACCCCGACGATCGCGATCTATTCGTGCGAGCCGGTGCTATCGATCCTGCGCGTGCAGTTACCATTCTTGGATCAGGGGTTGACTTGGAGGCCTTTGCAGCAACGGAGGCGTCGTCTGGCACTCCTCTCGTAGTAATGCCCGCGCGGCTTCTCTGGGACAAGGGGATCGGGGAACTGATCGAAGCTACGAGGATTCTCCAGGCACGGCGAGTCAAATGTCGCATCATACTCGTTGGAAGACCAGATCCGTACAATCCGTCGTCCGTACCTGAGACCATGTTGCGTCAGTGGGTGCGTGAGGGCCTGATTGAGTGGTGGGGATTTCGCGACGATATGGCGGCGGTCATGCGCGCCGCACACATTGTCGTTTTGCCAAGCTACAGGGAAGGGGTTCCGAAAGCTCTTCTGGAGGCCGCTGCCGCCGCACGGCCGATCATCGCAACTGATGTGCCTGGCTGTCGCGAAGTCGTCAAGGACGGGGTAAACGGCATCCTTATCCCTGCGCGAAATGCCGGAGCGCTAGCGGAAGCAATCGAGCGGCTCGTTCTCGCTCCCCAACTGCGCCTGAACATGGGAGCCGCCGGTCGCGCGCTCGCGGTTGAACGGTTCGGCGACCACGCTATCGCCATGCAGACGGTTGCGGCATACTCACTCGCGGCGTCGTGAGGGTCCTAGTCGTAGGCGCGGGCGGGTTTGTCGGTACCGCTACATGTGTGGCACTCCAAGCCCGCGGCCACGATGTACGCGCGATCGTCCGCCGGCCACTTCCGCTTCACCTCGCGGCGACCACGCAAGTGATCGTACCGAACGTGGAGGATGTTGTCGACTGGACGGAGTTTGTGCGGGATGTTGACGCAATCGTATATCTTGCCGCGAGGGTACATGTGGCCCGCGAGACCGCAAATGGTGCCATTGCGAGTTATCGCGGTGTAAACGTGCTCGCGCCAGTTGCTCTAGCGCTCGCGGCCGCGGCCTGCAGTACACGAACTTTCATCTACGCTTCTTCCGTGAAAGTTCACGGAGAGCGTTCTGAGAACGGTTTGCCGCTTGACGCCACATCTCCGATGAGACCAGAGGGACCATACGCAAATTCGAAAGCAGAGGCAGAGGCCAAGCTGTCTGACGTACTGTGCAAAACACGTACGTCACTCGCAGTTGCCGTTCTACCTCTTGTCTATGGACCAGGGGTGCGCGCGAACTTCCTGCGGTTAATTGAGCTAGCAAGGATCGCTCAATTGCTGCCGTTGCCACTGGCGTCACTTCGGAATGCTCGCAGTCTGGTCTATGTCGGCAATGTTGCAGATCTAATTGTTAGGATCGTCGAGTCAGGGATGAGTGGTCGATTCATGGTTGACGACGGCGCGCCGGTATCAACGCCGCAACTGATTCGCGAGATATCCGAGCAATTCGGCTGGAAGACGAAGTTGTTCCGCTGTCCTGACCGACTACTACATCAGGTTGCATCGCTTCTCGGACAGGCGGATGCGGCAGATCGCCTTTTGGGGTCGCTCGCCGTGGATTCGACAGACACGCGAACAACGTTGGGATGGGTCCCTCGCTGGTCCCGGCGAGAAGGGCTATCCGAGACTGCCCGTTGGTATAGGCAGTTCGTCGCTGGCAGATGAATAATCTACATTTAGTGCAATTCGTGATGGGTGCGGTGGCATTCATTTTAGCTGCCACGCTAGTCGCGGCGATGCGGAAGATTGCCTTGCTGATTGGGATGATCGACCTGCCCGGCGCGCGATCGTCTCACGTTCTCCCGACGCCGCGGGGTGCGGGGCTCGCTATCCTCATCTCGGCTGCCCTGGTGTACGTGTCAATTGCGCTCGCAGGCTTGACATCCGGCGATCACTCGTTGCCGGCAGCTGTGCCGATCCTTGCCATTGTGTCAGTTGCATTAGTGGGGGCACTCGACGATCGGTACGGCTTACCGATAACGGGACGACTGCTGGTGCACATTGTCGCCTCGCTCGTATTCGCAATCGCTGCGACTGCACACGTGGGCGGGTCGTTTGTAAGCCGGTTCCTTGTAGTTACATGGTGGGTGTTTTGTGGCGTATCCGCGATAAACGTTACAAATTTCATGGACGGGACCGATGGCTTGATCGGATCCACTGTCATGATTTACAACGCGTATGTTTTCGTCGCGGCTCCCAGCGGGAGCGCCTTGGCGTGGTGGGCGCTGATACTCTCTGCCTCGTGCGGCGGCTTTCTTGTGTGGAACTGGCCACAAGCTAAGGTTTTTATGGGAGATGTCGGCTCGGGAGCCCTGGGACTGCTCACGCTGGTCGAGGGGATTGCGCTTATGAGGCAATCAAATCTGTCGATTGTCGTTGCGTTTCTTCCCTTGCTTCCTATCTATAGCGACGCCGTGTTTACTATAGTATGGCGTATACGTCGAGGGGAGAACATTAGCACAGCGCACCGTAGCCACCTCTATCAGCGTCTGGCGAATGGCGGTTGGGGACATCAGCGCGTCGCGTGGTTGTATTCGGGTGCGGCCGTGGCTGGTGCGTTTGCCGGTTATCGAGGAAGGCAGTCCCTACTTGCAATACTTTTGTATACTTTCCTCGTGTTCACACTCGGTGCCCTGCTTGGCAGGGTTGTTCCGCTTGGTCACAATACTGATTGTAACCCAACATGACGGATATTCCGGTAGGCAGCGACCCAGATGTCGTACACGTCCGGCGGGAGACTCCGGGGTCGGCATTCATTGTGGCGCTGCGCCCCGCTCTTGAAAAGCCTAGGCTTGTGGTAGGCGTAGGTCTTCTGTTTGCACTCGCGAGTGGTGGTTGGTCATTGACTCGGCAACGAAGCTGGACTTCGTCCGCGTCGTTCATGCCGGAAAGCCCACGGATACCAAGTGGGCTATCCACGCTGGCAGTACAGTTTGGAGCCAATGTTGGTGGAGATGCAGGCCAGTCACTGCAGTTTTATACCGATCTCGTCACATCTCGAGAAATTTTGCAGCAGATTGCGGCGACTCGCTATAATGTCACGGATATATCGCCACCCCGCAGCGGTGATCTCGTAACTCTATATAAGATCAAAGCACCAACAGAGCCGCTTCGGCGCGAAGCGATATTGAAACGTCTGCGCGCCGATATTCATGCGACTAACTCCCCCAAGACTGGCGTCGTGATGTTGACCGTAAATGCACCATGGCCTAGTCTTGCCCAAACGATGGCGACACGACTGATCGACGCAGTGAGTGCGTTTAACCTGGGCAAACGACAATCGCGCGCCGGAGCGGAACGTAGATTCGTCGAGGGTCGACTTGCGGACGCGCGGCGCGATTTACTCACATGGCAAAATCGACTGCAGGACTTTATGCAGTCAAATCGCACAACAGCGGGTTCCCCGCGCCTAACATTGGATCAGGCTCGTATCGAACAGCAGGTGAATCTCGCGCAAGCGCAGGTGACCGCCCTGAATTCGGCGTTCGAGCAGGCAAGGCTTGATGAGGTTCGCAACACTCCCGTTATAACAACATTGGAAGATGCCGATTATCCTGCCCGTCCGAACTCACGCGGAGGGTTAAGGAATACGGTGCTTGGCGGCTTGCTTGGCGTCATTCTCACGGCGATCGCTGTAATTTGCTTGGAAAAATTTCGTCGACTCTCTGCGCGAAACAAACTGGTCGGCGAAGATGCGAGCCATACGCCTAACGGTACCGTGGGCGACATCTAGCCGGTAGGCACTACCAAGAGTGAGGCGTAAACTTGACGACGACATTCAAATTCAACGATCGTGGAACGCTCTCCGCGCGTTTCGCGTCAGTAAGTGATGCGCCGTATGTGAAGTCGAATTTGGTCCTCAGGCGGACACGTTCGTAACCCATCGTTCCGCTTAGCTGGGCCGCTGCATAGTCAGGGACCCCCGATGTCAGGAGGGTTGTACCATCGTTTGCCACGTTTCGCTGTACAAACAGGGTTGTCCGCCCATCTGGGCCGAAGTGATCCCAGGCGATGATCGCTCCAGCGAACGAGCCGATGCCGGCAGCGGCGCCGAGCAGTTGGCCGTACTCGGTGTGTCCCTGCCTCAGAACCGTATGTATGTAAACGCCACCTTCGTCACGATGACGCGCAAGCGTCGGGTCGGTAGCGTCGATGTATTCACCCCGAATTGCGCTAAAAGTCGTGCCCGTTTCGAGAAATACCTTTCTGAAACCCACCATCGCGATTCTAGAGTGATCAGGTTCTGACTCCAAGTCTCGGAGGTCTGCGTTGTGGTCCTCGTGCCCATATTCCGCATACATTTCAAATCCGCTCTTGGGCAGCACCCATCGTCCGAATAGCGTGGCAAGCTGATTCTTTTGAGCATCAATATTACCAGCGCCAGAGAGCTCTGCGCCCGCTGGAAGTGAATTCTTCAAGATTCCTTCGAATGGCGATCGGAGCTCGTTCGACCCGACGCGTCCCCTCCACGCTTGGTGGAAGAACCTAGCAGCTCCCAGTTCGAGCGCAGGAATGGCAGACGGCGAAAAGGTCACGACGAGCCCTGACATGAACCGCTTTGTTCCTGGATGGCTCAGGTCGACGAACGTATCCGACCCGACGACTGGGGAAAAGTTGGACTGACTCTCCAATCCATATTCGACGCGAGCCTGAACTTGGCAACCCAGATATCGGTTGGTCGTTCGGTCGATAAAAAAAGATTCGGGATCCCCGCAGCATTATTTCCCAATATTATGGGGTAGGTAGTAGCCGGGCCCCAGTATTGGTTCGCGGTACTCATGCCCGCAGATATTCCGAATGCGTCCACGCGTAACGTTGTTTGTCCCCAGTCGAAACGAGAGTAAGCGCCGTTTCCAAATCGCTGTGGAAGATCGATCGTACCCGGAAAATTCGGATCCGCAAAACGCGCGTTGCCTGTATGACCGTTTGGGACAAGTGTGAACGACGTATTCTCCGCTCGAAACACGATTGGATTCACCACCAAAGTTGCCGGGCCCCACGCAATCGCTATTCCGCCTTGCACCGATGTGGTAAGCCCCCTCCCGGCCCACACCGCACCGTCGTTACTTCCCCATGGAAATGCGCTGTTAAATTCGGTACTGGCTGTAGATGGGAGAACCGAGAAATGATGCGCACTGTCGGACTCGAATAGCCAGCTCCGTTGCCATGGATGCGCACCGCTAATCTTCGATAAAGAATCGACTTCCGGAGCGGAGAACGGTCGCAGCCCCCATGCGCCCAACGGCACTTTCCCGAGTGTCTGCAGGTAGCGCACGTAGTTGTCGAGTTCGAAGCCTGCGGGAATCCCGCCGCGCGCACCGGCGACACTGGATTCGCTCTGCGCGATCGCTGTCTGCGACATGACGAGCAGTCCGATGCCGCCGGCCAGGGCGGCGCGGATGGCCGTGCGGATGGTGTTGCGAGTGACCCTGTTGGAGTAAATTGGCATCGGTGACGCAAATGAAACTGACGGAGCCGCCCATGCGACGTGTGTCGCATCGCTCGGCCCAATCTACTCGCTACGAGCAGGGCTTGCAGCCACGCACTCCGTGGATCTGGCTGATGCTGTCACTCACGTTCGGCGTCACGGCGTTGCCACTCTCGGCGCAGACCGGCAGGCCTAAACGTCAGATCGGTCCGATTACATATCCGACGTCGGATGCCAGCGATCGAATTCGATTGTCCCAGCTCGCGGGCGATACGGCGCATCTGAGTGCGTATCTCGTCCGGTCGCCATCGACGACCCTTTTCGGCGACAGCACTCTCGTTCCTGCGCGGCGGTCGCTCAAATGGCTGGCGCCCGACGTCCATATGACCGTCAACAGCGCGATTCCGCTTTCGCTCAACGAAGGCGGTATGTGGGCCGGACGTGGTGTGTCTACACGTCTCACCGGTGGCGCCGAGCTTTCGACGGGACGACTTCGCGTCGTGATAGCACCTGAGTTCTGGACAGCCATCAACGCGCGCTTCGATCAGATATCGCGCAAGAACGGCTATTACTACTACCTCGCCTACGCGCCGCAGTCGCGTGATGGCGGTGGTTTCGCGAATCGCTGGTACGCGCAGCCGTACTCGGCGGATCTGCCATGGCGGTTCGGCAGCTCGCCCATCGGCCGCCTGATCCCAGGTCAGTCGGGAATCTGGTACGACAACGGCCCGATCGAGTTCGGGGCGACCTCGGAGAACATGTGGTGGGGCCCCGGCATTCGCAACGCAATAATCATGAGCGATAACGCTGCCGGCATTCCGAGGCTGGAGATGCGTACAGCGCGACCATTCAAGACGCGGGCTGGGACCTTCGAAGCGCATTGGTTCGTGGGTGCGCTGTCGGAATCGCAATTCTTCGATACAGCGAAAACGAACGACGTGCGCTCGATTGCCGCAGCAGCGGTCACGTGGCAGCCCGTCTTCCAACCCACGCTCACGCTCGGTGTTACTCGCGCCGTTTACGCGACGTCAAGTGGATATGGGTCCGTACCCTTTCGCTGGTTCGACGTTTTCGCCAATACGGGCAGCCCTGCCAACCACTTGCCGTCGGATTCGTCGCTTACGCCCGGCGGCCGCGATCAGCTTTTCTCACTCTTCGCCCGGTGGGTATTCCCGGACGATGGTTTCGAGACATATGCCGAATGGGCGCGCCAGGAGCTTCCTGCCTCGCTGCACGACTTCATCGTCGATCCGACCCACTCGCACGGCTACACGCTCGGTCTCCAGTACCGACGGCCCGGTCCAATCGACAAACCGACATTTCGGGTCCAGGGCGAAGTGACCACGCTGGAACAGAGTGGCGACTTCAAGAACCGTCCGGTCGGCGTTTTCTATACCAGCCGCCGGGTGATTCAGGGTTACACCCAGCTTGGCCTGCCAATCGGCGCGTCATTCGGGCCCGGCGGCTCGAGTCAGTGGCTGGCCGTGGACCGGATCTGGTCTGGTGGGGCAATTGGTGTAACATTCAATCGCATCCGCTGGAACGAAGATGTGCGAAGCACCTTTACGTGGCCGGCCTACCTTGGGTATTGCAATCACGACGTGTCCATCATGCCAGGAGTTCGCGCAGGCCACAATGTCGGCGGAGGGTATCTGTCCGGCACCGTGAGCTTCGGCGACAGGCTGAATTACAACTTCCAGAACATCTCCGGTTGTAATGGCCCGGCTATGGTGGATGTGCACAATACGAGCGTTTCCATCTCGTATTCCCCCTTCAAGTGACGCAACCGGTCGGGGGGCGGGTCATCTGGCCAGATACTTGCGCGGGTCGCCCGACGACGATGTCCAACCGCTCTGTTCGATCAATTTCGCCCGATCTGCATGACGCCTGATTCGTCATCCGAGCCAGCGCAGCGATTAAGGCTCCATTCGTTACCCAAAACCGTTCCAGGCCGCCGAGCCCCAAGTGCAACAGCTGAATGGCCGGCGCGCGTACTGCGTCAGCGCCGCCCGGTCGCGGTCAGGCGGCACGCAGTCCGCCTCATCAAGCGCCTCCTCGTCCTTGGCGTCGCCGATGTCTCGGCGGTGCTGCTCATCCAATCGATCGTCTGGGCGCTGGCCAATTCACAAAGTGTCCCCCTGCTGGGTGGCATCCCCACACCATTCGGTCCCGCTCCGGCCGTCGTCCTGCTCGCGAGTCTTCTCGTCACCGGTAACTATTTCCGGGGCGTGCATCTCTATCAGGCCGCTCGTCTCGCCGCAGCCTCGGGAGTAGCCGCCGCGGTCTTTTTGTGGCCTCTCGTGGCCATCCACGGGGCGCTGGTGACCCTTCAACTGTTCGTGGTGGTCGCGGCAGGGCTCTGGATCATTCTGGCCGCCGAGCGCCGGCTGACGCAGTGGTTCCTGCGCGAGATCTGGCCCGGCCCCAACGGCGCAACGCCGGCAATCGTGGTCGAGCGCGCCGACGCCGAGCAGTGGAACTTCGACCAGATGACCACCGAGTTTGGCGGCGACTACCGGCCCATCGGGACTCTGACTCTGGGTCGCGACGGCAAGCAGCGCGAGGCCCTCACCCGGCTGGCGCATGCGATCAGCTCGGTCGGAGCCGAGGCGGTAATCGTGGCGTCGCACCTCGAAGAAGAGCAGGTTCGTGAGGTTTTGGACATCAGTTTATCGGCGGGATGCGAGTTCCTGTATCCCGCAAGATCGGTACAGATCGCCGGCCGACGGCCATTGCTCGTCTGGCACAAGGACGAGCCGTTTTTCGAGCTTGGCGCGCCGCTG
>Ga0157369_10007961_pt1 | contig 12179 bp, 8 predicted proteins | sample C25metaG_FD_113461 | JGI IMG/M metagenome (GOLD analysis project Ga0157369, IMG submission 113461) | Corn rhizosphere microbial communities from Kellogg Biological Station, Michigan, USA - C2-5 metaG | ecosystem: Host-associated > Plants > Roots > Rhizosphere > Soil | place: USA: Michigan...
ATACATCGAATGCGTTGATAGCCGTCAACAAGCAGCGCGCCACGCGTGAGCAACAGGAGAAGCTCGTGGCTGCCTCGCAGGATGCGGCCCGTCTCGCGCGTGTCCGCTATCAGGGCGGCGCAACCAGCTATCTTGAAGTGCTCACGACCGATTCAAACTTGTTCTCCGCGCAATTGAATCTGGTGAGCGCGCGCGAAGGCGAGGCGCTGTCACTCGTCCAGCTCTACGGATCGCTGGGCGGCGGTTGGGACTGAGACGATTCAGATCGTTATGGATGTGAGGTTATATGCTTTCAACAACTTGCGTATTGTCAACAGGTTATGAAGTCGAGAAAGAGAACGAGTCCTACCTGAGGAGCCAAGCTTTTGTCCGCATAAATACTGCATTTTCTTGACTTCTCCCTACGATTGTCCTAAACCCGCTGTGAAGGCTTCAGAACGAACCCCATATTCGGCAGGGATGAACAAGTTTCCGTCGCGTACAAGATTTCCATTGGGATCAATGAGTGCAACGGAAGGGACTTGGCGTATGCCCCAGTCAGAAGTCATCCTGGTCGTCTCGTCGTAAGCGACTGTGAAAGCTGGAACGAAATGCCAAACTGATTTCTCCAGCTTCAATGTCTGCATGCACCGGGCCCACATGCGGCCCAATCAGAGTGCGGATAGGAGCCGGGCAACTGGCTCTATCCGCTCTATCAACGCCGAGCTTTCGTAGAAATTGAGGATGCAAAGCCCGGACGGGCCGTTGGTGATGCACAGCATGCTCTCGGTATCGCCAAGTCGGAGTCGAAACCAGACGGGAGCAACTGGGCCCCACTGGCGACTTCATCCAGATACAGCCACAGCAGGTATTCCAAACGTTCCTATGGACATTCCAAAGGTGCAAATGATACCTTTGGGTTGTGCAAAGGACGGATATGACCGAAAAGTCGGAGGTTCTGCAAGGCACACTCGACCTGATGATTCTCAAAACCCTTCACGCCCTGGGTCCACAGCATGGGTTTGGAATCGCGAGACGTATCGAGCAGGTGAGCGAAGATGTGCTGAGTCTCAATGAAGGCACCGTTTATACCTCACTGTTAAGGCTGCAGCAGCAAGGCTGGATCGTGGCGAAGTGGGGTGTTTCGGATAATAACCGAAAAGCCAGGTATTACTCCATAACCAAAACCGGTCTCAAACAACTCGCAATACAGACTGAGAATTGGGAACGGATATCCGGCGTCATTGCTCGCGTCCTCAAGCTGCAGGGAGAGCAATTACCATGACGAAACAGCTCCTCGTATTCATGGCAAAGCTCCGGGCCCTGTTTGGGCAACGACGATCCAGTGGCGAACTAGAAGACGAGATCCAACTGCACGTCCAAATGCTGAAGGAGCGCTTCATTCTACAGGGTATGGTCCCCTGCGATGCTGAAGCAGCGGCGAGGCGCCAGTTTGGGAACGCAACACTGTTGAGGGAGCGGCACCACGAGCAACGTACCTTCTTCTTGTTCGTCACCTTGATCCGAGATCTGCGGTTCGGTCTGCGCCAGTTGCAGCGAAATCCCATGCTGACGTGCGTCGCCGTGGCGTCGCTGGCTCTTGGTATCGGTGCAAATACAGCGATTTTTGGCGCGGCGAAGCAAGTATTGTTTGACACACTGCCGGTGTCGAGCCCTCGCGAACTCCGAATGTTGACCTGGATCAGCGGCCCGGAGCGGCCGGTTCCTCCGGTGTGGGGAGATGTGGGGCCGAATGAAGCCGGCGGACTTAGCAGCGACAGCTTTTCTTACTCGGTGCTTGAACAAATGCGCAAGAGAACCGATGCTGTGCAGGCGCTCATCGCATTCAAAGATGTTCCTATGGCCGCAACCATCGACGGCCACGCGGAGATGATTAATGGGGAACTCATCAGTGGGAATGCCTTTCAAGCGCTCGGCGTAAATTCGGAACTGGGGAGGACGTTGACCGCCGCCGACGACGCCGCGCCGGGCAGCGGCCCCGTAGCCGTCATCAGCGACGGATTCTGGACGTGGCAATTTGCGCGGTCTCCTTTGGTTCTCGGGAAGGCTATTTCATTGAATGGCATTGCGGTGACGATCGTCGGCGTCAGCAGAGGGCGTTTTGCGGGATTGCAAATGGGTAGCCCGATGCAAATCTTCGTTCCGATCACCATGCAGCCGCTGATTCTCCCGAGGGCACAGAATGGGAGCGTCTCTCTGCTTGACAACCCGCAGTCTTGGTGGGTGCAAATCCTAGCCAGATTGCGGCCGGATGTTACCGAGAGGCGGGCTGAGAGCGAACTTGATGCAATACTGCGACAGACCGCGATGCCGATTCTCAAGCAAACAGGAGACCTGGATCGATTTCATCTGCACTTCGAGCCGGGTGATCGCGGGTTGGATTACCTGCGAGGACAGTACGCCCGGCCGTCGTATGTACTGCTCGCGCTTGCTGGATTAGTCCTGCTGCTGGCTTGCCTCAATCTCGCGAATCTGCTCCTGGCGCGCACGTCGACCCGGCAGCGCGAACTCAGCACGCGCATGGCGCTGGGAGCGGGCCGTGGAAGTATCCTCCGGCAAACGCTCACCGAGAGCTTGTTGCTTTCCGTTTTTGGGGGAACGGCGGGTTTGCTTCTCGGCTACCTCGGCCGCAACATTGTCCCGAGGCTGTTGACGAATTCTTCGTCGCCGGAAATGGTGCAGGTACAGTTCGACTGGCGCGTGCTTCTGTTCACTCTGGGAATCTCCTTGGCCACCGGTATATTGTTCGGAGTCGCGCCTGCCTGGCAGGCGATGCAGATTGCAGCGCACGCCGGTGTCCGGGCATCGGGGGGCGCCACCGCCGGCCATCAAAGGCTCAGGTTCGATAAGACCCTCGTGATTGGCCAGATTGCAATCTCCGCGACACTCTTGATGGGCGCAGGGCTCTTCGTCCACACGCTATTCAATCTCGGTCGCATTCCATTGGGATTTGAATCGAGCCATATCCTGCTTTTCCGCCTCAACCTTCCGCGCGCCCGCTACAGCGATGCACAAATGACCGCGTTCTTCAAACAGTTGGAAGAAAGGCTCGCGTCACTTCCCGGAGTTCGCTCGGTAACCGTGAGCAACATCGGCATTATCGGCGATGGACATTCGGGAGCGAATTTCCATGTACTGGGCCGTCCGAAGGAAAAGGATCCCGCTCGGGTACAAACCAACGGTGTCGGCGCGGATTTCTTTGAGACACTCGGCATCCCGATTTTGCAGGGGCGCGCATTCAATCGGCGCGACAATTCGACATCTCCCAAGGTCGCAGTTGTGAATCGCGCTCTGGCAGAGAAGTTTTTTCCCAACGAGAACCCCATCGGGAAGACGTTCGAGACAGATGACGTAGAAGGCCCGGTTGAGATCGTGGGCATCGCTGCGGACACGCGTTATGCCGATCTGCGCACCGATACCCCTCCCACCTTTTATGCTCCGTATGTGCAGAAGGAGAACGGGCCGAGTCGCATGATGGTTGAACTGCGCACCATCGCGGACCTGGCCGGCGTATTGACCGGGGCTCGAACAGCCATCGAATCCCTTGATCCAAGTCTGCCAATGATCGAGGTTCGCACGATGAAGGAGCAGGTACGTTCAACTCTGGCGGACGAGCGCGCTCTCGCGCAGCTTGCGGGAGGTTTCAGCTTGCTGGCATTGGTGCTTGCCAGTATTGGCATTTACGGAATGATGGCGTATGCGGTCAATGCCCGGACCGGAGAAATCGGCTTACGCATCGCCCTGGGAGCACGGGCCAGCCAGATTCTCTCCCGCGTATTGCGCGAAGCATTCTGGATGACCGGCGCAGGTATCGTGCTTGGTTTGATTGCGGCTCTATGCCTCACGCGATTCATTCGAGTCATGCTTTACGGCCTTGCAAGTACGGATGCACTTACCGTCGCCGGCACAGTTGCTCTTCTGATGGCCATATCGCTGCTCGCAGCTTTCGCGCCAGCCCGTCGTGCCTCCAGGATCGATCCTATCCGCACTCTTCGGCACGATTGAAATGCGGTTAGGACAATTGGAGTTCCTTCGAATCCGCTCTGATTCTTCGGATCTCGAATGGTTGATCTGACTGCAAGATTTGCACAGAATGTGAGGAGACAAATGGACGATCAGTTCAAGAATCACTTCGAGCAACACAATCGAAATAGGAGTTCATTGCATTTATCGTCGACGGCGGCGTTGCGCGTAGCGATCGCCCTTTCTTTGCTTTTCATTACCTCTTGCTTTGCATTCGGTCAATCTATGCCACTACAACCAGGACATCTCCCTAGCAGGAAACAAGTAGCCCCCACGACGCCTGCAGAAGAGAAGAACCTCGCCTTCGTTCTCGATTGGTGGAGAAAGGTCATCGAAGCTCGCCACACCGAACTGGGCGCCAACTACGCAGCCGAGGACTTCATCCAGCACAACCCCAATATCCCAACCGGACGAGCTGCTTTGATGACGCTCTTCAAGAGCTTTGGACCTGCGATCGAGCCGATTCCCGATCAACTTCAAAATCCTCCGGTAGTAGCGGGAGCAAAAGGAAATTTCGTCTGGCTGGTCTTTGAGCACAAATTCAAAAATCCCAAAGACCCTTCACAGTCGGTCTATGAAAACAGCTTCGATCTGTTTCGTATTCAAAACGGAAAGATACAGGAGCACTGGGATGCTGCCCGGAAGGACCCCGGTTCCCCGGCGTTCATTCCGTCCACAGCCCCGCCGCCCTCAACTTGGAACACAGCGAAATCCTCAACGGCAGAACGACAGAACCTGGCGATCGCAACACGCTTCGAAAAGAATGTCCTTGAATAAGGACACATCGAGGATATCGAAAAGCTTCTTTCGTCATCGTTCATCGAGCACAATCCGGTCAAGCCCGTTGCCCGTGAAGGGTTGAAGCAGTTCATTCGCAGCCTCCCCGACTATCAGCTTCAGGACATCAAGCCGGAGTGGAAGAATGTACCGGCGCTGCAATTCGCCGACGGCCCTTTTGTCGTAATGATGTGGGACAAGCGCTACAAAGATCCTTCTGATCCGGCACGAGAATACACGCGCAATCATTTCGCAATTCTTCGCATCGAAGACGGCCGGATCCAGGAAATCTGGGACTAATTTCGTATAAATACCGCCGGGCAGGTTTTTTCGATTACAAACAAAGGCGGAAGCAGCTGGCGATCGAACTCGAGAATTCGAGTCAATCTCGGGGCCATTGGGCGAGTTTTCCGCACGGAGGGAATTTCAGCCAGCGATTACCGAAACATCTTCACCAATTGTATTTTCGTATATAATGGGAATATAAATGCTCAATAGGGCCTATATTTGGGTATAATAATTCTCGTTATGCCAAAAGTTATCCCAGTCTTACTTCCGCGAGTCTCACGTTTGCTCGAAGGCTTCGGCAAGAATCTGAAGCTGGCCCGGCTTCGGAGAAAATACTCTGCTGACTCTGTAGCACAGCGCGCCGGCATTACGAGACGAACTCTCTCCAAAGTAGAGCGTGGCGATCCTGGGGTTGCGTTGGGTGTTTACGCTCGCGTGATGCAGGCTCTGCGACTGGAAGATGATCTCTCCCGCTTGGCTATTGACGATGTCCTCGGCCGAAAATTGCAGGACGCTGGAATCACTCCGAAGCGCCGTGCTCCCAAGAAAGAGTCTCCGACTTCTGATTCCGCAGGGCTCCCCGGAAGCGAAGCGAGGAAAGCATGAGTCACTTCGATACTGCCTATGTCTACGCCGATCTCGAACGCTTTCATGCACCTTTTTCGATGGGCGAATTGCACCGACAAAAGAGCCGGTCCGGCGACATTTTCTCTTTCCACTACGAGAAAGCGTGGCTTGCAAGTGAAGCGGCGTTTGCATTTGACCCTGATCTCGCTCTGGTCACAGGCCATCAATACCCCGCGCCCGATCGCGCAAATTTCGGGATATTTCTAGACTCTTCGCCAGATCGCTGGGGCAGAGTGTTGATGCAACGCCGTGAGAACTTGCGCGCTCGGCAGGAAGGCCAAAGGCCCCGAACCCTGACAGAGTGGGATTTTCTGTTGGGGGTGCATGACGAAACTCGCCTCGGAGCACTACGCTTTCGCATATCGCCTGATGGCCCCTTTGTTGATAGTGACGCGCGACTCGCGGCTCCGCCGATCACCTCGCTTCGTGAACTCCAGTCTGCCAGCCTTCAATTTGAAGAGCATTTCAACGAGGAGGAGCACCCAGAGTATGCGAGATGGCTTGCGCAGCTTTTTGCTCCGGGAACCTCTCTGGGTGGTGCGAGGCCCAAGGCTTCTGTACGAGACGAACAGGGCGTACTCTGCATCGCCAAATTTCCAAGCCGCCAGGACACACGCGATATGGGTGGATGGGAACTGGTGGCAAACAGCCTTGCAGCGAAGGCCGGTATTGTTGTGCCGGAAGCACGTCCACTCCGACTTGAGGGCAGCCCGTACACAACGTTTCTTGCGAAGCGATTTGACCGCAATCCGGACGGAAGGCGGTTGGCCTTCGTTTCCGCCATGACTCTCACGCAGCATAAAGATGGGGAGTCTGGTGCCAGCTATTTAGAGCTTGTCGATCTTCTGCAATCACGAGGCATGAATACCGCAGCGGACTGTGAGCAGCTATTCCGACGCGTCCTCTTCAGTGTCCTGATCCACAACACGGACGACCATCTCCGCAATCACGGCTTCTTCGTTGATGAGCAGGGTATAAGGCTATCACCGGCCTACGATATGAACCCCTCTATAGATAGGACCGAATTAACACTGGCTATCAATGAAGTCGAAACCGCTTGCGATGTGTCCGTTGCAATGGATGCTAGCCGGGATTATGGACTGGAAGCGCAACAGGCTTCCAGAGTTTTTGACGACGTTCGAAGGGCAGTTCAGAATTGGCGTGTTGAAGCCAATCAATTTCAGATCCCCAAAGCAGAGCAGGACCTGATGGCATCGGCTTTCAATTCGTAAGGCAATTTGCATGTAGCCCCAAAGGCTCCCTTATCGTGGAAGGTCGGATACAGGATGTCGGGCAATTTTATAAGCAATTCTCGAAATAATGGCGCAAGTATCCGCATCCCATTCACCCATCAGAGAGGAAATGCGCGGCCAGGTACGCCTACCGCTTCACAATTCTTTTGTCCTAAAAACTGTCCCAAGAAAATATGAAACAGGCGAATCCTGCGAAATAGGCGAAATCTCTTGGTATATGCTTTCAACAACTTGCGTATCTTCAACAGGTTATGAAGTCGAGAAAGAGAACGAGTCCTACCTGAGGAGCCAAGTCATGTTTGGAATCAGCGATTTACACAAGCCAAAAATCTAAATACCGTCAAAGCATACCAATATTCGTTTCGTGGTGACAGCCTGGCCGCGGCACCGTTCCCCCCGAAGTCTATACTCGCCCAAATCCGAAGACGGTATGCACCTTGTGCCGGCGATGTATCGCGACTGGCAGGGGTACTCCTCCCGGGCATTACATCCTGGGACTTGTCATCGGCGCAGATTCGGTTCAAAGGTTTTTGGATCAGGTCCCGTTTCCTGGTCCTTGTGGCTGTCGTTGATTTAGTACACAGTCTCGACGCGTGCCTTGGCCTGTATGGGTCAGTGCACCATGGTTGCGGTATTCGCAAGGCGCTTACTCATGGTGCAGGATCGAAGCCACATTCAATCGCAAGGTGCGCGCTGCGGGAATCAGCATCGAGAGAGAAGCAATCAATGCGAGCATTCCCAAAGCGGCGAGATAACTCAGTGGATCGAGATTGCTCACGCCATACAATCCCACGCGCAACAGCTTCGATCCGAAGCCCGCGAATGCCGTTCCCGCAATCAGGCCGATGATCAATGGCCAGCGGAACTGCTGCAGCACGGCGCTCAGCACCGCTGCCGGCATGGCGCCCAGCGCCATGCGGATGGCGATCTCCCTGGTGCGCTGCGTGACCACAAAGGCCACCAGTCCCACCAGGCCGACCGCGGCCAGCGTGAGCGCAGCCAGGCCCACCAGGGTCACGATCCCGGCAATCTGCTCGATCAGCTTCACGTTTTCGAGATAGAGCGCCTTCACAGTTCGAATCTCCGGGAACACCGATCCATCGAGACTGGCGCTGATCGTCTTTACACCCTGCGCAAGCGGTCCAGGGTCTCCAGCCGACCGGATCACCAGCGCCATCTCAGGCATGTCGTCCGTTTGTGCAGCCCAGTACTCTTCGGCGGCGTCATCATCGCTCAGCCCGTTGATGTGCGCGTCGCCTGCCACTCCGATCACCGTGGCTTTGTCGGCGCCATCTCCCACAGCCTGGCCGAGAGGATTTTCACCCGGCCACTGCCGGCGCGCGAACGATTCGCTTAAAATGACTGCGTGCTTTTCGCCCGGATAAAACGTCCGCCCCATCCGCAGCGGGATTGCCATCGCGCTGAAGAAGTCCGGCGTAACAGAGTTCGGATACACCATGAGCTTGCGCCCGCGAATCTCGATGCTTGAGTTGGCTGTGATGTGTCCGAGAGGCGGAAACTTTACCAGCGATACGGCGGCTACTCCCGGAATGGCACGCACCCTGGTCTGCATCTGTTCGAGATACGCGCGCGAGGCGGCCGGCGTGTAGCCGTGGTGCCCGAGCTGTGGATCGACCGTGACCAGTTGCTGGTATCCAAATCCCGGATCGGTATAGAGCGCGTGCTCGCTGGCCCGCACCAGCAGGGCTGCCACGATAAGCAGAACCGAACTCGCCGCAATCTGCGCGCCCACCAGGATCTGCCGCGCGATCGTCTTCTGCTGCCGCTGCCGGGCAATCTGCAGCGCAGGCATTAGCCCAAAGAACAACGTCGCAAAAAGAGTCACACCCACGGTGAACAGCAGCACGCGCCAGTCCGGCATTGCGCTCAGCCATTTCGGCGCGTCAATTTCTGCCAGCACCACCTTCACCACCATGGCCGCGAGGGTCAGGCCCGCCATCGCAGCGAGCGCGCCCAGCACCAGGCTCTCCGTGCACAATTGCCTGAAAATCCGGCCGCGTCCCGCGCCAATCGCAATGCGAATTCCAATTTCGTGCTGCCGCGTGACCGCGCGCGCCAGCATAAGCCCGCCCACATTGGCGCACGCAACAACCAGGATCAACAGCGTCAGCACGGCGACCATCGCAACCACGCGATACAGCTCCGGTTGCACGACCTCAAGGTGTCCGCCCGCAGAACACTGAATGTACTCGTGATCCCACACTGCTTCGGGGTGTTGTTTCCGCAACTGATCGGTGAGCGTCCGCAATTCCTGCTCCGCCACCTGGGCGCTCACGCCCGGCATCAACTTGCCCCACATGCGCACGCTGGCGTTCGTCCAATCCTGCAAGACCGTGCTGCGTTCAATAAAGTAGGGTTGCTGCGCGATCGGCATCCACATATCGGGGTGCTGACCCCCGAGGCTCGCAAATGCGTACGGCGTAACTCCCACGACGGTCGCCGGTTTGCGGCTGATGTGGATCACGCGGCCAATGACATTGGGGTCGCTGCCGAAGCGGCGCTCCCATAGTCCGTAACTCAATACGACCTCTGGAGGCGTACCCGGACTGGCGTCGATGGACGGGTCGAACATCCGCCCGTAAGCCGCGCGGGTGCCAAGTTCACTGAAGTAGTTCGGAGTGACAAAGGACGCGCTGGTCGCCGCCACATCGTCGTCCACTTGCATCGGAGGCACACCCATCACGGCAATCGCCGCGGACAGGGTCCTGGCATGGTCGCGATAAAAAGCAAAAGATGGATACGCCATTTCGCTGGTGTAGTTCTCCGGCGATCGGCGCTCCAGCCTCACAAGGCGATCCGCGCCGGGCACGGGCAGCGGTTTCAGCGCGATCATGTCGAAAAGGCTGAACGCCGACACGTTGACGCCGATTCCAATGGCAAGCACGAGCACCGCAACCAGCGTGAACCCGGGCGCGCGGATCAGGATCCTGGTCCCGTAGCGCAGGTCCTGATACAGGCGGTCAAGCCATGTCCAGCCCCACGCTTCATACGCCTGCTCGCGCATCCGCAGCGTATTCCCAAAGTTGTTCCGCCCCGCGCGCGCCGCCATCTCGCGATGGAACGCCATATCGTTTTCGAGCTCTGTATTGAGCCTGCCCCTGTGCAGCAGAAAATAGATCCGGCGAAACAATTCGCGCATACGCACCCCATCAACGCAGCGTCAGGCGCTACGCAGTTCTGAGAACTTCCTGGATTGCGTGGGTGATCCGGCCGTAGCTGGCGAGTTCCTGCTCCAGTTGGACTTTCCCCTTCGGCGTCAGGCGGTAAAAGCGCACCTTGCGATTGGTCTCGGAGATGCCCCATTTCGCCTCAACCCATCCCTTCAAAAGCATCTTTTGAAGAGTGGGATACAAGAGCCCTTCCTCCACCGCAAGCACATCGCTCGACAGCACGTGAATCCGTTGTGCGATGGCGTACCCGTGCAGCGGTTCCGAATGCAGCACACGCAGGATGAGCAGTGGCAGCGCGCCAGCGGGGCTCAGCGAATTAGGCATATCTCCCATAGGCATAACCGTATTATGCCTAAATGGAAAAGTCAACAACCATTTGCACTTCTCGTGCCGGCGTGGTTCTTTTCGTATGCTATCCCGTACTTCTATTCGGTTCGCAATGCCCGCATCGGATCAAGACGCGAAGCATACCAGGCCGGTGCGAGGCAGGCCGCAAAAGCCACGAACAAAAGCAGCCCAGCCACGGCGCCAAAGACCACCGGATCGAGTGGCTCTGTTTCGTAAAGCATGCTGCGGATGAGGCGCACTACGGCTGCGCTCGCGGGCAAGCCGATTAAGAGTCCCGCCATCGCTGGCTTCAGGCCATCCAACAGCAACTGGCTAAGCAAGACGCTGCGTTGCGCGCCCAGTGCCAGGCGGATGCCAAGCTCAACCAGCCGTTGGGCCACCAGATACGCCAGCACACCATAGAGCCCCGCTGCGGCGAGGACCAACGCTATGATGGCGAAGGCCAGAACCAGAACCGAATCGAATTCCGAGTCGATGGTGCTCTTGCCGATGGCCTCGCGCAACGTCATCACATTCGACACAGGCAGGTCCGGATCCAGTTGAGCGACGATCTTCTGGACCGGAACAGCCATCGAATCCGCGTCATGCGAGGTTCGCACCACGATGGTGCCAAAGCTGTAGCCATTCCCGTAGATTGGCCAGTACAACGTGGGGTTGGGCGATTTTGCCACATTCCATCGCACATCCCCGACTACGCCGATGATGGTCCAAACACCGCCTTCATCAATGGTCTTGAGATGCTTGCCGATTGGATCTTCGCCGGGAAAAAACTGCTCGGCTGCGCCGCGGCTGATAAGGACAACGTTTGCCCGCTTCCCCCGCTCATCCTCGTTGAAGGTGCGCCCTTTGAGAATGGGAAGCCCGATTGCCGAAAAATATCCGGGATCCGCACCGCGCAGCATGAAGTCGAGTCCCTGTCCCTTCGGCAGCGGCGGATGCTCTACGATGCTCATGAGGTCGTCGCCGTTCCATCCTTCGCCAGGTGCCGCGCTCACCAGGCCGGCAGACGAGACCCCGGGTAAAGCGCGGACCTGTGCGAGTAGTTGGTCGAAAAATGCAAACTTCTGTTCGTCTTGCTTGTAACGAGCACCCGGCAATCCAAAGCGCAATGTGAGAGCATTGTCGACCGGCACGCCGATATCGGAGGAACGCAGATGCTGGAAGCTCTTGAGCAGGAGTCCTGCCCCAACCAGGAGCACAACTGTCAGTCCAACTTCCGCCGTTAGCAAAAGACGCCGCAACATCGCCCGAGACCTGCCGCCGCTGTGCGCGCGCGAGTTCTCCTGCAATCCCGCAAGCACATTGCCCCGGCCTGAGCTGAAAGCGGCGACAATTCCGGAGAAGAGCGCGCAGAGGACAATGACTGTCAGAGTGAAAGCCGCGGCGACGCCGTCAAACCCGATGGCTTCAACGCGGTTCATGTCAGGGCGAGCATGAATCAGCCACTCCAGCGCGGCCCAGGCTAGGAGCACGCCGAGCGCGGCGCCGGCAGCGGAGAGCAGCAGGCTCTCAATCAGCCGTCCGCGTATGAGGCGCATACGCCCTCCTCCCAGCGCGGCACGAATCGCGAACTCCTTGCTACGCGATGCGGCACGCGCAACTAGAAGTCCCGCGACATTCATGCAGGCGATGAGCAGCACGCATCCGGTTGCCCCCAGCAACGCAAAGAGCG
>Ga0157369_10007962_pt1 | contig 12179 bp, 8 predicted proteins | sample C25metaG_FD_113461 | JGI IMG/M metagenome (GOLD analysis project Ga0157369, IMG submission 113461) | Corn rhizosphere microbial communities from Kellogg Biological Station, Michigan, USA - C2-5 metaG | ecosystem: Host-associated > Plants > Roots > Rhizosphere > Soil | place: USA: Michigan...
AGCGCGGTGCGCGAGTTCCTCGACGACGACGACCTGGGCGACTCGCGCGTGATGGTGAGCTTCACCAACGACGACGACTTCATCTTCTTCCACGTGCCGGCGAGCGGGGTGGCGGCAGCCACGGAAGGGGAGATCACGGAGATGGTGACGCGACTGCAGCGCCACGTCGGCGCGCAGATCGAGGCGGTGCACGGCGAGGACATCGCGGCGCTATTCGACATCTACGTCGGACGCGCGCACCTCTACTACAACCCGAAGATCCGCCTGGAGCGGCTGATCTATCGTGGCATTCGCGAGGCTCAGAACTCGTCGCGGTCACTCGAGGAGCGCGAGCGCGCACGGCGAGTGAACGACCTCAAGTCGAGCCTGCGCGACCGGCTGGTGTATGTGGATTACCACCCGATCGTGCTGGCGACGACGCGCGAGATCTTCGGGTACGAGGCGCTCGCGCGCGGGCAGATGCGCACGCTGCGCAGCCCCGAGGTGATGTTCGAGGTGGCAGCGGAGGCGGACCTCATCTGGGAGCTGAGCCGGCTCTGCCGCGCGCGCGCGCTGGAAGGGATGAGCACGCGACTCGAGGGAGACCAGCTGCTCTTCCTGAACGTGGATCCGATGGACTTCAACGATCCGGCGTTCACGGAGCAGGAGGTAGCCGAGCCTTCGCGGGTGGTCATCGAGATCACCGAGCGCACAGCGATCAAGGACTACCCGAAGTTCCGCGACCGGCTGAAGGCGTTCCGGGAGATGGGCTATCGGTTCGCAGTCGACGATGCCGGGAGCGGCTACGCGGGTCTGGGTTCGATCGCGAACCTGGAGCCGGACTTCATCAAGCTCGACATCTCACTCATCAGCGCGATCGACACGAACTTCATCAAGCAGAACCTCGTACAGACGATGGTGAAGTTCGCCGACGATCACGGCGCGAAGGTGATTGCCGAGGGAGTGGAGCGGGCGGAGGAGTTCAAGACGGTGCAGGACCTCGGCGTGCACCTGGTGCAGGGGTTCTTCCTGCATCGACCGCAGGGGGCGAATGTGCCGATCGTGACGGCGGCGGTTCGGTAGCGCCTTTCAGCGGGAGCAGTCGTTCGCGGCCGTACCGATGTACCTGGTACCGCGGGGAACGTCGTGCTTCGCGAAGAAGTGCCTGGTGCGCGCGGCGCGGCTACGGCAGCAGCGTCGCGACCAGCTTCCACGAGCGCTCGGCGGCGCCGAGCCCGCGGTGAACCAATGCTCGAGCCGCATCGCCCGCTGCGCGGCGGTCATCGGCGTTCGCGAACCAGCGCTCCAAGCCGTGCTCCAGCTGAATGTCATCGGAGGCGCTGAGCGCTGCGTCGGCGTCGAGGAGCAGGGCGGCATCCCGGCTGGCGTGGTGCCGCGGGCCGAAGAGCACCGGCGCGCCGAATGCTGCGGGCTCGAGCACCGAATGCAGACCCGCAGCGTGAAATCCGCCGCCGACGAACGCGACATCCGCCAGTGCGTACAGGTCGCCGAGCACGCCGACGCGGTCGACGACGACGACGTCGGCGTCCGCCGCGTGCGGACCACCGAGGCGCTCAGCGCGAAGCCCTTCGGCCGCAGCCCAGCGTTCGATCGGCGCGAGGTGCGCCGCCGTGGGCTCGTGCGGGGCGATGACCAGACGCGGGCGTGCGGTGGAGTGTCGGCGCGAAAGCCTCGCCCAGGCGGGAAGGAGTCGCGCGTCGTCGGTGGGCCAGGTCGAGCCGGCTACGAGGGTGAATCGGTCTGGGCTCGTCAGCGGCGCGAGGAGCGCGCCGTCGCGATCGACGCCCTGCGCGCGGGCCCAGACCTGATCGTAGCGCGTGTCGCCGGTGACCGACACGCGTGATGAGGGAACGCCGAGCGCCACGAGGCGATCGGCGTCATCGGCGCTGATAGCGCCGACGCGCTCGAGGCGCGCATAGGCTCCGCGGAGGAGTGACGATGCGAGTGGCGAGCGACGCGACGATCTGTGAGCGAGGGTGGCGCTGACGAGGCCGAGCCGAATGCCACGGCGCGATGCTTCGCGAACTAGCGTCGGCCAGACGTCGAGCTTGCTGAAGACGAGCGCGCTGGGCGCGAGCGCCGCGAGAGCGGCACGCATGTCCGGCGCTGTGTCGAACGGGAGCGCGTCGTGGAAATCCACGTCCAGGGCGGCGGCAAAGCTGCGCGCGCTCGGCGAGAAGTACGTGTAGGCGAGCTGCAGATCCGGTCGTTGGGCGCGCGCGAGCTGGAGGACGGGACGAGCCTGCAGCCCCTCGCCGACGCTGGGCGCGTGCATCCAGAGCAGGGCGCGCGTCGGGTCGCGGTCGAATGCAGTGTACCGAGTGAGAACTCCGCGTCGGTCGGCGAAGGTTGCCAGCAGCTTGTGCTGCGAGTGCGGCACAACGGACGAGAGCGCGCGCGCGAGGCGCGCCGCCCCCTCGTAGGCGAGTGCGAGCGCCGAGCTCATGGTGGCGCGCTCGCGCCGATGATCAGTGCTTCGCCGCCGCCGCGGCAAGCGCCGTGTCGATGGCGACGCGGAAGGAGTCGGTGGGATACGCGCCTTCGAGTTTGCGGTCGCCGATGAAGAAGGTCGGCGTGGACCCGACGCCGGCACTGCGGCTTCGATCGTGATCGGCGTCGATGATCTTCGCCGTGGCATGCGTGCTCATGCAGTCGCGCCATGCCTTGGCATCCACACCGGCGGCGACGGCGAGCGAATCGAAAGTGGGAAGGGGATTCGGCTGATCTTCCCACCGCGGCTGCGTGGCGAACAACGACTCGTGCATCTGCCAGAACTTGTCCTGCACGGACGCGCACATCGCGGCTTCGGCGGCGGCTCGCGCGTTCGCGTGGATGCTGAGTGGAAAGTTCAGGTAGGCCATGCGCACCTTGCCGGTCTTCACGTACTCGCTGTCGATCTTCGCGAACGATGCGTCGTGCCACTGCTTGCAAAAGGGGCACTGGAAGTCGCTCACCTCGATGAACCAGACCGGCGCATCGGCGGAGCCGCGAATGCGGCCACGATCGGCGGCAGCGCTGACGGAATCCGTCAGTCCGCTCATTCCCGCAGCCGCGGCCGGCTTGACGTCGCCACTGGCCGCTGCAGTAGTGCTGGCGCTGGCGGCGGGGACGGCCTCGGTGCGTGCGCAGCCGGCCGAGAGTGTGAGAGCGGCGGCGAGGAGCAGTAGGAGGGGAGAGCGCGTCATGGGAGCGGCGATGAGGGGGCACGGTGGACACCGGAAAGCTAACGCGCCGGGCGGCGAGCGGAGCCGCCGTCCATGCACTATCGTTAAGCTGTAGTCGCGCACGGGCCCCGACTCCAACCCCAGGTAATGCTTTCATCGCTTGCCGGTCGCGCCCTGCTGGGCGTCGTCACGCTCCTGCTCCAGGGTGGCCTCCAGATTCCGGCCCCGCAGGGGCTCGTCAACGACTTCGCGAACGTGATCCCGGCGGCCTCTGCCCAGCGGATGGAGGCCATCGCGCAGGATGTGCGCGACAAGTCGAAGGGGGAAATCGCGGTCGTCACGCTGGCTGACCTGGGCGGCCGTGACCCGAGCGACGTGGCGCGTGAGATCGGGCGGCAGTGGAAGGTCGGCAACTTCGCCGCCATCGGGGATCGCAGCCGCAATGCCGGGGTCGTGATCCTGCTGGTGCCGAAGGAGACATCGAGCGACGGGAGAGGCTACTGCCGCATCGAGGTCGGGCAAGGTGCCGAAGGGTTCATCACCGACGCGACGAGCGGCACCATCTGCCGAGAGGCGACGCCGTTCTTCCAGCAGCGGGACTACGCGTCGGGACTGGAGCTGGTGACGCTACGCGTCGCGCAGCGATTCGCGCAGGAGTTCGGCTTCACGCTGGACACGAGCCTCCATGCGCCGGCCATTCGACAGCCAGCGCGAGGGACGTCGTCGGGAGGCGGGATCAACCCGCTGGTGCTGCTGGTGATCTTCTTCATCGTCATCTCCCTGCTCGGCGGCGGCCGTCGCGGACGGGGATGCGGGTGTCTGCCGATCTTCCTGCCATTTCCTGGCGGCTTCGGTGGCGGCGGGTTCCGCGGTGGCGGCTTTGGCGGCGGTGGGTTTGGGGGTGGCGGCGGATTCGGTGGGTTCGGTGGCGGCGGCGGGTTCAGCGGTGGTGGCGGCGGCTCCTCCTGGTAGGCGACGATCATGGCAACGATGACACTCGACGATCTCGTGACCCAGCTGCGGGCGGCGTACGGCACGCGGCTCGACTCGGTGGTCCTGTTCGGTTCGGCGGCGGCGGGAGAGCACATCCCAAAACGATCCGATTACAACGTGCTGCTGCTATTGAAGGAGATCGACGCGAGCGCGCTCGCGTCGGCGTCGGCTGTGGCGCGTGCGTGGAGCGACGCGGGCAATCCGCCGCCGATGACGATGACGGTGGACGAGTGGCGCGGTTCGGCGGATGTATTCCCGATGGAGTACGCCGACATCCTGGAGCGGCACAAGGTGCTGTTCGGTACGCCGCCGTTCGATGGCATCACGGTGTCGAAGCAGGACCTGCGGCTGCAGCTCGAGCACCAGGCAATGGGCAAGCTGCTTCAGCTTCGGCAGGGAGCGCTGCTCGCGGGTACGGACGGCAAGCGTCAGGCGGAGCTCATCGCGGCGAGCCTGAGCACGATGATGGTGCTGTTCCGCGCCGTGCTGCGGCTGAATGGCGAGACGCCGGACACCGACAACGCTGCGCTGGCGCAGCGGGTCGGTGCACTGGCGGGATTCGACGCGGCGCCGTTCGTGCGAGCGGTGCAGCACGTGCGTGGCGAACGCAAGCTCGACGCGAACGACGCGGGCGGCGCGCTCACGGGCTACATCGCGGGCATCGAGCGGCTGCAGCGCTATCTCGACGGATATGGCGCGAGCGGCTGACGGCTTCCGCGGCGAAACATCGGCCCCATCTTTCCACGTAGGATACTCACACGCCCACCAAGGAATGTCTCCCATGAAACGTCGATGGCTGGCATGGCTTCTCCCCCTCGCGCTGACGGCGTGCGGGTACAACACGATCCAGTCGCTGGACGAGCAGGCGAACGCGGCGCAGGGACAGATCGAGGTCCAGCTGCAGCGGCGCGCCGACCTCGTGCCGAACCTGGTAGCGACGGTGAAGGGCGTCGCGAATCAGGAGCTCGCCGTATTCACCGAAGTGGCGAAGGCGCGCTCCGGCCTGCTCGGCGCCGTGCAGAGCAAGGATCCGCAGCAGATGGCCGACGCCAACGCGACGTTCAACGGTGCGCTCGGCCGGCTCCTCGCGGTGTCGGAGGCGTATCCGCAGCTGAAGAGCGATCAGGCGTTCCTGCGCCTGCAGGACGAGCTGGCGGGCACAGAGAATCGGGTTGCCGTGTCGCGGCAGGATTACAACACCGCGGTGCAGCAATACAACGCGTACATCCGTCGCTTTCCGGCAGTGCTGACGGCGAAGATGACCGGCGCCAAGGAGCGGAAGTACTTCCAGGTGACGAATCCCGGCGCGCGTGAAGCGCCGACGGTGGACTTCGGTGCGCCGGGTGGCGCAACACCGCAGCCCGCGCCTGGCGCGCCCGGTACGACGCCGGCACCGCCGACGAGCGGAAAGCCGTAAGGGCGGGAGGACCGGAGGACCGAAGGTCAGGAGAGCGGCGACGAGCCGCTCTCCTTTTTTTGTGCCGCTCGCGCGGGAAGGGAGCAGAGCAGAGGACACTGCGGACACGGCTCGAAAAAGCTGGATTCTCTTCATTGCCGTCGCGGCTGGTCCCGCCGAGTCCTCTCATTCCGTCAGGACAAACGCTTACTCGAACTGAGCGGTAGTTGCTGTTGTGTGCGGTGACGCACACGTGCATGCGATGGTCTACGCGCAATGCATGGGTGTTCCATCCACGGCGCGCTCTACAGCTCCCACCGGTCGTTGCTGACGTCAGCACACCGCGTGACTGGACCCCGTTGGCAGGTGACGACGCTTCGGTGCGGTACGCACCGGTGCGCCTGCCAACGATGTGTGGCTCACAGGATCACACTTTCCGGGACCACAAGGAGGAGGGGCAATGGGTGGAATCATCAGGCGACATGCGTTCGCGCTGATCGCGGCGGCGCTTCCGGCGATTGCATCGGCGCAGGAAGCACGAGTCACGGGCCGCGTCACGAACGAAGCGGCGGTGCCGATCGCGGGTGTCACGGTGCGGATCAGCACGATGGGGCTGGGCGCCATCACCGGCAATGACGGCCGGTACTCGTTCTACGTACCGGCAGCACGAGTGTCTGGCCAGTCGGTGGTCGTCGCGGCGCGACTGCTGGGCTACACCGAGCAGACGGCGACGATCACGCTGCGCCCGGGAACGATCACGCAGGACTTCACGCTGGTCACGGCACCCACGCGGCTGAGTCAGGTCGTGGTGACCGGTGAGGGGACGAGCACGACGCGCGAGCACCTGACGACGACGATCAACACGGTGGATACCGCGCAGCTGCAGCGCGCGGCACAGCCGCAGAACGTCGTGAGTGCACTCGCGGCCAAGGCGCCGAACGTCGTCGTGCGCACCCAGTCGGGCGAACCGGGCGCGTCGGCGTCGATCAAGATCCGCGGCAACGCGTCATTGACCGGGACGAACCAGCCGCTGTTCGTCGTGGACGGGCAGCCGGTGGACAACTCGACGATCTCCACCAATGGTGGCGACCAGTCGACGGTGACGCAGAACCGTGTGGCCGACATCAACCCGAACGACATCGCGTCGGTGGACATCCTGAAGGGCGCGGCGGCAGCGGCCATTTACGGCGCACGCGCGGCGAATGGGGTAGTGCTGATCACGACGAAGCGCGGGCACAGCGGAGCCACGAGGTTTTCCTTCACGTCCACCGAGACGTTCGACCAGGTGGCGCCGAAGGACATCCTGCAGCACACATACGGGCAGGGATCGAATGGCGTGGACGGAAGCTGCTCGACCCCCGATTGCGTGGGCAATCGCTACTCGTTCGGTCCCGTGATCACGGGCCCTGTCTACAACCACCTGGACGAGATCTACAAGACCGGCCTGACATCGGACAACGCGCTGTCGGTCTCCGGCGGCAGCGACCGCACGACGTTCTACGCGTCGGGCGGGCTGACGGCCCAGGACGGCATGATCAAGGGTCCGAACAACAAGTACAACCGGGCGACCGCGCGGCTCAAGGCGTCGCACGAAATTACGTCGCGTCTGACGATCGGCGGCAACTTCAACTTCATCGACACGCGCGGCAACTACGTGCAGAAGGGGTCGAACGTCTCCGGCCTGCTGCTCGGCGCGCTGCGCACGCCGCCGTCGTTCAACGACGAGGATTACCTGACGGCGAATGGCCTGCAGCGGCCGTATCGCTTCCCGAATCCCACCAGCACGGACGCGTTCATCGGCCGCGGGTACTACGACAACCCATTCTTCGTCCTGAACAGCCCGGGCAACCGCAGCGAGCTCGGACGCTCGATCGCCAACGTCAACGTCGACTGGCAAGCGCTCGACTGGCTGCGGGTCCAGTACACGCTCGGCGGCGATTACTACAACGACAGCCGCCTCGAAGCGCTGCCGTTGACGTCGGCGGGCGACCCGAACGGCGACGTGACACGATTCGACATCAACAATCTGGAGATCGATCACAACCTGACCGTCGCGGCCAAGCACGCCTTCCGGGGTGACAACATCCAGACGACGCTGACGCTCGGCCAGAACCTGAATTCGCGGCGCTACCGCGATCTCTACGACTTCGGCGAGACTCTCATCGCTCCGACGCCGTTCTCGATCAACAACACCGTGACCGTCACGAGCAGCGAGTTCAAGTCGCTGCGGCACATCGAGGGCTACTTCGGGCAGCTCGAGGCCAACCTGTACAATCAGGTTGACGTGAACGTCGGCCTGCGCGACGACGGCTTCTCCACCTTCGGAACGTCGAAGCAGTATCACCTGTTCCCGAAGGCATCCATCGGCTGGATCTTCACGAACACGCTTGGTAACACGAACCAGACCGGGCTGCTGAGCTTCGGCAAGGTGCGCGCAGCGTACGGAGAGACCGGCAAGGAACCGCCCGTCTACGGTGCGATCACGGCGCTCAGCTCCACGTCGACGTTCGGTCCGGGCGGCTACGGCGACGCACTGATCACGAAGCTCGGCGGGCAGGGCGGACTCGTCACCGGCGGCACGCTCGGCAACGATGCCTTGCGGCCGGAGCGGTCGCGCGAGGCGGAGTACGGGCTGGACCTTGGCTTCTTCGACCAGCGCGCCGACTTCTCCTTCACCTACTACGACAAGCGGACCTCCGACGTCATCCTCGCCGCACTGCCAGTGAATGCGTCGCAGACTGGCGCCTTCCAGACGGTGGAGAACGGCGCGAAGCTGACGAACCAGGGCGTCGAGATCTCGTTCAATGCACGTCCCTATACCTCGGACCGGCTCGCGTGGGATTTCGGCGTCCAGTATGGCCGCAACCGCGGTGACGTGACCGACCTGCTTGGCGCGGAGTTCATCCCGTACAACAACGAAGGCTTCACGGGCGCGATCGGATCGTCGACGCTGGGCTACGCGCCGGGCGTGATCCGCGGCAAGGACTTCGCGCGCTGTGGCATCACCACCGATCCGGTGGTCGTTGCGGGTTGCGGTAACGCGCCGAAGGGGGCGCTCTACATCGCCGCCAACGGCCAGCCGATCCTCGATCCGGTGGACCGGGTGATCGCCGACCCGAATCCGAAGTACACGATGAGCTTCAGCACGGGGCTGCACTTCGGGCAGCACATCACGCTTTCCGGCCTGCTCGACGTTCGCAAGGGTGGCCAGGTGTGGGATGGCACCCGCGGCATCCTGAACAACTTCGGCACCTCCATCGAGACGCTGGACCGCAACACGCAGGGCATCTTTGGTCAGAATGTGCTCGTCGACAAGTATCCCGTCGTCGCCGGACCGGGTGCGGGCACGGTCGCCTTCTCGACGCCAGCGCAGTGGCAGACCTGGTACAACAACAACGGTGGCGGTTTCGGTCCCGTCGGAGCGCAGTTCGTCGAGGATGGCTCATTCGCCAAGCTGCGCGAGGTGGGGCTGACGTACACGCTCACCGGTCGCATTCCCGCCATGGCCGGCTTCTCCTCCATGGACCTGCGTGTTGCCGGCAGAAACCTGCATACGTGGACGAAGTACAAGGGACTCGATCCCGAAGCGAACCTCGGCGGCGCCGAGTTCCTGACGCAGGGACTGGACTACTTCAACAGTCCGGAAGTTCGCTCGCTCGTTCTTTCTGTCGGATTCAACCGCTGAGCACCCACGGGAAAATCATGAAGAACCCATTGAAGATTCTTTCCGCCGTCGTCGCGCTCGGCGCGCTCGTGGGATGCCACGACTATCTCACAGGCGGCGACCTGTCGAATGATCCGAACCGCCCGGTGTCGGCGACGAACGGCCAGCTGCTGGTCGGCATCGAGGCGAACATCTTCGGCATCCTTGGCGGCGATCCGGCGCGGTCCACCGGCATCTTCGCCCAGCAGTTCACGGGCGGGCAATCGCAGTACCTCTCCAACATCGAGTCGTACCAGATCACGGAAGACAACACGAACGGACTGTACGCCGGCATCTACGGTGGCGGCGGCTTGGTGGACATCAAGAAGCTCGAGGCGGGCGCGATCGCGGCCCAGGACACGGTGTTCCTCGGCGTGGCACAGGTCTACGAGGGATTGCTGATGGGCACCGCCGCGGACCTGTTCGGGGACGTGGTGTATTCCCAGGCGCTAGCCGGAACGCCGAACCCGGTGCTGGATCCGCAGCTCTCCGTGTACGATTCCGTGCAGAAGGTGCTATCGACGGCGATCAGCAACCTCCAGAAGACCGGCGGCACGAACTTCGGGCCTGGCGCGTCGGACCTCGTGTACGGCGGCGATGTGTCGAAGTTCATTCCGCTGGCGCACACACTGAAGGCACGCTTCTACATGCACACGGCCGAGGTTCGTCCGGAGGCGTATGCGCAGGCTCTCGCCGAAGCGGAGCAGGGCATCATGAGTGACGCGGGCAATTACACCGGCGCATTCTTCGACGCGTCGGGCCAGCAGAACCTTTGGTACCAATTCGAGGTCATCGCCGGTCGAAGCGGCTACGTGATTCCCAACACGAACTTCGTGAACCTGCTGGCATCGCGGAACGATCCGCGTCGCTTCACGTACTTCAACGCCGCAGGCACCGATCTCAGCGATGCCCGGCTGCAGCCCGATTTCCAGCAGCCATTCGTGACCTACGACGAGAATACGCTCATCTGGGCGGAAGCAGCGTATCGCACAGGTGATGAAGGAACGGCGTTGGCGAAGCTGAACGAGGAGCGCACGCACAACGGTTTGCCCGCGGAGTCGGTGTCCGGAACGGCACTGCTCCGTGAGATCCTCACCGAGGAGTATATCGTCGACTTCCAGCTCGGCGAGGAAGCGTTCAACCTGTACAACCGGACCTGCTTCCCGAATCTCGTGCCGACCGGCGTTGCCGGCGGCCCAATCCCCGGGCGCTTCTATTACGACGCGAGCGAACGGCAGACGGACACGAACATTCCGGAGCCGGGAACTGCGCCGAACACCCTGAAGAATCCGGACAACCCGCCCAATGCGACGTCGGACGGAACGGGACAGGCGTGCGTGGGGCAGTGAACGGCTGGTGACGTGAACGAATGACTGAGCCCGGCGAAATCGCCGGGCTCAGTCGTGTCTACCATACCGCGACGCTGGAGTGTGCGACCCTGCTCTCGACGGTGAGCCGGATGGTGTTGCCGGTTCGCAACGACAGCGACTCGCTCTGGTAGTCCGATGAGCCGCCGATCGGATGCACGGCGAGGCGCAACGTGCCCATGGCCCCGATGTGGCGTGGCTTCAACGGGATGGAGAGCGAACGTCCCGCGGTGACCTGCGCCAGCCGGGAGGAGAGTCCGTCATGCAGCGCGTACACGACGATGTCCGACCAGTTGTGGTTGTCGATCTCGAGGACGAGGCTGTCAACCGGCGTGATGCTGTCCGGTGACGACAACGACGCGGGCATCGAGGATTGCGCGCGGCGGGTGGCGCAGCCGACAAGCGTACCGGCAGCGATACCGAGAGCAAGTGCGGTGAACGATCGGCGGAGCTGGCGCATGGGCACCTCTCTTTCCTGCGAAACGGCTGCAGATAGAGTGCCGGGTCGCGGGCTCCTCCGCTAGACCGCCGCCGGCTTCTCGCGCGGAAAGAGTGCGTCGCCCTTGGTGACCTTCCAGCCGCTCGCATCCAGCGACGCGAGACCGGCGAAGCGTTGCTCGCTCACCGTACCCGGCGCGCCAAGCTGCACCCACAGCGCCTGCGCCTTTGCCGGCATGAACGGCGCGAGGAGCACCGCCTGTCGCGCGAGCTGCCTCACCAGCGACGCGAGCACCGCGTCCAGCCTGCGACGTGACTCCTCGTCGGTGCCCTTGGCGAGTGCCCACGGCTGCGACGATTGCACGTACTCGTTGCCGCGCGTCACGAGTGCCATGGCACGCTGCAGCGCTTCGTGGAGCAGGAAGCCACGCGTGCCGTCCATCGCTGCATGATACGCCGCAATATCGGCTGCATCGTTTCGATCCGCTTCGTCGGCTGCTCCCGACGGCACGATGCCGTCGCGGTATTTCTCGACCATCGCGATGACGCGACTGGCGAGGTTGCCCCACGCATTGGCGAGGTCCGCGTTGTAGCGCTCCTCGAACCGCTCCCACGAGAAGCTGCCGTCCGCATCGAAGGGAATTTCGCGCAGCAGGAAGTACCGGAACGCGTCGGCGCCGAAGCGGTCGATGGCCTCGTCGAGATCGAGCTTCACACCAGCCGACTTGCTGAAGCGCTCGCCGCCGAGCAGCACGAAGCCATGTCCCCACACGCGCTCCGGCAGCGGTAGCTCGGCGGACTTCAGCATCGCTGGCCAGATGATGGTGTGGAAGCGCGTGATGTCCTTGCCGACGATGTGCAGCTGCGCTGGCCAGCGCTCTGCCCTCGCGCCGTCGGGAAATCCCGTCGCCGTCAGGTAGTTGGGGAGCGCGTCGAACCACACGTAGGTGGTCTGCGGCTCACCGGTGCTCAGCGGCTTCGGAAAGGGGATGCCCCACTTCAAGCGCGACCGACTGGCCGACACGTCCTCGAGGCCGCGCTCGATGAGCGCGAGCATCTCGTTGCGCCGACTCTCGGGCTGCAGGAACTCGGGATGCGTCGTCAGGTGTGTGCGCAGG
>Ga0157369_10007965_pt1 | contig 12173 bp, 13 predicted proteins | sample C25metaG_FD_113461 | JGI IMG/M metagenome (GOLD analysis project Ga0157369, IMG submission 113461) | Corn rhizosphere microbial communities from Kellogg Biological Station, Michigan, USA - C2-5 metaG | ecosystem: Host-associated > Plants > Roots > Rhizosphere > Soil | place: USA: Michigan...
CCTCACTCCCGGCGTCCCGCCTCGGCTTGTGAAAAGCGCCCCGTTGGGCCCCTCAAGCGCGTTACATAGGCATGACCGGACTGGCGATGTGCTACCGAACTTTTGTCATAAAAGCTTCATTACCGCGTATGGGTGTACACGCATCCAATGTAGGAGTGAGCCTGCTCGCGATAGCGGTGTGTCAGCCAAAGAAATATCAACTGACAGGACGCCATCGCGAGCAGGCTCACTCCTACAGGGGATTTGTGGTGATTTGGGGTCAGGTGTAGACGGGCCAGGTATCGATGATTTTGCCGCCGCGCACGACCAGCAGGTCGCCGAATTGCAGCAGTACGGCTTCGGTCTGGGTCGGGCGCAGGAAGACTTGGTCTTCTATGGTCAAGCCCACTGCATTGGAGCCATTGACCATCTCTTGATTGGAGCTGCGTCCGTAGACGCTGTTGCTCTGTAAACCCTGGGGCGATTCGAACTCGGCCATCCAGTTGCCGCCGTAGATGAAGAAGGTCTGGCGCTGGTTGACGTCCCACCATGAGAACAGCTTCGATTTGTCATCCAATGCCGGAATGTTTACCACGCCAGTGCTTTTCAACACGGGCGTGGCGATGTAGGTCGCGGGCACATGCTCGCTGAGCGACGGTAAATCGTAGTGCGTCGGTTTGAGCATCGCGGTGCCCACCGAAACCTCGCTGCTGAGTTTCTCGTTTTCGTGAATGCGATAACTCGGACTACCAGCGGTGTTCAGGCACAAGCCGTCATGCCACAACGCCGGAAACTGCTGCCGGGTGAAATCGACGCAACGTTGATAAATCACCATGACCTTGGCGAACAGTTCTTCCGGTGAACCGAGAATCCCCGGCACCCCCATGCCCACGAACGGGTCGTAGCCCATGAACCCGGCGAACTCCAGATGCTGCGGATTGGCGCTGATCAGCGTGAGCATTTGGCCCAACACATTCACATCACTGACGCCACCGCGATGCAGGCCGACGTCCAGCTCAATGTTGATGCGCATCCGCGTGCCCAAACCCTGTGCCAACGCAAGGTATTGCTGCAAACGCTCGGGGCCGTCGAGCAGCCATTGCAGTTGCTTCGCGGGATCGAACGGGCCTTTGTGGGTTTGGTAGAACAGCTCTGCCGAGCGCACCGGCAATGGCTTGCCCAGCAGGATGTCGGACTGGGCAAATACCTGCGCATCGTGATTGAGAAACGGCTGATGAAACGACATCAGCTTCTGCGTCCCGGCACGTTGTGCGATGTAGCTCAACAATCCCGGGGCAGGCAATGATTTCTCGACCAAACGCAATTGTTTGCCGCCGCGCTTGACCGATTGCATCACCACATCGATGTTGTGATCGAGGCGATCGAGATCGATCAACAGCACCGGGCGCATAGGCCCCTTTTCTCTCAATTCCTTGTTCAGCGCTCGGAAGTATTCGCTGTACGGCGCGCCGCGATCGCCCGGCCGCAGCCACGCGCCAACGCCGACCAACGAAGCACCGACACCCAACGTGCCGAGCAGAAAATTGCGTCGATTGACCGCCATCAGCTCACCCCCAGAATCGACGACAAATGCGCATTGAGAAACCGCCCGCTGGGATCCAGCGCCTGACGCACATCGACAAATTCGCGCCAGCGCGGATACAGCGGTTGCAGGTTCTTCGCGTTGAGCGTGTGCAACTTGCCCCAGTGCGGCCGGCCGTTGTACTTCCAGAAAATCGGCTCCACTGCCGCAAAGAAGTTGTGATGATCCATCTGGTAGTGCTGGTGCACCGAGATCGCACAGCTGTCGCGGCCCTCGAACATGCTCAACGGAATGTCGTCAGCCTTGACGTAGCGGTACTCGATGGGAAACCAGGTGCGCAGATCCTTGTCCTGAATCAGCTTGAGGATTTCGCGCAGACACGCCGGGCCGTGTTCGGCAGGCACTGAATACTCCATTTCGTTGAAACGCACCGTGCGCACATTGGCGTAGATGTCGAACGAGTCGCCGACGCGGTCATCGAAACTGGCCAGATGGCGCAGGCTGTTGAGCATTGTGCGGCGCAGGTCAGGGAAGTCGCTGCCGTACTTGTCGATCTTCTCGATCAGGCTGACGAACTCGTTGCCGCCCTCTTCTTCAGGTGAAATCAGCGGCGTGGCCGGGTCGTCGGTCTCGTTGAGGGCGATGGACAAGGCGTAGTCGGAATGCGTGACGACGAGCATTTCCCAGTGTTGGTTTTCACTTGTGTTCTTTTCGAGGTCCTCGAGCAACTCTTCGGTCTTGGCGATCCATTGGCGTTCGCGCAGGCGATAGGCCGGGCGGTTTTGCAGGCGAATTTTGGTGGCCACGCCGAGTGCACCGAGGGAGACGCGTGCAGCGTTGAATACTTCCGGATGGCGTTGGCTGTCGCAGTCCAACACTTCGCCATTGGCCGTGACCAATTGCATGCCGCAGACATGTGCCGAGCAGGACTGGAAGTTTTTGCCGGTGCCGTGGGTCGACGTGGCAATGGCACCGGCCAGAGTCTGGTAATCGATATCAGCCATATTCTGCAGGGCCTGCCCGATGTCTTTGAGCGGCACGCCCATGCGTGACATCGGTGTGCCTGCGGCGAATTCGGCTTGCAGGGTTTTCGCATCGTGCTCAAGCAAACCATTGAAGTAACTCAGCGACAACAGCGTGCCGTCGGTGGGCACCAGGGCGCTGAAGGAATGTGCCGAGCCGACCGGGCGGATCTTGCCTTGTGCCTGCCTGATCGCTGCCACCAGCTCATCAAGGTTCTTCGGCGCCAGCCTCGCCGCAGGCAGGCAACTCTGCCCACCCGACCAGTTGCGCCAGGGAATCAGCCGTGGCGCGCGCAACAATTGGCCTAATGCCGGGTTGCTCGCCAACGCACTGAACGCACCAACAATGCTTGCCCGCTGCAACAACTGACGCCGTGTCAGATCCATGGTCATGCCGGGCACCTTATTGTGGGAGGGGCTGGTCGGCCATGAAGCCGATCAATTGCAGGAATTGCTCTTCCGAGCATTCGACGCACTGGCCCATCGGCGGCATGCCGTTGTAGCCATTGATGGCGTGGTCGAGCAGCGTGTCGGTGCCCTGCTGAATGCGCGGCTCCCAGGCTTTGCGATCCCCGGTCAACGGTGCGTTGGCGGCCGGGTTGGCGTGGCAGAGCTGGCAGCTGTTGGTGTAGATCTGCGCCAGTGCCGGGTCTTTGGGCATGGCGTTGCTGGTGGTGTTGGCCGGGGGTTTGGGGTCTTCGCCGCAGCCGGGCAGCGTCATGGCCAACGCCAGCAGTAGAGAGAATCGGATTACCCGCATGACAGCCTCGCTTGTTGTTATGGCCACACCTTAAGGCAGCGACACGCGCGGGTTGAGGGCATTGCGGGACAATGAGGGGGGCAAACGGGGCCAGCCCTCTCCCCCGATGATCGTTCCCACGCTCTGCGTGGGAATGCAGCCCCGGACGCTCTGCGTCCGCTTGGAACGCGGAGCGTCCCTTGAGGCATTCCTTTGCTGCGCGTGGGAACGATCAGGCCAGCGGTTTCGTGCTTTCCTTGAAGCTCTGTTTTGCGCCTTTGCGTGACATTCCGGTGACATTTGCGGGTTTAAATTCCGGCGCATTCAGGCGTATAACCTGTGAAGGCTTTTTGATCTGCATATGGACATCAACACGGGGTAGCGACATGACCACAACAAACATCCTTGGCAATCTGTTCCCTTCTGTCAGCGACATCCCGGAAAAATACCGCCTCGACGCTCAGGTCGAGCAGCGCGAATACCTGGTCGACGGCCAGTTGCGCCGCTGGGACGGCCCGCTTGCCACCGTGCGCAGCCCGGTCTATCTGAAAGGTGACAACGGCGACGAACAAGTGATCCTCGGCAGCACGCCGCTGCTCGACGCCGACACCGCCCTCACCGCCCTCGACGCCGCTGTGCGTGCCTACGATCGTGGCCAGGGCCTGTGGCCGACCATGCGTGTGGCCGAACGCATCCAGCACGTCGAAGCTTTCCTCGGCCGCATGCGCCAGCAGCGCGATGCCGTGGTGAAGCTGCTGATGTGGGAAATCGGCAAGAACCTCAAGGACTCGGAAAAAGAGTTCGACCGCACCTGTGACTACATCGTCGACACCATCAATGCGCTCAAGGAACTCGACCGCCGCTCCAGCCGTTTCGAACTGGAACAGGACACCCTCGGGCAGATCCGCCGCGTGCCGCTCGGCGTCGCCTTGTGCATGGGCCCTTACAACTATCCCCTGAACGAAACTTTCACCACGCTGATTCCGGCGCTGATCATGGGCAACACCGTGGTGTTCAAACCGGCCAAGCTCGGCGTGCTGCTGATTCGTCCGTTGCTCGAAGCGTTCCGCGACAGCTTCCCCACCGGCGTGATCAACGTCATCTACGGCAGTGGCCGGGAAACCGTCAGCGCGCTGATGGCCAGCGGCAAGATCGATATTTTCGCCTTCATCGGCACCAACAAAGCCGCCAGCGACCTGAAAAAACTCCACCCAAAACCGCACCGCTTGCGCGCGGCGCTGGGTCTGGATGCAAAGAATCCCGGCATCGTCCTGCCGGAAGTCGATCTCGACAACGCCGTCAGCGAAGCGGTCACCGGTTCCCTGTCGTTCAACGGTCAGCGCTGCACCGCACTGAAGATCCTCTTTGTGCATGAAGATGTGGTCGACAGTTTCATCGAAAAATTCAACGCGAAGCTGGCCACGCTGAAACCGGGCATGCCGTGGGACAGCGGTGTGTCGCTGACGCCGCTGCCGGAGTCGGGCAAGGTCGATTATCTGCACGGTCTGGTGGCGGATGCGCAGAGCAAGGGTGCGCAAGTGGTCAACCCCAATGGCGGCGAGTCCCGTGAGTCGTTCTTCTACCCGGCGGTGCTGTACCCGGTGAATCCGCAGATGCGCGTCTATCAGGAGGAACAGTTCGGCCCGGTCGTGCCGATCGTGCCGTATCGTCATCTCGATACCGTGATCGACTATGTGCTGGAGTCGGATTTTGGTCAGCAGTTGAGCATCTTCGGCACCAACCCGGTGGCGGTCGGCCGGCTGGTCGACACCTTCGCCAACCAGGTCGGGCGAATCAACCTCAACGCCCAGTGCCAGCGCGGGCCGGACACCTACCCGTTCAACGGCCGCAAGAATTCCGCCGAAGGTACGCTCTCGGTGCACGATGCGTTACGGGTGTTCTCGATCCGTACGCTGGTGGCGACCAAGTTCCAGGACAGCAACAAGGACCTGATCAGCGAGATCATTCGCGGGCGTGATTCGAGCTTCCTGACCACCGATTACATCTTCTGATCACTGTCACCCGCATCATGAATAAGCAAGAAGGCGAGCGCATGCTGCTCTGATCCAAAGTCGCCAAGCGCCCGGCAAATCAGTGTCTACACTGATGCCAGCACTGTGCTGGATGCCGGGAGCTTGACCATGCTGGATTACTTTGCGCTAGGGGTTTTGGTGTTTGCCGGTCTCGTACTGTTTTACGGGATCATCGTGCTGCATGACATTCCGTACGAAATTGCTGTCCACCGTAACCATCCGCATCAGGATGCAATCCATGCCACTGGCTGGGTCAGTCTGTTCACGCTGCATGCGCTGTGGCCGTTCCTGTGGATCTGGGCGATGGCCTATCGAGAGGATCGCGGCTGGGGCTTCGGTGACGGTAAACCCGTGCAAAACCATGTCGTTCGCCTAGAGCAACAAGTGGTCGAACTGCAAGGTCGCATCGAGCGACTCGAAGCGCTGAACGCCACTGCCCCCCACAACCGGGAGGGCTGAACGCCATGGATCTGCTGCTCATCCTGACTTACGCCGCGTTCTGCGTCGCACTGTTCAAGATCTTCCGTATCCCGCTGAACAAATGGACGGTGCCCACCGCCGTACTGGGCGGCATCCTGATGATCGGCGCCTTGATTTTTACCATGAACTACAACCATCCCTACTCTGAGGTGGCGCGCACTTACTTCGTTTCTGTGCCGGTGATTCCCATCGTCAGCGGCCAGGTGATCGACGTGCCGGTGAAGGGTAACGAGCCGCTGGAAAAAGGCGACGTGCTGTTTCGCATCGATCCCACACCTTTTGAAAACCGGTTGAAATCGCTGAAAGCGCAATTGGTGGCGGCCAAGGGTGACCGCTATCGCATCACCGAGCTGATCCGGCGCAACTTCGGCACCCAGCGCGAACTCGATGCCGCCATCGCCCGCACCGATGATCTGCAGGCGCAGCTGGACAACGCCCAGTTTGAGCTGGACAACACCACCGTTCGCGCGCCGAGCAAAGGCTTCGTCACCCATGTTTCACTGCGGCCGGGAATGATGGCGAGCAAGTTGCCGTTGCGCCCGTCGATGGTGTTCATTCCCGAGGAAGGCCAGTATTTTGCTGCGTGGATGCGCCAGAACAGCCTGCTGCGACTGACCGTCGGTGACGAGGCGGAAGTCGCGTTCGACGGCATTCCCGGCAAGGTGTTCGCCGGCCGGGTGAAAAACGTCATCGGTGTGATTGCCGAAGGTCAGGTGCAACCTTCCGGCACCCTGATCGGCTACACCGGATCACCGCCGGCCGGGCGGGTGCCGGTGATCATCGAAATCACCGATCCGGACTTCGCCCAGTACAGCAAGTTGATGCCTGGCGGTGCGTACGGGCAGGCTGCGTTGTACAGTCAGCACTTCCACCACATTGGCACGATGCGCAAAATCCTCCTGCGCATGGCAGCATGGATGAATTACATTTTCCCCTTCCATTGACCTGAAGCCCAATCACGAGAGGCCCGCACTGAGTACTTACAGCACCCATCGACTTCCGCCCTTGCTGCGCCGTGTCTTGCGTCCGTTGCTTGATCCTTATCGACGTTACCGGCATGCGCGGCTGATTCATGCGGTGCGTGTTGCCCTCGGCTTGCTGGCAACGATCCTGCTGACCACCGGCATCAACCTGCCCCACGGCGAATGGGCCTCGGTGACCATGCTGGTGGTGATCGGCGGTTTGCAGCACCACGGCAACATCGGCAAAAAAGCCGCCGAGCGCGCCACCGGCACGTTGATCGGTGCTGGCGTCGGTTTGTTGCTGGTTGCACAGCAAGCTTGGCTCGGCATGCCTTGGCTGACGTACTTTGCGATGGCGGTGGTCTGCGGTTTCTTCTCTTATCACGCCATCGGCAAGGGTGGGTACACCGCCCTTCTTTCGGCAATCACCGTGTTTATCGTGGCCGGGCATGGCGACAATCCGATCACCGATGGTTTATGGCGTGGCGTCGATATTCTGATCGGCATCGCCCTCGCTCTCGCCTTCTCCTTCGCCCTGCCGCTGTATGCGGTGTATTCGTGGCGCTACAACCTCGCCGATGCCCTGCGCGATTGCGCCACCGTGTACGGGCGGATCATCAGCGGCCAGCCAGTCAGCGCTGACGAGCATTTGAAATTGATGGGCCGGCTCGGTGCGGTAATGGTCCAGTTGCGTTCGCTGATGCCGTCGGTGTCCAAGGAAGTGAAGATTTCCATGACCGAACTCGATGCCATTCAGCGCAATCTGCGCATGTGCATCAGCACACTTGAGATCCTTGGCAACACCCGCCCGGATGCCAACGACCCCGAGGCCATGGCGCATTTGCAATCCGCGTTGAAAACCGAGCACCGGCAGATTCGCGTGCAACTGATCGGCATGGCCCGGGCATTGAAAACCGGCGCCTCGCAACGCCTGGACAGGCCGCTGGAGTTGCCGGAAGCCAACCTCGATGCGCCCGTTTACAGTGCGCTGGATGGCTATCGTTTGTTGACCCGGCAACTGGCGGCGAACATTACCGAGATGCGCCAGCGCCTGGCGAAAACCGCGCCGCGCTGGAACATCTGAGGGTTACTGCGCGGCCAGCCGCCGGGTCTTCAGGCCCCAGCCCTGTTGCATCCCGGCGGCGGCCAGCAGAATCGCCGCCACGCCGACCCATTGCAGGATTTCCAGGCGATGGCCGAAGGCAAACCAGTCAACGAAAATCGCCGCAATCGGGTAGATGAACGACAGCGCACCGGTCAATGCGGTCGGCAACTTCTGAATCGCGCCATACAGCAGCACATACATCAGACCGGTGTGAACGATGCCTAACGTCACCAGACTGGCCCAGGCACTCGGCGCTTGTGGCAACGCGCTGAAATGCGCAAATGGCGCCAGCAGCAGAACCCCGGTGCAGACCTGAATCAGGGCAATCAGATGCGGTGGCGTGCCGGTCAGGCGCTTGATGATCAGCGCCGCAATCGCATAGAGAAACGCCGCACCCAACGCCAACGCAATCCCCATCAGATAGTCGTTGCCGCTCTCGCCCTGAGTGCCGTGGGCACTGACAATGGCCAACATGCCAATGAATGAAATCGCCAGCCAGAACAGCTTTTGCAGGGTAATTTTCTCGCCAAGAAACAGCGCTGCCAACCCGACCAGCATGAACGGCTGCACGTTGTAAACCGCTGTGCCAATGGCAATCGAAGCGCGGGAGTACGAGGCAAACAACAGCACCCAGTTACCAACAATCGCCATCCCGCTCAGCACCGCAAGCAGGAATGTGGTGCGGGTCAGAATGCCCGGGCGCAGGAAGCCGAATGCCGCGCAAATCAGCAGCAAGGTGCCGGCACCGAATACGCAACGCCAGAACACTACATCGAGCACCGGTTGCCCGGAGACCAGCACGAACCAGCCGATCGTCCCGGATATCAGCATGGCAGCGGTCATTTCAAATGAGCCGCGACGGATTGTATTGTCCATCTTCAATCTCCTGTCTTTGTGACAAAAGTATGCCAAGCGAACCGGTAGGCGCTCCAGAGCAAAAAGCAGGCTAAACTCAAAATCTGCCTTTTTTATCGTGGGTAGTTTTCACCAATTGCCTAATGCTGGAGTTTTTCATGACTGACGATATTGATCAGATCCTCATCGGTGCATTGATGGAGGATTCGCGGCGCTCGCTCAAAGCCTTGGCACAAATCAGCGGATTGTCGTCGCCAAGCGTGGCTGAACGCTTGCGCCGCCTGGAAGAACGCGGTGTGCTCAAGGGCTATACCGTCGAGATCGACCCGAAATGCTTTGGTTACCAACTGCAGGCTATCGTCCGGGTGCGGCCATTGCCGGGGCAGTTACAGGAAGTTGAACGGCAGATCCTGTCGATTCCCGAATTCACCGAATGCGACAAGGTAACGGGCGAAGACTGCTTTATCGCGCGCCTGCATGTGCGCTCGATGGAACAGCTGGACACCCTGCTTGACCGCCTCAATACCTTGGCCGAAACCAACACGGCGATCGTCAAGAAGACCCCGGTCAAGCGCCGCTTGCCACCGATGGCGTAAGTGCTTTTTCCACACCTTCGGCGTAGATTGAAGTTTTTCCGGCGAAGGATTGGCGGTATGAAAGTTCAGGCAATGATGCTGATGGCATTAGTATTGAGTGGTTGCGGGACAGTGCAGACGGTCGTGCGCGACGACCAGGTTGCCATAGACGATTTGAAATCGAACAAATCCTATTGCGGGGCGGTACCACGGATCTACAGCGGCGTGATGTATGACTTCTGCAGTCTGCATGCGCCGATAGACGAGGGTAACAAATACAACGCCGCCCTGCCCGGCTGGGCGATTGATGCTGTGGCGTCCGGGGTGCTCGACACGTTGTTGTTGCCTTACACCATTTACAAACAGCAGACTGACGGCAGCATCGTGATCAACTGAAAAAGCCTGCGCACGCCGAAACGTGCGCAGGCTTTGCGCTTCTTACTCCAGCAGTTGCTGCAGGCTCGGGTCACGAATGACTTTCTGCAACGGCTGCGGCGTGGCGTTATTGGTGGAATTGAGCATTTTCAGTTTCATGTCCGACGCTTTGCTGCACGCGTTCTTGCCGTCGGCGTAGATGCCGCTCATGTCGCATTTCCACTCGAAGTAATTCACCAGGCCGCCGGACAACTGCAGGCTGTAGTCAGTGCTTTGAGTGCCCGGCGTGAAAGCATGGCCGGCCGGAATGTTCTGGAACCACTTCATCCATTCAGGCGAACCCGGCTTCGGCGCATTGGCCTGGAACGTTGGATTCATGATCGCCACTTGCGGAGTTTCGGCGGTCGCATGGCAGCTCAGGCAGGAACTGTTGGGGTTGTCCACCGGACCATTAAGGCGACCGTTCCAGCCCAGATGGGTGGGTGGCAACTCCTGGGTCTTGGCGTTGATCGCGGTCTGTTGCAGCGCGGGATTGATCTTGGTCTGCGTCGGTTGCGGGTTGGTGAAGTCGTTGCCAATTTCTTCCGGATCGTTACCCCACATGATCCCTACCGGGACGAGGTTGTCCCAGCCAGGCTTGCCGGTTTTCGCGCCGTTGTACTGAAAGGTGCCGAAGATCCAGCCGGTGGCGCTCATGCGCTGATCGCGCACGGCGATGTCCATCTGGATCAATGCGACATCCTTGACCTTGCGATTGGCCGAGGTGAACGTCTCGGTGACGTAGCCCTTCCACAACACCGGGTTCACCAGGAACGGCACGGTGCTGCGATCGATATCGGCGAACAGGGCTTTGCAGACTACGGTGCCGTCGGGGAAGCTGTTGGGCGCCGATGTGTATTTCGGATCAGGGTTGTTCGGGTCTTTCCAGACCTCTCCGATGGTATAGGCACCGATGTCGTTATAGATGCCCACCGCGTATGTCTGGCCAGTAGCGGTCTGCGTGGGGGCGAGTTGCTTGACTTGGATCTGCGCCTCTTTGGTCAGGCCGTGAATCCCTTCGCGTCCCAGCGGGCCGTAGTGCTGCCACGGCATGTGATACCACTGACGTTTTTTATTGTTCTGCACGTACCAATCAGCTTCGACGTTGCCTTCGAGGCAATAGGTTTTGACTTCCTCCATGTACGCACGCCAAGTCTCAAAATTATTATCTGGCTTGGTCGGTAGATTCTTGAAAAAACCGGGGAGCGGTACTTTCGGCGCTGTGGCCGGGTAATTCTGACTCAACTCAAACAGTGGGCCAGTGTATTGGCTGGAAGGTGGTTGATAGCCGAAGTCAGGATAGACGCCGGCGAGGGTTGACGCGCTGAACAGCGCGGTGGTGACGGCCAGTACAGCCAGTTTTCCTTGGGGCTGGTTCATCGATGATCTCCTTGATTGGGACAACGCCTGCAATGGCAGGGCCTCCATTATTTTTCTGGTATCAGAACCCCGGTCGTTCACCGGGATACGGTCACGGTGCGTGGCATTTGGCGTGGTTCACCTCCCGGTTTTCACTGGACGAACGAATACAGTCGCTCTCGACCAAAAGGCCTGGCGATCAACAGCAAGGGAAGTGAATGCGAGGGACGCAGGAATTACACGAGGGGTGCTGGTTACCGACTCCTGTCGATCAGGCTACTGCTCTTCCTTGGTAATTAGGTGTAGGTGATTTCCAAAAAGACGCCACTATTTTCAGATCATTTTGTAAGTAAAAGGCCACTACGTTTTTCGGCGAGCAACAAAAAACCCGCCGAAGCGGGTTTTTTGTTGAAACGACTAACGATCAGTCGTCGCGGCTCATGATGCCGAAGATCTGCAACAAGCTGATGAACAGGTTGTAGATCGATACATACAGGCTGATGGTCGCCATGATGTAGTTGCGCTCACCGCCGTGGATGATAGCGCTGGTCTGGAACAGGATGCACACCGACGAGAACAGCACGAAACCTGCGCTGATCGCCAGTTGCAGGCCGCTGACCTGGAAGAAGAAGCTCGCCAGCGTTGCACCCAGCAACACGAAGAAGCCAGCGGTGATGAAACCACCGAGGAAGCTCATGTCCTTGCGGGTGATCAGCACGTAGGCCGACAGACCACCGAACACCAGCGCGGTCATCGCGAACGCCGAGCTGACCACTTCAGCGCCGCCCTGCATACCCAGGTAACGGTTGAGGATCGGGCCGAGCAGGAAACCCATGAAACCGGTCAGCGCAAAAGCGGACACCAGGCCCCACGCGGAATCACGGAGTTTGTTGGTGAGGAAGAACAGCCCGTAGAAGCCGATCAGCACCACGAAAATATTCGGGTAGCCAACACGCATCTGCTGTGCGACGAAAGCCATCAGGCCGCTGAATGCGAGGGTCAGAGCCAGTAGGCCGTAAGTGTTGCGCAGGACGCGGCTAACCTCTAGCTGCTCAGCCTGCACGCTGTTATTAACTGCGTAATCCTGTTCGCGCATGGCGACACTCC
>Ga0157369_10007967_pt1 | contig 12173 bp, 8 predicted proteins | sample C25metaG_FD_113461 | JGI IMG/M metagenome (GOLD analysis project Ga0157369, IMG submission 113461) | Corn rhizosphere microbial communities from Kellogg Biological Station, Michigan, USA - C2-5 metaG | ecosystem: Host-associated > Plants > Roots > Rhizosphere > Soil | place: USA: Michigan...
CAGCCTCGCGATTAATGTATTCGGGGCCCCCGCGTCCGAGTCCCAGGGTCCAGTTTGCCCGTACGAATAAAACTAACCAAGCCCGTTCGACGTCCTAGCAACGGCCCAAGCCAGACTGCTGCTCGTGTCAGCAAGATCGCTTTCTTCGTACTCGCTGCCGTACCGGTTATCGCTTTCGTCCTCACGTGCTTCACGTACGCAAAATACGCCGCCCTTGCCGACCAAAAGTTGAAGCAGGGGCCGTTTCCGGATACCTCGCTTCTTTTTGCAGCCCCACAGGTGATAGGAGTTGGCGATCCGGGCTCACAGCCTGAGCTCGTCAACCGCCTCCGCGAAAGCGGCTATGGAGAAGACCGCCGCGGCAACCCTATCGGCTGGTATCACCTGCGGCCCGATGCGATCGAGGTGTTTCCAGGCGACCGTTCTTCCACCACGGCTGAGCCCGGCGTGATCCGTTTCCAAAACGGTAAGCTCTCCTCGATCATTGCGCTTAGCGATAACTCTCCGCGAACCGAATTCACCCTTGAGCCGGAGATCCTGACGGCCCTTTACGACAAGAATCGCGAAAAACGCCGGCTGGTGAAATATGATGACATTCCACCGGTGCTGATAAACGCTGTGGTGTCGATCGAAGATAAGCGCTTCTTCCAGCACTCGGGCTTCGACCCGGTCCGCATCGTCAAAGCGCTTTGGATCGACCTCCGGCAGCACCGCAAAGACCAGGGCGCCTCCACGCTGACGCAACAGCTTGCGAAGAATATCTGGCTCTCGAATCGAAAGACCTGGATGCGGAAATTCGACGAGCTTCTAATCACTATCCACCTCGAGCAGAAGCTGACCAAACAAAAAATCTTCGAATATTATGCCAACATGATTCCGCTCGGCCAGCGCGGTTCATTTGCCATCCGAGGATTCGGCGAAGCGTCGCAAGCCTTTTTCGGCAAAGATATACGGCAACTCACTCTGCCTGAGGCCGCGACGCTCGCGGGTCTTATCCAAATCCCCAGTTACCGCAATCCGGTCCGCTGGCCGGAGCGGGCCAAGGCACGCCGTAACGTCGTGCTGAAAGCCATGCTCGAGAACAATTACATTACCCAGTATCAATATCTCGATGCCGTCGGCGCGCCGCTGGTGATTTCGCGCCGAGGCCCCGAATCGGCCGACGCTCCCTATTTTGTCGACCTGGTGAACGACCGTTTGGGGGACCACTTTCAAGACCGCGATTTCCAGGCGTCTGGAATGCGGATTTACACCACGCTCGATATCGACCTCCAGCGCGACGCGTCGGCGGCGGTCGCCGAAGGCATGCGCGAGGTGGACACGATTCTTGCAAAACGGCGTAAGCGCGGCGAACCGTTCGATGCGCCCCAGGTGGCGCTCATTTGCCTCGACCCCCACACCGGAGAGATCAAGGCGCTGGTAGGTGGCAGAAATTATGGCATGAGCCAGCTAAACCACGCTGTGGCCAAGCGCCCTTCCGGCAGCGTTTTCAAACCGTTCGTCTATGCGGCCGCGCTCAACACCGGTCTATCGACCAATCAGAATCCCATCACCGCTTCCACCATGCTCGCCGACGAGCCGCGCGCGTTCGACTGGGCCGGAGCGACCTATGAGCCTACCGATTTTCACAAGGACGTCTGGTCAGGCCAGGTGTTGCTGCCGACGGCCTTTGCCAAGTCGTTGAATGTACCTGCCGTAGAGGTTGCAGAGCAAACCGGCTATGCTACCGTGGCCGATCTCGCTCATAAGGCTGGTCTGCCCGACATTCGAGCGACTCCCGCCATGGCGTTAGGGGCCTACAGCGTGACTCCTTTTGAGATAGCGGGCGCGTTCACGATCTTCGCAAATAATGGTGTGCGCGTCCAGCCGCAATTCATTTCGCGGATCGCGGATAAAACCGGAGAGGATGTGTGGACCGCTGAGCCTGTAACGAAGAAGGTGCTCGACCCACGGATCAGCTTTCTGGTCACCGCGTTGATGCAGGACGTGTTGCGTTGGGGAACCGGTGCCGGCGTCCAGGGTCGCGGCTTTGTTCTTCCGGCGGCCGGTAAGACCGGAACTTCGCACGACGCCTGGTTTGCGGGCTACACCTCCAAATTACTGTGCATCGTATGGGTCGGTTTGGATGACTACCAGGACATCAAGCTCGAGGGCGCCAAAGCTGCGCTCCCGATTTGGGCTGGCTTCATGAAACGCGCGCATCAGCATCGCGAATACCGCAGCCCGACGCCCTTCGATATCCCTCAAGGTGTCGTCGGCGTTCAGATCGACTCCGACACGGGCGCTTTGGCCACGAGTGCGTGCCCGCCCTCGGTAGTCCACACCGAATATTTCCTCACCGGTACCCAGCCGATGACGTTCTGCCCCACCCATCTCGGGGGATCTTCCGAGATGGCCGGTTGGGAGACGCTGCCGCCTCCACCACCTATGCGGCCGGAGGGCGCGAATGGCCAACTAGCGGCAGCCCCCGCACCTAACCCAGCGACTGATCCGAATGCGCAGGACAAGAATTCGCAAAAAGAAAGAAAAGGGATTTTCGATAAACTAAAGGGCATTTTTCACTAGCGCCGAGACCTGTAAAAAGGTATATAGTAGGAGCACAAAGGGGGAACAAACCCGTGATCTCTGTTCCGGCTCCCCGCCTCGTATGCGCTAGTTGTGCTGTTTTCTGCCTTGCGCTTGTTTGCGCTGCTCAACACGTTCCTCAATCGCCAACTGGCTTGGCATCGAATGCCTTTCCCGCCACTGGGGGCCTTCCTACTCCAGCCGTTTCGCCGCCCGCGAAACAGCAACTCACTCTCGAAATGAGAGGCGATATCTACATGGCCCGCAAAATGTATCGGGAAGCCATCGATATGTATCGCCAGGGTCCAGAGACTGCGGTACTCACGAACAAAATCGGAATCGCCTTTCATCAAATGATGTTGCTCAACCTGGCAAAGAAGAACTATGAGCGAGCAATCAAGATGGACCCCAAATACGCCGAAGCGATCAACAATCTTGGGACGATTTATTATTCGCAAAAGGGTTACCGGCGGGCAATTTCAACCTATAAAAAAGCGCTGCGATATTCATCCCCGAGCGCCTCAATCTATTCGAATCTGGGAACCGCGTATTTCGCTCGCCGGGACTACAAACAGGCCACCCACTGCTACCAGCAGGCGCTCGAACTCGATCCGGACGTTTTCGAGCATCACAGTTCGTTCGGAACGCTAATGCTAGAGCGCACCGTCGAGGAGCGGGCGAAATTTCACCTCTACCTCGCTAAGATGTATGCAAAATCGGGCGCAAGCGACCGCGCACTGATCTATTTGCGCAAGGCGCTTGAAGAAGGCATCAAAGAGCGCGACAAGATTCCCGAAATACCGGAATTTGCCACGCTCAAGACCGATCCTTCGTTCAAACAGCTGATGCTCCAGAACCCGAAGCCGCTCTAGGTCGTTGCTTTATCAGGCGGTCATAGTTGTGCTTGCGGCTCGTGGTGCCGAGCGACGTGTTGTAGAGGTTCACCAGATCGAGCGCCTCCTTCACATCGTCTTCAAATTCGTGAAGGGCCTTGAGTTGGTCCGCGGTCGCAGGGAGGCGTTTGCCGGACGGCGTTTCGAGAAACATCTGATAGCCGCGATTCAGCAAAACGCCGATTTCCGAGCCGACTAGCACGCCCGCTTTTTCGATTGCCTCGTCGTCTATGATGGCGGCGATGCCGTGCTTGGCAATCCGCACCCGTCCGTCGGGCTGATTTTCTGCGGTGAAGCCGGCTTGCTTGAGACGGTCTACGCGCTCGGCGAAACTAGGGATGTGGGGCCGCGGACGGCGAAAGAACATACTTATAAGATGCCAAATTTCGAACCAAGAATTGCGATTGCAGCCGTCACCGATGAATTCTCTCCGGACCTGGAGACGGCGATTCCGGTGATGAAAGAGATCGGCATGAGCGCTGCCGAGTTGCGCGTCGTGTATGGGAAGAACATACTCGATCTCACCGAAGACGAGCTGAAGCGGGCGAAAGATGCGCTGGACCGGGCCGGCTTGTCCGTGGTCTCGATCGCTTCGCCGCTGCTGAAATGTGTGCTGCCCAATGCTCCGGAGCTCGACAGCCGTTTCCAGCACGACGTGTTTGCCTCAAAACACACCTTTGAAGACCAGCCGCGGCTGACTGAGCATGCTTTCCGTGTGGCGAAATTTTTTGGCTCGCGCATCGTGCGAGTGTTCTCCTACTGGCGCACCAAGTCCCCGGAACTGTGCCACGAGCAGATCGTAGAAGCCTTGGGCCAACTGGCGAAGTTGGCCGAGAAGGAGGATCTCATCATCGGTCTGGAGAACGAGCATGCGTGCAACATCGGTACGGCGGCGGAAACCGCGCGCGTCCTTGATTTCATTCCAAACCCGCACCTGATGATTGTCTGGGATCCTGCGAATGCTTTGGTCGGTGACGAAGACCCATATCCCGGCGGTTACTCGGCTCTCCCGAAGAATCGGATCGCGCACGTACACGCCAAAGACTGCCACATGGAAGGCCACACGCCCGTTTGGGGACCGCTGGGTACCCGGCGTGTTCGGTGGAAGGAACAAATCCAGGCGTTAGTTGACGACGGCTATAAAGGTCACATCAGTCTGGAAACACATTGGGCCGGCCCGGACGGCAACAAACTCGAAGCCAGTCGTATTTGCGGCTGGAATCTCCGGGGCTTGGCAGCGCTCTAGCTCCTAGTAAAACTGCGGGTGCGATAATCCGCCCATATGCGATTGGTGCTGGTTCTATGGTGTCTGGCGGAGCTGTCGGCAGGACAGCAGCTTCGCGTCAAAGCAGCAACTGCTCACTCAGTTCAATTGGAATGGGACGGCGCGGCTGGGCCCTTCTCGGTGGAGCGAGCGGATGGAGCCACTTTTCAGAAGATTGCGGCTGCCGCGCAATCGAGCTACACGGATGCTTCCGTTGATGCATTCGCAACCTACCGGTACCGCGTCTCGGCAGGCGGAAGTCTTCAAATGAGGTGATCGTTGGGCCGCCTCCGGGCGGCATTCTGAATACGGCGCCGGTCCCGAAGGGGACGGAACCACCCAAGTATGGCGCGGCTTCGGCGCTCGGTCTCGACGAAAACGGCGACCCCATGATCGCCTTCGAGTGGCAGGACCCGAACGGAGATGGAAATTATTCGGATAACGATGTGCGATTCGTGCGGTGGAATCGTGCGGCGCGGAAATGGCTGCCGGCGGTGCAGGCGCAAGTGGTAGGGGAGATCTTGAACCAGGGTGTAAATCCGATCTCAATAGCCTGCGATCGCAAAACCGGCCTTCTCGCCATCGTTATACCGGTAGGCGAGAAGGGCGCCTACGTCGTGCTGTCGAAGGATGGCGGAGCCACCTGGAGCGGCGCTCCCATTCCGGGCATTACGACGACTGTCAACTCCACGGCGCTGGCGATTGTAGACGGAACCACACATCTGGTAGTGGCCTCGACCGAGTCTGAAGCGTATTCCTTAACCGGACCAGCTGAGAAGATCTCTTCCTGGAAACGCGAATCGCTTCCTTTGACCTCTGGATGGAAGCGGGAAGGCAACGCGAACGTAGGACTAGCCATCGACGCAACCGGCAAGCCTGTTGTCGCCTGGTATGAGGCACAGGACGGGGGAGACGGGCGACGGTTTCGGGTGTGGAGGCCAGGCGGCAAGACGACGACGGCTCTCGAGACCACAAGGAGCGCCGATCATCCCGACCTCGCCATCACGGCGGGCGGGGCCAAGACAGGCTTGCTGTTCGAAACGCCACTGGATGAGAAAGATGAGGACCACGGCGTTTGGTACTCGCAGTCAGGCGACGGTACAACATGGTCGAAGCCGTCGAAACTGCCGATTGACGGGCCGCGCTCGACTAACCCGCCGCTCGACGTAGCGATCGACTCGCATGCCCGCATCGTGGCGGTTTTCGCCGCCAACTCCGGCTCCGATACAACCGCTTACAATTTCCCCGCACTTTCACGCTCCAGTGACGGAACGGCATGGAAAACCTGCGGACCAGGGAAGGCCGAAGGCGGAGACTTCAGCCCGCAGCCAGCGACACTGCACATTATCGAAGCCGGCAACGATAAAGCATACGTGCTCTGGCAGGAGCCGGGTGAAAACAAATTTCACGAAGGCATGCTGCTGTGGCACGAACGCTAATCCCCTAAATGCTTACCGCCCATCAGATAATTCTTCACATAATCTGAAACCGCCTCGCTAAGAGGCGTGAAGGGCTGCGTGAAGCCGGCAGCGCGCAACTTACTCACGTCGGCACAAGTGAAGTATTGATATTTCGCCCGCAGCCGCTCCGGCATATCGATGAACTCGATCTTCGGCTGCCCGGAGAATATAGGCGTGACCAGACTGATCCAGGTATTGGGCTGCCCAGAGCCAACGTTGAAAAGGCCATCGCCATTCACCCGCTCCGCCAGAAAGAGAGTGGCGGCTACCGCGTCTTTCACATAAAGAAAATCGCGTTGCTGGCCGCCGTCTGGATACTCCGGCCGATAACTCTTGAAAAGCGAGACCTTCCCGCTAGAGCGAATCTCCCCGAAAGCCTTGTGCACCACGCTGCGCATGTCGCCCTTGTGATACTCGTTCGGCCCAAAAACATTAAAGTATTTCAGCCCGGTAATATGATCGAGAATTCCCGCGCGCTGGGCATAGCAATCAAACAGATGCTTCGAATAGCCATACATGTTTAACGGCCGAAGCTTCTCGAGCGGCAGCGATTCGGAGATGCGGTCGGCCAGGCTGCCGTAAGTCGCCGCTGAAGAGGCGTACACGAAGCGGCAGTTGTTTTCGAGCGCAAAGTGCGCCAGCGTCTTAGTGAACTCAAAGTTATTGTGGATCAAATAAGAGGCGTCGGTCTCAGTAGTGGAGGAGCAGGCGCCCAGGTGAAAAATGGCCCGTATGCCCTTGCTGAGCCGCCCTGCTAAATCGCCGGATTCTACATAGTCGGCAAAGCGCAGGGGTGCCAGATTTTTCCACTTCTCATCCCGTCCCAGAACATCGCATACCAGAATGTTTTCTATGCCCCGCTGATTCAGCGCCCAAATGAGGGCACTGCCGATGAATCCTGCGCCACCAGTGACGAGGATTCTGCCTTTCGAAAGATCAGTCATTCACTTTTCATATTTTTGCTTACGATCAGTAGGGGAGCCCTCAGATGATGGCGCACCGAGTTGATAGTCGTCCCGAAGATCAAATCTTTAATGCCGGAATGGCCGTGCGAAGCCATCACCACGAGGTCAGGGGAAAGATCGCGCGCGGCCGCGGCGATTTCGTGGGCCGGGCTCGTGCCGTGGCGCACCACCACATCGACACTTACATTCTGTTTTCGCAGTGAGGCCGCCATGCCGGCCAGGTAGTCCTGCCCTTCGGTAATCTCGGCCGTGGAGGAGAGTGCGCCGAACATCTGGCTGGTCACGCCCTCTTCGATATGCAAGAGAATAATGCGAGCATCATGGGATCGGGCGATCGCCAGTGCGTTGCCTATGGCCTCGTGATCGGCGTCGCTGTGATCGAGCGGTACGAGAATACGGGAATACGCAGTCGGCCGTAGTGCCGGAACTTGCGCGGGTAGCGTTACTGCGACCTTTTCAGCCGGAGCGGGCATCTGTTGCAATCGGCTCCGCCACCATGGCCATGCGCACACGAAGATCAGCAAAGCCAGATATCCGATGCCGCCGACAATTGCGGCAGCGAGCGTCACCGGCGAACCCGCCCATTGGCGAAACTGACCGATCAGCAGCCAGATGTTCAGGCCCAAAATAAACGCTGCGCAGAACCAAGCGCCCGCCTTCAGCCACCGTCCATTGACGAAATCACCCATGCGGCGGCGTTCGCTCGTGAACTGCACCAGTGGAATCACGGCGAAGGGTAATTGCAGATTGAGAACCACCTGGCTGAAAATAATCAGCTGATAGGTGGCGGTTTCGCCCGCGAGATAGATGGTGAAGGCAGCCGGCAGAATGGCGAGACAACGCGTGATCGCACGCCGCAGCCAAGGCTGCATGCGGAATCGCAGGAAACCTTCCATTACAATCTGGCCGGCCATCGTGCCCGTGAATGTCGAAGACTGCCCGGAGCAGAGCAGCGCTGCGCCGAATAGCACGCTCGCAAGTGTCGTCCCGAGGAGCGGCGACAAGAGCTGGTGCGCCTGCTGGATCTCGGTCACCACGATGTTGTGCTTGAAGAACACGGCTGCCGCCATGACGAGAATCGCGGCGTTCACGAAGAGCGCACCATTTAAGGCGAGCGTTGAATCGAGCAGGTTAAAACGGCAGGCCGTGCGCTTCTCTTCGATCGTCTCGCCGATCCGGCGCGTTTGCACGAGCGCCGAGTGTAGATAGAGGTTGTGCGGCATAACGGTCGCGCCGAATATCGCCACCGCGATGTAGATGCTCGAAGAGTTCAGCCGAGGCAGAAGGCCTGTGACGACTTCCGACACATCCGGCTTGGCTAGAAAAATTTCGAACGCGAAGCAGCTTGCAATCGTCGCGATCAGCACCAGTACGAACGCTTCAATGACGCGAATGCCCAGGCGTGTGAACCACAGGACCAGCAGTGTATCGGCGGCAGTCACGATCACGCCGATCAGCAGCGGCAAATGGAACAGCAGATTGAGACCTATTGCTGCGCCGAGCACTTCGGCCAAGTCGCAAGCGATAATGGCCAGCTCGCATAGGACCCAGAGGACATAGCAAATAGCCCGCGGATATTCGTCGCGGCAGGCTTGCGCCAGATCACGACGGGTGATGATGCCGAGCCGCGAGCTGAGCGTCTGGAGCAGAAGGGCCATCAGGTTCGACAGCACGAGCACCCAGAGCAGCCGATAACCGAAACGCGCCCCGCCCTCCAGATCGGTGGCCCAATTGCCCGGATCCATGTACCCGACGCTCACCAGGTAGGCGGGGCCCGCAAAGGCTAATAGGCGCTTCCAGAACCGAGTGTCTGAGGTGGCAACGCTCTCATGGACTTCGGGGAGGGAGTATCCTCCTCGGTCGATGGGAGCGTTACGTAGCATGAATGGTTTACTCTTCAGTATCTCATTCGAAGTTACTCACCTCGAAGAGCTTGTGCTGGGCCAAGCGAAATGAGACGAAGGCTCGGCACGACTGGTTCGGGCACAGATAGCGAGCTGATGCTTCAAAAATCCGATAATTTCTGCCTTCTACGGAGTAGTGCAGATAACACTTGAGACAGGAATCCTTCGTTTAGGGCCGATGCTGGCGAGAGAGATCTTTTTGACCGGTCTCACTCTTAAAGCAAGGGTCGGAAATAGCCGATAGAGAGAATTATCTAGGCTGAGACTCAAGCATTGCCCGGAACGGGGACTGTATGGTATGTCATCTCCCAGTCCCTTAGGATTTCAGCTTCCTGCTGTTCGGTGAGAAAGTCTTCGACAGCAAAGATGCCAGGGTCCAGTTCAGAGTTGTGTCGAATTAGGGAGGTGTCGTCGATCTGGATGGTTAGAATGAACGAGCTGTCTTCCTGGTGGCAGGAGGAAACTATTCCATTTCCCGTATATTGTTTTCCCATGAGGTATACTTGTGCGTTCTCGCCTATCTTATTGGCACTTCGTATGACGGCTTCGTTACGGTGCGTCTCCAACAGATGTCCAAACTCCCTCCGGGAAGCAAAATCTTGAATGTCTGTCCAGAGCAGCAGCACCTGGCCTGGCAGCTCTAGGGACATAGACGTAGAACTTACGGACATTGAAGCTATCCGAAACCTGAATGGGCGGTAACTTATTGTGACGCATTTGTTTGAAAGATTAAATGATTATAAACAAAATAAATTTCCTGTTGCGTCTGACTGATCCCTCAGTAATACTAGTATGAACACCGGCACTTCTAGGATGCATAGGCCTGGAACGGGAGGACTTGCTCGCACTCGGCATGAGGGGCGCAAGGCCGGGCCATCTGTTCATGGCAGTTGTTTGATTTAGCATCCGGAGAAGGAAACCCAGCTCTACTCATGCAACAGAATTATCGATTTCAACTATTGGCTCCTCCGCAAACGCGCTTCAGTGCTAGTTTCGGTCGCGCGAAATTTAATGAGCAACTTCATTGCCAATATCTCGCGGCTCTCCAGAGCCTTCGAGGTCGGATTTATCTTAAGGATGGTGCGATCCAGCCTTGGGAACTGAAGGAAGACGGTCGTTTCCCTATGGTAGGAGACGAACAAAGCTGGCATTTTCTGCTCATTGATGAGAGTGAAAGGACCATTGGGTGCGCCAGGTATCTAGTGCATCCTAGTACGGTGCCTTTCGAGATGCTGCGGATCTACCATTCACCCCTCATGCGAGACGAGCGCTGGGGCGAAAAGATGCGCAAAGCAGTAGAGACGGACTTGCAACGGGCCCGGCGGGAAGACTTGGCCTACGTAGAAGTCGGCGGCTGGGCGCTTTCCGAGGAGTGGCGGGGTACCAGAGCGGCCCTTGAGATTTTGGTCGCTTCGTATGCCTTGGGGCACCTGTGGGGTGGCTGTCTCGGTTCCTGCACGGCGACGGTGCGACATAACTCGTCCTCTATTCTTCGGAGGATTGGGGGATCAAGCTTCAGTCTCGGCGGCGAAACGATCCCGCCGTATCAAGATCCACGTTACGGATGCACGATGGAATTGCTCCGGTTCGATTCGCGCTCACCAGCAAAAAGGTTTGTTCCGTTAATCAATCAGCTAAAGGCGAGTGTTGGAAATCTTGGCACGATCCACCGCTCCAGGCGTCAGTTCTGGGACAACCCTGAGCGTCTTGCACCGGCTGCGAACGGCGCCAGTTTACTAGCAGAGATCTAAGGGCCGGTGGCTTCAGAAGGGCTCACATTTGCACTCAGGGATTGGGAACAGCTTCTGGGGGCCGAATTTGTCCAGGTAGGCTCGTCCGCTCTGCAAGCGGCAGAGACAGCGACGTTCGCCACCAGTCAGCGAATTCCGGCTATTCTGCGGCCCGCCAGCCGAGAGCAGGTGCAGGAATGTTTACGGATAGCCAATCGCTTCGGCACTCCGCTCTATCCGGTAAGCAGTGGAAAGAATTGGGGTTACGGCTCACGCGTTCCTCCGATCGATGGCTGCGCGATCCTCGATCTCAGCCGTCTGGACCGCATTGTCGATTTCAGCGAAGAGCTCGGATATGTGACGGTGGAGCCAGGTGTTACGCAAGCGCGATTGCAGCAGTTCCTGCAGAAGCGCCAGTCCGGCTTGTGGATGGACGCAACCGGTTCCAGTCCCGATTGCAGCTTGATCGGCAACGCCATGGAGCGCGGTTTTGGGCACACGCCGTACGGAGACCACTTCGCGCATGTGTGCGGCCTCGAAGTTGTGCTGCCAACCGGAGAGGTCATCGAAACCGGCTCGGCTCGTTTCCTCGATTCACTCACCGCAGCGGTGTCGCGTTGGGGCGTTGGTCCCAGCCTAGACGGTTTGTTCTCGCAATCCAATCTCGGCTTGGTAACCAGGATGAGCATTTGGCTCATGCCGGAGCCGGAGGCGTTCGAGGCATTTTTTTTCCGTTGTGAATTGAACGAGGGGTTACCGGCACTCATCGATGCGCTGCGGAAACTTCGAATGCAAGAAGTGCTTCGCAGTTCCATACACATTGGGAACGACTATAAGGTGCTGGGCGGATTGCAGCAGTATCCGTGGGGAGCGGCGGAGGAACAGGTTCCTCTGAGCCCAGAACGCATGGCCGCTTTCCGCAAAGATCTTAGTTTCGGATCATGGAACGCCTCGGGTGGTCTCTATGGAACTCGGGGGCAGGTTTCCGAAGCGAAACGACTTCTGAAAAAAGCGCTGGCCGGCCAGCCTGGGAAATTGAAATTTCTGAGTTTTCGGACTCTACAGCTCGCGAAACGCTTTGCGGAGCCATTCAGGCTTTTCACGGGCTGGGACATCCGCCGCACCGTGGAGCTGGTGGAACCGGTGTTTGGCCTGATGCGTGGAGTGCCGACCAGACATTCGCTGGCTTCGACGTACTGGCGCAAACGCATGCCGGTCCCTGAGGATCCCGATCCGGACCGCGACCGATGCGGATTGCTGTGGTACGCCCCGATTGCGCCCGCTGAAGGTGTACAGGTTGTTAACCTAGCGCAAATGGCCAGCGAAACGCTGCTCGGCTTCGGGTTCGAGCCGATGATTTCGATTACGATGCTGACACCGCGAACAGTTTCG
>Ga0157369_10007969_pt1 | contig 12172 bp, 10 predicted proteins | sample C25metaG_FD_113461 | JGI IMG/M metagenome (GOLD analysis project Ga0157369, IMG submission 113461) | Corn rhizosphere microbial communities from Kellogg Biological Station, Michigan, USA - C2-5 metaG | ecosystem: Host-associated > Plants > Roots > Rhizosphere > Soil | place: USA: Michigan...
TATCGTGTGTCGGTGAACAGCAATGCGCCAGAATCATTTCTGGGGAAGCAATTGGAAGTTGGTGTACCCGTAGCAGCGGCGCTTAACTAAACGGAAGAACACACAGCGTTCTTCCGCAATTGCCTTAATATAGAGACACCCGTCGCCCGGCTGTCGACAAGAGGATTTCCGAGCGGTAATGCCGGACGCGAGATACTGCCGAGGTGTCATCATGATCGAATCTCCTCACTTTCGGACTAAGAGAATGCCGCTCAACCACCGAGCCGGCCATATGCCGGTACTTGGGTTTGGCACCTTGATTCCTGATGCCGCCGCGACGATAAGTGCTACCAGAGACGCGCTGGCAGCTGGATTTCGGCACTTCGATTGTGCGGAACGATACCGAAACGAGCGTGAAGTGGGCGAGGCGTTGCGGGCAGGACTTGCCGCTGGCGGGATTGCCCGTGAAGATATCTTTAGTTACCACAAAGTTGTGGAACACGAATCATCGGCCCGAGCGCGTCGAACCGGCCTTTGGGGCGAGTCTGGACAGACCCGGGGTCAACTATCTGGATCTCTATCTCGTTCACACTCCATTTGCGTTTCAACCAGGAGACGACCAGGATCCGCGCGATCAAAACGGCATGTCCTTTACGACCGCGGCGTGACTTTGCTCGATACCTGGAGGGCGATGGAGAGTCTCGTGGATCGTGGCAGATGTCGAGCCATCGGACTGTCTGACATCAGCTTGAACGAACTATTGCCCATCTACGAATCTGCGAGAATCAAGCCGGCCGCGGTCCAGGTCGAAGCACATACATATCTGCCAGAAACGGAGCTTCTGGAATTCTGCAAAAAGAACGATGTTGTGTTTTTGGCTTTCGCGCCATTGGGTCACGGAATAAAGCCGGGGCCGCTCGAAGATCCCAACATTTCGGCAATTGCCGCACGAGTTGGAAAGACGTCAGCACAGGTCCTGTTAGCTTGGGCGGTGCAGCGTGGCACGGCTTTGCTTACCACGCCCAGGACTGCGGCCCGCGCGCGGGAGAATCTGAACATCTCCGCCCTTCCGGAAGATGCATTTAACGAAATCAATCAAATTCAGACTAGACAGAGATTCAATGAAGTAGTGAAGACCGGCAGCCCCGGTTTCATTCCACAAGGTCGATGATTATGACACCCAAACCGCACCTGGAGAAGTCCACGCAAGAGGAACAGATACGTGAAGCTCTGAATAAGCATTGGCACGCCTCCGCAGCCGGCGATACCAACGCAGAACACGATATTTACGATGACGATGCCATTTGTGACTACCCTCAGTCAGGTGAGCGAATCCTCGGGCGAAGCAATTTGCAGGCCCTACGGAGTCATCATCCAGGCAAGCCATCGGGTTTCAATGTTAAGCGAATTCTCGGAGAAGCTGATCTCTGGATCACGGAATACACAATTACCTACCAGGGGAGACCAGTATACACAGTGAGCATTATGGAGTTCCGCAACGGCAAAGTCGTGTACGAGACACAGTATTTCGCGGATCCTTTCGAGGCGCCGGCCTGGCGAAGCCAATGGGTTCAGCGGATTGCGTGACGCCGCATTGAAGCGAGGTCAAACAGTATCGGCGGCTGAGAATTCCTACTTTGATGAAGGTCCGTCGGATATCTGCCGCGATTCTTTCAGCCGCCTCAAAACTACAAATGCCGGAATGGACTCTCTATCTCTTCGGAGGACCTCGAAGCTTCCCGCTGGAGAGAGCGGCTGATAATATCTTTCGACCCCAAGCCTACCGCCAAGGACAGCGCCAGCACGATTCCACCAAAAAGAATAGCGAACGCCAGATAAACGATCCGCCCTCCAATGGCCAGATGGTCCAAGGCCATCGCCAGAGTGACTACCAGCACCATCCATTTCACGCCCGCACTCAACAGCCGCGCATATTGTAAGTTCATGTTTACCGCGCCGATCAGCACGCTTCGTGAAAGAAATCTCGCCACGAGGTTTCCGACAAAAAGCAAAATCAGAGCCGCAAATACGTGCGGAATGTAAGTAAACAACCGCTCCACGAGCTGCGATGTCAAGGTCACGTTAAACGCGGATATTCCAATTAGAAAGCCAATCAGCAAAATCACCCAGGTGACGCTGCGCGTAAACAGCACCGCCGGCGTGTGGGCAGGCGACCATTCGTTAACGCTATGGAATCCCCAGCTCGTCATCCGCTCATCGAAATGGATTTTACGCAGCGACCGCCGGAGCAGGAAAGCGACAATCCAGGCGAGTATTCCGGCAACCAGCATGGCCACGATTAGCGCCACAATTCCAGGCAAAAGGTTGGCGATCTCTGTGATGACCCGGCCGGTCGATTGGTTCAGAGCTTGTTGGATTTCGATCCACATCTTTCAATTCCTTTCTTACACCCGCTACGGGTTGAAACGATCCGGCCAGCGCCATCGCGAGAGGAGATAGGGCTTGCCGTTCTCAAATGCCGTACACAGGCGCTCCAAGCGCTTTTGCACACCGGCCGCCTCCATACTCTCCACTTCGAGAGCATAGGATGCGACCCATCCGAGATAGAGAGGTGTCATGGCGCGAAGCAAGTGGTCGCGCCCAATTGTTCGCAATCGATAGGCGAGAGCGAAGTCATATATGATTCGAGTCCATAGTTCGTCAGGAATTCGAAATTGTTCTGGCGGGAGGCGGTGTGCCTTGTTCAGCTCGAGCAACGCTCCAGGCGGCAGAACCAGAGCCCAAATCTCCCGCAAATTGCGAAATCCGAGCTGAAACGGATCCAAAAGCCGGTGCAGATCGAACGCAACGTTTTCCTGTTCTTCGGCCGGAAGCCGGTGATCGCCATATGTCGAGACCGCCTCCGAGTTCCGAATGTGCTGCCAGAAGGGAGCGTCCCGTTCGATATCCAGAAACATCGGACCAAGGACGCCGGCTATCACGGAATCCAAATTTTTCCAGTCAACGGGCGAATGCGCGCGTTCGCCGAGATGCGTTTGACACACTTTAAACCCTCTGACGACGGCAACGGGGCCCACGGGCAAAAACTGATTAGCTGCGCCAATTTTGGCTTTCGCGGCATCTAGCTGTAGCAGGCTTCGGACCAAGCGTGCCCCAAAACCGAAATCAGGCCCGAGTGGGTTTTGGATTCTCTTGCCATATACTGCGCGAGTCAAGGGGTAGAGGATCGCGGCGTTAAGTAATCCTTCGAATTTGTGCGGGACATAACACGGCGCTACCAAATCGAAATTCTGTTCAAGAATCGGCTCCGCCAGAGCGTGGATCCACGAGGGCGTGACATCTTCGGGCGCGGACGTCAAAATCACGCACGCCCGCGCGCCGATCGTGTCACTGATTCCCCAGATTGCACGATGCGCGTTCGCGATGCTCTGCGCCAGTGTTATCGATGGATCAAGAGCCGGCAGTGAGTAGGGTAGAAATCGTAGAAAATCGTCCTCAACACCTTCCGGCAGACGCGGGGGACCTGGACTCGCGGCTGTGTCGTTGTACACCACAACTGCGCGAACCGACGTAGTCAAACCGCCCAGCGCTCGCCGAATGCCGTCGGCGGTCGATGCCACGTCACCGCCACCCTTTTGATCTATCAGCCCAATGACGATATCAGCGGCTCCCATGGTCTCTAACCGCTGTTTCGTTTGCTCCGGAATGGTACCGATCTCAGCCATCACAATGCCCCTAGACCGGCAGCGACAGAATCCCTTCTAATGGAATGCGGACCCACGCCGGACGATTTTTCAGTTCATAGATCAATTCCGACAATACCTTGTTTACAAGATACGCCCGCAACAGTTGACGAAAATCGGCGGGATCGCCCGGCAAATATGCGGCTCCCGCCGCCGCATCCCGGTAGGCGCGCAGAAATGCGCCCGCTACGGATCGCTCCCAGAGCTGGGCCCATGGCATCAATTTGGTAAAATCTTCCGGCCGCCTCGCCGTGTAGTTCATCAACGCCACATATGCCGCATAGCTGAACGAGCGAAGCATTCCGGCAACGTCTTTCAGCGGGGATTGCTTGGCACGCCTCTCGGCAGGCGAACGCAGAGGTTCGCCGTCGAAATCGACAACAATGTAGTCGCTCTTCGCGCGCAATACACGGCCTAAATAGTAATCGCCATGTATACGGGTTCGCAGCGCCCGGATCTGCCGATGATCGAGCTGTCCGAAATTTTCAACAATTTGGCGCCGGCGCGCCAGAACAAGTCCTGCAATTTCTATTAGGTCATCGGGCAGTTGCGATACGTTTGCCTTCAAGACATCGAAGACCTGCGCGGCGTGTTTTCGCAGACCTGTGACGAGTGATTGCAAATCGTCCATCGTTGTCGGCTCCGGCGAAAATGCTGGATCCTCCGATGGTGACGCCAGAGCGATATGCAGCTGAGCGGTGCGCCGGCCCAGCGCCGTCGCCGAATCGAGATAAATGCCCACATGGTCTCGCGCAAAGGCCGAAGTTGGCTGTTCGGAGAGTTCGAAGAAATCGCTTGTTTCCTCAGCAGCGTGTTCCGTAGGAAATGTTAGCGGCGCGCAGTTCTCGAAGTAACGCTCCAACTCTTCGAGAGTCCATGTCCAGCCGTCTCCTTCATTGGGCACACTCACTTGTAGCATTCCCACCACAATCGGCTCCCCGTCCTGATTCGCATATTCAACGGTTCCGGCAAACGGTGCGATTCCGTCGAAGTGCATCACTTCGGTCAAGTATCTCGTAATCTCGACATCCGGATTGACGCCCGGATCCCAACGGCGAAATACCTTAAGAGTGAATTGTTCTCTCTCCCTCGCTGTAACGCTTGGCACTCCCCGGATCTCGCCGCGTGAAGTGGCTATATTCCGGCCATCGCGCACAAATGCAATCAGAGCGGCATATACATCCGGATCGGACAGACCATCGTAGATTACCCCGTCGCCCTCTGAGGTCCGAATGGTAGACATCACGGCATTCGGAGAGCTGGCGGTGATATCGTCCGCTTTTTTACCAATAGCGATCGAAATGAAAATGGAATACGTCTCGATAGATGTATTGGTGTACTGCACAGCCACGGAGCAGAGTGCTGCATTGACTGTCTTGCCAATCACCCAGTCGAGCACGCGAATGGACTCGATCGACTGGGATTGCCCAGTGAACCAGCGCTGCTTCCCCAGGTAGTCGGGCAGTATTACACTTTCCAACTGGCTCCGCGCCGAACCCTCGAACAAGGGCGCCCACCCAGTGCGCAGGTTCAATCTGGATTCCGTCAAGTCCTCACGAGGAATTTCGGATATGGGTTCCGCCGCTTTATGTAATTCAAGCCAAAAAAAGCCGTACGGCGCAAGCGTCAGCCGGTATGGCTGCCGCGTGATGATGGGAAACTCCACATAGCCCAGCATCTCGACCGGCACCATCCCCTCCAGAGCATGAAGGTCGAGATCTACCGGCTGCGCAAAACGCGATAAGTTGGCGACGCACAAGACTTGATCGCCTTCGTACTGGCGAAGATAAGCGAGAATCTTCCGATTCGCTGGATTCAGGAACTCGAGCGTTCCGCGGCCGAATACACGGAACAGCTTGCGCAGTGCTATCATGTTGCGCATCCACGTCAGCAGAGAAGCCTGGTCGCTTTGCTGCGCTTCTACATTAATCGCCTCATAGCCGAACACCGGGTCCATAATGACCGGGCTGTAAAGCTTCGCGGGAGTGGCGCGCGAAAAGCCGGCATTGCGATCGGCGCTCCATTGCATCGGTGTGCGAACGCCGTTGCGATCGCCGAGATAGATGTTGTCGCCCATGCCGATTTCATCGCCGTAGTACAGAATGGGCGTTCCAGGAAACGAAAAGAGCAGACTGTTTAGTAGCTCCATTCTGCGGCGGTTGTTGTCGAGTAGCGGCGCCAGCCGCCGGCGAATACCCAGGTTGATCCGCATCCGAGGGTCCGCGCTGTAAGCCAAGTACATGTAATCCCGCTCATCACTGGTTACCATCTCGAGTGTCAATTCATCGTGGTTGCGGAGAAACAGGCCCCACTGGCATGTCCCCGGAATGTCAGGCGTCTGCGCCATGATATCGGTGATCGGCAGGCGGTCCTCCTGCCTGAGCGCCATGTAGATGCGCGGCATCAGGGGAAAGTGGAACGTCATATGGCACTCGTCCCCATCGCCAAAATAGGGCCGGACATCGCTGGGCCATTGATTCGCCTCCGCCAGGATCATGCGATTTTCGTAGCCCGCGTCAATTTCCGCGCGCATTTGCTTGATGACCTTGTGCGTCTCCGGCAGATTTTCGCAATTTGTGCCGTCGCGCTCCACCAGATACGGAATGGCGTCCAACCGCACTGCATCGACACCGAGGTCAAGCCAGTAGCGAAAGACCTTCAGTACTTCCTCGATCACGCGCGGATTATCGAAATTCAGATCCGGCTGATGCGAGAAGAAGCGATGCCAATAATAAGCCTGCGCCACCGGATCCCACGTCCAGTTCGATTTCTCCGTATCGGTGAAAATAATGCGCGCGTCCTTGTATTTCTCGGCCGTGTCGCTCCAGACATAGAAATCGCGTTCCGGGGAACCAGGCGGCGCGAGCCGCGCGGCTTGAAACCAGGGATGCTGATCGGAGGTGTGATTGACCACCAGCTCTATAAGAACCTGTAGATCGCGTTCGTGGGCGGCCGTCAGGAAGTCCTGAAAATCCTCCATCGTGCCGTAGCTCTCGTGGACGTTCAGGTAATCCGAGATGTCATAACCGTCGTCTTTCTGTGGAGAGGGAAAGAAAGGCAAAAGCCACAGACAGGTGACGCCGAGGCCCTGGAGATAGTCGAGCTTTTCGATAAGCCCGCGAAAATCTCCGACGCCGTCATTGTTGCTGTCGGCAAATGCTTTGACATGGAGCTCATAGATAATGGCGTCCTTGTACCAGAGCGGATCGGACGCGCTGCCGCCTTGCTTCATGGGAGACCCGAAAGTGGCCACAACACCACTCTAACTTTGCGGCTAAAAAGGATTGAGCCTGAAACGTGCTGCGCTCTATTCTTCGCGCAAAGCGGTTACCGGATCTAATCCGGCGGCGCGCCGGGCCGGCAGGTACGTGGCTGCCAGCGCAACTGCCGTGAGAACCACGGCAACCGCGGCGAAACTCGTCGGATCGTTTGGCTTCACACCGTAGAGAAGGCTTCCGAGTAAACGCGTGACGGCAACAGCGATCACTAGTCCGGCGGCGACACCGACGAGCGCCGGAGTCATCCCTTGCTTCAGAATCAGCCGCAGCAGCGCCGGCGAGTCTGCGCCCAATGCCATACGAATTCCGAATTCCTGCATCTGCTGCTCCACGGCGTAGGACATCAATCCGTAGATACCGATTGCCGCAAGCAGCAGCGCAATGCCTGCGAAGATGCTGAGCAGAAGCATATTGAAGTTCTGGCGCGCCGTGCTTTGCGATAAGATCTGCTCCATGGTACGCACTCTCGCGATCGGCATTTGGCCGTCGATCGCCTGAATTTCCCGCAGCACCAGACCATTTAGCGTATTTCGATCGATGCGTGAGCGCACCGACCACGAGAGCGGCAGTACCGAATTGGCTAGTTGGGTGATGCCCTCCGGCTGCTGGCTTTGCGGCAGATACATTACGGGGACATTGATGTCGCGCAGGCCAGTCTCGCGCACGTTCCCAATCACACCCACGATTTGCCGGGGTTGATCTTCGAATTGTGGACCGAGATTCTTGCCGATAGAGATCACCTGTCCGATCGGGCTTTCCTTCGGCCAGTACTTCTTGGCCATGGCCTGATTGATCACCACGATTTTTGCGGCCGCGGCAGTATCCGTTTCTTCGATGAAACGGCCGCGGAGCAGCGGAATTTTGAAGACTGTCAGATAATGCGGCGTGACCGACCTCCATTGCTCGTCCCCGTTGTACATCTCTCCGCTCTTGGGAGGTCGGCCGGCGATGTTGATGGGAAGGTCGATTTGGTTATCTGTGGGCAGGGCGATGGAAGTGGCTGCGGCTTCCACGCCTGGGATACTCTCGATACGGCGCAGCGCTTGTATCGTAAACTCGTTTTCTTTTGCGGTGCTCGCATACCGCCCGCCGGCGAGCGAGGTCTGCATGGTAAGAACATGGTGCGGATCGATTCCGGGATCGGCTTGACTCAATCCGACAAAGGTACGAATAAGCAATGCCGCCGACGCAAGCAGCACCAGAGCAAGAGCCATTTCAGCCCCGACCAGCAGCTTGCGCACGCGATTCTGCTTCCGCCCGGTGCCGGATCGCCCGCTGGCCTCCTTGAGCGTGGAGGCGACATCGGGATTTGAAATCTGGAGCGCGGGAAACAACCCAAACAAGATTCCGGTGACAAACGATACGGCCATGGTGAATGCCACCATGCGCCAGTCGAGCAGCGAGAACAGACTTTGCATCTTCGCCGGATTTCCGAGGCGTGGGATGTTGCCGGGAACCAGGAGCAGCAGGCCTCGGACTCCCCAGATACCAAGTAGAAATCCGAGTAGGCCGCCCAATCCGGAGAGGATGACGCTCTCGGTAAGAAGCTGGCGAACCACGCGCCAGCGGCTGGCTCCTACGGCAGCCCGGATGGCAAGTTCGCGTTGCCGCGATGCCGCACGCGCTAACAGCAGATTGGCCACATTGGCACAAGCGATCAGCAGGACGAAAGCAACGGCTCCCAGCAGTATCAGCAGCGCCGGCTTTACATCTCTGACAATGGAATCGCGCATCGGCGTAACTCCGACGCTCTCTGTCTTGTCCATCCACTTGGGGTTGACACGACGGAAGGCATCACCTGCCACCCGGATCTCCGCTCTCGCCTGCTCGATGGTGACTTCCGGCTTGAGCCGTGCCGCGGCGTAAAGATAGTTCCCTTGATTCGTGCTGTTCGGATCGGCCTGAAGAGGAATCCATACTTCAGCCGCGGGGTCCGCGGCAAAGCTATCCGCGATCACTCCTACGATCGGATATGACTCGCTGTTCAGCATGATCGTGCGGTTGAGAACGGTAGGATCACCGGCAAAATAGGATCGCCAGAGGCTTTCGGCTATGATTGCTGCCTTGCGACCATGCGGAGCGTCTTCGGAGGCCGTAAAGGTTCGGCCCAACATCGGGTTCGCGCCAAAAACCTTGAAGTAATCGGCCGAGATGTGGACGCCCTTAATTTGCCGCGGCCGCCCGGCCCCACCCAGGTTAAGACCGGGTCCGGATTGGTCGTAAAGTGTCATGGCGGAGAATGCGTCATTCTGCCGCCAGGCCATGTATTTAGGAATCGAGACGGAACTGCTTTCCCCATTCGGGTACTTCCGGTTCAAGCGGACTAGCCGGTCTGGATTGGGATAGGGCAGCGGTGAGAGCAGCACCTTGTCTACCACGCTGAAGATGCCGGTATTCGCTCCAATCCCCAAAGCGAGCGCAGCCACGGCGACCGCCGTGAACGCCGGGCTTCTGCGCATCAGCCGAAAAGACTGCCGGATATCGGCGACGAGCGATTCCATGATGGGAATACGGAATCACCTCGCTCGATGTTTCATTTCGATGGCGCCTCCGACCCGAAAGTGATAGTGGAATCGGCTCCAAATTTCTGGTAATCACGGAATTGCATACGGTTCCAGACATGATGCGAGCCGGTATCGAGTAAAACGGAGGCTTCAACCGGAAGCAGGTAGTCCCGGCCGCCAATCGCGACCGGGTCGTAATCGATCGTGGTAGCAATGCTCCGGGTACGCACAGCGGCGGGAATATCGTAGGCGCTATTAGTGATGCGAAGCACGGCGCCGCTGGATGGATCGGCAAAGACCGTACCGTGATACGGCACGGTGGCGTGCGCCAGATCGCTCAGGCTCAACCGCAGTGTGGAGTGCTCCTTCGCAACGTCAAAATCGAACACAGCGACGCGCCGGCCCCGCAGAGTCTGCCACCCGCTCCAAGAAAATGCGGCTTCCGTTTTGTCGTTGAAGACGTTGGCGAGCAGAACGCCAAATTCCCCTTCTGTGACGAGCGGCCGCCGTATGAAGCGGGAGGGCGCTACCGGCTTATCGTTTACCGACTGAAGACTGCGCTGTTCGCGCCCCTCGCTGAAGACGAGTTTCGAAACGATGGTGTCGCCTTTGCGCCACTTAGTGGGCTTCTTGCCCGCTTCCAGTTGCTGCGTTATCTGCTGGCAGATGAAGTTAGGCAAATGAGAGATGTAGTCACCGGCATAATCCCGGATGCTGTCGAGTATTTTTTGCTGATCGGCAACGCCCGGCGTAGAAGGGCCTTCTCCTTGTTCCGCCAAGCCCGACGGCGAGAAGACACAGCTTAAGCACGCGGCACATACCGCGCAGAGCATCCTGCGGCGCAACTGAGCGTCCCTCACTTCGATTCCGGCCCTGCCTATATGTTACGAAGCGCCGTGCAACCGGCGGCTCCGCACCTTAATACCCCACACCTCACACCGAGTAGAGTCAGAGGTCGTACTGGTCACAAAATGGGACCCGAGCCCCCTTAGCGCCCTTGAGTCTCAGGGGTGTGAGACGGCAGACTGAGAGCATGGCAGACAAAAACGTCCAGATGCTTCTGGAAGACTGGCAGCGGGCCGTACGGGAGCATGAGCAGATCGCACGCGATGCCAGGCGGCGGGGGATCAGCCCACAAGAATTTCAAAAAATCGGCAGGGCCTATCTACTCCGAGTAGATGCGGCCTATACGCGCCTGAAAATGGCCGAAGCCTCTACTGCCCGCTGCTAGGCGGCTGCTGAGCCAGGCTTCCCACGTTGTCCTTGTTAACGATAAATGTGCCGGTATCCACAAAGCTTGGAATGGGTGAGTACACCTTCTTGTCCCATCCTGTCCATGGAGTGATCGGATGATGATGAAGATCGTCCAGAAGCTTTGTTCCGTAGTAGGCCATAGTGTAGGGCTTCTGGGCGATGGTCGCCGATATCACACCCTTGTTGACCCAATCGACGGTGCCCGGGTCGGTGTCCATGGCGATGATGGTAACTTTGCCCGTCATGCCGCTGCGATTCACTACATCGGCAACGGCCGAGCAGGATAACGCTTCAAGACAGATGAAGGCATCCACTTTGGCTTTGCTGTCGATCATTTTTTTAGCGGAGTCGAAGGCGATATCGGAATTGCCGTTCATGTCGACCACCTGCATCGTTTTCACGTCCGTGTGATCGGCGAATGCGGACTCATAGCCGTGAAGCCGGTCCTTTAGATTCGGTTGTCCCTCGATCGTGAAGAAAACCACGTTGCCTTTGCCGTTCAGAAGCTTGGCAGCCAACTTGCCACCGAGAAGGCCCGTGTTGTAGTTATCAGTTCCCACAAAGAAAAGCCGCTCGCTTTCCGGGGCGTCGGAATCGATGGTGATGACTGGAATATTTTGATTGATCGCGGCGTTGATTTCCGGAGTCAGAAGTGCCGCATCGGTAGGCGATACCAGGATGCCGCTTGGCTTCTCCGCCACCGCGCGACGGAATGCTTCACGCTCACCATGGGGATCGTGACTGTCCGAACCCTGCAGCTCCGATTTCACTTTCATCTCAGCGGCCGCCCGGTGAAGGCCTTGGACCGCCGTCTGCCAATACGGAATTTTTTGATTATCGACAACCAGTATGTATTTTTCTGCGGGCTCATGCGGAGAACCAGCGCAACCGGTTAATAAAAAAAGGCTAGCCGGCACAGCGGCCAATAGCACCGAAGACCACGAATCTATTCGCATTAGAGTCCCTAGTGCGGGATGATAGCACGTTGTTTAGGCAACCAGACTGAGGATTCCGCGCAGCGGGATTCGGACCCAATCCGGGCGATTATTCAACTCATAGCTGATTTCATAAACGGCCTTCTGGAGCAGAAAAGCGCCCAGCATTAAGCGTCTGGCGGCGGGCTCAGGCGAGAGAAAGGAGCACGAAGCGGCCCGCTGGAGATACGTCTGCAAAAACGCTGCACTGATCCAGGCATTCCAAAACGCGGACCAACCTTCGACTCGATGGCTCTCCGCCGATGCCGGCGAAATCCCGGGCACCTGCCCGAACAACACCGCGTAGGCAGCGTACTGGAAGGAGCGCAGCATTCCCGCGACATCTCGCATCGCGAGAGTTTTGGCGCGCCGCTCAGTCAGAGGACGCGCCGGCTCCCCTTCGAAATCGATGATCATGAAATCGTGTCCGGTGTATAGAACCTGGCCCAAGTGATAATCGCCGTGGTGCCGGATACGAA
>Ga0157369_10007970_pt1 | contig 12172 bp, 11 predicted proteins | sample C25metaG_FD_113461 | JGI IMG/M metagenome (GOLD analysis project Ga0157369, IMG submission 113461) | Corn rhizosphere microbial communities from Kellogg Biological Station, Michigan, USA - C2-5 metaG | ecosystem: Host-associated > Plants > Roots > Rhizosphere > Soil | place: USA: Michigan...
CCGATCGCGATCCAGCTGATGGCAGGACTCGACGAGGGAACGGTCGACTTCAGGCCCACCTACAATGGCGAGGAAGAGGAGCCGGAGGTTTTTCCGGGGCTGTTCCCGAACCTGCTGGCGAACGGCGCGAGCGGGATTGCGGTCGGGATGGCGACCTCGATCCCGCCGCATAACGTCGGCGAATTGGTCGACGCCGCGATGGCGCTGATTGAGGATCCCAAGGTCGACGACCGCGCCTTGCTCCAACATGTGAAGGGTCCGGATTTCCCGACCGGTGGCGTGCTCGTGGACGACGAGGACACGATCGCCCGCGCTTACGTGAGCGGCAGAGGATCGTTCCGACTCCGCGCGAAGGTCGCGGTCGAGCGCGAAAAGGGCGGCGGCTGGCATCTGCTCGTCAGCGAAATCCCTTACGGCGTGCCCAAGGCCAAGCTGATCGAGCAGATCGCGCAGCTGATCGCCGACAAGAAGCTGCCAATCCTTGCCGACGTGAAGGACGAGAGCGACGAGCAGGTCCGGTTGATCCTGGAACCGCGCGCCCGGACGGTCGATCCCGACCTGCTGCTCGAGAGCTTGTTCCGGCTGACCGATCTGGAAATCCGTTTCCCGCTAAATCTCAACGTCCTCGACGCGACGCGGACGCCCGGCGTGATGAGTCTCAAGGAATCGCTGGCGGCGTGGCTCGGGTTCCAGTTCGAGGTGTTGGTTCGCCGCAGCCAGGTCCGCGTCGGCAAGATCGACGAGCGGCTCGATCTGCTCGACGGCTTTCTGATCGCTTACCTCAACCTCGACCGGGTGATCGAAATCATCCGCACGGAGGACGAGCCGAAGCCGCTGATGATGGCCGAATTCTCGCTCTCCGACCGTCAGGCGGAGGCAATTCTCAACATGCGACTGCGCTCCCTGCGCCGGCTTGAGGAGATGGAGATTGCCAGGGAGCGTGAAGCGCTGGCGAAGGAGCGCGACGAGCTCGAGAAGCTGATCGAAAGTCCCGCTCGCCAGCGCACGCGGATGAAGCGCGACCTTATTGCGGTGAAGGACAAGTTCGGCGACGAGCGGCGAACGCAGATCGAGACCGCGGCGGTCACCCGCGACATCGACTGGTCGGCGATGATCGAGAAAGAGCCGATCACCGTCATCCTCTCGCAGCGGGGATGGATCCGGGCGATGAAGGGTCACCTTGCGCTCGAGCAGGTCGCAGACCTCAAATGGCGCGAGGGCGACGGGCCGTTCATCCACTTCCATGCCCAGACCACGGACCGCCTGGCGCTCTTCGCGTCGAACGGAAGGGTCTACACGCTCGCTGGAGACAAGCTGCCGAGCGCTCGTGGGTTCGGCGAGCCGGTTCGGCTGTTCATCGACCTCGATGCCGAGGTCGAGATTATCCAGCTGCTGGTCGTTCGGCCGGAAATGAAGCTGCTCGTCGCTTCGTCCGATGGAAAGGGCTTCATCGCGACTGGCGATGCAACTCTCGCGGAGACGCGAAAGGGCAAGCAGCTCGTCAATGTCCGTCCCGGTGCCACCGTTGCGGTGGTGCGCGCGATCCCTGACGGCGCGGACGCGGTCGCTGTCGTCGGCGAGAACCGAAAGATGGTCGTCTTCCCGCTATCGGAATTGCCTGAGCTTGCGCGCGGTCAGGGCGTGATGCTTCAGCGTTATCGCGATGGTGGCCTTAGCGACGCGGTCGCTTTCCGGCTGGAGGACGGCTTGAGCTGGGCGCTGGGCGGCGAAACCGGGCGCGTCCGCAATGAGACCGATTTGTCATCCTGGAGAGCCGCTCGCGGCGCCGCCGGGCGAATGCCGCCGATTGGTTTCCCGAGAAGCAACCGTTTCGATTAGGCGTTAACCAACATCGGTTAACAATCCGGAGCGGACCGGGTTGGATACTTCGAATTAACCCCTCCGCTCCATAACGGCGGCATGCAGGCTGCAACCTCCCGCTCGCGGGGCGCCTCGGCGCGTCGACGGACGGATAACAATGTGAGCGCGAAACCGCACCTCGTAGTTGCGGACGACACCGGCTTGCTCGATGCTCTTCCCATCGCCGCGGCCGTCATCGAGCGTACGAAAAATGGCGCGTTTCGTGTAGCGACTCATAACAGCCGCTTCCTCGAGCTGGTCGAGCGATCGACCTGCACTGCGCTTAACTGGAACGATGCCGAGTGCCTGAAGAGCGGCCCGATCGCCGACCTTCTCGGCAAGTTCTTCGACGGGAGCGACATTTCGGGAGAGCTCGACCTGAGGGACGGCGATGGCGTCTCCGCGCAATATTACCGGATCAAGCTCGCGCCCCTGCCGAAGTCGAACGGCTCGGCACAACGCTGCCTGCTCAGCCTCGTCGACCGCACCGTCGAGCTTCAAGCGGAACGGACGCTGCGCGCCGAAATGTTGCGCGACAGCCTCACCGGACTTCCGAACCGGCTCGCGTTCAGCGAGGCGATCGAGGAGGCGGGCGAGAATATCTCGCGCGAGGTCGAGCATGCGGTGCTGGTCGTCGACATGCTGCGCTTCAGCCGGATCAACGAATCGATGGGGAGCCTCGCCGGCGACGAGCTTCTGATCACCTTCGCTCGGCGGTTGATCCTGGCTCTCCGTGCAGGCGACGTTCTTGCGAGGACCGGCGGAAATGAATTCGGCGTTCTGGTCTCCCTCCGGCGCGGAGTCGAGGATGCGCTGAAAGCGGCAGAGCGAATCCAGGATGTGATCACTGCGCCGTTCAAGCTCTCGGAGCTCGAGATCCGCGTCGAATGCGCGATTGGCGTTGCCCTGATGAATTCCGGGCAGGATCCCGAGGAACTGTTCCGAAGTGCCCAGTTCGCGGTCAAGCAGGCGAAGCTTGCCGGAAAGCCGCAAGTGTATGAGCCGAAACAGGCGACCGAGGCGCGGCGCCGCTTCTCGATCGAAACCGAACTTCGCCGGGCGCTCGACAAGGATCAGCTCAAGCTCTTCTACCAGCCGCTGATCAACCTGAAGAGCGGCGAGGTCGCGGGTTTCGAGGCGCTTGCGCGATGGAACCACGAGGATCGCGGCGAGATCAGCCCGACCGAATTCATTCCCGTCGCCGAGGAGTCCGGACTTATCCTGCAGCTTGGCCGCTGGGCGATGGATACAGCCGCACAAACTCTGGCCGAGTGGGACAAGAAAGCCGGCGAGAAGCTTCCGCTTTACGTGGGGGTCAATCTGTCGGCCATCCAGGTCGCTCGCGACGACATTGCAGCCGTCGTCGCGAGCGCCCTAAAGTCGAGCGGGCTGACCGGCGATCGGCTGACGCTGGAGCTGACCGAAAGCTCGATCGTCCAGGACCCGGTGCGGGCGACGCGGGTGTTCGACGCTCTGAAGGCGCTAGACGCCACGGTGGCGATGGACGATTTCGGCACCGGCTATTCAAGCCTGGCCTATCTCCAGCGTCTGCCGATCGACGTGCTCAAAATCGACAAGAGCTTCGTTTCGGGAATGATGGTCGATCCGGACGCGGTGGCGATCGTCCGAGCGGTGCTCAGCCTTGCTGAAGCGCTCGGCATGTCGACCACGGCCGAGGGGATCGAAACGGTCGAGCTCGCGACCACGCTCGCCACGCTCGGCTGCGCGTCGGGACAGGGCTTCTATTTCGCGAAGCCGCTCGAAGCCAGCGCGGCGCTCGAATATTGGAAATCGCGCCGCCGCTGACGTCTCTCGTCGGGACCGCGGCTCGCCTGATGGAACCCTGGCGTCGAGCATTGGGTTGAGCGCCCGTAACAGGGAGTCGATGGGCCATGACGCGGTGGCTCGCGGTTGGCGCTACCGCCTCGCTCGTATGGACGGGAGAAGCCGGCGCCCAGATGAAGGCCTTCGAGGCTGCCAGCATCGTCGGCATTGCCCGCCAGCGAGCGCCCGAGCCTCATGCCATCCATAGTCTTCGGATCGCCGAAATCGCCTCCGCTGCGCCTCCGCATATCGACGTGGGCATGCTGGTCAGCCGGGACGTCGCGCCAAACGCGATGGTTGGGCTCGGGTTGATGAATCTTGCCGGGCGCAAGAAATCGAACGCGACGGTCGGAATGACCACGAGTTCACGGCGGAGGCCCGCCGTGACGTTCGTCCTGCATTTCTAAGCGGCGAGTTCGGCATAGGCAGCTGGTCGCCGGGAGCGCCGGGCCGCCGTCAGCGTCGTCTCGATGCTTCGAACCAGCACGGGATGCTGGCAGTCGGGCGGATGGACCCCGACCCTCAAAACCTGGAGCGGCACCCGGCGAAGGACGGCTGCGGCGGCAAGGGAAGAGCCCAGGCGAAAACGCGTCCTGCTCGCCCAGGTGATCACTGGGCCTCGGGCCAGCTCGGCGCCAGTCCTCGGCGACCAGACCCGAAAGTGATCTTCCGCGATCGGGACGCCGCAATCGCGAAGTGCTTCGATGGCACCCTCACCATAGAGCCAGGCAGGCGCGACGAAGCCGTCGATCCGCCGGCCGATCACTTCCTCGAGCAGCGCTCGCCCTTCAACGATTCGGGCCGACGCATCCTCGCGCGACAGGCCCAGGAATTCGCCTTCTCCCGCCGTCATGAGCTTCGCTCGGATCCGGTCAGCCGCGGCGCCGTGCCTCGCCTGGTCGCGATGGAAATAGCCGTGAAGGAAGATTTCGGTTCCCGTCTCGGCCCAACCGCGCAGCCGTTTGGCGAAGGCAGACCCGGGAACAATTGGAGCGTCGCCCCAGTGGTTTGGCACGACGAGCATCGCCACGCGGTCGCCGACGTGCGGACGGAGCAAGTCGAGGAGCCGGTCGACTTCGCCTTCGAAGCGCGGAGACACGTCGTGGATCGACGCGAGCAGAAGGCGTTCGGCTTGGTTGGACACGCCGCGCTTTTGCGCTGGGCTTCTCCGGCGCGCCAGCCCATTAACAAAGCTTCACTTGAAGTTTACCGCCTCGGACCGCTTTTTCCCGCCGATGCGGATCGTCGACGTATCGGCCTTTTACACACCGTTCGGCGGCGGAGTCCGGACCTATGCAGAAGCCAAGCTGCGCGCTGCTGCACGTTTCGGTCATGAGATCATCGTCATCGCTCCCGGTGAACGTCACCAGTTGGTGAAACGCGGTCCGGGAGCGTTCCTCGTTTCCATTCCATCGCCCAAGCTGCCCGTCGACGGGCGCTACCGCTATTTCCACGATGAGAAGCTGCTTCACGCGACGCTGGATGCGTGGCAGCCCGATCACGTGGAAGCCTCGTCGCCTTGGTCGAGCGCTACCATGGTCGGCCGTTGGCAGGGGGCGGCCACGCGGTCGCTCGTGATGCACGCCGATCCGCTCGCCGCCTACGCCTATCGCTGGCTTGGGGGCATTGCTCCGACCTACGCGATCGACCGCTGCTTCGGCTGGTTCTGGCGCCATCTTCGCGGCCTCGGCCACATGTTCGATTCGGTTGTTTGCGCGAACTCCGAGCTTGCGGGCCGGCTCGCCGCCGGTGGCGTCGCAAAGATTGAAACGATCCGGATGGGCGTCGAGCCCGGGCTTTTCTCGCCGAGGCTGAGAGAGCCCGATCTGCGGCGGGCGGCGCTTGCCGGTCTCGGCCTCGATGCCGACGCTCTTCTGCTGCTCGGAATCGGCCGTTTCTCCGCTGAGAAACGGTGGGAGATGGTGCTCCGCGCGGCCGGCGAGTGCGGGCGCAAGATGCCAGTCGGGCTTCTTCTGGTCGGCGATGGGTCGAGGCGCCAGAAGCTTGAGATGCTTTCCGAGCAATATCCGAACGTCGCGGTGCTCCCGCGGATCAGCGACCGAGCGCAGCTCGCGTCGTTGCTCGCAAGCTCGGATGCCCTGGTTCATGGCTGCGAGGCGGAGACCTTCTGCCTCGTCGCCGCGGAAGCGCGCGCGAGCGGCATTCCGCTCGTCGTTCCCGATCGAGGCGCGGCGGTCGATCAACTGATCGAGGGAGCGGGCACGACCTATGCCGCCGGACGGGAGGCGTCCCTTGAACGAGCAATCGAGCGTTTCATCAATCGCGGACCGGAATTGCAGCGCGCCGCGGCAGTGCGCGCGAGCCGCCCGCGGACGATGGACGAGCATTTTGCAGATTTGTTCGCGAGCTATGAGGCGCTGACTCCGGAACCAGCCCTGCAGCCTGCGGCGCTCGCTGTCGGCGGCTCTCCGCTTCCCCACCTGCTTGAGCCGTTACCGGAGGTTGCGCTGGCGCGCGCGCCACGACCAAATGCAGATCGGTTCCATCTCTAACTCACGGAAATTGCTGTAAGTTATAGCACTCGTCCACATTCTGCCGATATGCAGATGCGAATCGGTAAAGTTGTTCGCGGTCCATGGGGCGGGGTAGAGTGAACAAGGATCAGCAAGACTATTTTCGCCGCCGCGAGCTCGATGAGCGCGCCGCGGAGAAGAACGCGACCTGCGACGCCGCAAAGCGCGCACACCACGAACTTGCCGAGGAATATGCTGAGCGGTTGCGGGAGCCCGATCAGCCCGAGTGAGCGTTCGTCGCCGTCGGGCGTTACGCCCGCGGTTCATTGACGTTAATCAAGTCGCTGGCCCGCAGATTGCCTAGGCGGGACGCGATGTTTCATGGGCGCCCGAAATGCCTTCCACATCGCTCCATCATCCTCGCCGGCTTGCCGACTACAGCGCCGATTATCGAATGCTCATCCTCGCCGCGATGGCCGCCGTCGCCGGGACCGGGGGGGCGTTCAGCGCGTGGGCGCTGCTCAAGCTCATCGCGTTCGCTACCAACCTATTCTGGTACGGCAACCCGTCGTTCGGTCCCGCACAGATTGCGGGTCGTAGCCTGGTTCTTATCCTGCTCATCCCCGTCATTGGCGGATTGATCGTCGGCCTGATGGCCCGTTTCGGGTCGGAGAAGATCCGCGGCCATGGAATCCCCGAGGCCATCGAGACTATCCTGTTCGGCGAAAGCAAGCTGTCGCTAAAGGTCGCGCTTCTGAAGCCTTTGTCGTCGGCGGTATCGATCGGAAGCGGTGGCCCGTTCGGCGCCGAGGGTCCGATCATCATGACCGGCGGTGCGATCGGCTCATTGTTCGCCCAGCTGTTCCGGCTAAGCGCCGCGGAGCGGAAGACGTTGCTGGTGGCCGGCGCGACCGCGGGAATGACCGGCATCTTCGGGACGCCGATCGCCTCGATCATGCTCGCCGTCGAGCTGCTCCTGTTCGAGTGGAAACCGCGGAGCTTCGTGCCCGTCGTGACGGCGGTCCTCGTTTCGCTTGCGTGGCGGCCGCTCCTCGTTGGCTCGGGGCCGCTCTTTGCATTCGCGGCCCCGACGCCTGCCGGGATCGAGCCGGTCGCGATCGCCGCCGGCCTCGGACTGGCTACCGGCCTTCTGGCGGCGATCCTTTCCTTCCTGCTCTACCGGATCGAAGACGGCTTTCACGCCCTGCCGATCCACTGGATGTGGTGGCCGGCGATCGGCGCGGTCGTGGTCGGGATCGGCGCGCTCTTCGATATCCGGGTGCTGGGCGCCGGCTACGACGTCATTCAGCAGCTTCTCGACGGCAATTTGGTGCTGAAGGCGGTTCTCGTCCTCCTCATCGTGAAGGCGATCGTCTGGCTTGTGGCACTCGGTTCGGGGACGTCGGGCGGAATCCTTGCGCCGCTGCTGATCCTCGGCGGCTGCTCCGGATTCCTGATCGGCCAATATCTTCCGGGCGATCCTGGCTTCTGGGCCATGATTGGAATGGCGGGCATCATGAGCGGCGTGATGCGCGCGCCGATGACCGGCGCGCTGTTCGCCGCCGAGCTCACCAACCATCTCTCAGCGCTTCCGGAGACGATCGCTGCAGGCTCGGCGGCCTATGCAGTCAGCGTGCTGATCATGAAACGTTCGATCCTGACCGAGAAGATTGCTCGCCGTGGACGCCACATTCTTCGGGAATATACGGTCGACGCGCTCGAGTTCCTCCAGGCGGGGCAGGTCATGACACGCGACCCGGCGACGCTCGCCGGGACCATGACTCTTGCGCAGGCCGTCGAATTTTTCAGGGAGGAAGCCCTGCACCGCTCCTATCCGGTGGTCGACGAGGGAGGACGGTTGCTTGGGCTGGTATCGCGGACCGATGCCCTTCGCTGGCAGCAGGAAGGGGGGCTGAAACTAGAGGCGCAGCTAGCTGACGTTCTGTCGGATGCATCCACCTTGGTCGCCTATCCAGAAACACCGTGCGGCGAGGTGGCCGATATGATGGTCGACTCCGGAACCGGTCGCATTCCGATCGTCGATCCGCAAAGCCGCGAGGTCGTTGGGCTTCTTTCGCGCCAGGACTTGCTCAAGGTCCGCACAACTCAGCAGAGCGGCGAGATTGCGCGGTCGACGCAAACATCGCGGAAGCTCCGGCGCGTGACGAAGATTATCGGCTAGCGCGCTTCGGCCAGCGCGTCCGAGACGATCTGTTCGAACGCCTCACCCTGTGGGAAGCCCTCCATGACCCACCGGTCCTCGATCTTGCGCAACGTTCGCGCAACGATCGGTCCTTCGGCCAGACCCCGCTCGATCAGTACACCGCCCCCGATTGGCAGGCGTGGAGAGTGCCACTTCGCGACCCGCTTGGCCTCGGCTGCTTTTCCGGAGAGCAGCAAGCGATCCACTGCGCAGGCGTTCCCGAGGCGATAGGCAAGCGCTTCGGGGGCCTGGTCCGCATCCTCTACTGCCGCGCAGGCGAGCCGCTTGCGCGATTTGTTGGAGAGCTTGAGGCGGGCGCCCACATCCTGTGCGACCGCTGCATTGCGTGGCAGGAGGGCGGCGAGGCGACGTAAACCGTCGGGAGCGATCTTGGCGGATTCCTCCGAGACGATCAGGGATTCGAGGGCTGACTGGCCGTTTTCTGAAATCTCTGGAAGCACAGGCTTGAGGATATTCCGATCGATCATGATCGCGGTCGTCGTCGTTGGATCGGGCAGCCCGAGGAGCTTCAGCAGCTCATCCGCGATCCGCTCGCGCGAAAGCGCCATCAGGTCGTTGGCCCGAGCCGTGCAGGCTTCGAGCGCGGCCCGGTCCGGTTCGCCGGCACCGAACCGCGCATGGAAGCGGAAGTAGCGCAGGATCCTCAAGTGATCCTCGGCGATGCGCCTAAGCGGGTCTCCAATGAAGCGGACATGCCGCTCCAGAAGATCGTCGAGCCCGCCGAAATAGTCGAACACTTCGCCAGTCCGCGGGTCGGCCGAGAGCGCGTTTATAGTGAAGTCGCGGCGCGCGGCGTCCTCTTCCCAATCGGTGGTAAAGGCGACGGTCGCGTGGCGTCCGAAGGTCTCAATGTCGCGGCGGAGCGTCGTCACCTCATAGGGATGTCCGTCGCTCACCGCCGTCACGGTGCCGTGGTCGATGCCCGTCGGTACCGCCTTGATTCGTGCTGCTTCCAGCCGGCGGATGACCTCCTCGGGCTCGAAGCGCGTCGCCAGATCGACGTCGCTTACCGGAAGGTCGAGCAGGTCGTCTCTGACAGCACCGCCAACGTAGCGCGTGAGGCCATCGTCGGCATCGAGCGCATCGAGCAGGCGCTCCATGCCGCGGCGGCAGCGCCATTTATTGGCGTCGATGGTCAGTGCCACTGAAGCCTGCGCGACAGGTTGACGATCATGGCCGCGGTTGCCCCCCAGATCCTTCGTCCGTTCCAGACGATCTCGTAATAGTGGCGCTGGCGGCCCTGGAACAGCGCGCTTTCCCGGCGCTGGTTTTGCGGGTCGAGCAGAAACGCGAGCGGTGCCTCGAACCAGTCGGCGACCTCCTGCTCATGGGGCTCAATCGGAAGATCCGGCGGGACAACTGCGATGACCGGCGTCACGACATATCCAGTTACCGTGCGGTACGGTTCGATGGTGCCGACGACATCTACGACATTGGGATCGAGCAGGATCTCTTCCTGCGCCTCGCGCAACGCCGCTTCGACCGCACCTTCGCCGGGGTCGATGCGGCCGCCCGGGAAAGCGATCTGGCCCGCGTGCGTGCGCATATGCTCGCGCCTGACGGTAAGGAGTACCCCCGGTTCGAGCCGGTCGGTGACCGCAATCAGCACCGCGGCCTGCATCGAGGCCTCCGCGCGAAGTTCCGGCAAATCGCCTGCTAGCGGCGGCTCAGCGGGTCGCTCGGCGAGTGACGCGCGCAATCGTTCGGACAAGTTCATTCGGCACTATCGAGCGCAAAGAACTCGCCGCTGCTCCAGACGCCGGGCGGATTCGCGCCCTCGGCAAGCGCGAGCTCGGCAAGCTCATAATAGACCGGCCGCGTGAGTTCAGCCTCGAGTCCGTGCCGGACAAGCAGGCGCGGGGACGGCCCTCGGTCGGTTTCGACGATCCGGAGCGGATGGTCCGAATCGAGGATGACAGCATCGCCGCTGTCGAGACGGAACGCGATGGAGCAATCGCGGCCTTCTCCTTCTCTCAGCATCTCAACCGCTCGAAAAGCCGTGCCTTCGACGTCGATCTCCAGCTTCTCGACCGGCGTGACCAGCATGTGCCGCCCGTCGGGCTCGCGTCTGAGGACAGTCGAGAACAGCCGCACCATCGCCGCTCGGCGGATCGGCTCGCCGTCATGATACCAGGCGCCATCGCGAGCGATGCGCATTCCGGAATGGCCGCAGCGTTCGGGACTCCACTTTTCGACGGGCGGGAGGCGACGCTCGTCGATGAGCTTCTGAAGCTCGGCGAGGGCGATCCCCTGAAGCTCGATGGGTGGACGGCTCTCCGGCATGCATACGCCATTGGATTGCTTCGCGGCGCTGCTCAAGGCAGTAGTTCGCGCAATGAACGGCCAGCAAACCGCAATCGTGACGGGCGCCGGAAAGCGCGTAGGCCGGGACATCGCCGCCGCCCTCGTCGATGACGGCTGGTCCGTGATCGCCCAGATCCACCACGACGCCGACGAAGTTCCGCAGGGCGCGACGAAAATCGTCGCGGATTTCGAAGACACCGAGTGTGCGAAAGCAGTCTTTGCGGCGGCCGAAGGACTGCCCCCCGTGAGGCTGCTGGTGAACAACGCCGCGCGCTTCGCATGGGACGGATTCGGCGAGTTCAATCCGCAAGAATTCGCAGCGCACATGGCGGTGAACGTCCGCGCTCCCGCACTTCTCATCGAGCGGTTCGCGTCGCTTCAGGACGCCGCCCACGATTCGCTGATCGTGAACCTGTTGGACTCGAAGCTAGCGTCACCAAACCCGGATTATCTCAGCTACACCTTGTCGAAGCAGGCGCTGGCCGGCTTGACGGAGCTGGCCGCGCGTGCGCTGGCGGACAGGGGCATTCGGGTCAACGGCATTGCGCCAGGCCTGATGCTCCGCTCGAGCGGCCAGAGCGAGGAGAATTTCGAGGCGATGCACGCGAACAACCCGCTTCGCCGCGGCGTCGAAGCCGGCGACGTGATCGGCGCGATACGATACCTTGTCGGTGCGCGCTGCGTCACCGGCCAGGTTCTCGTGATCGATTCCGGCCAGCGGTTTCTCGCCCTCGGGCGCGACGTCCAGTTCCTGGGGGACGCATGAGCGGGCCCAGGCTGATAGGCCTCGTGCCGGAGAATTTGAAGGTTCGGTCACAGCGGATCGTCCTCGAATCCCTCGAGGTCCAGACGGACATCGGCTTTCACGAGTTCGAAGTCGGAGCGCCGCAGCGGCTGTCAGTTACGGTAGAAGTCTGGCTCGATGACGCCGTCGCGCCGGCCGACGACGATCCGCAGAATGCCTGGAACTACGATTTTCTCCGAACCGAGGTGGAGGAGATCGCGTCATCGCGGCGCTTCAACCTCCAGGAAACGCTGGCGCATGAGGTGTTCCAGCGGCTGGCGGCATTCCGCGGTGTCCGCGCCCTTCGAGTGCGCACGTCGAAGCCCGACGTTTATCCCGATGCGCATGGCGTCGGGGTCGAGGTGGCGTCGTTTCGCGGGGCCTGGCCCGAGGGCTGACCAAAGCGTTCGCGGTCAATGGTTTCACGCCTTCCGGATGTGGAACAAAATCCATTGCGCGGCCTTTGAGGCAGCGATAAGGAGGCGCGCTTGTCGCCTATGTGACTGTGTTGCATTGGCGATCCCATCTTGGTGCCGAGGCGTGCGTCCGGATCGCCCGGTCAGACCGTGGGAAACTACGGCGTGTCGAGGAGAAGTGCGGGTTAAATGTCCTATGCGCAACGCAAAGAGCTGAGCGGCAATCGGACCGTCTCGATCGCGATGACGGTCGCCGTTGTAGGGTCGCTCATGTATGCGATCGTGA
>Ga0157369_10007974_pt1 | contig 12169 bp, 14 predicted proteins | sample C25metaG_FD_113461 | JGI IMG/M metagenome (GOLD analysis project Ga0157369, IMG submission 113461) | Corn rhizosphere microbial communities from Kellogg Biological Station, Michigan, USA - C2-5 metaG | ecosystem: Host-associated > Plants > Roots > Rhizosphere > Soil | place: USA: Michigan...
TAACCACGGAGCGCTACATGGAAGGCTATCTCGGCGAGACGCCAGTCGACGTTTCAAGCCATCCCACGTTTTCGAAGTACACGCCCTCTGACTGCGCGATGCTGTTCATTTCCAAATATGGCCGGCATGAGAATGCGCGTTCCAAAGCTTGGGTGCTCGACACGGTAAGCCGGATTCTGAAGGGCACCCAGGTTGTCGTGACCGAAGCCCGCTGGTCAAACGGTACGTCTGAATACCGTTACGACCTAGGAAACCCGAGTCCGGCATATCTGGGCTGGCGCGAAGAGATGCGGTGGCGTAATGGAAACGGCGACATCGAATACGACTACGATGAGGGCATCACCCCGTAACTGGTTTTAATGCCGCTCCCTTCCCGGAGTGGCCTTATTTTTGGCGGAACTCCTCTCGGCAACGGGTCTACTCAACGCGTTCAACACGATTTGAGGCAGCGCCTAAAGAAAACGTCCCCTGAAGCAATACGCTTCAGGAGACGCTTCAAAATCAGTTCGATGACTACGACACGAGCTGCAGGCCTGCGGAACAGCCCCTGCCTTGCCCGTTCACATAGCAGTGAAACAGTGTCGAGTGCTTGAGCCCGCCGCGCTTGCGCAGCTTCAGGATGTAGCCGAACGCGGTGATGCCCCGGATACTGCAAATGTCGACGAGGCGACCATCAGCGAGCCGGTGATGCCCGAGCCGGTCGACCAGGACTTCCGATTCCACGTTTTCGAATGAAAGCTCTCCGTCGTACTCCGGGTCGTGGACCCACGTACGGATGAACTCCTTGTGTTCTTCGCGCGCCGGCTCCGTCATGCCGGACCAGACGATATGCGAAGAGGCTCGCGCAACCTTGCCTGTGCGCTGCACCCTGATTCCAAACAATTGCGTCATGTTCGATTTCCTGTGAAGGGCGTCCAGCACGAAGGGCCGTCCCCCGCTTCCCGAATTCCCTCGCCCAAATATAGCAACGCGGTCACACGACCGGTGCCAGCCGCTTTTCGAGCGGAATGCGCTGTCCTAGCAACGCCTCCGTGGGAACGCCATAGCCTTCCGGCGTGACCCGCACAAATCCCATCCGCACGAGCTGCTCCAGGTTCGGGATGCCCGCGCCCGGAGACAGTGGCATCCGGCCATGGCGACCGGAACGCTTGAGAAACCGGGCGATGTCTCGTGCGTGCGGCGTCAGTGCCCGCACGTCCGGAGTCCGCGTATTAGCCAGGTCGTTGAACGTCTTCGCGCATTCGATGCCGCGCACCCAGCGCTCAACCGCTTGGTCAAAGAGCGCCTGCTCGAACACCCAGGTGTCGGCGCAGGGCATACCCTCATCGCCGCCGCGCATCCAGCCACCGTAGCTGACACGCGGCCCTTCCGAGGCAACTTTGCGCGCGAAGGCAAAGAAGGCCTCCGCTGGGCGGCCATACTCGGGCCAGTGGTAAACGGTCGCGTTACGGTCGCCAGGCCGACTGAGCCACCAGTTGTGCGGCGACGAGTTGCGCCAGACGCACAGCTGCAGCGTGCCTTCCCGAAACCGCTCGAAGTACTTCTCCAGCTCCGCCGGCACCCCTCGCTGAATCAGTGCGCGCGGGTCGAAGGTGGGCTTGAATTCATTGTTCATGTCAACACTCCTGAAGGTCCTGAGAGGTGTAGCCAGTCCGGACACCGCGCCTCCCTAAACCGCGTGCACGCCCCTCCTCTTCAACCGCATCCGATGTCCTGCTGCCGAAGAATGCAAAAAGCGGCGATTCCGCTTTACGACTGATTTTCCAGGCGCACCGCACCATCAGTCGTCAACCAGGAGGGGCGACAGTAGAGCGCTTTGCGCGATTCGAGTCTTAGGTGTTCGCGGTCCCAATAGTCACGGTCAAGGTCATCGTGCGATGGTTCGGAGACCCCGATGGCTCGCCACCGGGAAGCGTGGGTACGCGCGCCATATCCGGCTTTGGTTGTACATTCGACACCGATATCCGCTCCGCAAAATGGGCAAGCGACCGCGCTCGGCTTGGGGCCGACGGGCAACTCCGCAAGGCGCTGGGCTACGACTTCATCGTAGGGAACCACCTTGCCAAATCCGTCTGCTTTCTGCATCGCATCCCCTCGAATCAACCGCCTAATCCAGATACTAAAAAAAAGGACGCCGCCAAGACGTCCTTTTGTAAGGCCGGAGAAACCCGGGCACGAATCACGAAGCGGCAGGCTGGGCTGGGTGCCCGTGGTTCCCTTCGCAAGCCACGTCGGCAGCAATTCCGGGAATGTGGCCTTCAGCTTCTCGGCCCGCGCGAGTCCAGGTTCGATAGCGGTGGTGTGGCCGCCGGCATCGCCCTCCACCCACTTCTTGTCCGCCCACTCGATGAGCTCAGCTGCCGGCGTGCCGGCGACGGCTTGCCGGATAAGGTCACAGCCCCGATGCACTTCGCCACCTCCGCCAGAGATGCGCCAGTCGCTCAGGGCTGCCGGCCACCCGCACTCATTGCCGTCGGTACGCAGCGCAGCATCGGCGTTCGGAAAGACCTTGATGATTTCAAACGCAACCACGAGCGGATGCCCGGGGTACACCGGGTATTCGCCAGTGGCGTTTTTCACGTGAGCCATGCCCGCCAGGTCCGACAAGGGCCACTAGATAAGGGCTTCGCGGCGTACGGCCTCAAGACGTGCCTGCTCTTCGAACGAGGGTCGATTCCGAAGACGTTCGGTCATCGCCTCGATTTGTTTGCGCGTGTGCTTGCTGGTGTGATAGCACCCGTTATCCGCGCCTGTTCTCAGCAGAAAGCGGCCCCGCGGAGTCGAGGGTTCCAGGGTAGCCGTGCGGCCACTCGTACGGGCATATTCGGCAAGGTACTCGGATTGCCAGGTTGGTTGGTCGGTCATAACAGTCCTGCCTGTGTGGCGTTTGATGATGCCGGCATCCGGGTGTAGGCATTGCGGTCGGCACCGCGCGCTGGTTACCCGAATGCTCAGTGAACCGTATGTCCCGCCCACTCGGGCGCCACCGTTTGCAGCAGCGGGGGCAGCTTGGAGACATCGAGCATTGTGCTTGCCACCTCGACTTCGCCGAGAGACAGCACCTCAAGACAGTCCTGCAGCGCCTCCAGGTCGGCCTCGTAATCGTTCCAGGGCATACCGGGAAAAACTGATGTTCCGCCCTTCACTTTGCCATCCTCAACGTGCACGAACGTGACTCGGAACTCGCTCAGTTGCCCGTCAATCCCGTAGGGCTGCACCATTGCCCGCGCGTCGTGGGCCTCTAGAGTGGCACCGGCCAGGTTCTCGGTCGCACGCAGGTGAAACACCACGTCGCGTTTGTGCTCGGCCCCCAGTTCGAGCGCCTCGAAGAACAGACCCGGCCAAGCAGTGTACACACCCGGGCAGGCCGGGCCAACCAACGACGCGCAGTTCTCGCCGAATGCCGCGCTCCAGTCATGCAGGCGTCCGTAGTACGCATCTTGAGCCTTCTGGGCCGTGGTCGGGTCAACCATGAAGGGTACCTCGTCGCCGGTGGTAATCACGCCCGCGAGCACGTAGAACAGCCGGGGCCCCTTGGCCGCAGGGCCATCATCGCCCGGCAGACGCCAACCCGACTGCGCCAGCGACGCAGCATCCTTGTCTTCTCCGCAGATGGCGTGGAAAACTGATAGCGTGAGCTTGTGCACGTCGCTGTATTTCAACTGGTCGAGCTCGGCCGCTTCATACAGATACGGCAGCACGCCAACCTGCGCGGCATCGCTCACGATGTCGTATCGCTGGAAGCTACGTGCGAGTCGCTCGAGCGTTGCATCGACAGGAAGCTCCCCCGTCGAACGAAACCCGTCATCGGCGAGCACGACCAGCGGTATCGCGACCAGGTTCATCTGGAACGGCTTGCCGGCATCGTTATGGAGAGTGCGTGTGGCCACAAAACGTTCAAGGCGTCCGCGAATTTCGTCGGCAGCGGCCTGGCCGCCCTTCTCATTCGCCGCGCGAATGGCCTCCAGCAACACGTCGTCGCGTCCGGCTTTCAGGTAACCGAGCAGAAGGTCTTCAAGCTGTTCCCGCCAAACGTCGTCCGAACTCGACTGACCGGCCTGGCTGAGACTGGTTGCGAGAGAAGCAACTTTACTGATTTTCGCTGCAAGGGGTGCAGCAAAGGAGGTGGCCGGCGCGTCCGTGGACGGCTGCACAGGGGTCTTCTTGTGGTCTGTCATGTGTGGTTCCAAGTGGATTCGTACAGGGCTCTGCTACGAATCATTGCGGTGCACATTTTAGCAGTTTTCTGAAATCATTTAAAGTCACGCCTAAATCTAAAATGGAGCGAGTTTTTGATGAGATGTGCCGCGGGTTAAAAACCCGGTCACTAGAAGGCCCTGTTCCACTACAGGCAGGCCATAACGGTGACCACACAGACCAGAAAACCCATTTTCCTTCAGATTGAGCACAAGACTGACGATGGCCGCGTATTTATCGACATGCCGGATGACGGTCCGTGCACGTCCTGCGGCGTGTGCTGTTCACACTTTAGAGTCAGCTTCGTTGCCATGGAGATGGACAGTTCCCCGGGTGGCACCGTCCCGAGCGAGATGGTGAGTCAGATTAACCCGGTGATGGGGTGTATGAAGGGCACCGAGAAGGGGCACGGCCGGTGCATCGCGCTACGCGGCGAAATCGGCCGCCCCGGCATCGGGTGCGATATCTATGCCGAACGCCCCTCCCCTTGCCGCGAGTACCCGGTGTGGCTACCCGATGGACAGCCCAATCCGGGCTGCCAGCGGCTGCGCGCGGCCGCCGGGTTGCTGCCCCTTGCAGCCCGGCCGCAATAACCACTGCGAATTGAAACGAGCGCCTCCGCGCATCTGCTGCATCCGCGGGCTCCTTGCCGCTGCGCATCCGGCAGCATCACTGCATATCAGGCCGCGTCGCTGTCTATTCCACAACGACGCTGTCTATTGCACAGCACGCCGCGCCGCTCGACCCGGTAAACCGGCGCAACCAGGGTGCCGCGGCCAGGACCGCCGAATGGCAAATGCTGGATGCGTACCCAGTTCCGGCATCCGGGGAAAGTCCAACCGAAGCGCGTCCGGGCCTGCCATCATAACCGCCCGGGCTAAACGGACCTCCCTAGACCGTGGCCATCCAGAACAGGGAGATATCCTTGAAACACGTCCTCGCAAAACGCACGTTCCTCGCCCTGGCCGCAACGGCCGCCCTTGGCTCCGCATTCGCAGCCCACGCGGCCGCCAGCAGCACCGCCACGGCCGATATCGGCGCGGCGCAGCCCCATACCCTCACGATAGCGGTGTGCGCGCCGACCGAGTCCGACCTCTGCAAACGCAACCGTGTGAGCATCACCGCCGGCGCCGCGCTCCTGGTCGAGCGCTCGGCCAAACAGCCCTACAAGGCTGTTGAAGAACGAATCGAATCGAAAGGAAAGGTTTCTTCTCGGGCTCACTTCGACACCTACGACACGGGCTTCAAGGTGGCCGTCACGACCAAGTCGCTCAGCGCGTCGAGCGCCGTCGTCGATTACGACATCGAGGGTAAGGGCCTCGCTGCCATGCGTGACGTCACGGCCGACGACATTCGCGTGAGCTCCCCCTCGACCGAGACCAACCACTTCGCCGGCACCCTCGAGCTGACGAGCGGTCAGCCGACCGTTGTGGTCCGCGGCATGGAGACCGTCACGCTGACGCTTGACGAAAAATAAGCCACGCTCGAGTCACCTGCACAGCGAGGGCGCTCCCGTAACAGGAGCGCCTTTGTTTTTGTTGCCACCCCTTGCCGGGCGTCACCGCCGGAGGGCCTCGGTCGCGTTGTGTGCCGTGTGTGCGCCCGCCCGGCCCTTCAGTGACTTTTCGCTCTGTTCTATACCGGATAGGTCAACTCTCAGGATTAGCCATGAAGGCAATCAACGCAATCGTCGCACCCGCAACCGAATTCAGCCACATGCTGGAAGACCGTCGCTTTTTCCCGAACTTGAAGTCCTCCACCATCAAGCGGGAAAATCGACGCAAACAGCGCCGTGCGCTTCGTGCAGACCTCCCGTCTGCCATCGCCATCGGCATGGAAGAAGGGGTGCTCGCCGTGCGTTCACGTGTGCCGGTGCCTGCTCTTCTGCCGACGAGCGCCATCGCGCAGGTTCCGCCGGAGTTCCTCCTCCCCACCGAGGAATTCCAGCCGAAGAGCTTCATGACGGTGAAGGTCGTTCGCAAACGTGCGTTTCATCGCACGGTGGTCGAACACCTGCAGGTTGCGGCCCACTAGGCGCAGCAGTACTCGATTCAACTAACCACGTCCTTGTGACGTGGTTTTTCATTGCGCGGTGCCACGCACATGCGCGAGACACTCTCCCGCACGCCCCCACTGCGCGGCATCTCGGCGAAGCGTTGCCAGTCAGGCTCGATGGGCGTAGCGTGTATTCCGACCCAACGAGTTCCGCCGGAGCGGAGAGAGGAGCGTCAGCCGTGAACCAGTCCCTCAACCAGCAGCCACACAGACGGGGCGCGCGCGCTTTAGCGTTATGGCTGTGTGTACTCGGCATCGCCCCCTTCTCCGTGCTCTCAACGCGCGCGGAGCAGTCAGCGCTCCCGGTTCCCGGCGTAGGCCCCGACGGTCTGCCTGCGGCCATCCTCGACCAGACCATCGTGCAAATGCAGCGGGCCCGTTTCGAGATAGGACCAAAGTACGTTTATGTCTGCAGGCGGTTGGCTTCGTTTCTTACCGAGTACTGCGGCAACGTGGTCTACAGATACACAGCATTTCCGCTAACTGTGACCACCGAGCCGCTCGTAGGAAAGCCGGCAGGCGTGCGATATCTGCTGCACTACGCGATTCAGGGAGACGGCAGCGCCTTTCCAGCCCTCACGTTGGGCGGAGTGGCCGGCCAGCGTTTTCACGCGAACACAGCGCTGGCTGTAGACGTCAGGTACAACCCGGAGCGCCCAGGCTGCCCGACCACCCTGGCTGAGCCAAACTGGGTCATACATCCGGCCGTTCTGGTCGCGAACGGCGTCCCGGCGAGCCTCGATGACCCGGGCGACGCCCGCATCAAGGCGACATTGGGCACAACCCGCTCGAACATCCAGCAGACGCTAGGGTGCCGGTAGGCCGTGTCCGCCACAGGCGAGTCGCTGGCCGGTCGGGCTTAGCCCAGAACATCGGTTTTCTGCCTGACAGAAGCAAGGCGGCAAATTGCATGGCCCTCACAGTCAAACTGACCGCCAGGCCTGGTGCTGTCGTCCTGCAAACACAGACATGCATCAGGAAGGCCCATACAGACCTTCCACAGCGATAAAGAGAAGCTAACCAGCAACACGAGAAGACAACCGGCAGCTGCGGCAATCCCGTCGATGGAGACCCAGGCACGGAAGGAATTGACGGCCGGGCGCGCGGGAAGGCAAAGCAGCATACGCAGATGTAAGGCCCCCCAGCAGCAGGCCGCAAAGCGCTACAGCATACGCGCTGGCGTTGCCGAGGTGGTGCGCGCGCCACCGTTTCCAGCTCTCAATGGACCGGGGGAAGTTCTCTCTTAACTTGCGAGCCGCTGCTACAGCACACCCGCCGGTGAGTACGGTCAGGGCGAAACAGACAAACGTAAACGACGCAGCATTAGTGGACGCTGACGCCAGGAACTGCATCACGGCAACAGCAGACTCCCACTCCAGGCTCAAAACGAAGAACAGCACGTAGGAAACGGGTACTGCGACTGCGCACAATAAGAAATCACGAGCGCTCAAAACACCCCCTACTCAACGGCCGCAGGAAAGCGCTCATTGCACCATCCTGTCGTCGCCGCGCGCCTGGACAACAACACCCTGCCCATTTGCCGACATGCGGGTAAGTCTATACGCAGGGGCCAGTTCACGCGCCGGCGAAAGTATCAGGTATCGGGCACCTAAAATGTAAAATGGCCGGTTGCAGTGCGGCTGGGGAGCAGCAACTGGCGGGGCACACGCACGGAGGGCAAAAAACAGAAAGGCCGCACATCGTGCGGCCTTCGCAATCAAAAAGACAGTCTTCTCTTGTCCTGCGTTCCCGCTATCGCTGACCCACTGGCGTCGGCCGGTCGCGCCAGAGCATCCACAGCGAGTGGCAAAAGTTGACCACCATCAGGACCACGCAGGACAAACCCGCGGACATTCCTGCGATAGAAACCCAGGCGCGAAAGGTGTTGGCATCGGGACGTGCCGGCATGGTCAGCAACATGTAGAGTTGCAACACCCCACAGAGTGTTCCGACAAGCGCCACGCCATACCACCGCAAGTTCTCGTAGTGGTTTGCCCGCCATTCCGTCCAGCTTTGGATGGCCCACGGCCGGTTCTCTTCAACCTGGCGGAATGCCGCGACACCGCAACCTCCTGCGAGGACTGTCAGGATGAAACCGACGAACGTGAAGGACGCCGGGTTGGTTGGTGTTGCCGCAAAGAACTGATAGACGGCGACCGCGGCGTCCCACGCAACGCCAAGCAGAAGAAACAGCACGTACAGCGCCGGCACAGCGAACGCGCACAACAGGAAATCTCGAGCTTTCAAGTCAGCCTCCTTGTTAAATGACCTCTCCTATGTAGCTAACGGCAACTCGTTGGTTTCCTTTAGTCGAAAAGCAAAAATTCTTGCCGCGATTCGTTGGGCGACCACGAAAAGCACCTGTTGAGGCCGGCCGCGCCGCAGTTCTCGCGCTTCGTTCCTGCGCTTGGCTCCTGGCGCAAACCGCCTTCATCGCTCGGCCGGTTTCTGCTCGCGACTCCAGGCAAACGTCGCGTACCACGAGACTGCCTCCAGCAGCGAGTAGGTGAGCACGGCGGAGCCGACCAGTTGGAACGGTGACTCAGTTGCAAACCCGTCCAGCACATAGAACAGACCACAACTTACGCCCGCAGTCTGGAAAACGACCATGCACAGAGTGTTGATTGCTGGATTTCCGAAGCTCGAGCGGCAGTACTGGTTCCATCGCCTTGTCGTCACCAGATGAGTGCACACAGCCCCGATGGTAAGCGCACAGGCGACCCCGAAACCCGGGTCGATTGCGAGTCCTCCAACGAACAGGAATGCATTGATAATCGCAGCAAGAATTACGTCCTTGCGCAAGCGGATGGATTCGTTAATGTTGGGCGAGTTCTGGGGCATGACTGACTACCTTGGTAAAAAGAGAAAAAGTGACGCTCAGACAGGATGGCCGTCCATGAGGATTGGCGAGACGCAAACCTCGGCAGAGCTGCGAGCCCGCGCTGTTCCTTGCAGGCCCGGCGTACGGGAATACGTCCGTCAGGAAAGCGCGCGGCGCTCGAGAAGTGGTATCGCGAACAGACGAAAAGCCACGAACGCCAACAACAGGGTGATGCCCATGTTCGCGACTGCCGTCATGACGTCCGGCTTCAACTTTCTGGCGATGTCGTCAGCGATGTTCTTGAGGTCCGGGCCGAGCCACTCCACCGCCTTTCGTTCAATGAACTGACGTTGCGTCAGTTCCGCCTCAATAGCCGACAGCACTTCCTGGGACAGCGTCTGCGTGATGCTGCGCGTTTTGGCGAGGCGCTTCACGAGCGGCCACATGTTCCATACCGAATACGCCGAGTACCCGGCGACGCCTGCATAGGCGATATAGAAAGGCCAAGCCGAGTGGAGGAAGTAGACGGGCATCAGCGAAGCTAGCAGTGCCGCGTTCTGCCAGACAATCGTTGTAAGCACGCTTCGATGCGTCTGAGCGAGTAACGCATATGCCTTGGTGCAAGCCTCATCCCGGATGCGTTGCGCAACACTTTCGGAGATGAAGTCTCGCGCGGCGTCTACCGCGCCCAGCGAAGGGAAAAACTGCGTCAAGGCAGCCTTCCCGGCGCCTACGGCCCTGCCGAACCAGTCCATGTCGTAGCCTGTCTTGATGTGTCCGACCAGGACGAACGCGGCCGGAGGTTACGGCGCTGAACTGCGCCGAATCTATCAAGTGTGGCCAACATGTTTAGCCCGACCGTTTGCCTTGCGGCGAACGCTTCAGGCAGGGCGGGGACGAGGCGCTTTAGATGGCGGCATTTGCACGCGCCGTTCGCTGCACAAGACCAGGGAGGCGACCAGCAACGGTCCCCTGATGCGCCGTAGAAATCCGGGGGTGACGGCCTACATGCGCCGGCGGAAGAACACCTTGTGCGTGCCCGTCATGGCTTCGTACCCCTGCGGAACGTTCAGCGCCATGCCGTCGCCTGTGCAAGTGACGAGGAGACGCGTTCCAGAGCTCAGAAGAGAAAACCAGCGCGTACGGGATGCTGAGAGCCGCCAGACCGGGAAATACTCGTCGTCTGTAGCGGCGGGCCGCTCGAGGTGTCGTTCGTGGGTTCCGCTGGCCGGGTCCTCGCGTACGTCGATAGCACTGGGCGGGAGTATGCGAATTGCATCATTCACATTGGCATCGATGCCAAGCTCCGCGTGCTCTCCCGCGAGATTGAAGCTCTTGATGCTCAGTCCATCTGGTAATTGTTTGATGACGGCAATCTCGGCGTTGTGCCGATTGATGCTTTCCATACGGCTCTCGAGTAGAGCCTGCTTACTCAAATCTGCCACCCGACCTCCTATGGCCATTGCGTTATCCCACACGTGCCGTCATGTGGCCGGCTATTTTAGCAATTTGTCGGCTTGCCGGGTTCTCAGCGGTTGTCCGCCACACTGAAAAGCGCGGCGAAAGCCAGAAAGAAAAAATCCCCTGAGGCCATGTGGCTCAGGGGACGGAAATCAAGTTTTTCCGCGACGGCGAATTTAACCTTCAGCGGGCGCCAGGCTTTCACCCTTCAACAGGGGCACAATGAATCGGGCGATTCGCTCCCGAAGTTGCTGCGTACCGTGGAACTCGAATGCAATGTCCCTCAAACCGTTCACAGCGGCAGCCACCTCGTGGTCCTTCAGACGGTGAACTGCGCCCGTTCTGACCGTCCCGCCCGGATGTTCGTTGCGCAGGCACTGTGCGTGTCCCTTCGGATAAGCGCAGGGCAGGTCACCGTTGTTGCCATGACAGGCCTTGCATCGCGCTTCACCTTGCGAGGGTTTCGTCGCCGCGAGCGCGTCTCGCACACGCTGCAGCTCGTCCCTCCACGCGCCTTCAACATAGCATCGCGATTCCGGCGGGTTCTTCGTGCCATCGTCGTAGATGTCGATGAGCGTGTCGCACACGTGGCGCCAGTCCACCGGCGCATCCTGACCCAAACAGTCCAGCACGTCTGCCGTGGAGAGCTCGTCGTTCAACACCCTCCATAGATGCTCGAGGTGCTGGCGGTTCGTAGCCCCGCCATTCGAGTACTCGTCCAGCAAACGCGCGGCCTGGCGCGTACGTACGTCCTTGCGGTCAAACTCCGTGGTGACGTTCAGGAGCCAGCGCAAGGCGTTGATACCACCGAACACGCTTTTGGCGAGTGCTTTGCGTGGCGTATCCGTTGCCAGCTTCGCCTCCCCTGTGTTCGTCGCGACCTTCGTCAGCACCTCGTTATAAATTTCATCCACGATGAGGCGAATTTCATGTTGGCCGCTCTCAATGGTGTGGTTATCGGGCTTGCAGAGATGGTCGACAAGCCGAAAGCCGCCGCCATGCTCATCCTGCAGGTTGCTCATCTGATAATGCAGCAACACCTGCTCAATCGCATCGTAAAGCTGCTTGGCCGTGCCTCGCACTGCCTTGCCGCGTGCCGCCTCCAGCATGCGCTCAAAGAGCGACTGATGCGGCTCGACCGATACGCCGAGTGCTTCGCGAAGCGTTTCAAGGTCCCCGCGTGCGTCGCCCAGCATGTCGCGCAGTGCCTGCATCTCGTCCGCAGGCGTCGACTCGGGCAAAACGATGCCGAAAAGCGTCGTACGCGATGCAACCGACGTCTCAGCCGCAGACGCGTCGCCTGCTTCCTGAGCTTGCGCACGTGCCGTTGCCACCTGCCACGTACGCCAGTTCGAGTCCCAGTGCTGTTGGTCCAGATTGTTGACCTTCGGTCGGTTAAAGCCGATGTGCTCGATGAAGCTTGTCAGTTGCTCGTTCATATTCTTTCGGGATTCCCTTTCGTGGCCTCGCTTGTATAGCGCGTCTCCTCGGAGCCCGGTTCCTGTGGTCCTCAAATTGGCGGTTGCACGGCGCTGAGCGCGCAGCTCGTGCGCTATCTGTTCTGCGTGAGTTGACGTTTTGTGCAGTTTCACGCAGAGAGAATACATTGCGCGAGCGCTATCCATGTCGACGTGA
>Ga0157369_10007978_pt1 | contig 12167 bp, 8 predicted proteins | sample C25metaG_FD_113461 | JGI IMG/M metagenome (GOLD analysis project Ga0157369, IMG submission 113461) | Corn rhizosphere microbial communities from Kellogg Biological Station, Michigan, USA - C2-5 metaG | ecosystem: Host-associated > Plants > Roots > Rhizosphere > Soil | place: USA: Michigan...
ACCTCGGTGTCGACAGCATCGGCGAAGCGATCCGACTCACCACCGTCGGCGTCGAACCACTCGGCGACGACCTCCTCGTCATCACGACACCCGACCGCAGCGCCTCCGCCTCGGCCGCCCACCACCTCACCGCCTGACCCCCAGAGAACGGACCACCCATGTTCACGGGCATCATCGAAGAACTCGGCACCATCGTCGCCATCGACCACGGCGACGACTCGGCACGTTTCACCGTCCGTGGCCCGCTCGCCCTCGAGGGCACCCGGCACGGGGACTCCATCGCCGTGAGCGGTGTCTGCCTCACCGTCGTCGAGCAGACCGGTGAGACGTTCACGGCCGACGTCATGGCCCAGACCCTCGCGATGAGCTCGCTCGACGGCGTCACGGTCGGATCTCCGGTCAACCTCGAACGTGCGGCCCGCGTCGGTGACCGCCTCGGTGGACACATCGTCCAAGGGCACGTCGACGGCACCGGCACCATCCTGGCCACGGTGCCCGGCGAGGCTTGGCGCATCGTGCGCGTCTCGCTCCCCGCGGCACTCGCGCCGCTCGTCGTCGACAAGGGGTCGATCACCGTGGACGGCGTCTCGCTCACCGTCAGCGCCATCAGCGCACCGGACGCACCGGAGGCCTGGTTCGAGGTGTCCCTCATCCCCGAGACGCTGGCCGCGACGACGCTCGGCGATCGGGTCCCCGGCGACCGTGTGAACCTCGAGACCGACATCCTCGCCCGGCACGTCGAGCGCATGCTCGCATTCAGCCGTCTCGAGTCGGCACTCCCCAGCAACATCGGCCAGGATCCGCAGTCCGCGGACCCGGTCGGCACCACCGCCACCGGAAGGGGCAACGTATGAGCATCGCCAGCATCCCGGAGGCCCTCGAGGCACTCCGCCAGGGCCGTCCGGTCATCGTGGCCGACGACGAAGGCCGAGAGAACGAGGGCGACGTGATCCTCGCTGCGGAGTCCGCCACCCAGGAGTGGATCGCATGGACGGTCCGGCACTCCTCCGGATTCATCTGCGCACCGATGACGAACGAGATCGCCGACCGCTTGGCCCTCCCGCCGATGGTCGCGCTCAACGAGGACCCCAGAGGCACCGCGTACACCGTCACGGTCGACGCGGCCGACCGACTCAGCACCGGCATCAGCGCCGCCGACCGCGCTCACACCCTGCGCGTGCTCGCCGACCCGGCGTCCGTGCCTGCCAGTCTCTCGCGCCCCGGACACATCGTCCCGTTGCGCGCCGTCGACGGCGGGGTGCGCGAGCGCGACGGGCACACGGAGGCGGCCGTCGACCTCATGAAGCTCGCGGGGCTCGTCCCGGTCGGGGCGATCTCCGAGATCGTCGCCGACGACGGCGAGATGATGCGTCTGCCCGGCCTCATCGCGCTCGGCGAGCGGGAGGGCGTGCTCGTCACGACGATCGCCGCGCTCGTCGCGTTCCTCGAGGAGAACCCCGACGCGGCCGCGGTCTGCGCCGAGGAACGCGCCGCCCAGGCGGCCATCCCCGAGTCGTCGAACGTGTCCTTCGAGGTGGAGACGACCGTCCCGACGACGCACGGCTCGTTCCGGTTGCGCGCCTACCGCGACCGCAGGACCGGTGCCGACCACGTCGCCATCATCGCCGGCGACCCGCAGGCCACCGGTGCGCTCGTGCGCGTCCACTCGGAGTGCCTGACCGGCGAGGCGTTCGGCTCGCTCAAGTGCGAGTGCGGTCCGCAGCTCGACAGCGCCCTCGACACCATCCAGCGCCACGGCGGTGTCGTCGTCTACCTGCGTGGGCACGAGGGGCGCGGCATCGGTCTCGTCAACAAGCTGCGTGCGTACCGGTTGCAGGAGGACGGGCTCGACACCCTCGACGCCAACCTCGCGCTCGGGCTGCCGGCCGACGCCCGCGACTACACGGCGGCGAGCGCGATCCTGACGGACCTCGGCATCACCTCCGTGCGCCTGCTCTCGAACAACCCGGAGAAGGAGCGACAGCTCACGAACCACGGCATCGCCGTGAGCGAGCGCGTCCCACTGGTGGTCGGCGTCGGCCTGTTCAACGAGGGCTACCTCGAGACGAAGCGCGACCGCATGGGCCACAGCATCGGCTTCGAGCTCGCACCGGAACCGCACCCGCACCCGCACCAGTAGTCCACCATCGCGCCTCGATTCCTCCGAGGAGCGGGAACACCACCAACCCCCGATGCGCTCGGGGACGAAGACAGGAGACCGCATGAGCGGCGAAGGATCCCCCACCATCAGCGTCGACGGCACCGGCCTCGACATCGTCGTCATCGCCGGCACCTGGCACGAGACCATCACCGACGGTCTCATCGCCGGAGCCGTCAAGGCCCTCGATGCGAGCGGTGCCAACCATCGCCTCGTGCGGGTCCCCGGGAGCTTCGAACTCCCGGTCGTCGCCAAAGCCGCCCTCGAGGCCGGGGCCGACGCGGTCGTCGCGCTCGGCGTCATCATCCGCGGCGGCACGCCGCACTTCGAGTACGTCTCCGACGCCGCGACGAGCGGCCTCACCCAGGTCAGCATCCAGACGGGCAAGCCCGTCGGCTTCGGCGTCCTCACCCTCGACGACGAGAAGCAGGGGCTCGACCGCGCGGGGCTCCCCGGGTCGAAGGAGGACAAGGGGGCGGAGGCCGCCGATGCCGCCGTGGCCACCGCGGTCGTCCTCCGCGAACTGCGCGGCTGACTCGAGCGCGTCGCATCACGCGGCATTCCGGTATCGGCATCCGCCCCGCTGGGCAACCGAATACCGGAATGCCGCACTTCGGCGTACAGTGTCATGGTCCTGCCACAAGCGGGCGAACCTCTGATCCTGCCGTCGTCGGCGGGCGTGCGCGACCGGTGCTGATGCTTCGACGGCGTCCATTCCCGAACCGAAACGCGCACGCATGTCTCTCGAAGCAACCCCAGTCACCAAGGCCCCGGTCAATCCGCGCTCTCGTGTCGTCCTCGCCAGCCTCATCGGCACGACGATCGAGTTCTACGACTTCTACGTCTACGCGACGGCCGCCGTCCTCGTCTTCCCGCACCTCTTCTTCCCGAGTGAGGACCCGACCGCGGGTCTCCTCGCCTCCTTCGCCGTGTTCGGCGCCGCGATGGTGGCCCGCCCCGTCGGCGCCGTCATCTTCGGGCACCTCGGCGACAAGCGCGGTCGGAAGGCGACGCTCGTCGGCGCCCTCCTCACCATGGGGATCGCGACCTTCCTCATCGGCCTCCTGCCCACCTACCAGCTCGTCGGCTGGATCGCCCCGCTGCTGCTCGTGATCCTCCGCATCGGTCAGGGCTTCGCGCTCGGCGGCGAATGGTCGGGTGCCGCCCTCGTGGCGACCGAGAACGCGCCGACCGGCAAGCGTGCCCTGTTCGGCACGTTCCCGCAGCTCGGTGCGCCGATCGGCTTCATCATCGCCAATGGACTCTTCCTGATCATCGCGGCTATCCTGCCGAGCGACGACCCGTCCATGCCGTCCGAGGCGTTCCTGGAGTGGGGTTGGCGCATCCCGTTCCTGTTCTCCGTCGTCATGGTGATCGTCGGCCTCTGGGTCCGACTCCGCCTCGTCGAGAGCAACGCGTTCACGAACGCGAAGGAGCAGGGCAAGGTGCAGCGGTCGCCGCTCGCGAGCGTCGTCAAGTTGCACTGGCGCAAGCTGCTCCTCGGCACCTTCTTCATGCTCGCCACCTACGTCCTCTTCTACCTGATGACGACGTTCTCGCTGAGCTACGGCCGTGCGCCGCTCGACGCACCGGTCGCCGGCCTCGGCTACAGCTACACGACCTTCGTCCTCATGCTCATCGCCGGCGTGGTCTTCTTCGGGATCTTCACGCTCGTGTCCGGCCCCTTCGCCGACAAGTACGGACGCCGGAGGACGCTCATCGTCGTGACGAGCGCGATCCTCGTGTTCGGGCTCGTCTGGGTCCCGCTGCTCGGCGCCGGGTTCACCGGGGTCATGATCTGGCTCATCATCGGGTTCAGCCTCATGGGGTTCACCTTCGGACCGATGGGCGCCCTGCTGCCCGAGCTGTTCCCGACGAACGTGCGGTACACCGGGTCGGGGATCTCGTACAACGTGTCGTCGATCCTCGGCGCAGCGGTCGCACCGTTCATCGCCGTCGCACTGTGGAGTGCCGGCGGCGGCAGCCCGTTCTGGGTCGGCGTCTACCTCTCGGTGATGGCCCTGATCACGCTCGTCGCCCTCATCGTCTCCAAGGAGACCAAGGACGTCGACATCGACGCCTGATCGAGGCGATCACCGAGGGCCGGTGCGTGGAGGACACCTCCGCGCACCGGCCCTTGCTGCGTCGGCGCTCGGCGCGTCGGCTTCGGGCTCGGCGCGTGCGACCGTCGCCTAGAGTTGAACCACGGTGCGCCGTCGCCATGGACGTCTCGGAGCCGCGCACCGCACCTCGGAGGAAGAGCACCATGAGCACCCCAGCGCGCCCGGCACGCAGCCGCAACCCGTTCAGCCGACCGAAGGACGACGGTCCCCGCGCGAGCCTCAAGCAGCTCATGCCGTACATCTTCGAGCACCGCTCGATCCTCATCGTCGTCATCATCCTGAGCGTCATCGGAGCGGCCGCGTCACTCGCCCAGCCGCTCATCGTCAGCCAGGTGATCGGGGTCGTCGAGGCGGGCCGGTCGCTCGGCAACCTGGCGTGGCTCCTCGTCGGGCTCGTCGTGCTCTCCGGCGTCATCAGCGGATACCAGCACTACCTGCTGCAGCGCGCAGGCACCGGGGTCGTGTACTCCTCCCGGCGCCAGCTGATCGCGCGCATCTTCCGGCTGCCGATCAGCCAGTTCGACACGCGCCGCACCGGCGACCTCGTCTCGCGGGTCGGCAGCGACACGACCATGCTCTACGCCGTCCTGACGCAGGGCTTCGTGGACGCCGTCGGCGGTGCCATCACCTTCCTCGGCGCACTCATCGCCATGGCGATCATCGACCCCGTCCTGCTGGGTCTCACCCTCCTCGTCGTCGTCGTCTCGGTCGTCGTGGTCGTCGCGCTGAGCGGACGCATCCGCGTCGCCAGCCGCGAGCAGCAGACCAAGGTGGGTGAGCTCGCCGCCGCGGTCGAGCGGGCCATCAGCTCCATCCGCACCATCCGCGCGTCCAACGCGACCGACCGCGAGATCGTCGCGGTGGACGGCGTGGCCAAGGAGGTCTACGGCGTGGGCGTGCGGATCGCGAAGATCTCCTCGCTGGTCGTCCCGGTCGCCGGCATCGCCATGCAGACCTCGTTCCTGGTCGTCCTCGGCGTCGGTGGGTTCCGCGTCGCGTCCGGGGCCATCACCATCGCGAGTCTCGTCGCGTTCATCCTCTTCCTGTTCATGATGATCATGCCGCTCGGCCAGGCCTTCGGCGCGATCACGAGCGTCAACCAGGCGCTCGGAGCGCTCGGCCGGATCCAGGAGATCCTCGACCTGCCCGACGAGGGCGACGACGACGCGGCCATCGCCGCGCGGGTCGGACGTCCCGGGGCCGCCTCAGCGTCCGCTCCGGCGATCGAGTTCGACGGGGTCGAGTTCGCCTACCCGGACGCGGCGGTCATCGAGCGCGAACGGGCCGCAGCGGAGGCACTCGCGACCGAGGCGCTGAGCGAGGGCACCAGCGCACCGGAGGTCGTCGCCGCCGACGCCGCCCGGCTCACCGAGGCGCAGTCGGCGCTCGGTCGTCAGGTGCTCCGTGGGGTGTCCTTCGCCGCGATGCAGGGCAGACGCACGGCGCTCGTCGGACCGTCCGGCGCCGGCAAGAGCACCATCCTCGGGCTCATCGAACGCTTCTACGACCCGACAGCCGGTGCCATCCGGCTGGGCGGCGTCGACATCCGCACGATCCCCCGCGCCGACCTCCGGGACCAGATCGGGTACGTGGAACAGGACGCCCCGGTCCTCGCCGGCACGCTGCGTGACAACCTGCTGTTGTCGTCACCTGATGCGAGCGACGCCGACTGCGAGCGTGTGCTGCATGCGGTCAACCTCGGTGGGGTCCTCGACCGCAACCCGCTCGGTCTCGCCGCTCCGGTCGGCGAGGACGGCATCATGCTGTCGGGTGGCGAGCGGCAACGCCTCGCCATCGCTCGCGCCATCCTCGCGGCTCCCCCGATCCTGTTGCTGGACGAGTCGACCTCGAGCCTCGACGGCGTCAACGAGCAGATGATGCGGGAAGCCATCGACGCGGTCGCGACGGGACGCACGCTCATCGTCATCGCGCACCGGCTCTCGACCGTCGTCGACAGCGATCAGATCGTCGTCCTCGAGGAGGGTCGGGTGGTCGGCGTCGGCACCCACAGCGACCTCGTGACCGAGGTCCCGCTCTACCGCGAACTCGCCAAGCACCAGCTCCTCGTGTGACCCCCGGTTCATTCGCCCATTTTTGGGCGAATGGGTGCTCCGTCGCCCAAAAATGGGCTAATGAACGGTGTCACGGGCGCCATCCCGCCGCGATGAGGCGCTCGCGTGCTCGGTCGATCGCGACCGCGGCACCCGCTTGCAGGTGGTGTGCGAGGAAGCGGTCGTGGGACCAGCCGAGTCTGGTGACGGCATGGACTCGGTCGACGTCCTTCGCGAACTGCCCCGGGTCGGTGGCGTGCTGGCGCCCGTCGTACTCGAACGCTGCGCGATACGCCGGGTAGGCGAGGTCGAGACGTGCGATGAATCGCCCCCAGCGATCGCGGAGTTCGTGGTTGAGCACCGGCTCCGGGAGGCCGGCACGAACGAAGGCGAGTCGGAGTTCCGTTTCCTTCGGCGATTCGGAACCAGCGCGGATCTGCGGGAGCGCGGCACGGAGTGCCCCCGCGCCGAGATGCCGGGATCCGCTGAGCGCCGCTCCGAGGTCGTCGAGCGAGCAGAGCCCTGGAAGGCGCTGGTTGAGCCACCGGCCGGAGGCACCACGCTCACGGACGAGATGATCGCCGACCGCGATCAGCTCATCGATGTCGAGACTCGGTCCGAGCTGACACCACATGTCGGCGGGACTCACGACCGCGAGCCTCTTGACGAGGATCGGATCGCCGGAGAGGCCCGCCAAGCGATGGCCGACGACCCCGGCAACCCGGGGCGCTCGGTCCGGCGGCCGGACGCCGACATGCACCTCGTCCCAGCGCAGCCGCGCCGGGAGCGGAGCCTCTAGGAGATGCGCGGCCGACAGGTGCGAGAAGAACTGCGCCGGTGCCATTCGCAAGGCGTACGCCCGACACAGCTCCAGGTGCGCGAGATGACGCTGTTCGGGAGGCAGGTCCGCGCCCCTGCGCGGTGCAGCGAAGCTCCGAACCCCCGGGAACGGTGCCGGGACACGCGTCGTGCGGAGGCGCTCCGGCGAGACGCCCTGCTCAAGCGCCGAGCGGACGGAGAAGGCGTGGTGATCGGGTAGATCGGTCGGCGTCATGCTTCGATCGTCGCGCGATCGGTCGGTCCGCGACCGGCCTACCCTCCTCGTATCGACGAGCCGCCGCGGTCTTCAGCCCGTGGAGCGCCCTGGTCACCGGTTCATTCGCCCATCTTTGGGCGCCCGAACCTCCATTCGCCCGAAATTGGGCGAATGGAGGACGAGGATCAGGATCGGAGGCGGTAGCGCAGGGCGGCGAGTTCCGCACGGAGGGCGGCCGGGACGCGGCTGCCGAAGGTGTCGAAGAAGGACTCGGTGAGGTCACACTCGACGAGCCACGACTCGCGGTCGACGGCGAACAGGGCGTCGAGGTCGGCCTCGGGCACGTCGATGCCGTCGAGGTTCAGCTCGTCGAGGAGCGGCAACCGGCCGATCGCCGACTCCCGTGCGTCGACCTCGTGCTCGAGCCGCCGCACGATCCACTCGACGACCCGCGAGTTCTCGCCGAAGCCCGGCCAGAGGAAGGAGCCGTCGGCGTCCTTCCGGAACCAGTTGACCTGGAAGATCCGCGGCGCCTTGCCGTGCTCGAGTGCACCGCCCACTCGGAGCCAGTGACTCCAGTAGTCCGCCATGTTGTAGCCGCAGAACGGGAGCATCGCGAAGGGGTCGCGACGAAGCTCCCCGACCGTGCCCTCGGCGGCGGCGGTCTGCTCGGAGGAGATCGTCGCCCCCATGAACACGCCGTGCTCCCAGCTGCTGGCCTCGACCACGAGCGGGACGTTCGTGGCACGACGCCCGCCGAAGAGGATCGCGTCGAGCGGGACGCCGTCGGCCGCGTCCCAGTCGTCGGCGATCGACGGGCACTGCGCCGCCGCGACGGTGAACCGCGAGTTCGGATGGGCCGCCGGGCGCCCCGACTCGGGCGTCCAGTCCTGCCCCTGCCAGTCGACGAGGTGGGCGGGCGGCTCGGGGGTCAGTCCCTCCCACCAGACGTCTCCGTCGTCGCGGAGCGCGACGTTCGTGAAGATCGTGTTGCCCCACAGGGTGTCGACGGCTGTCGCGTTCGTGCCGGCGCCCGTGCCGGGTGCGACCCCGAAGAAGCCGGCCTCCGGGTTGATGGCGTACAGACGGCCGTCATCGCCGGGTCGGATCCACGCGATGTCGTCGCCGAGGGTCTCGACCGTCCACCCGGGGATCGTCGGACGCAGCATCGCGAGGTTGGTCTTGCCGCAGGCCGAGGGGAACGCGGCGGCGATGTGGAACGCCCGGCCCTCCGGCGAGACGACCCGGACCAGCAGCATGTGCTCGGCCAACCAACCCTCGTCGCGTCCGATGACCGAGGCGATCCGGAGTGCGAAGCACTTCTTCGCGAGGAGTGCGTTACCGCCGTAGCCGGAGCCGAAGGACCACACTTCGCGCGTCTCCGGGAACTGGACGATGTACTTGGTGTCGTTGCACGGCCAGGCCACGTCGGCCTGCCCCGCGTCGAGCGGGGCGCCGACCGAGTGGACGGTCCTGACCCACGGTTGTCCGTCGGCGATGAGCTCCAGCACGCGGTCACCCATCCGCGTCATGATCCCCATGCTGAGCACCGCGTACGCCGAATCGGTGATCTGCACACCGAGCTGCGAGAGCGGCCCGCCGACCGCGCCCATCGAGAACGGCACGACGTACATGGTGCGACCGCGCATGCTGCCGGCGAAGACCCCGTGCAGTTCGTCACGCATCACCGCGGGATCCCGCCAGTTGTTGGTCGGGCCGGCGTCCTCCTCCTGCTCGGAGCAGACGAAGGTGCGGTCCTCGACGCGCGCGACGTCACGCGGATCGCTGCGGGCGAGGAAACTGTTCGGCCGCCACTCGGGGTTGAGCTTGATCAGCTTCCCCTCCTCGACGAGCTGGTGGGTGAGCCGGTGCGACTCGCTCGCGGAGCCGTCGACCCAGTGGATCGCGGACGGCTCCAGGAGGGCGGCGAGGTCGTCGACCCAGGCGTGCAGCTCGGCGAGGCCGGTCCGCTTCGGGCGCGGCACCGCTCGGAGCTCCGCGCGGGCGGCGAGGGTGGGTGCGGTATCGGGAATCAGTTCGGCGATGGACATGCGTTCCTCCGGCGTTGGTGGGACGGTCAAGAAGTGGTCATAGAGCCACCATGCGCCTGATTCTGACGATCTTCGCGGGTGTTCACCCTTCAAGAATCGCGGTTCTTTCGATACGGTGAAGGAATGACGCCGACTCCCGCATCGACCGCCGCTGCCGAACTCCTCACGCTCGGCCATCGGATCCGGCACTTCCGGACCCGGCGAGGCCTGACCCTCGACGACCTCGGCGAACGGGTCGGGCTGGCGGCGAGCCAGCTCTCCCTCATCGAGAACGGGAAACGCGAGCCGAAGCTGTCGGTCCTGCAGGAGCTGACGACCGCGCTCGGGGTCGACCTGACCGACCTGCTGTCGAAGGAGGCACCGAACCCCCGCGCGGCACTGGAGATCGAGCTGGACCGCCTCCAGCGCAGTGCCCTCTACGGCGAGTTGACCCTGCCGATCGTCAAGCCGTCGAAAGGCATCCCCGACGAAGCCCTCCGCGCACTCGTGGGCCTGCACCGCGAACTGCAGCGGCACGCGAGCGAGGCGATCGCGACCCCGGAGGAGGCGCGGCGTGCCAACACCGAGTTGCGGGAGTGGATGCGGGAGCGCGACAACCACCTGCCCGAGATCGAGGAACTCGCGGAGTCGCGCGTGCTGCGCGCCGGGCACAGCACCGGCGCACTCACCCACCGCACGGTGAGCATCATGGCGGAACAGCTCGGCTTCGACCTCATCTACGTCAACGACCTGCCGCACTCCGCCCGCAGCGTCACCGATCTCGAGAACGGGCGCATCTACCTGCCACCGGCCTCGATCCCCGGCGGACACGGCCTGCGGTCCATGGCCCTGCAGGCGATGGCGCACCGCCTGCTCGGGCACCAGCGTCCGACGAGTTACGCCGAGTTCCTCCGGCAACGTCTCGAGATCAACTACTTCGCTGCGGCGGCGCTCATGCCACAGACGGCCGCGGTGTCCTTCCTGCAACAGGCCAAGCGCGACCGCAACCTGGCCGTCGAGGACTTCCGCGACGCCTTCGGGGTCACCCATGAGGCCGCGGCGCTGCGCCTGACGAACCTGGCGACCGCCCGGCTCGACATGCGCCTGCACTTCCTGCGGGTCTCCGAGGACGGGGCGATCTCGAAGGCCTATGAGAATGACGCGCTGCCGCTGCCCGTCGACGTGACGGGCGCGGTGGAGGGCCAGATCGTGTGCCGGAAGTGGAGCGCACGGAACGCCTTCGCGCGGACGAACCGCACCACGGAGCTCTACCAGTACACCGACACCCCGGCCGGTACCTTCTGGTGCGCGACGCAGACCGGCACGACCGAGGCCGGGGAGTTCTCGATCTCGGTCGGCGTGCCCTGGGGCGAGGCGAAGTGGTTCCGCGGACGGGAGACCACGACGCGTGCGGTCTCCACCTGCCCGGACCCGACCTGCTGCCGTCGACCGCCGTCGGACCTCGCCGACAAGTGGCGGGAGCAGGCCTGGCCGAGCGCCCGGTTGCACACCCACATCCTCTCCCCGCTGCCGAGCGGCACCTTCCCGGGCGTCGACGACTCCGAGGTCTACGACTTCCTGGAGCGTCACGCGGCGGGCTGATCGCTGGGGGCGGCCACGCCGTCGCGTGTTCCCGGGGTGCTGCAGAACGCCCAGGCCGGGAGGTGCCCCTGGCGGATCAGCGACCCGACGGTCGCCGCCAGCGGGTGGTCCAGCTCCTCGTCGACCAGCTCGGCGAGGAAGGCGGTCGCGCGCGTGCTCTGGCCGAGCGCCCACGACAGCCAGGCGAGCATGGCGAGCGGCGCGACGCGTGCGGGCTCCGACGCTCGCGCCGCGACGCCGAGGAGCAGGCTGCTCGCTGCACGGATGCGTTGGACGTCGGGATGCGGTCCGTCGCCGACCAGCAGGTGGGCGACCCGATGGAACACCTCCGGGTCGTCCGTCCCGACCGGCAGATGCCCGTACGCGCGTTCGGCGTCGTCGAGTTCCTCGCCCAGCTCGCGCCCGAACGCCCACTGCATGAGTGCGAGATCGCTCGCCCACGGACGTGAGAGGCTCAGCAACAGGAAGGCCACTTCCCGGGCGGTCATCCCCTCGACGCCGCGGGCGAGCGCGTCCTCGAAGACCGCAGGAAGGCCGTCGAGTCGTTCCACGGCGTCTCCGACGTCGATCCGCCAGGTCATGCGGGCGCGATCGGCGGCCTCCTCGAGCATGGAGGCCAGTCGAGCGCAGAGCACCCGGTACTCGAGGTCGACGGCTGCGAACGTCGCCACGTCCACCGACGGGACCTCGGTCGTGACGAGCTCCCAGGGGAGCGGTGGGACCGGCGGGACCGCCGCCGAGGCCACGATCGCCGGCGGACGCCCTCCGGCGGGGAGTCCGGGGTCGAGGTAGGAGCCCCAGCCGTCAGCGGCCGAGCAGAGGGCGTCTTTGACCGTGAAGCCCTGCGCGCTCGCCAGCTCGAGGACGGCGTCGGCGATCGTCCTGCCCGGCGGCTCCGCCCCGGCTCCGAACGCATCGTCCGTGTAGACCACAGGCACGATGGCGTCGACACCCGGGGCCCGGCAGGCGAACCCGAGGGCTCGCTCCGCGGCGGCGTCCGCCACCTGGCGTTCGACGTCCGTTCCGGCCGGCAGGTGCACCTGGAGTGCGCCGCGGCTGTGACGGCCCGCGAACAGGACGACGACGAGACTCGATCTCGGAGTGCTTCCGACGAGTCCGGGGATGAGGGCGAGGAGGTCTTCGGCCGCGTTGGCCTGCACGATGTGG
>Ga0157369_10007979_pt1 | contig 12167 bp, 8 predicted proteins | sample C25metaG_FD_113461 | JGI IMG/M metagenome (GOLD analysis project Ga0157369, IMG submission 113461) | Corn rhizosphere microbial communities from Kellogg Biological Station, Michigan, USA - C2-5 metaG | ecosystem: Host-associated > Plants > Roots > Rhizosphere > Soil | place: USA: Michigan...
AACATCGAATCCGCGCCTTGCAATCACGCACTGAAGCAAGGTAAAACAATCACGTCTTCGGCCAATCCCGTTGGCCGGTTTTGAACTGATAACGTATGGCCGGTTTTAAGGTGATAACCGAGGAATGAGCGCTCAAAAAGTTGCTGAGCGTTACCGCGATCTTGCTATCAAAATTGGCGCATCGATAGTCGTCTTCAGTACCTCGGCGAAGTGTTGGGGGGAGGCCACGTTTACTGCAGTTCGCCAGGCTTTCAGGACTTGTCCGTATATTGAAACCCTTACGCTTGGCGAGGGTGGTCTTTTCCACATTTGAGGAGGTGGGAATCTCCCGTTTTTTGGGTAGCGGAAGCGAGGGGTCAACCGTTCCGGACAAAATTGATCTTCGCGACTGCGGCACAATTTCGATCGTGCTTCCAGGGCGAAGTGGGAGGCATAACGTCGCACTTTATAAACGTTTCGAGCAAACCGCGAGAGTTGCGATCGCAAGCGCGGATCAGCACTCCCTGGAGAGTATCGCCGTCTGCATCAGCCGACGCGTAGACCATCGTCACGTTTTCGGGAAGAAGGGTCGATTCGTAATAGCCAGCTCGGCGTGCATTGATTTCCCTATGCAACCCGAGTTCGCTGTCGACTACCAGCGCGACCTTTCCCAAATGAGGCAAGTGCGCGGTAATGGAAGACATGGTCAAGAGCCACCCGATTCTCTCCGGATTGATGCCTTCTGCAATTCCAACGATAAGGGCCGCTTCAAACGGTCGCCAGACAAGGTTTCCAGCGAATCCGCGTGGCGGTAACTGGACATAGTGGGAGAAACATACCGCACACCGCTTGCCCAGGATTTCTGCGCTGTTCGTATCGACGGCAAACGCCCAATCGTAGGCCCATAGGGCGTTTTTTGCGTCGAAGGCACTTCGGCCGTCAGAGGGCACAGAGGTGACAACTTTGTCCTTGCCGCTCAGCCGCTCGTATCTGCGCTCAGTCTTCGTCGTTCCTGGAAGGGCATTTACAATCTCGATCCGATCAGTGGCGAAATCGTAATTCAGAGTGATCTCACAGTTGCTCTCGACGTTGACGACGCCATAAACCGAATCAATACGCTGCTTTGCTGGTTTGTTTCCCTTGTTTGTTGGAGGCATGAGCTAATCTTCAGGTACTCGGGCCTAGACCAATCAGTTGACCTTGTCCCAAGGCCGCGCCGGCAGGTACTTGGCGAACCCTGGCCAATCGGAAGTCGCTACGCCATCGGGCCGCTCGTGATCCCACTTATCAAATTCCACTCGCTCCTCGGCCGGAAGCGTCTCGATACAATCGACCATTTTGCCGTACCACTGGAGAACGCGCCCAGTCTGAATGTTGATTACTTTTTCGTCGTCCATCTCCTCAGGCATTTCCCACCTCAATGCTGATTTTAGTTTTTGTTGGCCTCAGGAGTACTGTCAGATCTGCACTTCCTGAGGAAAACTCGGATCTCACGCGTGAAGATCGCCGAACTCGCCGCTCGCACCCGGCGGGACTCATTCCTCGTCAGCCAAAGTTGCCGTATGTTGTAGCTGTCGTGCTGAGCCAAGGCGCGGTCGCGCCAGGTTCACCAGAGAAAGAAATCTGGGCGACCGCTCATCCGGAGGGCCCGAAACTCAGGACGCGGGCGCACAAATATGCAGCGTACCCAGTTGAGCCTCGGCTTCGCGCGTCGCGGGAGTGGACTCAGGCGGAACCTGCGGGTTTCTGGGGGGGTGGATTGCGGCCAGGGTGTGCTGCTGGCGGGCGAGGGCATCCATGAGTTGCTGGACGCCTGGGGCGGTCATCAGAGTCTCCTGACGCCATGGCGTTTCTTTGCGCTAGGTCCATATAGTTCTTTCGAGTCCCAAGATGCAGCAGATGCGAAAGTTTTCGTAATGAACCGCGGTCCCGATTCTTTATTGGAGACACTTTCACCATGTCGCGTATCGCTACCTGTTGGCCTTCACCCGCTAGCGGATGGTGTTTTTCCGGCCGAGACATTTGTTTTTGTCGTTGGAGCTGGCGAGTGATGTCTTCGGATCAGGACACGCAACGCCGTTGACGTCTTATGTGGCCGCATCCGGGGTCGCGACCTAGCCGATCGCGCCCGCCCCGAAGCACGCCTTTATAGATGCAGAGACAGTCTTCGATTTCTGCGGGCGTGAGTCGCGAAAATGCCGCTGGCAGGGCTGCTGGATCGAGCGTTTCGCCAAGGAACCCCATCGCCGCGGCACCCTCTTTCGTTCCCCGATGCAGATAGACGAGTTCAGGAACGATCCCGAGGTAAGCTCCGATCCGCTGTGCGATGTCGTACACCGTGAGTTTGCCGATGCCGCGCACCGCGCCGATCTGATCTCTCACGATTTCATGCAGCGCATCGAAGTCCGATGCGGCGGCGAGGCGTTTAGCGACCGCTTGTAAACGCTCCTCGGCCAAGTGGAGCAGCCGTTGAGGAATCAGGTACTGGTGAGAGTGTCGCTTGCCATTCGGAAGCTGACATAATGCGGCTCTGCGGATCGCCGACGCTCTGCTGCTCTCACGACGAAACGTCCCCATTTCCTTGCGGGCACCGTCACGGTAGTCGCGGATGTAGGCACTGACGATCTCATCCAGCGTCATGAACGCGGCCCTCGCGGGTTCAGCTGGTCGATGATCTCGTCATCCTGAAACGTCTTTATATCGTTGTCGATATTCTTCCAGTAGTATTCCACGTGATTGCCGGCGCGGTTCCATGCTCTCGCAATCGCCTGGACGTCGGGATAGGAGGGATTTGAGGTTGTGATCCTCGGGTCGTTCGCAGTTGCCAGCAAAAGATCGAAGTCGACTGCAATGCCATTAGCTAGCCGTGGCCAAGAGATTCGGAGCAGGCCATCGCGGCTCAAAAGCTCTCCCTCATCCTTGGTTTGAGAAACGCTCCCATAGTGGGGCTCTCGGGCGACTCGCTCCGCCCAGCCTCGCAAGATCTCTTCCGGTATCTTCCGCTGAGGATTCGGCAGGATCGTCACGCACCCCCAGTTCGCTGCAATTCGACCGTGACCTGCGCTAGGCTGCTCTGCCTTCCAGAGGTGCTGTGCTTCCCGAATCAGCTCGTCCACAGAAGAAATCGTTTGAGAGCAAGGAACCAATTTTGCTTGGCCCGCTGGGCACGAGCGGGAAAAGACCATCGTGTAGCTGTTCCCCCTCGAACTAGAGAGCCGTCCGTAGCGAATCGGTGCCGAGACCGTTTCCGCCAAGTTCATCGCTAGGCGCGTCTTGCGCCAATCTCTGCGCGCCGGATCATCGTCCCACAGCAACGAGCCAATGATGAGAACTCCAGCGCGTAGAGGCACTGGCTCACTCCCCTTCTGATTCCAGAGCTTCCCCCGCCACGGCAACCAGTTGAGGCACAAAGGGCGAAACATCTTGGATCACCACCAGTCCTTTCCTCGGCAGATAATATTCGCGCACCGTCCTGTACTGATCCCGAATTTGCTGATTGAATCTGTTCCGTAAAGTCGCAGTCTTCAAGACACTGGGAAGGGCCCGTCGGCCATTGAAGAACCTTTCTCCGTGTTCGGTACCGATCACGTAAAGATATTTCTGTTTTTGCGTTTCGTACTCCGCCATCTCATAGAAAACTGATATGCGTCGAGTCCAGTGTAAATCGGAGCGCGAATAGTGCCTCTGGGCGCAACCGATGAATTTGTGTCGCACTTCTACGAATTGCGCCGCTCGAACTCTCAATTGCGCCCTGCCGATTTCCTTGAGGACTTCAACTCGATTGCCAATGTTGCGCGGGATCTCTGGGGCGTTGTTCTCGAGGAGGTTACAGAGGATGCCCTGCTCGAGGGAATCGACAGAGATGAAATCGACCGCCTTCGATCGGTCGTCCAAGTAGCCACCACCGCAGGAAGGGGCTGGCCCAAGAGCGAGCACGTTTTGCGCCACGATGTGGCGCATCTGCTTCTGGTCGGCAAGAAGAGAATGGAGGAGGCACAAAAGATCTGGTTCCTCACCCGTGATGGCTCGCTACTTTCGGCCGCCGAAGACCTCGCACGTAACTTGGGCCCTGACAGTCGGCCCCTTTGCTTTCAAATGCTCGGTTTCCTGCAGAGCATCTCACCGTTTGTGTCCTCCGCCAGCGAAGAAGATGTGCTGGCGAACTTCTTCTCCGGACTTTTAACCGAGCAGATCTTCGTGCCAGAAAAGCTGTTTGACGATCGCGAACTGGCGCTGATCTCGGAAGCGCATGCGGACGTGATGGCCATGCCCGCCGACCAGGTAGTAGTGGCCGTGGATTATGTGAAGCGCCATGTGCTGAAGGGGGAACGCTACAACGCCGACAAGGTCCCTATGGTGGCCTTGGAGCTACGCAAGTATCTGTCCGCAAACACCGAGGAGCGTCAACGCGCTTTGCAAGTACTGGCGGATCAGAATCACGAGCGCTACGAGATCGCACGACAGACCATGCTCCGCGAGCGGGCGCTACGACAGGACTACGAGAGGCGACTCGAACAGTCCGAAGAAGATCTGGAGACGATTAAAGCAACCTCGGCGTCGCAGCAGGTGTCGATGGAGGAGATCAAACAGACACAAGCACAAATAATTACGCGGTTGCAAAAACGCGAAAAGGCACGTGACCTCAGAGACCGTCGCATCCTCCTCTCTGTAGTGAGTGTTGGTGGTGCAGCGTCGCTGGGCTTTTTCAACCAGAGAATTGTGTCTTAGCTGGCGTCAGTGACGGGTGCCGGTATCAGAATTGAGACGCTTACCCTTGGGCTCGGTTTGATGAAGGTGGCGTTCCTCCTAGCACCGCTTGTCTTCTTCATTCCTGCACTCAAGGTCAATGCGCAAGTTCGTGCCGCGTTGATAGCGCTAGTCGTGATTGCGTCGTTCTGGTTGGCCGGTCTCCAAGCCTCACCCACTTTAGGCGAACTCTCGAACGCTGCCACGGTGGCTCTATACGTGACCCTCTTTTTGACCGTAAAGGGAGACTAGTTCTCGAAATCGGGCGCCTGTCGCGCGCCAGGCTCATTTTCAGTCGTCACGCTTCTCGTCGAACGAGCTCACCCGGTTGCTCAGGTTATCTGTTCCCAAGAGTTAGAAGCCGCGAAGGCGTTGTAGAAGTCCTTTTCGAGCAAGCTCGGGTAAGTTCGACGGCGCCTGGACATTACCAGTGCCCTTTTGAATCTTGGACTTTCCCTCAGAGATGTCGGATGATGTACAGGAAATTCTTTAACAGAATCTGGCGATCCGGAAGAGATCGGCATATCCGGAATTCTAAATTCCGCATGGAAGCCGCGGACCGCAGTTGGTAACCGCTCTGGGCTCGGGGTATTCGATGGACGTTTTCGATCTAGATCATTGCCTTGTTGATGATTATCAACGGTTTGCACGTTCGTTCACGACCATTCGAGCTGACGATATCCGCGAACAAGTTGACCAGATTTACGCAACTGGAAAATTCTGGCCCGAACCAATCGTCAGCATCAATCCGCACTTCCAACTGGGTGATTCACTCTCGAAGCTCGTAAGCGAAGGCACACTCGACGAGCGCACCGAGCGGGTGTTTCGGATTGATGGGCAGCCGCTGACATTGTTTCGTCACCAATCGCAGGCGATCGCCAAAGCGAAACAGCGGCAGAGCTTCGTCGTCACGACGGGCACCGGCTCCGGGAAGTCCCTTTGCTTTTTCATCCCTATCATCGATTCAGCAATTCGCGCACGTGCAGCCGGAGAGGCTACACGGACACGTGCGATCGTCGTTTACCCGATGAACGCTTTGGCGAATAGCCAGATGAGTGAGTTGGAAAAGTTCATCAGACAGGCCGATCTCCCCGGTTCTATCCAACCAACCTTCGCACGCTACACGGGGCAGGAGAGCCAGGACGAACGGGACCGGATACGCCAGGCAAAGCCTGACATTCTTCTGACCAACTTCATGATGCTTGAGCTGCTCATGACCCGGCAGAGCGAGTTGGATCGGCAGGTCATCGCGAATGCTGAGGGGCTGGACTTCATTGTGCTCGATGAGTTGCATACGTATCGGGGCCGGCAAGGAGCGGATGTCGCGATGTTGATCCGCCGCCTCCGTGATCGGCTCTGTCAGGACAAGTCTCCGATCTGCATTGGGACATCTGCCACTATGGCGAGCGAGGGTGGGCCAGAGGATCGAGCTGCAGCAGTTGCTGGCGTGGCTTCCAGATTGTTTGGGACATCGATCCCGAACGAGGCAGTTGTCGACGAGAGTCTTGATCGGGCTACCCATCCTGCGATCCGGGTGAACGACTCTCTGGCACGAGCACTATCGATTGAGTTGGATCAGCCGATCGAACCCTCGCTGGGAGATCACCAGCTCAGAACGCATCCTCTGGCTGTCTGGATCGAGCTACAAATCGGTCTGGAGGAGGGCCAGAAACTCTCGAGACGCGTACCGACGACACTGGCGGATGCGGCGCAGAAGCTGGCGGACTTTGCCGGTACAGAGGTGACGAAATGCCGCTTGCGGCTTCAGGAAATGCTGACGGTGATGAGCAAGCCCGGATCCCAACGAGGCGGTACCGGGGAGCGGGCATTCCTCGCTTTCAAGCTTCATCGGTTCATCTCAGGCGCCGGTCAGGTTTATGCGACGTTGATGCCGCCGCAGGAACGGAAGATCACCCTTGATGGGCAGAAATACGATCCGGACGATCCCGATGCTCGCCTCTACCCGATCTTCTTCTGTCGCCGCTGTGGCCAGGAGTTTCACCCGGTAACGCTAGCGCCTGATTCTGGGGTGGTGCGCGCTTTCCCGCGTCCAATCGACGAGACCCCTTTGGACGACGAAAACCCGGAAATAAGAGCTGGCTATCTCGTTCCTCTGCGCGATGGGGATGATGAGTTTCGATTCAACGGGAATCCTGAGGACTATCCAGAAGAATGGAGAGAACTGCGGGGAGGGATCGAGAGACTGCGCCCAGACAAAGCAAAGTACAGCTTGGAACGCATGATGGTCGCCCGATCCGGAGAAGTTGGTTCTGAAGGAGTCGGCACTTGGTTTATCCCCGGCAAGTTCCGTTTCTGTCCGGCATGCAAAGATCAGCCTTCGTCTCAAGCCCGGGAGATCAACAAGCTCTCTGGCCTTTCCGGAGAGGGCCGAAGCTCAGCGACGACTGTGCTAGCCTCGAGCGCCCTTCGCTGGATGAACAATCCGACTCACGGCATTCAAGACCACAAGAGGAAGCTTCTGGCGTTTACCGACAATCGTCAAGATGCCGCGCTGCAGGCGGGACACTTCAATGATTTCCTCTTCGTGTCATTGCTCAGAGCTGGCGTTTTGGCGGCTGCACGAAGCACAGGTCCCGAAGGTTTAGCGCAGGAGGACTTCGGAACGAAAGTCCGACAGAAGTTGGGCTTCGTCGCTGCAAATAGGAATAGGCGGAAGGAGTGGATGGCCGATCCCGAAGCCATCGGCGTCCGGCAACTGGATGCGGAGCGCGCCATCGGCCAGGTTCTGGCACACCGTGTCTGGGCCGATCAGCGAAGGGGCTGGAGATTCACAAATCCGAATCTCGAGGAGCTTGGCCTCGTTAAGGGCGTTTACCCCGGTCTCGAAGAGTTTGCAGCAGATGCAGATTTGTTTCAGAATACGCAGCCAATATTGCGAGATTCGACTCCGGCGATTCGTGAGGAGGCGTTCCGATGCCTATTCGACAGCCTGCGACGAGGACTCGCGATAACTGCAGGACCACTCCAACAGGCCGTCACTGAACAAACATCATCAGCATCGCAGCAGCACTTAAGGGAACCCTGGAGCGTTTCCCAACGGGAGGATCTTAGGCGTGCTGCAGCCTTAATCGTTCGGCCGATTCAAACCGGCGGTAGGGATGATGTTCTGGTTGTGAAAGCCGGTGCAAGCAGCATCCTCGCGCGTCAGTTAAGGAATGCCAAGATCTGGGGTCAGCGACTGACCGTGCAAGAATATCGCGACGTCTTGGACGCGATGCTCGCCGCTGCTGAGCAATATGGCTACGTCCGCCGCGTGGAAACAAGTTTTGATGTGCAGGGATGGCAACTCGAAGCGAGCGCAGTTCGACTTGCGGCTCCATCTGATGCGCGATCTACTGGGAACCGATACTTCATTGATCTGTACGAATCCCTGGCTGGCATGCTCGAGGCCGGTGGGGAGGGCATATTTGGATTCGAAGGGCGCGAGCACACTGCTCAGGTCGATCAAGACCGGCGCCAATGGCGCGAATTTCGCTTCCGCTATGGATCAGAAGACATTCAGGAACTCACCGAGAATCCGAAGAGGTGGCTCCCGGAAGAGACTAACTCGTTCCTCCCGGTGCTCTTCTGCTCTCCGACCATGGAACTGGGCGTGGACATCTCCGCTCTGAATACGGTCTATCTCCGGAATATCCCGCCGACACCTGCCAATTATGCTCAACGCTCAGGTCGCGCAGGCAGATCTGGGCAGGCGGCGCTCGTTATGTCGTACTGCGCGGCTCAAAGTCCTCATGACCAGCATTATTTTTCAAAACCGCAGGAAATGGTCAGCGGCGTCGTGAAGGCACCGTCATTGGAACTGGCGAACCGTGACTTGATTGAAGCGCATCTTCATGCCATATGGCTGGCTGAGTCCCGCCAGGAACTAGCTCCCGACATTCCGCGGGTGCTTGATCTCGAGAAGGACGCCTTACCGATTCTCGAAGGGCTTCAGACAGCAATGAGCGAACCCGGATTCACCCAGCGGGCTGCAGGATGCATGCTCCGCATTCTGGAGAACGTAGCAAAGGAGCTCCCCGAAGAAAAGGCACCCTGGGCAGCAGATCGGCAGGCTTTTGCCGAAACCGTGAGCAAAAGCGCTTTCAATCGATTTCACCATGCCTTCTCTCGTTGGCGTCAGCTTTATGAGAGTGCTCGACGCCAGCTTACGGAAGCTAATCGCCGTTCCGAAATGAGGGGATTGTCAGCGCAAGAAAGGCGAGAGGTTAGATCTGAGCAGTTGCAGGCCAACGAGCAGATTGCATTGCTCGAACGGGGAACATCGTCCACAGGCTCCGACTTTTATACGTATCGGTACCTCGCGACGGAAGGGTTTCTGCCCGGCTACAACTTTCCGAGATTGCCTCTGTATGCCTACGTGCCCGCTGGTGGCCCGGGCAGCGGCAAAGCGACCTATCTGCAAAGGGCGCGGTTCCTGGCCATCGCTGAGTTTGGTCCGCGCAGCATGATTTACCACGAAGGCCGCGCGTACAGAGTCACGAAGGCCAAACTCCCCCCCGGCAGGCAGTTGGAAGACGCGGGGCGACTTCCAACAGAGACTCTGTTCGTATGTGGAGAATGCGGTGCCGCGCACGACACCGAGGTGGAGCGGTGTGTCGCGTGCAACGCGAGTTTAGCGGGCGTCCATCCCATTCGTGACATTCTCCGAATTGACAACGTGGAAACGCAACCTGCGCTCCGAATCACTTCCAATGATGAAGATCGTCAGCGACAAGGATTCGAAATCCAGACCGTCTTTTCCTGGCCGCTGCGCGACGGAGCACTCGATGTGCATTCAGCAGTGGCCGCGCTAGATGGATCACCGGTTCTGCTACTTGATTACGCGTCCGGAACAACCATCAGCCGAATCAACAAGGGTCTCCGCAGACGCAGGGAGCGAGCTCTCTTTGGATTCAACATCAACACCTCAACAGGTCGTTGGACCAAAGGCGAAGATGAGGACGATAACGGGGAGGCAGATCCAGAGGCACCGGTCACCCAACGTATAGTTCCGATCGTGCAAGACAACAAAAACGCTGCACTACTGAGATTTGCTGATATTAGCCCGAGCGAGACGACCGCGGCCACTCTCCAGCATGCACTATTGCGTGGACTGGAGCTAACCTTCCAGCTCGAGGAAGGCGAGACTTCAACAGAGCCGGTTCCCTCCAGGGAGGTACGCAATGCAATCCTCATATATGAAGCGACGGAGGGTGGTGCCGGCGTTTTGAGTCGTGTTCTCCAGGAACCAAATAAGCTTGGTGAAATCGCGCGAACATCGCTGGATCTGATGCACTATCAGAATCTCGATGCGGCAATAAAAGCTCAGGATCCTGCCCTTCTGATTTCCGATTCCGAAGCGCGCTGTGTGAAGGGCTGCTATCGATGCCTGTTGTCCTATTACAATCAGCCCGATCATGAGTTGATTGACAGAACGGATCCAGATGCGCGGCGACTGTTGCTTCGGCTGGCTGCGTCCACTGTTCGCCTAAACGGTGCGGCCGCACGGTTGGATACCAATCTGGAGCAGTGGCTATTGGCGTTCGAAGCTTGGCGAATTCCGAGGCCCTCGGCCGAACTTCTGAGGGTCGACGACGTCACCATCCCATTCGTATGGCGTGAATATCGGGTTGCCGCGGTTATGGATAACGTTTTACCGTCCACACGGGAGCGGTTGGATTCCATGGCGTTCACCGTCATTGTTCTCCCCGAGAGCGCGCCAACTGATCCACCGGCCCAGTTGACTGCATTGTTAGGAGATCCGGTATGACCGCGGCCTTTGCGCCTGGCGATCTGGTTCAGGCACGTGGACGAGAGTGGGTATCTCTCCCGTCTTCTTTCCCAGGGTTGCTCTGCCTGCGTCCGTTGACTGGGGGCGAGGCGGACATACAGTTGTTGGACCCTGCGCTTGAGATCGATCCCGTCGTTCCAGCAAGATTCGATCTGCCGCAGATCGACGATTTGGCGACGCAGGACGCTGCGCGACTTCTCGCTGAGGCTCTAAGACTGTCTCTGCGCCGTGGGGCAGGTCCATTCCGCTCAGCCTCTCGCGTAGCATTTGAGCCTCGCGCTTATCAACTTGTTCCTCTGTTGATGGCACTCCGCCTTTCGACGGTACGGCTCATGATTGCCGACGATGTGGGTATCGGTAAGACCATCGAGGCAGGGCTGATTCTGCGCGAACTGATCGACAGAGGCGAGGTCGACCGATTCGCCATCCTCTGTCCGCCACACCTGGTGGAACAGTGGACGACCGAGTTGAAGGCTAAGTTCGATCTCGACGCGGTCGCCGTCACGGCATCATCGGCAGCTCGTCTTGAGCGGAGTCTGGCAGCTTCACAGAGTCTCTTCGAAGTTCATCCTTATACCGTCGTCAGTCTCGATTACATCAAGGCAGAGAAGCGACGGGACAGCTTTGCTCGAGCCTGCCCGCAATTCGTCATCGTGGATGAGGCCCATGCCTGTGTTGGAACGCACATGGGACGGCAGCAACGGTTCGAGTTGCTCAAACGCCTCTCCGAAGATGACGAACGGCACTTGCTGCTACTGACCGCCACACCCCACAGCGGTGATGAAGATGCATTCGACCGACTGCTCGGTCTCGTTGACCCCGAGTTCTCGGGCGCATCGTTGGAAAGTGATGCTGGACGAAGGAAACTCGCGAGGCACTTTGTTCAACGGCGCCGCATCGATATCACCGGGCGCGAATGGGGTGAGGAGCGCTCGTTTCCCAAGCACCTGACCACCGAGAAGACCTACAACTTTACCCCTGAGCATCAGGCATTCCACGACGCAGTCCTCGATTACTGCCTGGGGGTGGTCGAAGGCGCAGGAGCCGACAAGAACAACCGGCGGCTCGCATTCTGGAGCACCCTGGCCCTCATGCGGTGCGTGGGGTCGTCACCCTCAGCAGCGCTCAGCGCATTACGCACACGGCTGAGCGATATCGATGTACTAGAGGATCAGCTTTGTGATGAGGATGAAGCGGAAGGACTCGACGTCGAACCGGCATCTGTTGTTGCCGATGATGCTCCTCTTCGAGCCCTGATCCAGCAGGCGGAGGAACTTATCCACTCATCGGATCCTAAGCTCGAAGCAATCATCTCTGTGCTGCGGCCTTTGCTTTCCGAAGGTGCCAAACCAATTCTGTTCTGCCGATTCATCGCGACTGCTGACCATGTAGCAGCCGGACTCCGAAAAGCATTCCCAAAGATCCGCGTTGAGGCTGTCACTGGGGTCCTCACACCTGAAGACCGCCGCACGCGCGTCGAGTCAATGGCAGATTCCGAACAGCGGATTCTGGTTGCGACTGATTGCCTATCAGAAGGCATCAATCTCCAGCACCTGTTTGACGTTGTTGTTCACTACGATCTCTCGTGGAATCCTACTCGTCATCAGCAGCGCGAGGGGCGTGTCGACCGGTTCGGACAACATGCAAAGCT
>Ga0157369_10007980_pt1 | contig 12166 bp, 8 predicted proteins | sample C25metaG_FD_113461 | JGI IMG/M metagenome (GOLD analysis project Ga0157369, IMG submission 113461) | Corn rhizosphere microbial communities from Kellogg Biological Station, Michigan, USA - C2-5 metaG | ecosystem: Host-associated > Plants > Roots > Rhizosphere > Soil | place: USA: Michigan...
AATATAGGTATCGTTCTCTTCCTGATAGGTTCGCTGGGAAGCTGTAAAAAGTTCCTGGAAGAAAAGCCTACCAACTTCCTCAGTCCCGGATTCACCATTACCAATTCCAAAGAGGCCAGGGCCCTGACCAATGCCTGCTACACCAAGCTCCAGGGGCTCCTCAACGGACAGCCTTCTTCCTATGGAGGCAATACCTGGAATCTCATGGAGTTCATGACAGGCAAATCCAACAGCGACCTGGGACAAACAGGATTCAATAACTTTCAGGACCTCAGCTATAACAGCACGTCCTTTTACGTAGACACCTGGTGGCAGCAAATGTATATGGGCATCGGCGCCTGTAACCTCGCCCTGTCCAGCCTGGCAACGGTCAATTCGGGCGTGGTCAGCGACTCGGTAAAGAAGAACATGCTGGCTGAAGCACATACCCTGCGGGCCCTGTACTATTTCTTCCTGGTAAGGATGTATGGCGCCCTGCCCATGGTGACCAGCGTGCCGAAAGACCTTAATCTGAAGATCCCCCGCAGCCCGGCAAAAAGCATCTATGACAGCGTCATCATTCCCGACCTGCTGACAGCCGAGTCCTCTACCCTGCCCTGGCAGGACAATACGGGCCTGGTATCCATGAGCGCCGTAAAATCCCTGCTGGCGGATGTCTATCTCACCTACGCCGGCAATCCCATCAAAGGGGGCGATCAATATTATGCCGAGTCGGCCAAAAGATCAAAGGATGTCATCGACAACGGCGGGTTCAGCCTTTTCCCGAGATACACGGACATGAACAATCCGGCCAACAAAAATAAGGGCGAGTTCATCTTCCAGGTGCAGTATTCGGCAGCGGCCAATTCGAACAACCCTTTGACGGCGCTCACCATCCCCAACTATTCGGGCATTTCCAAATACTCGGATGAATATGGTTCGGTGCATCCAACGGATCAGTTTATCCAGTCTTTCAACCCGTCGGACAAACGTATCGCGGAACGCCAGTTCTTTTATACCAGCTACCCCAGTATCAAGACGGGCGCGACCGTCAACTTCCAGTATCACTATATTTATAAATGGTTCGATTCCACTGCCGTGACAAATACCGCAAAATCCGACTTAAACTACACGATATATCGTCTGGCCGACGTATATTTAATGTATGCAGAAGCCTCCAACAGGGCTGAGGGCGGACCCAACAGCGATGCCATTCACTATGTGAACCTGATACGCGAAAGGGCCAACCTGGGAGATCTTGTGGGAACTCCTTCACAGACGGATTTTGAACATGAGGTATGGCTTGAACGCTATTTTGAGCTTTGCTTTGAAAATAAGATGTGGTTCGATATGATACGCACCCTGAAAGTGCATAATGATGTGACAGGCAATTGGGATGATTTTGTAGGGCACAAGACGGTCTGGAACGCAACGTTCACGGCCAATCAGGAGCTCTTTCCGGTGCCGAAGCAGGAGACGGATGTAAATCCCAATCTTCTGCCCAACAACCCGGGGTTTTGACGGGACAATAGACGTATGCTATACACATGAGAGAGTTATATCTGTTCTTGAAACGAGCCGCCGTTAGCGGCTCGTCTTTTTTATTCAAACTGAATCATGTATATTTGTTTGAACATGGACATTCTGAACACGCTCTACGACGAATTGCTTGGCTTCACCGGCCTGAATCCCCTGCTGGAAATGTACCACAAAGGAGATTACTCCCCGCTGTCGACACCCCAGGGGCTTCTCTCCGCCATCTCTCCGGTGATTCCCTTCCTTCTCTTCATCGAGATCATACGCGCCCTTGTATATAAAAGATTCAGGATCGAAGACTACCGGATGCCCTTTTTTGTATTTATTGCCAACCGGAGCATCTCCCGCTTCATCTCCATTGCAGCCGTAGCCTTTTGTATCAGTCTCCTGGAAAAGTACGCTCCCTTCCACTCCACCTTCAAATGGTACTGGCTCATCTATGGGTACATCGTCTGGGAACTGGCCCATTTTGTCTATCACTATCTCGGTCATAAAGTACGCCTTTTCTGGTGCCTTCATTCCACTCACCACGCACCGCAAAGCATGAACCTCTCCGTCACCTATATGCATTTCTTTCTGGAAGCCCCTTATGCGGATGTGATCCGCACTTCCATTTGTATCGTAGCAGGCGTAAATCCCCCGCTGCTCTTCCTCATCATGGCCATCGACGGCACCTGGGGCGCCTTTATCCATGTAGGAGAAAATATCATGCGGGACGGCCGGATGGGATTCCTGCAAAAGATCATCCTCACCCCCTCCCACCACCGTGTACATCATGCCCGCAATCCCTTGTATATGGATACCAATTTCTGCAATTTGCTGAATATATGGGATCGCGTCTTTTCGACCTACCAGGATGAAAAGCCGTCCGAGAAGATAGAATATGGCATTACCCGCCCTGTCAATACCCGCAGCTTCCTCGATATGTACTTCGGCGAATTCTATTGTCTGTTCAAAGACGTCGCGAAAGCTCCGGGACTAAAGAATAAATTCCTTTATCTCTGGATGCCGCCGGGCTGGAGCCATACGGGCGATCACAAGACAGCACGGGTGATAAAATCCGAAAAACGGGCCTCCGGGGAAAATATAGCCCGTTTTTCGTAAAAATCTAATGATGGTCCTTCGGACAACGAGCCTCCGGCCCGTTCAGCAAAAAAACAAACCTCAATGCCGGAGCACCCGCTGCAGATAAACCCCTTTCGCCGTTACGATCCTCACCATATAGCACCCAGTTGGAAGATGATCGCCGCTGACAGCGATTGTCCCATTGCCACCGGCAGGACGTAAATGCATCAGCTCTGCTCCTCTGACATCCATTAACGACACTTCTTCTGCACGCTCCCCCGTCGGCATTACGATCCGGAATGTGCCGCTGAAAGGATTGGGGCTTATCACCGGGACTGCAGCGCCCATGTCTCTTTTCACCGTAACCACGCTGCTGCTCCACACACCGGAAGAAGAGGTCTCACATAGCACTCTGTAAAAGCTTACTCCTCTGAGAGGCCGCATATCCTCACAATAAAATTCATCTCCTGCCGCCGCCCTTACATCGGCGGCTATCCCTTCGTACCTCACTCCATCGGAAGAACGTTCAATCCTCCACCGGAGGTTATGCTCCACCCGCCCCATCTTCCATTGGAGATAATTGACATTCCCCCGGGCGGACACCGAAATATCGCTGAATGACATGGGAAGCACCGCGATGGACCCGCAGATGGAGCAGCCCGAAAAGAGCTGGGCATTGCCCCAGGGCCTGGTCTTGCCCCGGGACACCAGGCAGCTGCTGTCAGTGGTTTCAGAAGGTCCGAGACAGGCATACATATTTGCATCCGCCGTCACCTGCTCGCAGATATAGGCGTTGCTGCTGACAGAAACACAGGCAGGTCCGTATGGCGCCGTATATGTTTTGGCCGCATTATTGATCAGCACGGACTGGTAGATCTGACTTTTCAGCCCCATGCAAACACTGCCTGCGGACGACAAAGGGTCCGTAATGATGCCGTGCATGCTGGCTTTCCCTTCGTTGACAAACCAGCTATAAGGGTTGTTGATAACCATCCAGTCGAACAACAAGCTCAATACGGACGCCGTGCCGGCATTGATAAATACATTGGGCTGTGCCGCGCTGGCATGCGCACCGTCCAATACCAGTCCTCTTTGCAGATTGATCGTGCCGTAATTATATACATAACAACCTCCCTGCATCAATAAGGCAGGACCGCTGGTAATGGTCAGACTGGCGCCGGGTCGTACATAGATGACGCCCGAATAGAAGTTGAAGGTGTTGATCGTCAGGTTACCGCAAACAGTGAGGGCGCCGCCGTTGATCGTCAGGCTGCTGAGGACCCGGGGACTGCCATAAAACCATCTGCTGACGCTGGTTCCGATGGTCTCTCCATCACTCACCAGTGATTCTGTTCCGGTGCAGTCCGGGGCAGGAGGAGCCACCAGACATTGTGCTTGCAAGGCGGTGGTCATGCCCGTTAGCATCATTGTAATACAAATACAAATGACAGAAGTCTTAACCATAGGTTTGGATTTTAGGGTATTTAAAAATACCAGCTACCCGGGCATTTACATCATCAAAGTGCAGCACTTGCAGGAAATGACGCACCAATGGCGCTTATCCATGCACCATCCGGAAATGACGGCAGGCTGCGATAGAATACCGAAAAACAGGCCTCCGGTCCGTTCTGATCCGGATTTGGGCAATTCATCGCATTATTCCAGCGATTCATGCACAGCAGATGGTAACTCCCTCAGGCAGACAATAACTTTGCCCACCCAACTTCGTTTAATACCCGTATGAGAATAATAGTTATCTCCGAAGAAAAGCAGCTCACACAGCGATTGCGACAGGCGCTAAAAGATCAGTCGAACAGGACAGCCACAATGGAGCTCCGTCAGGCGGGCACAGTCTCGTTCGACAACGTGATCAACGAATATACACCGGACCTTATACTCGTAATGCCCCGGGGAGGCTATCGTCAACGATTTCTCGTCAGACAGGGGCAAAAGCTGCAATCCATACCGATAGAGGATATATATTATTTTTATTCAGAAGAGCGATTCATTTTTTTCCGCACCCGGGGAAATCAAAAATTCCTGGTTGACTACAGGATCGAAGAGCTGGAGAAAATGCTGGACCCGCTGCAATTCTTCCGCGTCAACCGGTCCTATCTTATCTCCATCGACGCCATCGACCAGGTCTATCCCCATTATGGCAACAGGCTAAAGCTGATCACCGTACTGTCTACGCCCAAAGAGATCATCGTCAGCAGGGACAGAGTGCCCGACTTCCGGGCATGGATGGGAGAATGATGCGGCCGGCGCCGTCAATACCTATTAAAATGGCTTGGTAGACGGCTTGTCGATAGTCATCACATGCCATATTTTCCTCGGTCTGTAAGGCGACCCTTTCTTTCCGCCGATCCTGGCCAGCGAGCCGGAGCCGATGGATAATCCAATGCCGCCGCCACTGCCAAACGATCCAAAACCCAAACCACCACCGATGGAGACGCCACCGCCACCACCGCCGCCTCCACTGCCGGGGGGAGCCGGTATGCCTTCGATGAAAATGCCGACAGCCAGCTCTCTGTTCGTATAATGCGATAGTTTAGGATAAACGGCCTTCAGCGGGATCTTCGCCTCATACACCAGATCCCCCGACTGATTGTAGTTCATACGGACCAGTACGCCCTCCTTATTGTCCTCGTCATATCTATAATGCTGTATCGGCTCGTCCAGGCTGAAACCATACAGCTCGTATTCGTCGGCATCGTCCAGCTTGGCGGACCTGTCCTTATATACCTGGGGGCGGGCTTCAGCCATCAATTGTTTCTCCCGATTGCTATGCGGATCGAGAGGGAAGCCCAGTCCAATGGCCTGATCGCTGTTCTTCTCACCCTGGTTATTCACCCACACGGTCATGCCCCCGGAAAGTATTTTATTCTGCTCCGCCGCGTCTTTGGTGGAGATCATGATATATAAATTATCCGCATCGTTGGTCATGGCATAGGTGAGCTTTTCCGAAGCATCGAGCCCCGGTAAAGGCCTTACCCAATCACTGTCATTACCATCGATGGTCAATGGCTGTTTTTGCCAGCTGCTGGGTTGTCCTTCCTGTGCAGAACCATTACTCCTGGAAGACCGGCAGGCCGTCATAAAAGCCAGGGCCGGCAAAAGGACAATCAGCTGAAATAAAGAGGTTTTCATCATTACAAATCTTTTGTCGGACCTATGGTCCGAAGGACAAAGGTAGGCATTGGCTTTGTTAAATATTTTCAAATGATGTGCGGCCCCATCGGCCCCGTTCGGCCCGGGTCAGTAGTGATACCCCCACCCATACGCCCCATAAATGCTTTTAGGCCAGTACAATTCCCCCGATACCACCGTAAGGAAGACCTTTCATCACGCATATCCTGCAGGGGATTGCCATCGATGAGGATCAGATTGGCCATTTTCCCCTCTTCGATGCTGCCATACATATTATCCTTTCCGGACAACCTGGCCGGCCACCAGGTAGCCGTTCGCAGCATGTCCGCATTGGGAATGCCTGCCTGGCTGTATATCTCCCGCTCATCCTGAACGATACCGCCATCCGTACGCCGCCAGCTCATGATCCACGCCCGTGATCTCTTCCGAAATGATCGCACCCCTGTCATTCGTCTTAATATGACTATGAATCGACGGTCCCTTCCCTGTCATTGTACTGATCCCAATAGTAGTAGTCATGCGGACCCTGGCTGCCATACCCATTGCTGCCCGGCAATTTTACCGCTGTTTATATAGCTAAAAAATAAAGTATCTGAAGCAACCAGGGTGTTCCCCATCCTGCCGGGGATACATCCCCCTAGCAGTAATACAGATAGCTTGATTTGCATATGTGACTTTTTTTGGATAGCGCTTTTATTTTTGCTTTGAAATGTTATCTTTAAAGGGTAATGCCCCTAAGACAAGCCGGAAAATATTGTTTTTTTCTTATTCTGTTTATTCTCTGTCTGACAAGCGTTAGCATCGCCCAGCGTACCGTCGTACGAGGCACTATCACCAACCGATTCACCAAAGAACGCATCCCTTTCGCCAGCGTGTCCTGGAAAAGATCCGGCCTGGGCATCATCTCCGACAGCGCAGGTAATTTCAGCATCCAGGCCCGGCGTCACCAGGTAGACACCCTGCTGATCAGCTCTGTAGGCTTTCAGACGCAAATGGTGCCGCTGGCGCTTCAGAAAGATACCACCGAGGTCATCGTATTCCTCGAGACCCGGAATGCCAGCGAAGTGGTGGTCAAATCCAAATACAACAGGGGACTCCTCTGGTGGAAAAAGATCGTGGCCAACAAGCACATCAATAATCCTTACCGTCAAAAAAGCTATTCCTATGAGCTATACAATAAGGTGGAGGTAGATATCGACAATTTCAGCCGAAAAAAATTCGAACAGTACAAATTACTAAAACCTTTCGGCTTTATACTGGACAACATCGACAGCGTCTCCGAAGATAAGCCTTTTTTACCCGTCTTTATTACCGAGAGCATATCCGATTGTTATTTCGCAATCCATCCCTTCCGGGAAAGGGAAGAAATAAAAGCCATCAAGACCAATGGCGTAAAAAATGAGTCCGTCCTTCAATACCTGGGCGGTCTCAATCAGCGTATCAATTCCTACGACAACTACATGACCCTTTTTGGCAAGGAATTTATCAGTCCTCTGAGCTCGGTGGGAGATCAATATTACAACTACCGGGGGGCCGATACACAATATATTGCGGGCGAGCGGTATCTCCATCTGCTGTTCACCCCAAAAAGAGAGGGTGAGAATACATTTTCAGGAGACTGCTGGGTCCATCACACCAGCTGGGGCATAGAGAAGATCACGTTGAACATGTCTTCTACCGCCAGCATCAATTTTGTCCAGCGCCTGAGCCTCATTCAGCAGTTCACCCGGCGCAGCGACAGCTCCTGGGTCTTTACAAAGGATAAGTTCGTGGTGGAGCTGTCTCCATTGAAAAAGGATAAATTAGCTTTTATAGCCCGGAAAACAAGCCTGTACAGCAACATCCGTATGAACGACTCTTCTATCGAAGAGGCGCTTGCAAGGAATGTCCGTAACGAAAAGGTGGTCATCCTGGAAGGAGCCCAGAATAAGGATACGGCCTTCTGGAGGACACACAGGGCCGAACCGCTGAGCCTCAATGAGGAGCATGTCTATAAAATGATCGACACCTTACAGAAAATGCCCCTCTTTAAAAAGTATGTAGACGTCGCCACCTTTATCGTGGACGGCCGCAAGCAGCTGGGTAAAATAGAAATAGGTCCCTGGTTCAAATGGATCAGCGGCAATCAGCTGGAACGGGTCCGACTGCGATTTGACGTCGCCACCACCAAGCTTTTCAGCGAACAGCTCTGGCTGCATGGCTACCTGGCCTATGGCTTCCGGGACAAGACCCTGAAAGGCAAAGGCGAGCTGACCTATAAATTCCCCGGTCAGCAGGGCTATAGCGTTCATGCCTCCTATACACAGGACCTGGACAATGGCCGTACCCGCAACAATGACGAGGACATCACGACGGACAACCTGTTCAGCCAGCTGATCCGCCGGCCGGGCATACGGCAAAAATTTTTATTGGAAAAAGAGGCAAAGGTCTGGGTACAGAAAGAATGGGGTAATGTCTTTTCCGCCCGCCTGTCTTTCTCCCGTACGGACTATACCACCTTCGCTCCCCTGCCGCCAAAAGAAATGCTGTCTGTCAATGACGACAATACCATCGTCAGTAGTGAAGCAGGTCTCAAGCTCCGTTATTCTCCCGGCGCCAAGGTCATTCGTACCAAAAGAAAGGAGTTCCGCCTCAATGGCGAGTACCCGGTGATAGAAGCCGGACTGTATGTCGGCATTCCGGACTTCCTGGGCGATGGCTACCGTTATCAGAAGCTGAACCTGGCCCTGTCCCAGAGCTTCCGCATCCCCCGCTGGGGCAAGGTCGACTACCGGGTGTTCGGCGGCAAGATATTTGGCGACCCGCTGCCCTTTATGCTCCTGGAGATCCATCCGGGCAACGAAATTTATTACTACAATAAGAATTCCTTCAACCTGATGAACAGGTTTGAATATATCAGTGACCGCTATGCGGGATTTTTTATAGAGCACAATTTCGAGAAAAAGCTGCTCAACCTTCTCCCCTTCCTGCGGAAGACCTCTCTGCGCCAGTTCTGGAATGTAAAGGCCGTCTGGGGCGATCTGTCCGAGAGCGACAAGAAGCTGAACCTGCAGGATTTCCCCAACTACCGTCTCCGGAGCCTGCGGGGCAATGGTTATGTGGAGGCCGGTACCGGCATCGACAATATCTTCCGCTATTTCCGGGTGGACCTGGTCTGGCGTTTTGCGCCTCCGCAGAAGGCGGTCATTCTCAACAACAAGAATTCTATTGCTCCGTTCGGGGTTTTCGGGAGCTTCCATTTTCAGTTCTAGGCCCCTTTCTTTATAAAAGGCTTTACCATTCTCCGTCCTCCTTCTTCCACGATAAGAAAATAAGTAGCCGACGCGAGCATCCGAAGGTCTACTGGAATAGTATTCGCGCCCTTATGCAACAGTATACGGAAAGAATGCACCAATTGTCCCTGTGCGCTGGCGATGGCGACAGATGCATTCCCGTCCCCGGTGGAGAATACCGTAAGGGTCATATGCTGCAGCGCAGGATTGGGCTGCAGCTGGAAAGAGAAGGTGGCCGGCGTAGCTCCCATGCTTACGGCGACGATCCGGGAATAGGACCAGCTGCCGTCATTATATTGCCATGCCAGGCGGTAATACAAGGTGCTTCCCGGATCGGGGCCCGCATCGGTGTAACTATAGAGGCTGGAATCCTGCCCGGCCGGCAGACTGGCGATGTTGATAAACCGGCTGGCATCGGCGTTCCGTTGAATAAAAAAGTTTCGAATGGCAGCGCTCCTGTCCGGCGCAGAAAGCTCCCAGCTCAAAACAACGTCTGCACCCGAAGCATCGGCCTTGAAATATTTCAGATCGGCAAGGGCCAGCACGGTACAGGTCGTGCCGATAGAGGCAGGAGCTGTGTAGCCGGATTTTGCGGCGCCTGCGGCGCCGGACGTTGCACCATCGGGCTGTCCAACACAGCTGGCGCCCTTTGTACTACCCAGGCTGACGATGCCATTGGCGCCTCCGGTCACAGTTGCTGTAACAGCCGCAGGGACGCTGGCTCCTGCCACCCACACGAGACCACCACCACCGCCGCCGCCGGGTCCTGTACAATCAGAGACGCGATTGCTGGCATCAGAGCCTTTTGCTCCCTTGGCCGACGCCGTAATGGCGCCGGTGATCGAAGATGCATTCATTATGATCGCTCCCCCCGCGCCGCCGCCACCACCGCCATCACCTTCCGCCTGCGTGGGGTCAAGACATGCGGAATTGGTACCGATCGCCCCATCCGCCAGCAACCGCCCACCCAACCCGGCGATCGTAGATGCAGACAATATAATGATCCCGCCGCCATTACCGCCGGGAGTACCTACTCCATTGTTCTCATGTCCCTCGCCGCCACCGCCACCAAAAAATATTCGATTGCTTCCTGCACTGTATCCATAAGTGGACAGACTGGCTCCGCCAATTCCCGGATTGACACCCTGGCAGTTGAAGCCGGTGACCCCGCCTCGCTGCCCTCCGGCCCCGCCAGCACCGTAATTGCCACCGCCGCCCCCACCCGTATTCGTATTATTGCCGCCCCCTCCGCCATTCGTCAGCTTCCCACGCCCATATTCTTTCCCGGTGGTATAGGCGCCGATGCCTTCCCCCTTCTTGCCCCCGGTGAAATTCCCGGATGCCGGCGCAGAATAATAATAGGCGTTATAGGTATCGGTCCAGCTGCAATCGTAGGTAGGGGACGGCCAGTTCACCAACGGGCCACCCTGGAATCCCTGACCGCTGACATCGATGTCTGCGCTCAAAGTGATCGTGCCGGATGCTTCCAGCACGACGATCCCTCCTGTGCCGGTGACGGGGTCCCACGACCCGCCGGTGACAGTTCCGCCGATGGTGACAGAGGAATAAGAAGGCATAGTTACCAATTGCACCTGTCCGCCGACGTTATAGGAATTTACAAACTGATCGCGCAGCAGCACATCATTCCCGTTGATGGAACAGATAGTGTTGAACTCATAAGCTCCCGAGGCGTTCGATGCGGTGATGTCCCCAAATGTGGACGCATTGCTGCTATTGTAGGTAGCGCCCTTGGCCTGATAAATAAGCACCCGCTGTCCCGCGCTCAGCCCCGAAGCGTTGCTCACCGTCATCGTATTGGACGATGTATTGACAGCCGTCACCTGGTAATACGTATTTATAACACCCGATACCGACTGGGCATAGGAAGTGCGGCAGATGGGAATAAGAAGAGCCAATAGCCAGACTGTGGTTGCGCAGGCTTTCATAACATATTGGATAGCCTACAAATATATAAAATCAGGCCCATATCTGCAACCCTTATATTTGTTAACTTTACCGCCTCATGGAATACGGGTTATTGCTACAGAATATCGCCAAATATATACAGCTCAGTGAGGAAGATAAAAATTACCTGCTGTCTCTTTTACAATCCAAAAAGCTGCGGCGTAAAACCTTTCTCCGGCAAGAGGGCGATATTACCAGGGCAGCCGTCTTTGTGACCAGCGGGCTTCTCCGCATGTATTCCATCGACAAGAATGGCTTTGAGCATATCCTGCAGTTCGCCCCACCCGGCTGGTGGATCGGGGACATGAAAAGCTATATTACCCAGCAGCCCGGCTCCCTCAATATCGACGCCCTGGAAGACAGCGAGGTCCTTCTCCTCGAGAAACAGCATCTGGACAGCCTCTATGAAAAAGTCCCTGTGTTCGAACGCTTCTTCCGCATCCTGGCGGAAAACTCGCTTGCCACCTATCAGCAGCGTCTCATCGACAATCTAAGCCTTCCGGCCATCGACAGATACAACAATTTCTGCCGCCTGTACCCCTCCCTCATAGAATGTCTTCCTCAAAAGCAGGTGGCTGCCTATATTGGCGTCACACCTGAATTTCTAAGCAAGATGCTGAGCCAGACTCCGTCCAATAAATAGCCGGCAGGCCGGTGATACGCTTAATCTATCTTAAGTTCTTGGCTTAACCTATGTTATTGGCCTCCGGGGTCCGCACGCAGTACATTTGCATAAAGGAGTTAATAAACCATGAACAAAGTAATAGAATCGATCATACCCCGCCCTTCCCAACCTAATATGGTAGGCGACGGATTTAGGGTATTCAACTTTATCCCTGGCGGCGTCCAGCAGCGCAGGATCAGTCCTTTCCTCATGCTGGATTTTGCGGCAGAGCACAATTTCCCGCCTTCTGTGAAAGAGAGAGGAGTGGATGTACACCCGCACAAAGGCTTCGAGACGGTGACCATCGCCTATAAAGGCAGCGTGGCCCACCACGACAGCGCCGGCAGCAGCGGGGTCATCAACCCGGGCGACGTTCAGTGGATGACGGCAGGCAACGGCATCCTTCACAAGGAATACCATGAAAAGGAATACTCCCGGAAAGGAGGCCCCTTTGAAATGGTCCAGCTTTGGATCAATCTCCCCAAAAAGGATAAATCCACGGCACCCCATTACCAGGCCCTGACAGCCGGCCAGA
>Ga0157369_10007981_pt1 | contig 12166 bp, 12 predicted proteins | sample C25metaG_FD_113461 | JGI IMG/M metagenome (GOLD analysis project Ga0157369, IMG submission 113461) | Corn rhizosphere microbial communities from Kellogg Biological Station, Michigan, USA - C2-5 metaG | ecosystem: Host-associated > Plants > Roots > Rhizosphere > Soil | place: USA: Michigan...
GATTCCCACATTCCCACCGCGCCGGTAACGGTTTCCCTGTTCTCAAAGCCAAAACGAAAGGAGCCCCTGGCTACCGACCTTCATCTGTTCCGTTCAGGCTCATTCTTCGATGAGAAAATGCTAGGCGAAAACGGAGTCGCGGTTGCCTCGGTTAGTACGACGCCAAAGGCGTGAAAGCCGATTCGGTCGCGAGTGCGTTTACTTTGGCTTGGGCGCCGTCATTCCCGCAGTACCGCAAAAAGACCTGCCTGCCTCGAACGCCGGACTTCAATGATTTCGGTGGCAACGGTCTTGAACGCTTCACCACCCGCGCGCCTGGTTGCCCGGAGGCAATCTGCTCGGCCGCGGAAGTCGTGGTTCCGAGTTCCAGCCCGCTCAGATCGAGGAGCAGCGGGTCCGTGGCGTGGACCAGAATCCTGCCGGCGGGAGCACCGCGCGCGGCAGGCCAGCGACTTGCAACCAGAACAACTTCGCTGCGGCTGCGGTTTGGCGAACCGTGCGCTACGCGCTCCTTCGCAACGGCCTTATCGGTCAACCGAATCATTTCACCGGATTTCCGGAGTCTTCGCCCACTGGATACCGAGCGATCCGCGTGCGTTCTCCGAGCCGACAGCTCCGATATTCATGGCTCGTTGCTGAGATCAAGGCCGCGATTTATTGCAGCATCGAACTCTGTGCAGACAAGCCGCTGAGCGTCCGGCAAATCCCTCGAGTGCAGAGCCGCGCCACGGCCCCGCACGATCCGGAACGTCTGCTGAAGAGAGGCGATCAACGCTTCCGCGCCGGAGCTTTCGCCGACTTTTTGGTGGGCGGCTTTTTCGTCGGTTTGGTGGGCTTGCCGGGTTTCGAAGGCTGCGGAGGGGTCGCTTTCACCATCGTCTGGAGAGCGGAAAGCAGCGCCGTTCCGACTGGACTTCCCAAACCAGTACACGGATCCCATCCGGCAACAGCCTGATAGTAGCCGTTATTGCCAGAGGTGATGTCACGGAAGCCGGACGCAGCCTGATAAAGATCGGGATTTACGAATCCCAGTTGAGTCTTCAACTCCTGATTGAGGATCGCAATGAGCCCGGCCGCTAGCGGGGCGACGGCGCTGGTTCCACCGATCACCTGTTTGCGACCATCCACCAGAACGTTGTATCCCGTCTCGGGATCGGCATCGCCTGCAATATCCGGCACTCCGCGCCCGACGAAACCGGTATCCGGATTTTTCGGAACGTTGGCTTTTGATTGATAATCGGGCAGCGGGAAGGTTCGGCTGACGCCCCCTCCGGTCGCACCTTCGTTCTTTGTGAGTTCGTCCCAAACCACCTCGGACGAAATACTTGCGCCGTTCGCGGAAAGCTTCGTGCCGCCGCAGCACAGGGACCACGGACTGGAGCCGGGGAAATCGGCGTGGTATTTGCCAGTGACGCCATTTCCCGCCTGCAAACCGTCCGTTGCGCCGTCATCACCCGCCGCCACAGTAACGGAAACGCCCACAGTTGCGGCATCCTGTAATGCCATATTCATGGCGTCGCGCGATTGCTGGGTCCATGTATCTTCGGGGGCGCCCCAACTAATCGAGATCACGCTCGGCTTGTTGGTCGTATCATGAACGGCCTGCGAGATCGCGTTGATGAAACCCTGATCGGTATTTTCGGCGAAATAGACCACAATATTCGCGCCCGGAGCCACTGCGCCGGCGACCTCGATATCCAGCATCACTTCACCATCGGCGTTCGGGTCTTGCCCCGGCGCATTGGTTCCGTTATCAATCGATACCGCGGTGACTTTCGGCTGTTTGACTCCGAGGCCGCTGAAATAAGTTTTGAGATCGCTCGCGGAAAATCCGCCGCCCAGTTCGATGATGCCAATGGTCTGCCCGGAGCCATCGCCCTGCGGAAATTGATAGAGTTTCGCGACCTGATTCGGATTGAATGACCCCGGCGCAGCGGCGTTTGGATTGGGGGATCCGGCGGCGTTTGGATTGGGGGATCCGGCGGGGCCGACCTGTGGGGCTCCGCCGCGGAAGCGCAGATGGGGCTTCGCCTGCGGACGGTTGTCCAGGCCGAGCACAGCCACTACAAACGCCGCAAGCTCTTCGGGAATCTGGACGGAGCCCTGGCGGCCCCGGTAATGCAGATTCCGGTGGTCCACCCGGTATCGCAGCAGCTTTACGCCGAACGCGTTTTGCATTGCCGCCAGCGTGCCGGTCAGCTTGACATTGCGCGAGCCGTGCCTGTGCGCGCCCACGGCCAGATTGTGATCCGCCGCGAAACGCCTCAGCAGTTCGAGATGATCCTCTTCGGGACCGTACGTGTCGTCGTATGCCTGGCGGGTGATGCAGCGGACGCGTCCCGGTAGAGGGCGATGGTCTCTGCCTCGCAGCACGACGGTTACCTCGATCTTTTCGGACGGATCCGGCTTGCCCGTTTCGACCGATCCCGGCATCAGGTGCTTGTCGCTTCCGCGCAGCGCAACTCTTTTTTCAAAGGCCATGACGGATATTCTTTCTCACAACGACTTGGCTGAAACAACCAGTAAGTGAAAATATGAGCGGAATTGTTTCGGCTCCCACCTGTCTACCCGATCCTCGATACGGTCTCGCTCGAGAGACTGGACATTGACGTGTGCGCCGCGGCGGAGGCTCTGCTCGCCGGCGGCGCAGGCATACTGCAGTTTCGACATAAATCGTTTTGGAACCGGAAAACGGTGGAGGCCGCGGAAGAGGTCGCCCGGCTCTGCGCCGACGCGGCGGCGGCGTTCGTGGTGAACGATCGCGCTGATTACGCAGCCCTGATCGCAGCTGGTTCGAAGGGGCCGGTGGGACTTCATCTGGGCCAGGAAGATCTGTCGCCGGGCGATGCGCGGCTGGTGACCGGCGACCGGGTATTTATCGGGTTTTCCACCCACAATCCCGCGCAGGCCCTGGCGAGTAAGGCCGAGCCGGCAGATTATGTCGCGTTCGGGCCCGTTTTTGGAACCAGATCGAAGCTCAGGCCGGATCCGGAGGTGGGGCTGTCCGGGCTCGAGGCCGCACGGAAGCTGGTCTCGAAGCCGCTGGTTGCGATCGGCGGCATCACACGCGACAATGCCCAATATTGCTTTGATGCAGGGGCCGACTCCGTCGCGGTAATCGCCGATCTGTTCCCTCAGCCCTGCACCAGAGAAGCTTTGCGCGACCGCATGATCGAATGGCGACAACGAATCAGGAAATAACCGCCCCATCTTCAGGATTCGTCAAGGGCCTTGGCCTGACGGACTCGACGACGCTTGTGATGGGCTCAATGATCGGGTCCGGCATCTTTATCGTGAGCAGCGACATCGCGCGGCAGGTGCGTTCCCCCGGGTTGCTCATCCTGTGCTGGCTGCTGGCGGCGGCCCTTACGGTGATCGCGGCCCTGAGCTATGGCGAACTCGCGGCCGCCATGCCTCAAGCCGGAGGTCAGTATGTGTATTTGCGGGAGGCGTTCGGGCGACTGTGGGGCTTTCTGTACGGCTGGACGCTTTTTCTGGTCATTCAGACGGGGACCATTGCCGCGGTGGCGGTGGCCTTTGCGAAGTTCACCGGCGTGTTTGCGCCTTCCATATCGGCGAATCATTATCTGATTGGCTCAGGTAAGGTGGGGGTAACGACTCAGCAATTGCTGGCCATTGCCGCCATCGTGGTGCTGAGCGCGGTAAACACACGCGGCATTCGAACCGGGGCCGTTGTACAGAACGTTTTTACTTTCGCCAAGGTGGCGTCGCTTCTCGGTCTGGTGTTCCTCGGCCTGCTGCTCGGCAGGAACGCGGGGGCGGTGGCGGCGAACTTCCACAATTTCTGGCGGAACGCCGGATGGAACTGGGCGACCGTGGCTCTCGTCGGTACAGCCATGGTGGGTCCGCTGTTCTCATCGGACGCGTGGAACAACGTGACGTTTACGGCCGGCGAAGTACGAAATCCGAAACGTAACCTGCCTCTGTCGCTGGGCCTGGGCACGGGACTGGTTTCGGCGATCTATGTCGCTTGTAATTTCGTCTATCTATCGGTGCTGACGCTACCGCAGATCCAGACTGCGCCCGAGGATCGCGTGGCCACGGCGGTGGTTTCCGTGATGTTCGGTCCGGTGGCGACCAGCATCATGGCTGGCGCAATCATGATCGCCACCTTCGGATGCCTGAACGGTCTGATTCTTTCGGGAGCGCGGGTGTATTACACGATGGCGCGCGATGGGCTTTTCTTTCGCCGGGCAGGGACCCTCGACGGGGAGCGGCATGCACCGGTTTTCGCGCTCGGCATCCAGTGCCTGTGGGCTGTGCTGCTGACGCTGAGCGGCCAGTACGGCGATTTGCTGGACTATGTTATCTTTGCAGTTCTGTTGTTCTATATCCTGACGATCGGAGGACTGTTCCGTCTGCGTGCGACGCGCCCGGATATGGAGCGGCCCTACCGCGCCCTGGGTTATCCGGTATTGCCTGGCCTGTATATTCTGGCGGCAGGACTTATTGAAGTTCTTCTATTAGTGAACAAACCCGCTTACAGCGTTCGCGGGCTGATTCTCGTGCTGCTGGGAATACCGGTGTACTTCCTGTGGCGAAAGAAAGAAGGTTATCAATCGTGAGCCTTTTCGCTGTCAAACCGCTGACGCGTATTCTGCACGAAAGCGAGGAGGGCGAGCATAAATTAAAGCGATCGCTCGGAGCGTTGAATCTGGTCGCGCTCGGAATCGGCGCGATCATCGGAGCGGGCTTGTTCGCGATTACGCCGGTCGCCGCGCATGACAACGCCGGGCCCGCCGTCATCTTCTCGTTTCTGGTGGCGGGGCTCGGCTGCGCATTCGCCGGGATGTGCTACAGCGAATTCGCAACCATGATCCCCATCGCGGGCAGCGCTTATACCTACGCCTACGCGACTATGGGCGAGTTGATCGCGTGGATCATCGGATGGGATCTGGTGCTCGAGTACGCCGTAGGAGCAGCAACCGTATCGGTCAGCTGGTCAAACTATCTCGTCAGACTGCTCGGGCACTTCGGGCTCAGTTTGCCTCCCCGGCTTACCGCATCTCCTTTCGAGCAGACGGCCGCGGGACCAGGCATCGTTAATTTGCCGGCGATATTTATCATCTGCCTGATCTCAATTGTCCTTATCATCGGGATTTCGGAATCCGCATGGGTCAATGCCGCCATCGTCGCGCTGAAAGTTACTATTGTGATTCTTGTAATAGGGCTGGGGTGGGCGTATATCAATCGAGCGAATTACACGCCTTTTCTGCCGCCGAATACCGGCGAAACCGGCCACTTCGGGTTGAGCGGCATGATGCGAGCGGCGGGAATGATTTTCTTTGCCTATATCGGTTTCGATGCGGTCTCGACCGCCGCGCAGGAGGCGAAGAAACCGCAGCGCGATATGCCGATCGGAATTATCGGCTCGCTCGCGATCTGTACGCTTCTCTATGTTCTGTTCGCCTATGTCCTGACCGGAATCGTCAATTACAAAGACATGACGCCTACCGCGATTTACGACGCAATGCGGATGACCCGGTTCGCCTGGCTCTCTACCGGCGTCATCATCGGCATTCTCGCCGGCTATACGAGTGTGATTCTGGTGATGCTTCTGGGGCAGAGCCGCGTATTCTTCTCGATGTCGCGGGATGGATTGCTTCCAAAGCTTTTTTGCGACATTCATCCTTCCTTCCGGACTCCCTGGCGTTCTAATCTGCTGCTCATGGTCTTCGTCAGCCTGTTTTCGGGATTTCTGCCGATTTCGAATCTCGGCAACATGACGAGCATCGGAACCCTTCTGGCCTTCGTGATCGTTTGTATCGGCGTGATCGTCATGCGGCGCACGCATCCGGAAACTCCACGCCCTTACAGAACGCCTTTCGTTCCCGTGGTTCCGATTCTCGGCGTGATTGTGTGCTTCGCAATGATGGCCTTCCTCGATATCGCCACATGGATCCGTCTTGTTGTATGGCTCGTCATCGGCTTGACTATTTACTTCACTTACGGCCGGCATAAAAGCCATCTGGTCACCGAACCGGAACCGGCTGTACAGAAGACACGCTGACGTGAGCAAGGTAATTACGTCCACCAGCCTGCCTGGCGTCGAGCGCATATCGACTGGCAAAGTGCGCGATATCTACGGCGTCGGCGAAAATCTTCTGATCGTCGCCACCGACCGGATCTCGGCTTTCGATTGCGTTCTTCCCCAGGGAATTCCCGACAAGGGTCGCGTCCTGACGCGAATGTCGTTGTTCTGGTTCGATTATTTGAAGGATGTCGTCCCGAACCACTTGATCACCGCGGAAGTGGATGACTATCCTGACCCGCTTCCGAAGTTCCGGGACCAGCTCGAAGGCCGGTCGATGCTGGTGAAGCGCTGCCGGATGGAACCCGTGGAGTGCGTCGCGCGCGGCTATATTTCGGGCTCCGGCTGGAAAGAATATCGGGCATCCGGATCGGTTTGCAGCATTTCGCTCCCGGCGGGACTACGCGAAAGCGACAAGTTGCCGCAACCGCTGTTCACCCCCGCCACGAAGGCGGAGAGTGGCCACGATGAGAATGTTCCGTTTGACGCGGTTATGAAAATCGTCGGCCAGGAAACCGCGGAAAAGCTGCGGGATCTTACGCTGCAAATTTATGTGCGCGCCTCGGAATATGCCGAAAGGCGAGGCATCATTCTTGCCGACACGAAATTCGAATTCGGATGGCATAGCAATGTCCTGCTGCTGGCGGATGAGGTGCTTACGCCCGATTCCTCACGCTATTGGCCGCGCCATGAATACGCTCCCGGTGGCGCCCAAAAATCCTTCGACAAGCAGTTTGTCCGCGATTATCTGGAAACTCTGGACTGGAATAAGCAACCTCCCGCGCCCGATCTTCCGGCCGATGTGATTGAGAAGACGGCGGAGAAATATCGGGAAGCGTATCGGCTAATCGCAGGACACAAGCTGTGAACTGGCTCGATTACCTGCTTCTTGCTATCTTGTTGTTCTCCGTAATTCAGAGTTTCCGCAGAGGCTTTTCGCGTGAGATCATCGGCCTGGCGGCCATGTTCTTCGCCTTTATTCTTGCAATGTGGTTCTATGGACTTGCCGGGTCGCTGGTAAGTCCGCTGGTAAGTTCCGTGCGGACCGCTAACATGATCGGTTTTTTCCTCGTAGTGGTGGCGGTGCTCCTGCTGGGCGCCATAGTCGGCTGGGTCGTGAATCGGTTCCTGCGCACTGTCGGACTGTCCTTTTTCGACCGACTTCTTGGCGCCGCTTTCGGCTGCATACGTGGCGCGCTCATCGCAATGGCGTTCCTGACCGCGTGGACGGCATTTGGCTCACAGGTCACCGCTGGCGCTGCTTCCGGCGCGGTGGTACACTCGCGAATTGCGCCTTACGTACTCAGCGCTTCAAGGCTCTTCGTGGCCATCGCCCCGATGGACCTGAAGCAGAGTTTCCATCGCTATTACTCTCAGGCCAAATCGTTGTGGCAGAGTAGCGAAAAGAGACGTGAGGATTCGGATTTATAGCTGAATGAAGGAAAGCTTCGACCAGTTGATCGATCATCTCGTTTCGGCCGGTTTCTTTCTCGAAGAAGCGGTCGAAATACTCGAAAAGGGCATGATCGAGCGGGCGTTGCGACGCTGTGAAGGCAATCAATCCGAGGCCAGCAAGGCTCTCGGAATTCATCGCAACACGCTGCAAAGAAAAATGGTGAGTTACTCGATCGATGGAAAGCATCCGCGCCGGAAAAAGCCGGTCAGAGCCGTCGCAAGAAACGGGGCCGCAAAGCGGGCAGCCTCATAATTCGTGCAACTGCTGATCTTCGATCTGGATGGCACGCTGATCGATTCGCGTCTCGATCTTGCGAACTCGGTGAATGCGGCGAGGGCGCAGTTTGGGCGGGGACCGCTGCCGAGTGAACTGATCTACTCGTATGTTGGGAATGGCGCTCCGGTTCTGATGAGGCGCGCCATGGGCCCGGAAGCCGATGAGGCCCAGATATCCGCTGCGCTTGATGTCTTTCTGGACTATTACAACCGCCACGCGCTCGATCACACGAAGCTCTATCCGGGCGTTCTTGAATCTCTCGCGCGATTCCGCGAATCCGGAGCACAAATGGCAGTGCTCACAAACAAGCCTGTTCGCATCAGCCGATGGATCATGGAAGGGCTCGGCGTGTCCGGATATGTGTTTCAGATCTACGGCGGCAACAGCTTCGAGCACAAGAAGCCGCATCGCGTGGGAATCGATCGGTTGCGCGAGGAGGCCGGCGCCGATATCTCAGATACCTGGATGGTTGGCGACAGCTATGTGGACGTGCAGACGGCGCGCAATGCCGGCGTGAATTCCTGCGGAGTTAGCTACGGATTCCAGCCGGAAACGTTTCGCGAATATCCGCCGGATCTCTTGGTGGATCGAATGGAGGAGTTCGCCGGTTATCTGGAACAGCGAAATTCGGCATTGAAAAAATGACGTGTCTGTTCTGCGAGATCGCGGCGGGACGCGTGCCGGCAGAGATTGTGTGGCGCAATGAAAGCGCGCTCGCCTTTCTGGATCACAGACCACTGTTTCCAGGGCATGTGCTGCTGATCCCAATTGAGCACAACACCACCCTTGCCGATCTTCCGGGCAAACTTGTCGGTCCGCTATTCCAGGCCGCGCAGGACCTGCAGCGCGCGGTAGAAGCCGCCATGGAAGCCGAAGGCTCGTTCATCGCAATCAACAACCGGGTAAGCCAGAGCGTGCCTCACCTGCATGTGCACGTGGTCCCCCGGAGAAAAGGCGATGGGCTGAAGGGTTTCTTCTGGCCTCGTCGCTCTTACGAATCGGACGATCACCTGCGCGAAACGGGAGATAAGATTCGGCGCGCGCTCAAGAACCAATAATCTGGCCGAATTACTTCGTATACATGGCGGAGTAACCAAGCTGCTGGACAGCATAATCGCGCGGATAAGAAATGGATACTCTCGTGACGCGGCCGTTCTTATCGAACTCGGGTCGCAGATCCGAATTGATGCCGGCCCAATAGACCGGCAGGTTCAACTTCTTGTAGCGCTCCACCACCTGATCCCGAAGCTTCGGATCGAAATGAACGCCGTAGCGATCGATCAGCATCTTGATTGCGTCGTAATCGCCTTCCGCTTTGATGCGCATCAGTTCAGCCAGAAGCATGCCCACGCCCTCGCGCATTTTTTTGTAATTCTTCACTACGACGTACGTTTTGCCGTTACGTTCCTCCATGGCGACCGCCCCGGTTTTGTCCATGATGTAACGGGCGATCAGTTGCCGGTCGCGCTCGTGGTCCTCCTCGATCGTGTCGCCTTTGGGAATGCGGCGGAGTTGCGTCAGCATGACGCGCGCCGCCGAATTGTACATCACGCGGCCGACGTCGTTGTTTTCCACCAGCCCAAGCTCCTTCAGCTTTGGATCGAATACATTCCAGAGCGCCATCAGGTCTGCCCGAGCCTCTTCCAGCGTCGAGAAGTATTCCTTCAAATAAGAGGCGGCTTCATGGCTAAGCTTTGGGCTCAGTTTCCCGGACCCGTGGCCGATCACTTCGTGCATCGCCGTAAGAAGGTCTTCGGCCTGCGTGCCATATTTTTTCTCCAGTTCGACTTCGTGGGGCGAAGCGGCAAATTCCTCCGTCGCGCTATAACCGGCCGCCTGCTCCAGGGCATGAGAGCTTCCGACGAACAAAAAGCTCTTCGTTCCGTATTTCGCGTGTATCTCATCCTCGTTCGGAAGATTGTCGCCGATAGTTGTCACGTGGAAATCGCCGGTCTCGATTACGGTATCGATAGCTTTAGCCGCGGGCGGCGTAACACCCTGCTTTTTGTAGCGCGCATCCCAGGGCGCGCGATCCTCGAAATACTGGGCGTTTGCCGCGATCTTGAGAATCGCGGAGGAGAGCTTCGGGTCCGTTATGGAAACGAAGCTCTGCGATGTGCCTTTCGCCCCGCGCGCATCGCGATAAACCTCGATGAAGCCGTTTGCGAAATCGACAGTTTCGTTGTTCCGAACCCAGTCGATTCCGAACTGGATCCAGTCCTTCCGGTCACCGGTCTGGTAATAACGAATCAGGTCGGAAATGACCTTCGATTGCTCCGGACTCGCGTACTCGCGGGCTTTCTTAAGGTACTCATTCGCCTTCCGCAGATATTCGGCGTAAAGCCCGGGCGGCACACGGCCATCAGGCGTGCCGGCCCGGTAGACCTGTTCCACCAGCTTGCCCTTCTCCTTCGTGACGCGTGAATTCAGCCGGAACCGCTCCGGAAAGTCCTTCAGGTCCGCGAGGCTCACGCCGGAGTAGAAGTTATTCGCGCTCGATTGAATAATGTCCTTGCCCGGCGCGGGCGATTTCGCCGTCGTCAACGGCTCGAAATCGGGATCGAACAGCGATTCCCGCAATGCATCCACCTGCGCCGCAAGACCTTTTCGCCCTGCCTGCTCGAGCGCGCGCTTCAGCTCATCCGCAGTGAACTTCGGCAGAAATTTCTGGCCCGTGAGTTCGTTATGATTTCCCGTATTGGCCCAGAAGAGCTTCGCGAACTCGAGAACGCGCCCATAAACGGCCGGATCGACTTTGTCTTTCGCGCGCACCACGATTTCCAGCATCTGCTTCTGCCGCAGACCGAAACGCGAGACCTGATCGTAAATGATGGGGTCGATGGCAATCGAGGCCTGCGCCAGCCAGTACGCCAGAGCCTGCTCTCTGGGCGTGAGATTCGGGAAGCCGGGCGCTTCGAGTTGCACGAATGCGGTGGTGTCGACGCGGTCGACCAGGGGCGAAGCCGCGAAACCGGCGGCCGAGAGAGCGACAAGTGAAATCAGCGTGCGCATAACGACGAATCCATGACTTAACATACTCGGTGATGCTGAACTTTCACGCCGTGCAGCTCTCGATTCCGAAAGATTCCAACATTGTGCTGGGACAGAGCCACTTCATCAAAACCATTGAGGATGTTTATGAAGCCATGGTGAACTCGACGCCAAACATCAAATTTGGCGTGGCATTCTGCGAGGCCTCAGGTCCCTGCCTGATTCGCCACGATGGAACCGACGACGCGATGCGCGCGGCCGCGGTGGAAATCGCGCGCGCCGTTGCAGCCGGACATGTCTTCGCCGTCGTGATGCGAGACGTTTTTCCCATCAATGTCCTGAGATCTCTGCGCTCGACGCCTGAAGTCTGCAGTATCTTTTGCGCTACCGCGAATCCGGTTCAGGTGATCGTGGCCGAAACGGAGCAGGGCCGCGGGGTGATGGGCGTAATCGACGGTTTTCCTCCCAAAGGCGTGGAGCAGGATGAACATGCGGAACAGCGGCGCGGATTTCTGAGAAAGATCGGTTACAAGAGGTAGTTCTCCGGCCCTTCTTGCCATAATCGGAACGTGGATTTTGAATACACGCCGGAGCAAATCCAGTTACGGCGCGAGGTAAGGGAGTTTGCGGCCGCGGAGATCGCGCCGCACGTCAATGAATGGGATGAGAACCAGACTTTTCCGCTCGAGGTGGTCCGGAAACTCGGCTCGCTCGGCTACATGGGCAGTATCTTCCCGGAAGAATATGGTGGCGCAGGCCTGGGTTACGTCGAATACGCCATTGTCATCGAGGAGCTTTCGCGCGTCGATGGCTCTGTGGGAATCATCGTAGCCGCTCATACGTCATTGTGTTCGAACCACATTTATAAGGCCGGAACCGAAGAGCAGAAGCAAAAATATCTTACGAAGCTGTCCTCCGGCGAATGGCTGGGGTGCTGGTCGCTTACGGAGCCGGAAGCCGGGTCGGACGCGGCCGGCACCAGGACTACTGCGGTGCGGGATGGCGATTGCTGGATAGTGAACGGCTCGAAGACATTCACCACGAACGCGCATTACGCTGACGTCTGCGTTGGGATGGCGGTCACGGACCGCGCGGCCGCGCGGCACGGGATTTCGGCGTTCATCTTTCAAAAGGACACTCCCGGCTTTCGTCCGGGCAAGAAAGAAAACAAGCTCGGGCTGCGCGCGAGCGCAACCGGCGAGGTCGTCTTTACCAATTGCCGGCTTCCTGGATCCCAGCTTCTGGGCAAGCCGGGCGAGGGTTTTGTCGACAGCCTGCGCATTCTGGATGGCGGCCGGGTTTCCATCGCAGCTCTCTCCATTGGCATGGCCCAGGGCGCGTACGATGCAGCTTTGAAACACTCGAAGATCCGCAAGCAATTCGGCCGCCCC
>Ga0157369_10007982_pt1 | contig 12165 bp, 7 predicted proteins | sample C25metaG_FD_113461 | JGI IMG/M metagenome (GOLD analysis project Ga0157369, IMG submission 113461) | Corn rhizosphere microbial communities from Kellogg Biological Station, Michigan, USA - C2-5 metaG | ecosystem: Host-associated > Plants > Roots > Rhizosphere > Soil | place: USA: Michigan...
CTTCCTGCCCGCGGCGTGCGCCTCCAGTAGCGTACTTATCCCGGGCTTCGTGATCACGCTGGCACAGACTCTGACCAGCGGCAAAGTAGGAATCGTTCGGTGGACGCGCACGTTCGGATGATTCTCAAAATGATGTAAAAGTGCTTCAAAGAGTTGCTCGTTATCACCGCACAGAGCATGACTCCTCAATCCGGGCACATGCTGAGTAAGCAGTTGGGTGATCCTCAATAGTGGACCTTGTCCCCAAGCTCCGCATAGGAGCAGGACGTCGTCGGCGCCCCCGGGGCTCTTCGCCAATTCCCGAAATCCAGATCGTACCGGTAGCTCGATTTCGAGGAATCGCACATTTGACGGAAGTTCAATGCCCGTTGTTTGCCGCGACACGGGTGACAGCAGGCCCTCGATCTGATCCCAAAACTGGTATCGCCAGCCAATGTTTTTGCCGAATTCCACTCCCACGCCCCAAATCATGACGCGACACCTCGTTCGCCGCTTTAAAGCCGATACCCAGAATGCCGGTCGGTGACTTACGCACAACACGGTGCGAATCTGGAAGGCGTCTAGCGCGTTCTGTAGTTTGCTTAAGTCAGCCCGGGCGAAAATTCTTTCACGCAGGTATTTGCGGTAGTAGAAGAGCGGGACTTTATAAACCAAGTAAAGCAACCAGGGTAGGTGAGTCGAAATGAAGCGATAACGCTTTACATCTTCATTGATAATCGCCGTCGATACTAGTTCTTCGATCGGCTGGTGATGAACGTCCGGCAAGCAAGAAAGCTCCTGCTGGATGGCCTCGCCTAGCACGTACGCACCCCGGCCCACCTGCGTGCTCACGATCAGGATCGGTGGTGCAAACTGACTCGCGAGTTCAGCGATCCTATAACGCACGCCGTCCGGCATCATACAGATAGAGGACGTCACACTTGCTACAAACCGGAAGACATTCCTTTCGCCGCACCTGGCGGAACTTGGCAGCGGCTCCTGAATTCCAAACATCGCCCACCGACTGGGAGCGGAGGTCGCCGACTAAGATATCGGGATAGAGAATGCAAGGTGATACCGTCCCGTCTGGAGTGATGTCCATGCGAATCCATTGTTTGTAGCAGAAGTTATTTCCTGGGGGAACATCCGGCGTGTCTACGAAGGCGTAGATATCCTCTGGGTTTTTGAGGTAACACGAAATTTGAATCGGCCACGTGCGATTTTGAATTCGCCGATATTGGCGAACGAACTCATCTTTGTCCAGTTCGTATGGCAGGAGATAGCCTAGATGAGAAACAGGCGAAATCCCGAAGTGCGTACGCATGAAGTCTTCATACGCGCGCGCCTGAGATTCCGTTATGAACCAGCAGAGATTTAAGAGGATCCAATCCACTCCAATATCGACCATCTCCTGGCAGAAGTCATGCATTACCCCGACGTTTTCTGGCCGGATTGTGAACTGCGCGGCGATGTATGGCGGTTTTTTGACAGCCTTGAGCCGCCGGATGTTCTCGGTGACACGGCGGTAGACGCCTCGGCCTCGCAGTTGGTCATTTTGTGGAGCGAGCCCATCGAGCGATATCAAATAAGTCAGATAGGGGTTTCCAGAACTCACGTCCAGGTAGCGATCAAGGAGCATGCCATTTGTGCATGTGATTGCCACGCGGCCAGCCTTCTGCAAAGCGATGCTGAGATCCCGGAACCGCGAGTAGAGCAGCGGCTCTCCTCCGCTAAGAATGAAGGAGGAATGCCGTGACGCCGCATCGGCGAGGACTTTTTCGATAACCTCCCATGGCACTTCCTTGGCGATCTTATTTGGCGCCTCTCCGATACACCAGCCAGCTTCGCCCCACTCATAACAGAAACTGCATCGCAAGTTGCACTTGTAGGTAAGAACCAGTTTGTAGATCAAGGGCGGGGGGACCCGGTCATCCTGATCCGCGTGCTCTTTGATCCAGCGATATCGGGATAAGAGGTTCAACTTCTTAATCAGAAGCTCTTCGACATACCGCGGATGGTTCCAAGCCAGCCGGGCCATGCCCCGAGCCGAAGGAAGAATCATGAGACTAACTCCTTACTGCCTTGGCGATCGGACGCCGCGTGGAAAGGCGAGTCGATCTTGGAAATTACAGCGCGAAATTTTCCGGGGTTCTCCGCTCGCAGCGCATCGTATGATAGATAGCGAAATTCGATCTTCATTTGCGACCCCGTCAAATCGCGAATAGCATTCAAAAACTCGGCGGCATCGGTATTGGTGTAGCTCGGCCCTTTGACAACCTGCACAAGCAAGCGCTCAGCCGATTCCTGAATGAATTGGGCCACCATGATGCCGCGACACTCATCCAGCAGCACATATGGCGTGGCAATCACATTTCCTTCCGGTGTTACGATCGCGTCATTTTGACGGCCATCAATGCGAGATATTCTCGGCGCGGCCCGGCCGCACGGGCAGGGTTCAGAGCAGCTAAGTGGTTCCGCCAGATCACCCGTGTCGTAACGTAGCAGCGGCATGCTCATGTTGTACAGCGATGTCCCGACGATCTTCGAGCGGCGTGCTGTTCTCACGTCCGGCATCGCCACTGACAACAGTTCGAAAATGCCGTATTCGGGTACGATATGGAAACCCCCCTGTGGGCACTCAGTAATGGCCACGGTCCGTTCCATATGCCCGTAAGAATCGTAAACCTTCGAGTTCAGCGCGCTTTCAATGCGAGCGCGATGAGCGGGAAGCAGCATCTCTCCGGTCGAAAAAATCGCGCGGAACGCGATATCATTGATTCCAGTCTCACTCAAAATTACTGCCAGACAGAACAAGCTTGAGGCTGTGCCTTTGAGAAATGCGGGACGGTATTTGCGGATCGCGTGTACGTAATCGCGGACGCGCTCTGCTGATAGAGCCGTACTATTCAGAAGCAGGCGTCCAAACGCATGCTGAAAAGTGTAGTTCCGACGAATTTGGGAAGCATGGCACAGAAAAAACGCGCTGCTCAGTTCCGCAAACCTCATCCCCAGCCGATATCCCATCCAACTCCAGTGCCGCCAGTAATGGACGAATTCGAGCACATTCGATGGCTTATCGAGAAGGAAGTGCAATGGTTCGCCATCAGTGCCACTGGTTTGAGCCACGAACGATCCATAGGAACTGCGGTTGGCGGCGCAAAGTTGGTCGAACTCGGCGCGCAGGTCGCGCTTCGTAAGTAACGGTAGTTGTCGCAGGTCCGCCAACGTGCGAATTTCATCCGGAGCCAGTTTCAATCGGCGGAAGAGTCTACGGTAATACGGCACCTGCACATAGGCCTGCCTGATGATCTCTCGAAGCCTCTGTTCCTGATAGAAGACGAGTTCCTCTGCCGTGAGCCATTGACTACGTTCGAATTGTGCGCGAAGCCTTGCAATCGCCAATGGATGGCCGAATTTGCGGAGTGTGAACTCTACTGACACTACATCATTCCCGCACTCGATAGTTGAAGAAGGTCTGTTGGATTGGGCGCCATCTTGCCTTGCTCGCAGGAGAATCGGCAAGGTGCTGGGCCAGTTTAATTCCCATCAACATGCAATGGTCGATATTGCAATGAAGGAACAATGCGGTTCGCCCGATCATATAGAGGTTCTCCACCGCATCCAGCCTCCGGTACACCGTTTCGAAGCGTTCCTTCCAGCCCAGATCATAGATGGGGTAGACAGCCGGGAGGCGTTGGGACCAGGATTCGACAACAGCTTTGGATGACGCGCGCAGCACCCCCAAAGCTCTCAGCCTCAGGATGCAATCCTCGCTGAGCGCACTGTCTTCGGCCGACCACATCGGCTCGCCGGGCGAGCAGGGAATCTCGATTGTTAGGGCAGCTACGTCGTCGCCTCGGTTCAACTTAGGGCTGTACTGATGCAGGTGCGACACGCGGCCGAAAACGATATCCGCTTCCGGAAAATAATAGGTCTCGTTATCGCCTGCGAACCGATCCTGAGTAACAATGTGCAGCAGGCGCAGGCCGCGCCAGCGCAAATCGAAACATGGCAGAGCTTGTTCTCTGGCGTTGGTGGTCACCAGGTGGTGAATCCCTTCGAGCGGGATGGTTGAGACTACGACCTCGGTATCCATCGACTCGGTCTCGCCCCGGTTGTTAGTGAACGAAAGCCGCTCCAACGTTCCCCTATCTGTTATCCGAAGTGGATCAACCGCCGCAGCACACATAAGTATTCCTTCGTCATTGAGGAATCGTTGCCGTAACGCCAGCGATAGCTGACCGATCCCGTTGGCGGGATACAGATAGAACGAGCGCTTCTTCTCGACTCCTGTACTGATGTCCCGCCAGATGCCGCCCCAGGAGAACTTTCGCAAGCGATGCTCCGCTGGGTCCTTGGCGAGTTCGCGAGGTGACCTGCCATAAAGCTTCCGCGCGTATGGACTATAGAAGCGCTCATACAAGCCTCTACCGACTTTGCTGATTGTGAACGATTCGAAGTCCTCGAGCGGAGCTCCGTACGACATCAACCGTGCAGTTCGCGCGCGAAGGAGTTCAACGATGAAAGCAGCCATGGTCTGGAGCCCAAAGGCCGACAACAAGTCGATGACGGTCGGCGGATACGCGAGAGCCCGGCCGCCGAGAAACATCAAGCCGCGTCGCTCCCTCCGAAGGAGATCCGCGCCGCAAAGTTCGCGAATCAGCCGCGCGACAAGGGGGTCACAAGCCTCGTGAAGCCGGTGCGAGCCAGTATCGAAAGAGTGCCCGCCGATCGTAGACGTAGAAGCGAGACCGCCGATGCCGGTGCTTTTCTCGAGCAGCACGATCCGTCCGGGATAATATCTCGACAATTCACTGGCAACCGTTAGACCCGTGATTCCCGCGCCCAGCACTACAGCGTAAGCTTGATGGTTCTTCACGCGCTCGGCGTCCTTACGATGCCGTCAAATTTTGTGATTAGTGTAATGGCTGACTTGGAACCTGTCAAGCGAACCTTGGCGCGCATTTAAGAACTGTATTCACGTCGACACACTCCAAATCGCAGGTTGTCGGCAAACCGACACTCGGCAGTGGTGTCAAAACCGATCGAGGTCCTTTGATCGCTTGACAACTGCGGTGTACGCCTCGATGCTGGTAAATACAAAAACCGGCACTAGGTGCTCTGGCTGTGTTTTCGATCCGAAATAATGAATTGACAGCCGCGGTAATCACATGCGTCAGGCGAACGGTCCGGAGTGGAAATCAATGGTTCCGGTGGATCGCCTGTCGACGCCCGCTTGCTTGTTTCATTTGTGTCGCAGCCGAACTTACCTTGCGGGCCGTCATGTTGCCCTGGATCGGAGTGCCGGAACCGTGGGTTTCTGATGAGTTCAGCTATCTCCTGGGAGCGGACACATTCGCATCCGGACGGCTGGCCAACCCTACTCATCCCTTCTGGATCCACTTCGAAACGCTTCATGTAAATCAGTTGCCGACATATGTTTCGAAATATCCACCCACTCAGGCGCTAATCATGGCGGCGGGTCAACGGATGTTCGGCCAGCCATGGTTCGGTGTGTGGATTAGCGCCGCACTGATGTGCGGTTCCATCTGCTGGATGTTGCAAGGCTGGTTGCCGCCGCGTTCTGCCTTGATCGGCGGGGGGCTTGCTGTCATACAGATGGGGGCCCTTGGATATTGGGTGAACTCCTACTACGGCGGGGCAGCGGCGGCATTCGGAGGATCTTTGCTCCTCGGAGTTGTGCCACGAATCGTGAAGTTTCCCCGTTGGCGGCATGTCCTCATGGGCGGATTCGGGCTAGGATTGTTGGCGTGCACACGCCCGTATGAAGGCGTTTTTTTGATAGTCGCTTGTTCTGTTGCGGCGTTGCTTTGGATGAGATGCAAAAGGCGCTCGCTCCGACCGCTCCTTTCGCCGGGTTTACTGCTCCCCGGTTTTGCGATGACCGCCATTTTCCTTCTGGCATTCGGTTTTTACAATTACCGAACGACCGGCAACGCTTTGCTTCTGCCATACGTCGTGAACGAGGCAACTTACAGTCCCGTGCCGAGTTTGCTTTGGCAATCGCCCCACCGTACCCCGCCTAAGTATCGGGATGCCGCAATCCGTGCACATTGGATGGGTTGGGAAGCAGCCCAGTACTATGGATGGCGTTCCCGGCCCATTCTGAAGCTGGCTTCCATCGGCTACGCTGCTTGGCGTTATTTCTTCCGCGGTTCAGGCATTGCATTAATTCCAATCGGAGCCTGTCTTTGGATGTGGCGCCTCCTTTGGCTGCGATACGCCACCCTGATAGCCGCCTTATTCCTTCTCGCACCGTTCGGGGTCAGAGGCCCAACGGAAGCGCATTATCTGGCGCCGATCGCCGGACTTTTTTTCCTGTTCGCCGGCGCCGGGCTTCTCTCCTTGAGCACGCTTCGCTACCGCAACCAGAGACGCGCCCGGGGGTTGTCGGCGCTGATCCTCGTTTCCTGGCTGCTTTCGTTCGGAGTGGAGGCTGCCAATGCTATAAAAGAACCGCTAAACGCTCGGGCTGGCGAATATCGCGTTGCTGGCGCTGATGCTTTTCTTAATTCTCGCCGTGCAGTATTGGCCCAACTCGGCCGGGATCCGGCCTGGCATTTGGTTATCGTTCACTATGCGCCGGACCATAATGTCCACCTTGAATGGGTCTACAATCGTGCCTCAATCGACGAATCAGCAATCGTTTGGGCACGCGATCGCGGCACGCAAGAAAATCTATTGTTGATTCAGTATTTCCGTAAGCGAAAGGTCTGGCTTTTGGACGCTGACGATGAGCATCCCCATCTCGTTCTCTACAGGCTGCCGCTCGAAGCATCACACAACTAACGGTTTACTTCGGCGGTTGGTGCGCGTGGCCAACTCGTTCGCCCGCCGGCGCGTACTGGCATGCACGAGTGTGGCGGGGGCAGCGCTTCTTATCAGGCTGCTCCTATTGCCCATAAACCCGATACCACACCCACGAATCCACGACGAATTCAGTTATTTATTGGGGGCGGATACGTTCGCATCTGGTTCGGTTACCAATCGGAGCCATCCGCTGTGGCATTTCTTTGAGACCTTCCATGTGCTATCGGTTCCGACGTATGCGTCCAAATATCCTCCAGGCCAAGCTCTTGTTTTAGCTTTTGGACAGATTGTCTTTGGACATCCCTGGTTTGGAGTGTGGCTTAGCGTTGGAATCATGGCTGGGGTCCTTTGCTGGATGCTTCAGGGCTGGGTCCCACCGGGATGGGCATTGCTCACCGGACTAGTCGCCATGTTCCGCCTTACGTTTCACGGCGATTGGATGAACAGTTATTGGGGAGGCGCGGTGGCGGCTATCGGCGGAGCGTTGGTCATCGGCGCTTATCCGCGCGTTGTCTTTAAACATAGGATCGGCTACGTCTGGGCCTTTTGGTCCGGCGCGATTATCCTGATCAACTCGCGTCCCTTCGAGGGCGCGTTACTCGTCTTGCCGAGCGCGCTCGCACTACTGCGTTGGATGTTCGGGAGCAGCCATTCGACACGCCGTGTTCGCCTGTGTCTCGTTCTCGGCTCGGGCGCCCTCTTGCTATGTGGCGCTGGAGTTGCCATGGGTTATCAGAACTGGCGTACGACAGGCTCCCCGTGGCGTTTGCCCTATCTTGAGTACGAACACCAATACTCAGCTTCGCCGCTGCTGATCTTCGGACGCGAGAGGCAGCCTCCGGTCTATAGAAATGATCTGATGCGTCGCTACTATGCGGAAATCTCAAGCGATTTTGGTTTCCAACGTTCGCTTCAGGGCGGCCTGGAGAAACTGTCCGAGTTCAGCCACACGCTCCGATATTTCCTCGGCCCGTTCCTCATGCTGCCGCTTGTATTCATCTTCAAAGCTCTGCATCGGCGACGGGTGCGTCTGCCCTCAATCTGCATAGTCGTGGGCATGGTCGGCCTGGCAGTTGAACCGTTCCATCGCCCGCAATATGCTGCTCCCTTTGTCGGCGCCCTGTTCGTTTTGTGGGCCGAGTCTGCTCGACAGTTTCGCTTGTGGTCCTGGCGCGGCCGGCAGGTTGGCCTTGCCCTAATCTGCTCGTTGGTCACATTAAGCCTGCTGCTTGGAATTTTGCAAGCGGTCGGACCGCACCGAAATTTTTTTGGACAACACGGCCCGCATCCCCTCGACCGCCGGCCAGCCATCGAGGCGGAGTTGCTGCGCGCAGGCGGGTCTCATATCATTTTTGTCCGCTATGCCGCCACGCACTCGGTTCACGAGGAATGGGTTTACAACCGGGCTCGAATCGATCAGTCATCGATCGTGTGGGCACGTGATCTGGGGGTTGTGGAGAATCTCCGACTGCTCTCTTATTTTTCGCACCGGACCGCTTGGATCCTGGAACCCGATGTTCAACCCACACGCCTGCGGCCGTACCTTTTGCAGGGCGCAGGTCAACGTCAGCTCCAAATCCCGAGAGATTAATCGTAAAACTGGGCCTCCCCTCGACGGCTCGCCGGAACTTCAAATGACAAAACTGTAATGGAACGATGGAGCGCAGCTATTGACCTGCCTGTCGGAAAACGTCCTTGATCCAATTGGCGAGTCGGGCGGTTGTCGCATCGCATACATCTGACTGACTATTGACGACGATGTGTAGAGGGATCCACTTGGCTGGTTAGTCAGCGTCTCGTCGAAGTGACCCGTGCAAGAGGTACAAATGCACTCAAAACCAGCTTGTTACCCCAAGAAGGCCGGGAATCAATGGCGACGCCGAAGCCTTAAGTTAACGCTTATCGCGCTCTGCCCGTTAAGTCAGCTTGCCTTTGAGCATAGTGTAGGAGTGCGCCGGCGCCGAGTACTTCAAAGACCGGCCATTGCCGCTCAGCGATTTCTGCTCGGCCGTCTTGACGCTCACCTTGTCGAAATCGTTTTCCGATTTGATATCTGGACCGTTTACCAGAAACACCTGAAAATCGCCCGCGAGGCGTTTGTCTTCGGCTTCGATGGTCACATCCAGCGCCTGATCGCGGTGGCGGTTCGTGATGTTTACCACCACCGTGCCGTCTGTATTGACCGCCGCCGAGGCGTCGATATAGGGAACGGCAGGATGATTTTGTGTTGAATAAGTCGGGCCTTCGACGATGAGGTCGAGCGCCGTGCCGTGGCAATGCGTGGCGAAGAGTTGCAGTGGATAGTAGATGGTCTGGAGATAAAGACCGTTTGAGTTGGTGAAAATCGGTGCAATCACGTTCACCAGTTGTGCCATGTTGGCGATTTTCACGATATTCGCGTGGTTGACGAACGTATTGAGAAAGCTCGATACGACCAGCGCGTCTTCGAGATTGTAGTGTTCCTCAAGAATATTGCGGCCACGTTCCCGTTCGCCGCGCGCCCGGTACCAGACGTTCCATTCGTCCCAGGCGATATAGATGTTCTTGCGTGTCGGTCCCGACGAGACCGCCTCGGCAATGAGGCCTTCGCTGATTTTGATGCGATCGGCAAGTTCCACCGTGGACGCTTGAAAACGGTAATAGTCGTTTTCCCGGTTGCCGACATACATGTGCAAGGACAGGTAATCGATATGTGGTTTAAGATAGCTCAGCACGGTGCGATTCCAGCCGATCCAATCCGCATTGGCATTGAAGTTCGAAGAGCCGGCGGCGATCAGCTTAATGCTGGGATCCGTCCAGTGCATCAGCTTGGCGGCTTCGAGCGCGAATTTGCCATAATCTTCCGCGCTGCGGTGGCCCATCTGCCAGGGACCGTCCATTTCGTTTCCGAGGCCCCAGTACTTCACGTTCCAGGGAGCGTCGCGGCCGTTTTTCTTGCGCAAACGTGTCGTAGTAGTGTCGCCGGCAAAATTGACATATTCCACCCACTGCTGCGCTTCATCCCAGGTACCCGTGCCGAGATTGGTGCAGATATATGGCTCGGCGCCGATCCGCGAAACATAATCGAGGAATTCGTGCGTGCCGAAGCGATTGTCCTCAATCGTGCCCCAGGCCATTTCGAGGCGCCGCGGACGCTCGTCGCGCGGGCCGATGCCGTCGCGCCAATTGTAGTTGGACGAAAAATTTCCGCCGGGCCAGCGCAGTTGCGGCACATGCAGGCCTTCAACGGCTTTCAGAACGTCGGTGCGAAAACCTTCTTTATCCGAGAGCCGTGAGCCTTCTTCGAAAATGCCGCCTTCAATGCAGCGGCCCAGATGTTCGATGAAATTGCCGTAGAGCTTGGGATCGATCTCGCCGACCGTGCGGCCGGAATTGAGTTTGATGCGCGCGGCCTGCGCGCTGGTCTGGCGGCCTTGTAAAACAGCCGGTGCGGCGGCCAGCAGAGTGGAGAATTGACGGCGGGAAATGGGCATAGTAAGCGCTTGCATTACTCTAAACGCGCCGCTCAGTAAAGTCAACTAAGAGGTTATCTAGTCGGGCCTCTTCTGGCGCAGCAGCCGGTGAGCAAACTGCGACAGGTCCGGTTTGAACTCACGAAAAACGGCGCTGGCGAAGTAGCCGCCATAGACGATTCCGGTCCTCCCGAACCCCGCGGCTGCGGCGTTGTCTCCTGGATAGCAGGCGCCGCTCACCATGCCGGAGCCGAACGCGCCGGCAACGGGTGCCAGAGCCATTCGCATACTGCCGTCCGTATCCTTGGTTTGGACGACGCTCAGCAGTGCGCTACGCGTGCGATTCCAGACGCCATGCTCTTGCGAAGCGCGCGGCCGCGGATCCTCATGGTTCAAATAGCCCGCGATCAGCTCGCCCGCATTTTGCGCGCTATGCCGCGCGTAGAAGACCGTGAACCGGCGCGCGAATTCGTTCCCTTGTTGGTGAAAGACTTCCGGATTGTTCCGCCACTGGCCGAACCCGGCGACGAAGGCGCCACGCAGCGCCAGAGATGGTTTTGCCAGACGTGCTGCCTCAACACAGGCTCTGCTTTTGAAACGGAAGTCTTCGGCGGCACAGGAGGGCTGCGGGGCCGCTATTGTCTGAGCCAATGCGGGACACGACACGACTGCGAAAAATGCGACGCAGGCATTCATAGGCTCCATCCTGTTGGGAAAAGTGGCTCAAGTATATTCCGGCAACCCGAGAAATGCTATTCTCCGCGCGTGAGGTGTGGGGTAGTACTGTTGGTGCTTTGGGCCTCGTACGCGCTGGCGCAAACCGGGCTGCAGACAGCGTTGACCCTGACGCGTAGTGGCCACTATGCCGAAGCGCGCCGCGCGCTCTCTGGAATACCGGAGCCAGAGGACGTCCGCCAGAAAATTGCATATCACCGTTTAAAAGCTGCTATCGCCTCTGGGCTGAAAGAAGCCTCGGCGGCGGCGACCGAAATGCGAGCAGCACTTGCACTTGCGCCGCAAGACACGCAATTGCTCGCCGCAACCGCTGTCGCCGAGTTGCAAGCGGGGCAGTTTCCGCAGGCGGTCAACGCCTACCAGGAAGCGATCCGGCTTGCTCCGGAGAACGAATCGTACCGGATCGCTCTTGCCATTGCCCTGATTGAGCATCAGGCGTTTGAGTCGGCGATCGACATGTTGAAGGCTTCGCCGAAATCTGCGAAGCTGCTGGTACTATTGGGCCTCGCTCAATACGGACACGGCGATAATGCCGAGGCGATCGATACTCTCGAAAAAGCTGCCGCACTCGAGCCGGCGCTCGACTCGCCAAAGCGCTGCCTCGCGGGGATCGTGCTGGAATCCGCCAAACTGCCATCCCAAAAGACGATGGACGTGCTGTGCGCCTGGGACAAGACAGTCTGCGCCGCGTTGCAATTGCGCCGCGCCCGCGAAGACGGAGATGCGGCCCTTGAGGCGCGCTCGGTCGCCACACTGGAAAAGGAAGACAGCGCGGTGGCGCACTGTGCGCTCGGCCGCGCCTATGAATGGCGCAATCAGTTGACGCGAGCCGCGCGGCAGATGGAGACCTGTGTACGTCTTGCTCCAACACCGCAGCGTCACTATATGCTCGCGCTGATATATCGCAAGCTGGGCGACACCGTCCGGGCGCACCAGGAGCTGGAATTGCGCAGCAAAATGTTGCAGCAGATTTCCGAGCAAGCCACGTTGACCTTAAACGCCCTCGCCTCGTTTCAAGGCCGGCACTGAGGGATTTTGCATGGGTCGAGGATGTCCGGAAGAGCGTAGAAAAAGGAACGACTCAACCGGAGCCTGTGATAGGCTCCGGGAAATTTTTCTTAGCAGGAAAAAGGAGAGTCGTTTTGAGAAGAGGGTATCAGAAGAAGCA
>Ga0157369_10007983_pt1 | contig 12164 bp, 8 predicted proteins | sample C25metaG_FD_113461 | JGI IMG/M metagenome (GOLD analysis project Ga0157369, IMG submission 113461) | Corn rhizosphere microbial communities from Kellogg Biological Station, Michigan, USA - C2-5 metaG | ecosystem: Host-associated > Plants > Roots > Rhizosphere > Soil | place: USA: Michigan...
CGAGGCCTGACCCGCTGGGAGCGCCGCGCGCAGGACCTCCTGGAGCGGTTCGACCTGGCGGCCGTCGCCGACCGCGTGACCGCCGGTTTCTCCCACGGAATGGGCAGGCGGCTGTCGGTCGTGCTCGCGGCGTTCCATGATCCGCGCGTGCTGCTGCTCGACGAGCCCTTCGACGGGGTCGACCCGCTAGGCGTGGACGCCACGCTCGAGCTCGTCGCGGCCCAGCGCGCGGGCGGGTCCGCCGTCCTCGTCTCGACGCATCTCGTGGAGCTCGCGGCGGCTGCGTGCGAGGAGGCGATCGTGCTGCGCGGGGGGCAGGTCGCGGGGCGGACGGTCTCCTCCGACCTGACCGGTCCCGAGGGCGAGCAGTTGTACCGCAAGATGTTGTCGTGACCGCCGTGCAGGGGCAGCTCCCGCCCGCAGTCGTCGACCTCGCCGTCGACCTCGCCGTCGATGTCGATGTCGATGTCGATGTCGCTGTCGACGTCGCCGTCCCGCGCCCCGCCGTAGGACGCTCCCCTGGTCCCGTCGGCCAGGTCGCCGCGCTGATCGCGCTGCGCACGGCGGCCCTGCGCGAGCCCTCGCGCAGGCGCGCGGCCGTCGGGCTGGCCGTGCTCCCGATCGCCGTCCTGGCCGTCGTCGGGTCGGGCGCGCTCTACCCACGGGATCACGTCGATGACCTTCGGCTGCTCATCCCGTCTGCCTGGCTGTTCTTCCTCCTCAGCGCGGTGGTCGCCGCGGGGACCAGCGCGGGCGGCAGGCAGCTGCTCCCCCGCGACCAGGCCGTGGCCTTTCCCGTCTCCCCGTCGGCCGACCACCTGGGGGCGGTCCTCACCACGCCGCTCAACGTCGCATGGTCGGTCCAGGCCGTGACACTGCTGGGCCTGACGTCGTGGGCCACCGGTCCCCAGCCCGGAATCGGCCCGGCCCTGCTGCTTACGCTCGCCTGGATCGTGTGTTGCACGGTGGTCGCCCAGGGCGCGGGCTGGCTGGTCGAGCTCGCTCGGACGGCGGCCGCGGGCGTGTGGGTCGTGCGCCTGCTCCTCGCCGGCGCCGGTCTCGCCGCCGCCGGTGTCGCAGTGTCCGGCCGCGTCACCAACGTCCTGGACAACGCCCCGACGACCCCCCTGGTGACGGCGATGCTCGCCGCCGGCAGCCGCGATCAGATCGGCACCTGGGTACCGCAGCTTGCCGCGCTCGCCGGCGTCACGGCCGCCGCCTGGGTCGGCGGCATCCGCGTGGCGACGCTGCTGCAGCGACGCCCTGCTCTGGTGCAGGCGCGCGGCGAGTCGCGGCGGTGGCGCCGCCGCCCACTCGCCACCACACCGCTGCGGGCGAACCTGCGGGTCGACCACGCCGGGGTGTGGCGGTCCGCGCCGTTGCGCCGAGGCGTGGTGGCGCTCGGAGTGATCCCGGGTGCCGCCGCCGCGGCGTCCGACCTCAACTGGTCGATGATCGCGCTGCTCCCCGGCCTGGTCGCCTCCGGCGCAGGGCTGCTCTTCGGCGTCAACGCCTTCAGCCTCGACGGATCCGGAGCCCTGTGGCGCGAGACGTTGCCGGGGCCGCCCCGCACGCTGCTGGCCGCGCGTCTCCTCGTCGTCGGCGAGGTGTGCGTCGCGGGTGCCATCGTCGCGCTGGCGGCGGCCGCGCTGCGGGCGGGGGCGCCGTCCCGGTCGGAGCTCGTCGTCGTGGTGGCGGCGCTCGTCGCGACCACCGCCCAGGTGGTGGCCCGCTGCGCCCGCTGGTCCGTCGAGCGGCCGTACGCGGCGGCACTGCGGGAGGCTCGCGACCAACCGGCGCCGCCGGCGGCGATGGCGGGCTACTCGGCCCGGCTCGCGGTGTCCACGACCGCCACCGGGATCCTGTACACGCTCTTCGCGCGTTCCGGCCTCACCGTCACGGCCGTGTTGGTGAGCTGCGCCTTCGCGCTGGTCTGCGGCCGCCGCCTGAGCGTCGTCGCCCGGCTCTGGGGGGACCACTCCACCCGCAGCCGGGTGCTGTCGACCGTCGCGGCGGCGCAGGCGTGAGCCGTCCGGCGCGTTCTGCTTTCTGCTCGTCATCGCGGCGTGACGAGCCGGGCACCGCTTCGCCATAAACCGCGCGCGACCGGGGCACGGTCGGTCGTCGGCCGGCTTCCCATGCGGCCCGGGGACGTATTACCGTGACCGACGGTCATGCTCGGGGGAGCCGGCCGCCCGACCGCAGCAGAGGCGGCCCGTATCGGACGTCTTGGGAAGGTACCTTCGCTGCAGGGCCCGGGCGCATCATCGTGCCCGGCGCGGGTCGGCGCCGACGGCCTTCAACTCGAGTGATGGGACGACATGGGACGACGCACCCTGCTGCTGATCGCCTCGATCCTGGTGGCGGCCCTCGGCACGGCGCTCATCTGGCTCTACGTGCAGGGCGCGGACAACCGCGCCGCCGCCGGCACCGCCCAGGTCCAGGTTCTCGTCGCCGGTAACAGCGTGAAGGCGGGGCAGCCGGCGAGCCAGGTGCGGCCGGAGCAGCGGCTGATGCCGCAGACCCTGGTCAGCAGCTTGGGCGCTTCGGTCCTGACCGACCCGGCCCAGATCAAGGGCTTCACGCGCACGGACGTCGTCCAGGGACTTCCGCTGCTGAAGGACCAGTTCTCGGCCGGGGACGTCGCCGCGGCGCCGCCGCTCGAGGGGCTGCCGCCCAACATGGTCGCGATGCAGGTGACCCTGCCGGATCCCCAGCGACTGGTCGGCCTGCTCCAGCCGGGCTCGAAGATCCGCGTCTACGCCGGGCTGCAGGACAAGAACGACGAGAAGAAGAAGTATGCGGCCGTGCTGTTCAACCAGGTGACCGTCCTGCAGGCGGGTGTCCCGACGACCGCCTCCACGACTGCGACCCAACCGAACTCCGCCGGCGCGACCACGAGCGCGGGCACCACGCCCGACGTGCCGCAAGCGATCGTGACGCTGGCCCTCGACAACGAACAGGCCAAGAGCCTGGTCTTCGCGCAGAGCAGCACCGGGGGCTCCGCTGCGCTGTATTTCGGCCTGCTCGGTACCAACGTGACGCCGGACGACAAGAATTCAGTCGACGCCGTGAGCCCCGGAGCGCTGTGATGACGACGATCTGCGACCTCAACCCTGTCATCGCCCAGGCGCTCAGCAGCGCCGTCGGTGAGTCCCACGTCGTCACGAGCCTCGAGGCGCTGCGCCAGCGGCTCGAGACCGACCCCGGCGAGAACGTCGTCGTGCTGGGACCGACCGTCGACCAGTCCGCAGCCTTCCGGGTGGCGGAACAGTTGCGGATCTGGCGGCCGGCGCTCGGCGTGATCCTCGTGCGCTCCCGGGTCGACACCGGGCTGCTCGCGGAGGCCATCCGGGCGGGCGTGGCCGACGTCGTGGGCGACCGCAACATCGCCGGTCTGCACGAGGCCGTGGAGCGGGTCAAGAAGCGCGGAGACCTGCTACCCCCCGGCGGAGGCGCGCCCGGCGGCCCGCGGGGGCGCATCATCACCGTCTTCTCGGCCAAGGGCGGCTGCGGCAAGACGACGCTGGCCACCAACATGGCCGCCGCGCTCGCGGACAAGGGCAGACGCGAGGTGTGCCTCGTCGACCTCGACCTGGCCTTCGGCGACGTGGCCATCGCGCTGCAGCTCTTCCCCGCGCACACCATCGCCGACGCGGTCCCCCTGGGCGAGTACGCCGACTTCGGCGCCCTCCAGGCCCTGCTCACTCCGCACTCCCCGGGCCTGACCACGCTGGTGGCCCCCGTCGAACCCGGCAGCGGCGAGGGGATCCCCGCCAGCCTGGTCTCCCGAGTGCTACAGGTGCTGCGGGACCACTTCGACTACGTCATCGTCGACACGCCCCCGGCGTTCGACGACCACGTGCTGTCGGCCTTCGACCTCTCCGACGTCGTGGCCCTGATCGCGACGCTCGACATCCCCGCGCTGAAGAACCTGAAGCTGACACTGGAGACCATGGACCTGCTGAACTACCCGCGGGACCGCTGGCGGATCGTCCTCAACCGCGCCGACTCGAAGGTCGGGCTCGCGATCAACGAGGTCGAGAAGAGCCTGCGGGCCACGATCTCGGCGCAGCTCCCCAGCTCCCGCGACGTTCCGGCCGCCATCAATCGCGGCGTGCCGATCGTCCTCGACGACCCCCGCCACCCCGTCAGCGTGGCCATCAAGGCTTTCGCCGAGAACTACGTGGCGAACGTCAACCCGGGCCCTAACGGACGGTCCGCGCAGACGGCTGCGCGGCCCGAACGGCGTGGGCTGCTGCGCCGTAGGAGCCGGGCGTGACCCTCGCCGAGCGTCTCGCGCAGGCGCAGCGGGACCGCACCCCCCTCATCGAGGAGCGGCCGTCGGGGCAGCAGCGGACGACCGCGGCCGGCATCCCGATCCGCACCCGCCGGCACGGGCCCGCCGATCCCTTCGCGGACCTCAAGCGCCAGGTGCACCAGTCCCTGCTCGACACCCTCGGACCCAAGCTCTACGACGCCCGCCTCACGCAGACGGACATGGAGCAGAAGGTCCGCCAGACCCTGCAGGAAGTGCTCTCCGCGGGCGAGATGCCCCTGACGTCCGCGGACCGGGCCCGCATCGCGCAGGAGATCTCCGACGACATCCTCGGCTACGGCCCGATCGAGCCGTACCTGCGGGACGTCGACATCACAGAGATCATGGTGAACGGACCGGACCAGATCTTCGTGGAGCGGGCCGGCCGGATCCACCCCGTGGACGGCCGGTTCGCGGACGAGGCCCACCTTCGCCGCACCATCGACAAGATCGTCGGCAGGGTGGGCCGGCGCGTCGACGAGGCCAGCCCGATGGTCGACGCCCGGCTTCCCGATGGCAGCCGCATCAACGCGATCATCCCGCCGCTCGCCGTCGACGGCTCGCTGCTCACCATCCGCAAGTTCGCCACCGACCCACTCACGGCCGAGGACCTCATCTCGTTCGGCACGGTGACCCGCACGGTCTCGGAGTTCCTCTCCGCCTGCGTGCGCGGCCGGCTCAACATCCTCGTCAGCGGCGGCACCGGCGCCGGCAAGACCACCACGCTCAACGTGCTGTCAGGCTTCATCCCCGAGGACGAGCGCGTCATCACCATCGAGGACGCGGCCGAGCTCCAGCTGCACCAGGAGCACGTGCTGCGTCTGGAGGCGCGGCCACCGAACATCGAGGGCAAGGGCGAGGTCCGGATCCGCGACCTGGTCCGCAACGCGCTGCGCATGCGCCCCGACCGCATCGTCGTCGGTGAGATCCGTGACGCCGCGGCACTCGACATGCTGCAGGCCATGAACACCGGTCACGACGGCTCGGTGGGCACCGTGCACGCGAACGGCCCGCGCGACGTGCTCTCCCGGGTCGAGACCATGGTCCTCATGGCCGGCGTCGAGCTACCCATCCGCGCCATCCGCGAGCAGCTGGCGAGCGCCGTGGACCTGATCGTCCACCAGGCGCGCTTCAAGGACGGCACCCGCCGGATCACGCACGTGACAGAGGTCGCCGGCATGGAGGGCGACATCATCACCCTGCAGGACCTGTTCGTGTTCGACCACCAGATGGGCCTCGACGAGCACGGCCGGACTCTCGGAACCCTCAAGTCGACGGGGCTGCGCCCCAAGTTCATCGACAAGCTCGAGGCCGCCGGCGTCCGGCTGGACCCCGGCACGTTCCTCTTCGAGCGGTTCGGCCGATGACAGCTGGCGCCCTGCCGCTCCAGGCCGTCCCGGCGTTGGCGGCGGCGAGCGCCGAGACGATCGCCAAGCCGGTTCTCGTCTTCGCGCTGGTGGCGTTCTTCCTGGGCTGCACCGTCCTCATCGCCACGGTGCTGGGCGCGGCGACCCGGGGGAACCGGCCCGAGGAGAAGCTGCGCCGACGGCTGTCGTTCTACACCCTCGGCGGACGCGAGGTCCGGCTGGAGAGCCGGATCGAGCAGCACGGGGTCCTGGGCAGCACGGCGATCGCCCGCTCCGCGGTCGAGCTGGCCGAGCGCGTCACCGAGCGGCAGGGCCTCGGCGACGTCATCGACGTCCGGCTCGAGGCCGCGGGCATCCCGATGCGGACGCCCGAGTGGCTCGTCGTCCAGGTCCTTGCCGCGGTCGGGCTGAGCCTGCTCTTCCTGCTGCTGTCGAGCGGGGCTCCAGTGGCCGCCGCCGTCGGTCTGCTGCTCGGACTCGGCCTGCCGTGGCTCCTGCTGACGGTGCGGCAGGGACGGCGCGAGAACGCCTTCCTCGCCCAGCTGCCGGACACCCTCCAGATGCTCGCCGGCAGCCTTCAGGCGGGTTACTCGCTGCCCCAGGCGATCGACACGGTTGTGCGGGAGGGGCAGCCCCCGATGTCCGTGGAGTTCAACCGCGCGCTCGTCGAGAGCCGCCTCGGGATGCCCGTCGAGGACGCCCTCGAGGGGATCGCCCGGCGGATGGCGAGCCAGGACTTCTCCTGGGTGGTGATGGCCGTGAGGATCCAGCGCGATGTCGGCGGCAACCTCGCCGAACTGCTCCTCATGGTCGCGGACACCCTGCGCGAGCGTGAGCGGCTCCGCCGGCAGGTCAGGGTGCTGTCAGCGGAGGGCCGGCTGTCGGGGTGGATCCTCGGCGCACTGCCGGTTCTCTTCTTCGTCTACCTGGCCCTGGCGAATCCGACATACCTTGCTCCGATGTGGAGCACTCCGCTCGGCGTCGGGATGATCGTCCTCGGCGTCGTCCTGCTCGGCGTCGGCGCGTTCTGGCTGACCCGGGTCGTGAAGGTCGAGGTGTGACGTGAGCCCGCTGCTCCTGGTCGGCCTGCTGCTGTTCTTCGCGGCGTTCGTGCTCCTCATCGTCGCGACGGGCGTGCTCAGCACGGGCACCCCGCGAAGTGGGGTGGCCCGGTCGCTCGCCGCCGTGGAGGCGATCAACCAGCCGCGGCGCGACGTGCGCGAGCAGGATCTGGAGCGACCTTTCACGGAGCGGGTGCTCGACCCGCTGGCCGACCGGTTCACGGCCATCGGCCGCAGGTTCACGCCCGAGGACCGTGTCCTGCGCATCCGCCGCCGCCTCGACCTTGCGGGCAACCCCACGGGCTGGGACGCCGACCGTGTCCTCGGGCTCAAGGCGCTCGCCGCGTTGGTGGGCTTCCTGCTGGGGCTCGTCGTACCGCCCCTGCTCGGCTTCAGCCCCCTGGTGACCTTCGGGCTCGTGCTCCTGGGGTGCTTCGGGGGCTGGGTCGCGCCCAGCCTGTGGCTGTACCAGGTCGCGTACGACCGGTCGCAGCAGGTGCGGCGCGAACTGCCCGACGCGCTCGACCTGCTCACGATCTCCGTGGAGTCCGGTCTGGCCTTCGACGCCGGACTCGCGCAGGTCGCCCGGCGCACCACCGGCCCGCTCGCCCAGGAGTTCTTCCGCGTCCTGCAGGAGATGCAGATCGGCACCGGTCGCGTGCAGGCGATGCGCGCGCTGTCCGACCGGACGGACGTGCCGGAGCTGAAGTCGTTCGTCGGCGCGATGATCCAGGCGGACGCCTTCGGCATCCCCGTCGCGGGCGTGCTGCGGGTGCAGGCAAAGGAGATGCGGGTCAAGCGGAGCCAGCGCGCCGAGGAACTCGCGCAGAAGGTCCCCGTGAAGATCCTCTTCCCCCTGATCTTCTGCATCATGCCATGCCTGTTCCTCGTGGTGATGGGACCGGCCGTGATCACAGTGATCAAGAACTTCACCGGGAAGTTCTGACATGGCCCGCCTGCTCGTCGTCTCGCGCTCCATGGCGCTGGCGATGCGCATCGCGGACGATCACGACGTCGTCGAGTACCCGGTCGAAGCCCTCGAGGACCTGACCCCCGAGCCCGACGTCGAGGCTGTCGTCCTCGACCTCGGCGAGGCGCACGCGGCCATGCAGACGCTCGACCGGCTGCGCTCGCGAGGTTTCGACACCCGCGTGCTGATCGTCAGCGGCTACCAGCCCGCATGGAACGAACTCGTGTCGCTGTCGATCGACCGGGTCGAGGTCGTGCCGCTGCCCATCACCCGGGCGGCCTTGCTCGACGGGATCGACCGGCTGCTGGGCGTCACGCCGTTCGTGCCGCGAGTGCCGCCGGCCCCGCCGCCACCGGCCCGTCTCCCGCGGGCCACTCCGCCTGCCGGCGGCCCGGCGGCCTCCGCCCAGCCCGTACGTCCCCCGAGCCCCGCCACGCCAGCCACGCCCTCGCCGGCTCCCGCGATCGGTAACGGCGCGTCCGCCCCGGCGCAGCGGCCGACGGACGACGAGGGCTGGGGGCCGTCACCGGAGCCGGGCGACGGGTCCACCGCCGGGACGCCTGGCGGGGTGCGCCGCCCGGGACTCGCCCGCTGGCTGACCACCACCCCGCCGCGACCCTCGGGCGCCGGGCCGCAGGGTTCACCCCTGGACGCCGGTTCCGCGGCGCGCCGGACCGCGCCGGGTAGGCCGCCGGGCGCTGACGGTGAGGGCGACCTGTTCCGTCCGGTCGTCGACCCCCAGGTGTCGGCACGCTCGCCTGCGGCGCTTCCCTCGCGCGCTCCCCGGCCCGGGCCCGCTTCGGCTCCGCCGGCAGCGCCGGCCGGCGCCCGGCCGCAGGCGCGGGCGGGGTTGCGCTCGGCGTCACCCGTCTCGCCGGGTGCGGCGCGCTCCGCACCCGTTCGCCCAGCGCCGGGCACCGGTTCCGGGAGCCCGGCCGCACGGACGGTCCCCGCACCTCCCGCAGCCCCCGCTCCGGCGCCTGCATCCGCCCCGGCGCAGGCTCCGGCTCCCGAGGCCGGCCCCCCGACCGCCACGCCGGCTCCGGATCGGGTCGCCCGCCCCCTCGGCCGGCCCGAGCGCGGCGGGCGGGGACGCGCCCGTGACCCGCGGGCCCAGCACCCTGGCTTCACCCCGGCGAAAGGCTTGGAGGCTCCGTCCACCGCGACACCGGTGGACCCCGTGAGCGCCGCCGTGGCCGCCCTGCTCGACCGGCGCTCGGAACTCTTCGGGGTGGCCGAGACCGCCCAGGTGCTCGCCGACGAGGTGATCGAGCGGGGCGATGCCGACGCCGCCGCCGTGCTGGTTCCCGACGGGGGGCGGTGGCGGGTGAGCGGCGGTGTCGGCCTGCGCCCGCTCGAACGCCGCCTCCTGCTCGACACGTCTCACTGGCTGATCTCTGAGATCGCCGTGGGGGGCCGCGCGCTGCTGATCGAGGACACCGACATCGTCCGTCCACGTCTCGCGGGTGCACCGCTGGCGGCGTGGCGTCACCTCCTGGCGGTGCCGGTGCCCTCACTGCGAGCCGCTGTGGTACTCGCCCGGGGGCAGGAGGCGGCCCGCTTCACCGAGAGAGACCTGGCGGCTGTCGTCCCGCTGGTCGCCGAGGCCAAGCCGCTCCTGCAGGCCGCGCTGCGCATGCGCGAGCTCGCCCGCACCCTGGGCCAGCTGCGCGACCTCGACAGCTGACGAGGCGCCTGCGGAGAGGGCCCGTCCCTGCGGCCCGTCTCCGGTCGCCTACTCCTTGAAGACGCGGTCATCGAGCAGTTGCTCGTCCACCGGCACCATCTCGGTCTCGTAGCGGGCCTGCTCGAACCGCTTGCGCAGCTGCAGGTCGATCCGGTCCAGGCCCGACCGGTTCTTCTCCACGGAGAGCACCACGTGCTGCCGATAGCGATCCGCGTTCGAGGGGTCGTAGATCAGGTGGTGCTTGGCCACGATCTCGTACTTGTCGTTGAGCATGAGCACGATGTCCGCCTCGTAGGCGAGCGCCGAGGACCCGCGCAGGTGGTGCAGCCGGACCCGGCGACCGGGCCCGAGGCCCTCCTTGTCGGCCGCGACGATCGCGAGCACGGGGACCTCGAGGTCGAGGGCGAGGTCCTTGAGCCCCTCGACGACGACAGTCGCCCGCTCGTCCTCGACCGGCATCTTCGGGACGTACACCTTCTGCAGGTAGTCGACGACGACGAGCGGCCGCCGCTCGGTCCGCTCCAGGGTCGTCCGCACCACCTCGCGGACGGCATCCAGGTCCGTCATCGACCCGAGCGACCGGTGGAGCAGCAGCCGTTCCGCGTACGTGCGCAGCTCGGTGACGGCCTCTGCGCCGCCGGGGGTCAGCCCCAGCCTGTCCTCGAGGGAGCCGGAGGACACCGAGACGTCGCCGAGTGCCTCCCGGACGCGGCGCAGCGGGACGCCGTCGACCCCGAAGAGCTCTCCGGCCTCCAGTGCGACGAGGCGCTCGAGCAGCGTGGTCGCGTCGTGCTCGTAGGACAGGAACGCGCAGGCGCCGCCGGATCGGGCGACGTTGCGGGCGAGCTGCAGCGCGAACGTCGTCTTTCCAAGGCCCTGCGGTCCCCCGAGAAGGCACAGCTCGCCCGCCCGGATGCCGCCTCCGAGGTAGGTGTCGAGCAGGGGGAAACCCGTCGGCCACGCCCAGGCGGTCGCGCGTCGGCCGGCCGCGAGCAGGGCGTCGGCGTCACGCATCACCTGCGACATGGACCGCAGCTCGTCGCTCACGCGTCCATGGAACCACCCGAACCTGGCCCAGGTCCTTTCCCGTCGCTCCGAACGCTCGCCCCCGGGCCGCCGGGCTTGGCCCGTTCGAGGCCGCCGGCGGTTCCGATGTGGCACATTGGCGCGGTGGCTCGGCTGCGTCTGCGACTGACGAACGTCTACTGGCCCCTCCTCACCCGGGCGTGCCTGATCACCCTGTGCGGCCTGGTCACGGCGATCTCCCCGAAACTGTCGCCGCGCATCGCCGTGGCCCCGGCTCTCCTCCTGCTGCTGGTCGCCGCGCTCGGCACGCTTCCGGTTCCACGGACGGTGCCGGTGTGGCTGCAGCCGCTCACCGAGACCCTCGCGGCGGCCCTTGTGGTCGGGACCCTGCGGGGGCAGGCGAACCTTTTCCTCCCGTACGTGCTCGTGCCGCTGGCCACCGCGGGACTGGCAGCAGGCCTCGGGGCCGCGCTCGTGGCCGCCGGACTCGCGTCGCTCGTTCTCCTGCTCACCTCGCTGCTCGCGGACCCCCAGCTCTCCGTCGTGGACTCGGTGCTGCAGACCGAGCACGGGGTGGAGTCGTGGATGTGGGTGCTCATCTTCGTCGCTGTGTCGCTCGTAGCAGCGTGGATGCGGCGCGTCTCGACGACCACCGCCAGCTCCCCCGACCCCGCGTACGCCGATGCGCACCGGTTGCTGTCCGAGCTGCACGTCGTCGCGCGCCAGCTCAGCCTGGGCCTCGATCCGACGACGCTCGCCGCAGCCCTTGCGGACGAGCTGCGCGAACTGGTCGACGGCGCAGAGCCGACCGTGCTCGTGAAGTCGGGCGGATCCCGATTCGTTCCCCTGGTCGGCGACGTTCCAGCCCCGTTCGCCGAGAGCGTGACCCTCGACGCGTGGCTCGGGGCGGAACCGATCCGCCGAAGCCGGCAGGGCATCACCGTCGCCGCGTTGCCGGTCCAGATGGGTGCCCGCGTCGTGGCGGTCGTCGTCCTCACGGGTACAGCCCCCATCCCGGACGCCGCCCTCGAGCGGTGCTCGGCCGTCGTGGCGCAGGCCGGCCCACGGCTCGCGTCCGCGCTGCTCTTCGACGACGTGCGGCGGCTCGCGACGGTCGACGAGCGGATGCGTCTCGCCCGCGAGATCCATGACGGGATCGCGCAGGACGTGGCCTCGGTCGCTTACCTGCTCGACGACATCGCCCGCGACGCGGATCCCGCGACCGCCGCCCGGCTGGTGTCGCTGCGGGAGCACCTGGGCGGGCTGGTCGGCGACCTACGGTTGTCGATCTTCGACCTGCGCGCGGGCGTGGACGAGTCCGTCGGCCTGGCGCGCACACTCGGCGACTACGTGCAACGGGTGGGCTCCCAGGCCGGTCTCGTCGTGCACGTCTCGATGGACGAGTCCGCGCATCGCCTCCCGGTGGCCGCGGAGGTCGAGCTCCTGCGCATTGTCCAGGAGGCGGTGACGAACGTGCGCAAGCACGCGCATGCCAAGAACTTGTGGCTGACTGTGGAGGTGGACGCGCCGCGCGCTCGTGTCACGGTGGCTGACGACGGTCGCGGCCTGCAGGCCAAGCGACTCGACAGCATGGGCATCCAGGGCATGCACGAGCGGACCAGCCGCATCGGAGGTCGGCTGAGTGTGCGAAATCGGGGCGACGGAAGCGGTACGGTCGTCGAAGTCGTAATCGACCCGCCACAGCCAGTGAACGGCCGTGGTCCCCGAGCAGCCG
>Ga0157369_10007985_pt1 | contig 12163 bp, 12 predicted proteins | sample C25metaG_FD_113461 | JGI IMG/M metagenome (GOLD analysis project Ga0157369, IMG submission 113461) | Corn rhizosphere microbial communities from Kellogg Biological Station, Michigan, USA - C2-5 metaG | ecosystem: Host-associated > Plants > Roots > Rhizosphere > Soil | place: USA: Michigan...
GCAAAGTGGGAAGAGGGGAACCTGTGGCTGCGCGGCCTCGTCGCCTCGCGTGACGGCCGCGACGTGCTGCGGGGCGAAATGGAGCGTGCGGTGCGCGACGTCGACGAGGCAGGCGGCCTCGGTGTCGCGCTCGGCGACGAATTCCTGCGCCGTGGCGCGCACCGCCTCGCCGCCGCGGCTGCATGACGAGCGACGTCCATCCGCTCGCAACGCCAGCCCGCGAGCGCGGCCCGCTCGACGGCATCGGCGTCATCGTGACGCGGCCGCAACGGCAGGCGGCGGTGTTCGCGTCGCGGATCGCGGCACTCGGCGGAAGCCCGCTCATCTGGTCGGCGATCGTCATCCTGCCGCCGCAGGACATTGCGCAACTGGGCGACGTGCACGCGCGGCTCGACCGCTACGACATCGCAATCTTCGTTTCGGCGAACGCGGTGGAATTCGGCGCGCGGCCGCCGCACGCATGGCCTGCGAACCTTCGCGTGTATGCGCCGGGCCCCGGCACGGCGGAGGCACTCGCGGCGGCCGGCATCGGCGGTGCGCGCATTCCGGCCAGGACATGGGACAGCGAAGGGCTGCTCGAACTGCCCGACCTGGCCGACGTCGCCGGCAAGCACGTCGTCATCTTCCGTGGCGAAGGCGGCCGCGAGTTCCTCGGCAACGCCTTGCGCACGCGCGGCGCGATCGTCGATCACGTCCCGTGCTACCGGCGCGTGGCCCCCGAGAGCGGCGCCGAGGGCCTCGTCGAGGCGTTGCACGATGGGCGTGCGAACGCGCTCACGCTGACCTCCTCCGAGGGCGTCGACAACCTGATGGCCGCGCTCGGGGCCGCGGGACGCGCGAAGATCGCGACGCTGCCAACGTTCGCCGCCCATGCGCGCATCGCCGAGCACGCGCGCGCGCACGGCCTTGCCGTGGTGGAGACGGCGGGCGGCGATGGCGGCCTTCTTGCCGGCCTCCTCGAATGGTTCGGTCCGGGCAACGCGCGCGCCGCGTCGGCGCGGCCTTCATGACCCACAGCGCGGTTTCACGCCGCATGATCGGAACGTGCCCATGAACGACATCGACCTCCTCGTCACCGCGGCGTTGCCGCCGTTCCTCGCCGACCCGCTGCACGCCGATTACCGCTGCCACGACTATGCGGCGGCAAGCGACCGTGACGCGCTCCTCGCAAGCGTGAGCGCACGCATCCGCGGCCTCGTGCAGGGCGGCGGTACGGTCACGCCCACGACGCTGCTCGACGCGTTGCCCAACCTCGAGATCATTTCGGTGTTCGGCGTCGGCTACGACGGCGTCCCGACCGGCTACTGCCGCGACCGCGGCATCAAGGTCACGAACACGCCCGACGTTCTGACCGACGACGTCGCCGACGTCGCGGTGGCGCTGATCCTGATGACGGGCCGCGGCTTCGTGCGGGCGGACAAGTTCGTCCGCGATGGCGAATGGACGCGACGCTCGCCGCCGCTCACGACGAAACTGTCGGGCCAAACGGTCGGGATCCTGGGACTCGGCCGCATCGGCAAGGCGATCGCGGCGCGGGTCGCGGCGATGGGCATGCACGTCGCGTACACCGGCCGCAAGCCGCAGGATGTCCCGTTCCGGTACGTCGCCGATCTCGCGTCGCTCGCGTCCGAGGTCGACTTTCTCGTCGTCGCTTGCCCGGGCGGCCCGGCGACGCGTCATCTCGTCGATGCGCGCATTCTCGCGGCGCTCGGCGGCAAGGGCACGCTCGTCAACATCGCGCGCGGTTCGATCGTCGACGAAGCGGCGCTCGTGCGTGCGCTCGGCGACGGCACGATCAAGGCCGCGGGCCTCGACGTATTCGAGAACGAGCCGCAGGTGCCGCAAGCGCTGCTCGGGATGGACAACGTCGTGCTGCTGCCGCACGTGGGAAGCGCAACGCACCAGACGCGCAAGGCGATGGCCGATCTGTGCAAGGCGAACGTCGACCGCTGGTTCGCACAGGGGAAGGTGCTGACGCTCGTTCCGGAATTGCAGCGCTGAGCGCTCGGCGCATCGGCGCGCCGGCCGCGCCTGCTTCGTGGCGCGGCGGACGCGTCGCGCGTCAGCCGTCGCGCGCTGGCGCGACGCTCGCGGCGGCGTCGCGCGGCTTGAACATCACGGTGAACAATGCGGCGACAACGAGCGCCAGCGCGATCCATTCCTGCAGGCCGGGCCGCTCGCCGAGCAGGATCATGCCGGAGATGACGCCCACGACCGGCACCGGCAGCGACGACAGCGACGACACCGCGACCGGCAACGATCGCGCGAGCATGAACCACGCGAGGTTCGCGAGGGCGCCGGCGAACAGGATGTTGTAGACGACCGCGAACCAGCCGCGCGGCGACAGGTGCGCGAGCTGCGCGGCGAGCGGCTGAGGGTCGAAGAACGGCGCGATCAGCGCGAGCGGAATCCAGCCGACGAGCATCATCCATCCGGACAGCGCGTTCTGCGGCACCTGGGGCCTCCACTTGCGCAACAGCACGGTGCCGAAGGCCCAGAGGATCGCGGCGATCACGATCATGATGGCGCCAAAGGGTGCCGCGCGCACGACGACGATCTGCTCGCCGATCAGCACGGCCATGCCTGCCGCACCGAGTGCCAGGCCGGCGAGCTTGCGCCGCGAGATCGGCTCGTGCACGACGAACGCGGCGATCGCCGTGGCCCAGATCGGCATCGTGTAGGCGAGGATCGCGCTGCGGCCCGCTGGCAATTGCTGCACGCCGAACAGCACGAAACCGTTCCAACCGGTGATGTTGAAGAGCGCGAGGGCGCCGAGGTGACGCCATTCCGCGCGCGGAATGCGGATCGAATCGCCCGACAGCCTCGTGATCGCGAGCATGCCGAGCGCCGCGAACGGCAGCGTGAGCGCGCGGAACGTAAGCGGCGCAAGCTCGGTGACGCCCATCTTGAGCACCGGCCAGTTGCATCCCCATACCAGCGCCAGCATCAGGATCGGCAGCGCCGCGCGCGCCGCCGTCACGGAGGCGTTCCGTGCTTCGCGGCACGCGGCGGCACTGCGGATGCTGTCATCGACGTTGGATGCGACGCCGCGTGGAACCCGGCCTCGTCATTGTATGCGACGCCCTTGCCGCGAGCCAGCCGACGCGGGAGTCGTGCTGCGAACGGACTGCTAGAATCGGCCGGCGACCATGGTCACCAACGACTCCAATGCCGACGAGAACGTCACCGCGGCGCGCGCCGAGCCAACGCCGGCGCCGCCAACGATCGTCACTGCGCGGCCGGCGATGGGTCTTCGCGCGTTGTGGACGATCGTCGTTCTCGCGATCCTGGCCGGCGTTTACGCGTGGTACGACGAGCGCCAGATCACGCAGTCGCTGCGCGGCGATGTCGCGCACCGGCTGACCAATGCCGACGCCGCGGCCGCGCAGGCGCGTGCGCGCGACTCCGACCTCGCCAACGAGCTGCGCGATGCGCAGGCGAAGCTCGCGCTGCTCGACGCACGCGTCGCGGAATTCCAGTCGCAGCAGGCGGCGCTGGAAGCCCTGTATCGCGATCTCGCGCCGTCGCGCGACGAGCTCGCGCTGTCCGAGGTCGAGCAGATTCTCGTGCTCGCGGGCCAGCAGCTCTCGCTTGCCGGCAACGTGCAGGCGGCGCTGGCCGGCCTGCAGGTGGCCGATGCGAAGCTCGCGCGGCTCGACCGGCCGCAGCTCGGGCCATTGCGCCGGGCGCTCGCGCGCGACATCGACAAGCTGAAGGCGGTCCCGTACGTCGACGTCGCCGGCGTGTCGATCAAGCTCGACCAGATGATCGAAGCGATCGACGCGCTGCCCCTCGCCAAGGACGAACGCGTCGCCCCACCGGCCGGATCCGCGGCGCCGTCGAACGATCCGGCGTGGATCCGCTTTCTGCGCGGCGTGTGGAACGACCTGCGCAACGTGATCCGCATCGAGGTCAACGATCGTCCCGCCGCGCCGCTGATCACGCCCGAGCAGTCGTTCTTCCTGCGCGAGAATCTGCGCCTGCGGCTGCTTTCCGCGCGCCTCGCGCTGCTTGCGCACGACGACCGGTCGTTCAAGGCCGATCTTTCCGCCGCCCGCGGCTGGCTCACCGAGTACTTCGACAAGCGCAACCGGCAGGTGCAAACGACGCTCGGGACGCTCGCGCAGCTCGCGGCGATCGCCATGCCACGCGAGATGCCCGATCTCGCCGGGAGCCTCGACGCGGTGCGTGCATTGAAGGCCGCGGCCGAGCGCGCGCCGGCGGTGGGGAAGTGAGCGTTCGCACGCCGTGAAGGCGCTGATCGCTTTCATCGTCATCGCCGCGGCGGCGGTGACCCTGGCGCTGTTGTTTCGCCTCAACAGCGGGTACGTGCTGTTCGTGACGGCGCCCTACCGCGTCGAGCTTTCGCAGAACGCGTTCGTCATCATCGCGATCGTCGCGTTCGTCACGCTCTACGCGCTGATCCGCGCCGCCGTGCGGCTCGCGAAGCTGCCGGCCGAAGTGCGCGAAGGGCGGCGCCGGCGCCAGTTCGAGCGTTTTCGCAGCAAGCAGGACGCCGCCGTCGTCGCGCTGCTCGAAGGCCGCCATGGCAAGGCGCGTCAGTTCGCGCAGGAGGCACTGGCGATTCCGCAGTCGTCGCCGGTGGCAGCGCTGGTAGGCGCACGCGCCGCGCTCGAGACGCGCGACTTCGCCGGCGCCACCTCGATGCTCGAGCGGCCCGACACGCATGCGACCAAGCTCGCCGTGCCGCGGCTCATGCTCGAGGCCGAAGTCGCCCTCGAGCGCGGGCAGCCCGGCGAGGCGCTCGCACGGCTTGCCGAGCTGCGCCGCGAAGCGGGCCTGCACACGGCCGCGCAGCGCCTCGAGCTGCGCGCGCTCACCGCGGCGGGTCGTCCCGCCGAAATTCCCGCGCTTGTCGATCAGCTCGTCAAGCGCAAGGTGTACGACGCGAAGCAGGGCGAGCTGCTGCGTGCGAGCGCGCACGCGGAGGCACTGGCGGCGCTCGCGCACGATGCCGCGGGGTTGCGCAGCTACTGGGCGCGCGTGCCGGACGGCGACCGGCTGCAGTCCAAGGTGGCGCGCGCCGCCGCGCGAAGCTTTCTTGCGCAGGGCGCCGACCGCGAGGCCGCGGACATTCTTGCGCGAAGCCTCGACCGGCACTGGGAACCGAGTCTTCTGCCCACCTATGCCGAATGTCGCGCACCGGACGCGACCCGGCAGCTCGAAATCGCCGAGCGCTGGCTCGCCGCGCACAACCAGGATGCGACGCTGCTCTACGCGCTCGGGCGCCTGTGCGAGCGCCAGCAGCTGTGGGGCAAGGCGCAGACGTACCTCGAGGCGAGCCTGGCGCTCGACAACCATTGGCGGGCGCATGTCGCGCTCGGAGAAATGCTGGCCCGGCTCGGGCAGACCGACGAGGCGAATGCCCATCTGGCGGCGGCGCTGAAGCTTGCGCTGGCGGAATTGGAGCGGGACGAGCGCTAAACCATCGGCGTCGGCATTCCGCGGGCGCCGACCACTACCGCGCTGGGCCGAATTCCGCGGGCGCCGATTATGACCGCGCTGAGCCGAATTCCGCGGGCGCCGGCCATTACCGCGCCGGGCCCGATTCCGCGGGCGCCGATTCGGTCTCCGCCGCATACGTGAAGCTGTCCGCGAAGAACTCGTCCTCCGGCAGCTTGCGCCGCGTCGTGAAATCGCGCTTCGCCGCATCGATCATCGCCGGCGCGCCGCACGCGTAGACCTGGTAACCCGACAGGTCCTTGAAATCGTCCATCACCGCCCGGTGCACGAGGCCGGTGCGGCCTGGCCACGCGTCGTCGGCTGCAGGATCGGAGAGCACCGGAATGAACGTGAAGTTGGCATGCTCCTGCTGCCATGTTCCCGGCACGTCGGGCATGTAGAGGTCGCGTTTCGCGCGTGCGCCCCAGTACAGCACGATCTCGCGCGGGATCCGGTGATGCAGCATGTGCGCGATGATCGCCTTGATCGGCGCGAAGCCGGTGCCGCCGGCCACGAAGATCACCGGCTTGTCGGTCGTCTCGCGCAGGTAGAACGTGCCGAGCGGGCCTTCGAAGCGCAGGATCTCGCGACCCTTGAACGTCGTGAACAGCGGGTCGGTGAACAGGCCGCCGGGCGTATGCCGGACGTGCAGCTCGAGCAGTTCGTCGGCGTGCGGAGGTGTCGCGAGCGAGAAGCTGCGCCGATGGCCGTCCTTGAGCAGGAAGTCGATGTACTGACCCGCGAGATATTGCAGCCGCTCGTTGACCGGCAGCTTGAGCTTGACGATCGCCACGTCGGGCGCGCGCTTGTCGATCGATTCGATCCGGCATGGCAGGCGCTTGATCTGGATGTCGCCGGCGCGGCGCACTTCACGCACCTCGATCACGAGGTCGGTCTTCGGGCGCGCGACGCAGAAGAGTGCCAGGCCCTTGCGCTTCTCGTCGTCGGTGAGCGTCGACGGCTGGTGTGCGCCGAAATCGACCTCGCCCTCGAGGATGCGCCCCTTGCACGTACCGCATGCACCGTTGCGGCAGCCGTAGGGAATCATCAGGTCGGCGCGCGTCGCCGCCTGCAGCACCGTTTCGTCCGCCTCGCAGCCGAACGCGTGGTCGCTCGGCCGTATGCTAATGTGCAGGGTCATGATGCAGCGGCTGTTGCTCGTGGGTTGCGGCGATGTGGCGTTGCGCGTCGCCGACCTGTTGCGGCATCGCGTGCGGCTCGTGGGCCTCACGCGCCACCGCGACGACGTGCGCAAGCTTCGAAGCCATGGCATCGTGCCGCTGCAGGGCGATCTCGACGACTTTCGCTCGCTCGCGCGGCTCGACCTCGGCGTGTCGGCCGTGCTGCATTGCGCGCCGCCGCCTTCGGAGGGGCGCGACGATCCGCGCACGCGCAACCTGCTCGCAGCACTTTCGGGCGCGCGGATTATACCGCGGCATTTCGTCTATCTCTCGACGTCGGGCGTGTATGGCGATTGCGCGGGTGCGCGCGTCGCCGAGACGCGGCCGGTGCGCGCGCAAACCCCGCGTGCGCGCCGTCGTGCAGCCGCCGAGCGTCGGTTGCGCGAATGGGCCGGGCGTAACGGCGTTGCACTGTCGATCCTGCGCGTTCCCGGCATCTATTCGTCGACGCGCCTGCCGCTCGTTCGCCTCGCGCACGGCACGCCCGCGCTCGTCGCCGACGAAGACGTGTACACGAACCACATACACGCCGCCGATCTCGCGCATGCAGCCGTCGCGGCGCTGTTCTTCGGGCGTGCGAATCGGGCGTACAACGTCTGCGACGACGCCGAAATGAAGATGGGCGCCTGGTTCGACATCGTCGCCGATGCGTATCGCCTGCCGCGGCCACCGCGCGTGTCGTGGGACGACGCCGAGCGCCAGATCGCGCCGATCCTGCTGTCGTTCATGAGCGAGTCGCGCCGGCTCACGAACGGCCGCATGAAGCGCGAATTGCGCGTGCGGCTGCGCCATTCGACACCGCACGCGATGCTTGCCCGATGCGCACCGCGCGAGGTGCACCGGCAGCTGGCGCTGCCGATCGACTGATGCACGCCGCACCCGTGGCACCGCCGCCGGGCGCGCCGCGGCGCAGGCTCACGCTGGGCGAGCGGCTCGACGCATACGAGCGGCTGATGCGGCTCGACAAGCCGATCGGCACGCTGCTTCTGCTGTGGCCCACGCTATCGGCGCTGTGGCTTGCCGCGAACGGCGCACCGCGGATCACGCTGGTGCTGATTTTCGTCGTCGGCACGCTGGTCATGCGCTCGGCCGGCTGCGCGATGAACGACTGGGCCGACCGCGACTTCGACGGCCACGTCGCGCGCACGGCAAAGCGGCCGCTGGCGACGCGCGAGATCGCGCCGTGGGAGGCGCTGATGGTTGCCGCCGTCGGTGCCTGCGTCGCGTTCGTGCTGGTGCTTTTCACCAGCCGCGCGACGATGCTCTGGTCGTTTCCGGCGCTGGCCATCACGATCGCCTATCCGTTCGTCAAGCGCTTCTTCGCCGTTCCGCAGGCGTTCCTCGGCATCGCGTTCTCGTTCGGCATCCCGATGGCGTACGCCGCCGTGCAGGATCGGGTGCCGGCGATCGCCTGGCTGGTGCTCGTCGTCAACCTGTTCTGGGTCGTCGCGTACGACACCGAGTATGCGATGGTCGATCGCGCCGACGATGCGAAGATCGGCATTCGCACGTCGGCGCTCACGTTCGGCCGCTTCGACCTCGTCGCCGTCGCCGGGTGCTACGCGATCTACCTGGTCGGCATGGTCGTCGTCGGCCGCATCTACGCGCTCGGCGCCGTCTATCACTTGGCGCTCGTCGTCGCGCTCGCGGTCGCGATCCATCACCTGTGGATCATTCGCCGCCGCGACCCGGCCGCGTGCTTCCGGGCGTTTCTCGGCAATCACTGGCTGGGCATGGCCGTGTTCGCCGGCGTCGCGCTCGACTACGCATTGCGCGCCCGGCTGTGGCCGCGCGCGTGGTGACGCTGGCGTCGCCGCGCCGCCCCGCGCGGCGGCGACAGCGCGGGCTGCCGCCGGTGATCGCGCCCGACGCGTGCGTGCTGATTCTCGGCAGCTTCCCGAGCGAGGCGTCGCTCGCCGCACGCCAGTACTACGCGCATCCGCGCAATCACTTCTGGCCAATCCTTGGCGACGTGCTTGGCGAGCCGCTCGTCGAGTTGCCCTACGCCGAGCGCCTCGTGCGCGTGAAGGCGCATCGCGTCGCGATCTGGGACACCATCGTCGCCTGCGAGCGCAACGGCAGCCTCGACGCGGCGATCCGCCATGCCGAGCAGGGCGAGATCCATCGCGTGCAGCGCATCGCGCGCCGATTGCGGGCCGTCGCCTTCAACGGCAAGACCGCTGGCCGCGGGCAACGGGCGTGGGCGGGCGCGGGCTACGCGACGCTGCTGCTGCCTTCGACGAGCCCGGCGTACACGATGCCGATCGTCGAGAAGCTCGCGCTCTGGCGCGAGCTCGATCGCTTCCTCGGGCACGCGTGAAGCGACTGCTGGACACGCGATCGACAGCCGTTCTTCCGCGTGGTGATCGCGCTTTATCCGGGGCGCGCAGGCACGCTCGCGCGGGGCGCGCGGTACGGACCCGGTGCGCCGACGCGCATCTGCATCGGCGAACGCGACGACCGGACGCCGGCTTCGACGTGGGTGGCCCTGGGCCTGCGATGTCATCCCGCGACAAGGATCGGCATGTCATCACGCGTGCGGACAGTTATCATGCGTTCGACGCGCCCACCGGCCGGCTCGCCGAATGATTCCCGCTGAAAGGCACCGATCGACATGGACCTCGGACTGCGTGATCGCATCGTCGTCGTCACCGGCGCGAGCAAGGGCATCGGTTTCGCGTGTGCACAGGCGTTCGCCGCGGAAGGCGCGCGCGTCGCGCTGGTGTCGCGCAGCCGCGCGAATCTCGACGCGGCGCTCGCGAAGATCCGGCACGTCGAGCATCCGCCGGTTGCCTTCGCCGCCGACTTGAGCGATGCCGCGCAGTCGAGCGCAATGGTCGACGATGTCGAATCCGCGCTCGGGCCGATCGACGTGCTCGTGAACTCGGCCGGCGCCGCCAAGCGCTATCCGCCCGACGAGCTGTCGCCGGCCGCCTGGCGCGCCGCGATGGACGCGAAGTTCTTCAGCTACATCCATCCGCTCGACGCCATCATCAAGCGGATGGGTGCGCGGGGTCACGGCGCCGTCATCAACATCGTCGGCATGGGCGGCAAGGTTGCGAACCCGGTGCATCTGCCTGGCGGTGCGGCGAACGCGGCGCTGATGCTCGCCACGGCGGGCCTCGCAGCCGCGTACGGGCCGAAGGGCGTGCGCGTCAACGCGATCAATCCCGGCGGAACGCTGACCGGCCGCGTGCAGGAGGGTCTCGCCGCCGAAGCGAGAATGACCGGATTGACGCCGGAGGACCTCCTCGAACGCCAGCAGGCGCGCATTCCGCTGCGCAGGCTCGGCATGCCGGAGGAGGTGGCGCAGGTCGCGCTGTTCCTCGCCTCGCCGCGCGCCAGTTACGTCACGGGCGCCGTCGTGCCGATGGACGGCGGCGCGGGCGCGGTGATCTGACCGCGATCGAGATCAGCCGCCGGGCTTCTTGCCGATGACGCCCGTGCCCGGACGGTAGACCGCGCTGCTCGCGTCGGGCTTCGCGACCTCGATGTTCGCGGCGCCATAATCCTTCGCCGGGATGTTGCTCCCGGTGCGGTAGATTTTCTCCGGGTGCCAGTCGGCGTCCTGCTCGGGCGGTGTCGACTGGCAACCCGCGCAGGTCAGCACGATCATGGCCACGGCAATGCGGGTGATTGGCGAAGTCATGCTTCCTCTCCTCGAAAGCGCTTGATTATGCCCGCTCGCGGGGAAGACGGCGATGCGATCGGGACGAAGCCCGGAATCCGGGTGATGAACGCCGATTGCCGCCGATGGGTTCGCGTGGGCGGAATGCCGAGCTTCGCGCACGCTCATGCACCTTGCTAGACTCGCGGCTCAGCCGTACGAGGAGGTCGTGCGCGATGAACCAGGGTGCGCTGCGGTGATCCCGCTCGCATTTGCGTGACCCGTTGGCGTATCGCGACCTGCGCGATTTCATCGCGCAACTCGAAGCGGCCGCCGATCTCGTTCGCGTGCGCGACGCCGTCGATCCTAACCTCGAGATGACCGCGCTTTGCGACCGCGCGTTGCGCGCCCGCGGACCTGCGCTGCTGTTCGAGCATCCCGCCGGTCGGTCCGCGGCGCGAGGCGGCGCGACGATACCGGTGCTCGGCAACCTTTTCGGCACGCCGCAGCGGGTGGCGAAGGCGATGGGCGCCGATCCCGTGGACTGGCGCAAATCGCTGCGCGAAATCGGCGAGCTGCTTTCCTTCCTGCGCGAACCGGCGCCGCCGAAAAGCCTCGTCGACGCATGGCGCACGACGCGTCCGGTGCTGATGAAGGTGCTCGACATGACGCCGAAGCTGCGCCGTGGGGGTCCATGCCAGGAAATGCTGTGGGAAGGCGACGACGTCGATCTTTCCCGCCTGCCCATCCAGACCTGTTGGCCGGATGACGCCGGGCCGCTGATCACGTGGGGACTGACGGTCACGCGCGGGCCGCACAAAAAGCGGCAGAACCTCGGCATCTACCGGCAGCAGGTGATCGCCCGCAACAAGGTGATCATGCGCTGGCTTGCCCACCGCGGCGGCGCGCTCGACTTCCGCGATCACGCGATCGCGTCGCCCGGCGACGCATTTCCGGTCGCGGTAGCCCTGGGTGCCGATCCGGCGACCATTCTCGGGGCGGTCACGCCCGTTCCGGACACGCTGTCCGAATACCAGTTCGCCGGGTTGCTGCGCGGTGATCGCACCGAGATCGTCAAGTGCCTGACGCACGATCTGCAGGTGCCGGCAGCCGCGGAGATCGTGCTCGAAGGTTTCATCCGACCGGACGCGAACGATCCGACCGGCTACGAGACCGCGCTCGAAGGCCCGTTCGGCGACCACACCGGCTATTACAACGAGACCGAGCGCTTCCCGGTATTCACCATCGAGCGGGTTACGCTGCGGCGCGACCCGATCTATCACTCGACGTACACGGGCAAGCCGCCCGACGAGCCGGCGATGCTGGGCGTGGCGTTGAACGAAGTGTTCGTTCCGCTGCTGCAGAAGCAGTATCCGGAGATCGCCGATTTCTACCTGCCGCCGGAAGGCTGCAGCTACCGGCTCGCGGTCGTCGCGATGAAGAAGCAGTACGCCGGGCACGCGAAGCGCGTGATGTTCGGCATCTGGAGCTTCCTGCGCCAGTTCATGTACACGAAGATGATCATCGTGACCGACGACGACGTCGACATTCGCGACTGGAACGACGTCATCTGGGCGCTCACCACACGCGTCGACCCGGCGCGGGATACGCTGATCGTGCCCGGCACGCCGATCGATTACCTCGATTTCGCATCGCCGGTCGCGGGGCTCGGCAGCAAGATCGGCATCGACGCGACGAACAAGTGGCCGGCCGAAACCGCGCGGCAATGGGGACGGCCGATCGCAATGGACGCCGACGTCACGGCGCGCGTCGAGGCGATCTGGCAGTCGATCGCGCGGACCTGAGGGCCGTTGCGCGCCCGGCAATCGCGATCGGAAGAGCGGCGCTAGCGTCGGTTGACCAGCAGCCCGACCAGGAACCCCGCCGCCGCCGCCACGCCGATCACGCGCCA
>Ga0157369_10007986_pt1 | contig 12158 bp, 7 predicted proteins | sample C25metaG_FD_113461 | JGI IMG/M metagenome (GOLD analysis project Ga0157369, IMG submission 113461) | Corn rhizosphere microbial communities from Kellogg Biological Station, Michigan, USA - C2-5 metaG | ecosystem: Host-associated > Plants > Roots > Rhizosphere > Soil | place: USA: Michigan...
ACTCTCGCGAAGTGCGGCTGCGAGAGTGATGCCATCGCGGTCCGTGCGGACTCGGTCGGCGGCGATGGTGTGCGTGCCGGCGAAGGCCGAGGAGCCAAAAAGCGAACGGCCGAACCGGGCTCCCTCTTCGTCGGCCCAGTCGACGAGGCGCACAGTGAAGGGGGGACGGCCATTGAAGTCGTTGGCAATCGAGGTTAGGACTTCGAGCGCGGTGATAACGCCGAGGGCGCCGTCCAGCCAGCCGCCGTTTGGTACGGAGTCGAGGTGAGACCCCAGGACAAGAGCCTTCGGCGAGGCTCCGGGAAGCGTGACCCAGACGTTGCCCGCGGCATCACGATGCCGCTGCACGGGCAGCCCGGCTAGCTTATCGGCGAACCAGTCTCGGGCTCTTTGCCACGTGGCCGTAAACGCCACGCGTTGGGCGCCATTCGAGTCGGAGGTGAGGGCGGCGAGTTCGCGAAGGTTGGTGATAACGCGGCTTGGATCGGCAGGCATGAGAGGGGCCCTCAGGCAGAGAGGGTAACATCCTGCGTCAGCCCGCAGAGCCGTTGCCTCTTTGCGCTACACTGGGCCTCCAAAGGAGCTTGCCAATGTCGCGTCTTTCCTCCTTGTTCGTCTTACTGTGGTTCGGCGCGTCGCAAGTAGGATCGGGGCAGATCGCGCCCGCCGGAGCGTCTGCTGGTGCTTCCGCTGCTGCGCAGAAGCCGGTGACGACCATCAAGACGAATGCCCGGCTGGTGGTGCTGGACGTGGTGGTGAAGGACGGCAGGGGACACCCGATACATGCCTTGAAGGCGTCGGACTTCACGGTCCTAGAAGGCAATGCTCCGCAGACAGTCGCGCACTTTGAGGAGCATGCAGCCCCAACAGTTGCCGACGCGACGAAATTTCAGGAAATGCCGAAGCTGCCGCCGGGAATTTTCACGAACTACACGCCGGCACCCGTGACCGGAGCAGTAAACGTAGTGTTGCTGGACACGCTGAACACCCCGCTTCAGGATCAGGTGTACGTCAAACAGCAACTTCGCCAATACTTGAAGACCTCGCAACCCGGAACTCGGATTGCCATCTTTGGGTTGAATCAGCGGCTTGTACTGCTCCAGGGCTTCACGAGCGATCCGGAAATATTGAAAACGGTTCTGGCTAAGGACAAGGGCAAAGGTTCTCCGCTACTGGACGATCCGACTGGAGGCGGCGGCATTCAGAACAGCATGGCGGACGGCATGGAAGACCTTGGCGTAGATCCTGAGGTGGTTGCCAACATGCGGCAGTTCGAGGCGGAAACGCAGTCGTTCCAGTTGCAATTGCGAGCGAAGTACACGCTGGATGCAATGAACCAGCTCGCACGATATCTCTCCATCATCCCAGGGCGAAAGAACCTGATCTGGTTCTCAGGATCGTTCCCGGTCAACGTGCTTCCGGATGCGACCGGAGAACTGCCGAACCCATTTGCCACAATGGCGGATTCCGAAGAAGAGTTTCGGCAAACGGTAATGATGCTGGCCTCATCGCAGGTGGCGGTGTACCCGGTTGACGCGCGCGGGTTGTTCAACTCGCCGGTCTTCAGTGCCACTACCACACGCAATTACGGCGGCCCGCGGGGGAACACCCGCATATTGCAGGATCAAAGCAAATTCTTTCTGCAGACTGCGGCGGAACAGAGCACGATGCGTGAGATGGCGGCCGCAACCGGCGGCCGCGCGTTTGTGAATACCAATGGGCTTGCGGCCGCGGTAGCCACGGCGATTGAGGAAGGGTCGAACTTCTATACGCTGAGCTACGTCCCGACAAATCCGACCGAGGATGGGAAGCTGCGCAAGATCAAGGTGCGGGTAAATCAGTCGGGAGTGACTTTGGCGTATCGGCAGGGCTATTACTCCGACCGGCCGGGTACTCCTGAGGCAGCGGCCACGAGAGTGAATACGGCGAGCGTTTCAGGTCAAGGGCTGACTGGTGGCGATGCGGTGCGACTCGCGATGATGCGGGGTGCCCCAGTGCCGACCGAGATCATGATGAAGGTTGGCGTAGTGCCGATGACTCCTGTGGGACCGACTGCGGACAAGCTCGCTGAGGGCAATCGTGCCGTAGGCAAATTGCAGGGGCCGTACCGGCGATACAGTGTGAACTACGCGGTCAATCCTTCCGATCTGAACTTCGTCAGGACGTCAGACGGAAAAGTCCATGGAGACATTGACCTGATTATTTTCGTCTACACGCCCGCAGGCGAGTTGATCAATGCGCTGCAGCAGGATGTACACCTGGCCGCTCCCTTGGAAGACTTAAGAAAGGCCGTAGCGCAGGGACTCCTCTGGCACGAGGAGATTAGTGCCCCTGCAAAAGGCGAATACTTTCTGCGCATCGCCGTTCGCGACGAGCACAAGGATCGGTACGGAGCGGTGGAGATGGCCACGTCTGACGTGCGGAACGTGGTGCCAGTGAAAGTGACTACGACTCCAGCTGCTGGAGCGGAAAAATAAGAACACCGCAGTCTAGCTCCGTGTAGCCAAAAAAGCTGTGGGACACGGCCGAAGCCGTGGCCCCACACGTGAGTTGAATGTTTCAGGATTTGGCCGGCGGAGTCAACGAAACGGCGACGCCGTTGCCGTTTGTGCTCGGTTTCATGTTGTCGCGGATGAGCGTGGCGAGCAGCACGTCGACGAGGCTGCCGCTGCTTCCGTGGCCGTTTCCGCCGGCGACGATTTGCGGGACCAGTGGCACATTGTGCTGCGCCAGCGCCTGCATCACTTGAACCAGCGCGTAGTTGCCGGACTCCATCGAGTCAATTTTCTGCTTGATGACGTCCGCTTCCGCGGTTCCGACCGCTTTCGTCTTCTCCGCTTCGGCGTTGCCGACAGCAGTGATGACGTTGGCGTCTGCCTGCGCATTGATCGTCTTCGACCGCGCCTCTGCCTCGGCTCCGATAATGCGCGATTTGGCCTCACCTTCCGCGCGCTTGACCGATGCCTGGGCGGTGAAGTCCGAGATGGCGACGCTGCGCTCCGAGTCGACTACCTTAGCCTGCGTATCTGCCATAGCGCGCGCTTGCTGGAGGTCTTTGCGGGTCTCTTCGGCAAGTTGCTGCGTCTTGTAGGTGACCTGTTCCTGCTCGGCGATTTTGCGATCGGTGAGCGTCTTCATCAGAGCTTCCGGAGGCGCTATATCCCCGATGAGCGTATCGATTGCGCAGACGTTGTACTCGGTCAGCGCCGCGCCGATAGCCGTTTTGGCCTCCGACTGACGCTCGCTCCGCTTTTTGAGGAACTCAATCACGTCGGAGGTCTGCGCCGCGTTACGGAAGTAGTTGCCGATAGTCGGCTCGAGCACCTGCGTGACGAGATTTGCCATAGTACCGAAGCGCGCGATCACCTTCGGTGCATCGTTGCGTGGGACGTGGATGATCTGGCTGACGTCCAGGTTGAACGTGAAGCCGTCCGACGAGCGCACGGTAATCGTGGAGAGTTTCTCGTCGAGTTTGTGAGCCTCGGACTTGCCTGTCGCCCAGTTGAGGACAATATTTGCCGTGGGCACCAGCTCGACCTTATGGGTGAAGGGGTTGATGGGATACTTGCCTGGATCGAGCGGCTCGAACCAGACGCCCTTCTGACCCCGGCTGACGAGGTTGCCGTGCTTGAAGGTATCGCCGGTAAGATCTTTGCCCTCCGCGCCGACGTACGCGATGACGACGCCTACGTTGGCTATCGGCACTTCCGTCATGGGCTTCATCTCGACCGTGGCAAAACGCGGATTGATAAAGTAGCGGCCAGCCAGGATGACCTGCTCCTGAAGACCTTTATAACCGCCGGCCGTGATAAAGGCTTCGGCGTCCTGATAGAGATTGTGGCCAGCGACCTCCTTACCCGCGATCTCGCCTGAGGCTAGAGGCTTGCCATCTTTCGTGGTTACGACGCCTACCATGTTGTCGGGGATTTCAAGCACCTCTCCTGCAGTGACCTGGAAGAGCGCTGTGTTGATGCGATAGGTGCCTGGAGGAATGATCGAGATCTGAGGGCCGCGTTCGCCGCCGTTTTTCAAGAATGCTCGTGCATCCTGGAAGGAATTGCACTCGACTGTATGTGCGAGTACGCGACCGCCAGAGAGCGGATGACCGTCCCGGGCCTCCACCATGCCGATCTCACCTTTGCCAATGGTGACAAAGGGAGCCTTGTAGACCGTGTACTGCCATGCCCACAGACCAAAGTGAATACCGGGCGCGAGTGTGTCGGCCTGCAGGCCGGCTTCGCCGCTGAGTGCGATGATGGCGCCGTCGGGTAGCGTTCGGCTGTGTCCGAAGAGCACCCATTTCTTGTTGACGATTCCAATCTCTTCTTTGGCAATAATGACTGTTCCGAAGAAGATGCGAAGAACTGCTTTGTAAAAGACTGCGATTAGGACGATTGCAAAAATCCAGCCGTACCGTTCCATTACTTCGAGGCCGTTCATTGGTCTTGCTCCTTGCTCTACCGAAGAACAATCATAGTGGCGAACCTCGATAATGGAACGTTAATCGTAAGCTGATTCGAGCTCTGATCAGTGCTGCAGCAGCCGCCAGGGTGGAGAGTTAAGAGACAGAACAGCCGCACGCTTTGGACTGGGAGTCAGGAGGAGTCATGAAAGCAATTCGATTTCGGCTGCCGGGCGGGCTGGAGCTTCTTGAAAATGTTGAAGTTCCCGATCCGGGAGAGCCGCAGCCGGGCGAAGTTCGCGTGCGGGTGCATGCGAGCTCGCTGAATTATCACGATCTGAATGTCGTGCTGGGACAGATGCGGTCGGCGGACGGACGTATCCCGATGTCCGATGGCGCAGGTGTCGTGGAAGCGGTCGGCGCGGGAGTTACGGAGTTTGTGCCGGGCGATGCTGTGGTCTCTACATTCTTTCCGCAATGGCTGGAGGGCGACGCCCAAGTTGCGGATTTCGCCACAACTCCGGGTGATGGAGTGGACGGTTTTGCTTGCGAAGTGGTGGTGAGGCCCGCGACTGCATTTACTCATGCTCCCCGGGGCTACAGCCATGCGGAAGCGGCGACCTTGACTACAGCGGGCGTGACCGCTTGGCGCGCTTTGATAGTGAATGGAGGATTGAAGGCCGGCGAGTCTGTGCTGGTGCTGGGTACCGGAGGCGTGTCGATCTTTGCGCTGCAACTGGCCGACGCGATGGGCGCGACGGTGATTGCAACTTCATCCTCGGACGATAAGCTGGTGCGTTGCCGCGAACTCGGTGCCGACGAGGTCATCAACTACCGCACCGAGCCCGAGTGGGGAAAGCGCGTGCTGCAGCTGACGAATGGCCGCGGAGTGGACCACGTTGTAGAGGTTGGCGGCCCGGGAACACTTGGCCAGTCCATCCGAGCTGCGCGCGTGGGCGGACACATCGCGCTCATCGGCGTTCTTACCGGGGTCGGAGGAGAAGTGCCAACTGCCATGCTGATGCGAAAGCAGCAGCGGCTGCAGGGGCTAATCGTCGGCAGCCGTCGACATCAGATGGACTTCGTAAGGGCGCTGGAGGTCGCAAAGCTGAAGCCGGTGATCGACAGGTCGTTTCCGCTGGAGAAGATCGCTGACGCGTTCCGTGTGCAGCAGGCAGGCGGCCACTTTGGAAAGATTGTGCTGGAGTTCGAGAGTGCGCGAGCTTGATCCAGCAAAGACTAAGCCGGCTGGATGAGGGCGGGACTATGGGCAGGTTCGCCGAGCTCCTGATCCTTGTACTGGAGTTGGTACAGCTTCCAGTAGAGGCCGCGGTGGGCGAGAAGCTCCTGGTGGGTTCCTTGCTCGCGGAGCTGGCCTTTGTGCATGACCAAGATGGTATCGGCAGATTGCACTGTGGAGAGTCGGTGTGCGATCAGCACGCTGGTGCGGCCTGTAATCATGCGCGATAGGGCGAGGCGGACGCGGTGCTCTGTGTCTGTGTCGACGGAACTGGTTGCCTCATCGAGGATGAGAATCTCGGGCGCGTGGGCGAGTGCGCGTGCGAAGCTGATCAACTGCTTCTGGCCGGTGGAGAGTGTGGCGCCGCGCTCGCGGACGGGCTCGTGAAAGCCGTCAGGCAGCGAGCGGATAAAGTCGGCGATGTTAACTTCTTCGGCGGCTTGTTCCAATGCTTCGTCAGTGATCCACGTTGACCCAAGACGGATGTTGTCGGCGATGTTGCCGGTAAATAGGAATGGATCTTGGAGGACGACTCCGAACCGACGGCGGAGCAGAGTGAGATCTTGGTCTCGCACATCGACGCCGTCGACCAGGATTTGCCCGTGTTGAATGTCGTAGAAGCGCATCATGAGCGAGATGATTGTCGTTTTGCCCGCTCCGGTGTGACCGACAATTGCTGCCGTCTCGTTCGAGTGGATCGTGAATGACACGCCTCGGACTATCCATTCGACGTCAGCGAGCGGGCCACTCGCGAGCGCGTGGGTGGCGTCGATCTCGTTGCTTTCGCTTGCGCTCTGCAGATAGCCACGCTGCTCGTCGCTGAGGCGCTGGTAGGTGAACCAGACGTCGCGAAATTCGATGGTGCCGGAATGGGGGGCTTCGACTGGAGCGACGGGGGAGACGATGGTGGGCTGCTCGTCAACAAGTTTGAACACACGCTCACTGGCGGCCATGGCGGCCTGCAGGATGTTGTACTTCTCGCTGAGGTCCTGGATGGGCCGGAAGAAGCGCTGGGCATACTGGATGAAGCCGATGAGCACTCCGATGGTGACCGTACCGAAGAAACCGGGCGCACGAGTCGCAGTGACGGCATCATGCAGGAAAGCAATATTGTGCAGGACGGCCGTGCCGCCTCTCCATAGGACCAGCGCGATGGCGGTGGAGCTGAGAAACTCGACGACCGGGTAGTACCAGGCGTAGGCGAAGATCGCATCGTCCCAAGCCTTCTTGTTTTCAGCATTCACGGCTGCGAAGTCGCGAAACGCTCGACGCTCGCGGTTGAACAGCTGCACGATGCTCATGCCGGAGACGTACTCCTGGGTGAAGGAGTTGATCTTGGCGGTCGCGGCACGCTGCCGGCGATAGCTGTCGCGAACGTGCGCACGAAAGATTCGGGTGACGAAGAGAATGGCCGGGATGACAGCAACCGTGAGGATTGCGAGCGGCCAGCTCTTCCAGAGCATGATGCAGGTGATGAACGTCAGCGTGAAGACATCCTCGAAGATGGCCAATACGCCGGAGGTAAACATTTCGTTCAGCGCATCGACGTCGGAAGTGAGACGCGTGACCAGCCGCCCGACAGGGTGTCGATCGTAGAATGCGGGCGACATTTGCTGCAGATGACGGAAGATTTGTCTGCGCATGTCGAACATGACCTTCTGGCCGGTCCACTGCATCAGGTAGGTCTGGAGCAGTTCGAGCAGGAACGTGATGAGCAGGGCGGCGAGGTAGAGCGACGCGATCAGCGTGACGCCCCGCATGGGGGCAAGGCCGGTCAAGTGCAGATGCTGCACAAGCCAGGAAGCGTGCGCGGGCTGCGTGTTGCCGGACATGAAGGTATCAACCGCAATCATGACGAGCAGCGGGCCCGCCGAGTCGGTCGCCGACTTTGCAATCGTTGCGACGGCGGAGATAGCCACCTGCAGTTTGTAGGGCCGCAAGTAAGTAAGTAGCCGGCGCATGAGGCGGCTGTCATACGCCTTACCGGCGACGTCGTCATCCGCGTGCTTCTGTGCGGGCTTCGCTTCCTTGGTTTTGTTGTCGTCGGCCATCCGCTTGGTATTGATTTTAGATGGTTGCGCGGCGCAGGGGATTCGTCGAGTAGAAGTTAAGGTGTTTGTGCGGACGCGGCGGGAGCGGGACCAGGTTTTGAGGGCAGGGGAGACGATACGGCGGCGAGAATAGGACCCTGGTCTTTGCCTTGCAGGAAAACGACGATACGGGCATCTGTGGGTGCAAGGTCCTTTGGGATCACCAGCGACAGATCGGCGACCGAACCGCTGCGGACGGCTGCGACGTGCTGCAGTGCTCGGACGATAGAAACATGGTTCAGCGTGTGGCCGCCGTTCTCGCCCCGCATAACCTGTGTGGAAGCCATTGGCTGAACGAGGGCGGCGTAAAGATCGGCACCGACGGGGACCGTGGAGGGTACCGCAAGCTGGCCCGCGATTCGGTCGCCGTCGATCATAAGCGCCTGGATGGAGAGAGCAAGCTTTGGCGTGCGCGCGGCATGGGTTATTGCTCGCACGGCTTGGCCCCTGTCAATGCCGACGAACTGGGCGGCGCCATCGACAACCATCTGCGGTGTGTAATTGCTGTCGAGCTGGAAGCGGCGCGCGTACCTGCTCTGGCGAGCAGTAATATCCGCAGACGAGAAGCGGTCGTGCCAGCCAAGCCCGTCCCAGTAATCGACGTGTTCCTCTAGCGCGAGAACTTCTGCTGAGGCTACGGGCTGCTCTCGCTGCAGACGAGCCAGCAGGGCGTCGGCGGGAGGGCAGCTGGAGCACCCTTCGGAGGTGAAGAGCTCGACGATTACTGGCCTCCGCGCAACAGCGGTATGGCTCTCCGCCGCAAGAGCGTTCGAAACGCGATGCAAGAGGAGGCCGGCCGCGATCGCCACCGCGAGGAGGAGTAACGACGGAAGCAGAATGCGAGATCCCGGTCTGTGCAGGAACAGCATTGCTGTTAGATGTGAACGGGACACCGTCCGAACCAGAGAAATGCATGAAAGAATCGAAGAGATGACCGACACCCTGGGCGTCTATATTTCGGTGCCGTTTTGCCGTGCGAAGTGCACGTACTGCAACTTCGCCTCCGGAGTGTTTGGCCCGGAACGGATGGACGCGTACGTGGACCGGCTGTGCGCTGAGATTGCAGGAGTTCGGGGTCGGGCGGCAGACACAGGGATGGAGTTGCCGGACCTTGTCGACTCGGTCTACCTGGGCGGTGGAACCCCGAGCCTTCTGAACGCTGGTCAGGTCACGCGGCTTTTTGCGGCTTTACAAATCGAGTTTGATATAGATGAGGGCGCGGAGTTGACGCTGGAGTGCGCGCCCGGGCAGTTGGAGCCTGCAACGCTGGATGCGTTTCTGCGGGCTGGCATAAACCGGGTAAGTCTGGGCGTTCAATCGTTCGTCGACGTCGAGGCGCGAGCCGTTGGCCGGCTGCATACGCGCCAGGTCTGCATGGACGAGATTGCGCGGTTGCGCGGGGCGGGCATAGAGGACATCAATGTGGACCTCATCGCCGGGCTGCCCGGGCAGACTGCGGATAGCTGGCGCGAGTCGGTGGAGGTCGCGCTTGCTACGGGAGTGCCGCACGTCAGCATGTACATGCTGGAGGTGGACGAGGACTCGCGGCTCGGGCGTGAAGTGTTGGCAGCGGGAGTGCGTTATGGCGCGACATCCGTGCCGAACGAGGACGCTGTTGCTGAGTGGTATGCCTCGGCCTGCGAGTGGCTGGATGGTGCTTGCCTGCGACAATACGAGATCTCGAACTTCGCACGTGCGGGCCATCGCTCGAGACACAATATGAAGTATTGGCGACGGGAACCTTATGTGGGATTCGGCCTGGATGCACACTCCATGCTGCGCAGCGGCGTGGAGGCCGTGCGGTTCGCCAATGCGAGTGACCTGGATGCGTACATACCCAGTTCAGAGGCAATCAGCGCGCTTCCGATCTTGGCAGATCCGCCCGAACTGGAGCGCGTGGGCAAGGAGGGGCAGTTCGAGGAGGCGCTGTTTCTCGGACTGAGAATGAACGAGGGCGTCCGCCTCGAGGGCTTACGCGACGAGTTCGGGTCCGAAATGGTAGATGCAATCCGCGAACCGCTTCAGGAAGCCTGCGAGGCAGGGCTGATCGAATGCGCTGGCGATTGCGTGCGTCTGACTGGCCGCGGACGGATGGCCTCAAATGAGGTGTTCAGCAGGTTGCTGGTGGTCCCGGCGTAGAGAGAGCAGAGGAGCGGTTGTGCAGAAGTGGATCGATCTGCGAAGTGATACGGTGACTCGGCCGACAGCGAAGATGCGGCAGGCGATGGCAGAGGCAGACGTCGGAGACGACGTGTATGGGGAAGATCCGACGGTAAATCGGCTGGAGGCGCGGGCCGCCGAGGTGTTTGGGCGTGAGGCAGGGCTGTTCTTCCCAACCGGCTCCATGGCGAATCAGGTTGCGATTCGTCTGCACACACGTCCGGGTCAGGAGATCATCTGCGAGTCACGCGCGCACATTCTTGATTGGGAAATGGGCACGACCGCCGTCTTTTCCGGCTGTACGCTCCGCACCATCAAGGCGGAGCGTGGAATCCTGACATGGGATCTTGTACGTAGCGCAATTTTCCGAGATATATCGTTCCACGCTTCGACAAGCTTGATCTGCGTGGAGAACACGCACAACATGGCTGGCGGCACGGTGATGCCTGTAGATACGGCACGGGAGATCTGCGACGGCGCACATGGAATGGGATTGCCGGTGCATCTGGATGGCGCCCGCATCTTCAATGCGGCCGCGGCGCTGGGTGTGACTGTCAAAGAACTTACGACCGGCTTCGACACCGTAATGTTCTCCCTATCAAAAGGGCTGGGTGCGCCCGTCGGTTCGATGCTGGTGGGCTCGGAAGAGTCGATGCGGCGAGCGCGGAACTTCCGTAAGGCAATGGGCGGCGGCATGCGACAGGCAGGCGTGCTGGCTGCTGCGGGGCTGATTGCGCTCGAGGAGATGCCGCGCAGACTAGCTGATGACCACGCGAACGCGCGCGTGCTTGCGGAGACGGTTGCGCGGCACGCTGTTGCGGAGATTGAACTCGAATCCGCGCAGACGAACATTGTGATTTTTAGGCTGCGAGCCGGCGGTGATGCCGCTGCGTTTGTTGTGGCGATGAAGCAGCGAGGTGTGCTAATCAGTGCGGTGGGGCCGCGTGCGGTGCGCTTTGTAACACACCTGGATGTAAGCAGGGAGGAGTGCGAGCGTGCGGCGTCAGAGGTCGCGGAGGTGCTTTCTGACTGGGGTGGCGCTTAGCGCCTACATCGGGGGCTGAATCAAGGCCTTGGCGGAGAGGAACACGCGCGCGGTAGTGCCGTGGGATCCGTTATTATTCACCAGCTCGAGCTTCCCCCCGTGCTTGCGCATAATGCCTTGTGAAACCCACAAGCCAAGGCCCGTTCCTCGCTCACCCTTCGTAGTAAAAAAGGGCTGAAAGAGATGGCCCTCCATCTCGGGCGCAATGCCTGGGCCGTTATCGATGACCTCTACCAGGGCGCCTTCCTGCTGCGGAACTCCGGAGCTGTCGACCCCGGCTGGCTGGCGCGCGGCACGCACCTGTACGGTACCTCCGTTGCCCGCAGCCTCCGCTGCGTTGCCGATAATGTTGGTGAAGACCTGGCGCAATTCGGCAGGGTAGCCATCCACGGTGATGCCATCGGGCAGCTCGGCGGAGACAGTGACCCCCAGCGAGTGGAAGCGGCCTTCCATAAGCAACAACAGATCCTCAATCATCTCCTTTAGGTTCACTACAAGCGGCGAGCGTGATTCCCGATAGAGACTGAGCATGGCCCGGCTGATCTGCGTGACTCGAGCCAACTCCGTTTGTGCGACCTCCAGAAAGTGCTTGGCTTCCGGATCTTGCGGATCGTGCTGCAGCAGGTAAAGCAGATTGGCGACTGAGTCCAGGGGGTTATGGATCTCGTGGGCGATGGTTGCGGCAAGACGACCCGCGACGGCCAGCTTCTCATTTGCGACCAGGGCAGCTCGTGTGCGGCGCTGCATGGTGACGTCTCGAAAGACCAGAACGACTCCCAGCAGTTCGCCGTCCTGCTTGCGAATCGGCGCGCCACTGTCGTCGATAGCGATCTCCGAGCCATCTCTCCGCAATAAAATGGTGTGATTAGCGAGCCCAACAATTCGATTCAGGCGTTGTACCTTACTCACCGGGTCTTCGAGTGGCTCTCGCGTGTCCTCGTTCAGGATGCGGAATACCTCAGTAAGCGGCCGGTTACAGGCTTCTGATTCGGTCCATCCGGTAAGCTCCTGGGCGATTGGGTTCATCAGCTGCACCCGTCCCTCGTTGTCGCAGGTGATAACGCCATCACCGATGGAGGCTAATGTCGTCCTCAGATTCTGCTCGGAGCGGAAGAGCTCTTCTGCGCGTCGCGCCTGTGCGTCGAGCGAGCGAAGGAACGCGGCTGAGACCGACTCCATGCGGTCGTGCGTAAATAAGCCAATGATGATGCCCATGGCTAG
>Ga0157369_10007987_pt1 | contig 12156 bp, 6 predicted proteins | sample C25metaG_FD_113461 | JGI IMG/M metagenome (GOLD analysis project Ga0157369, IMG submission 113461) | Corn rhizosphere microbial communities from Kellogg Biological Station, Michigan, USA - C2-5 metaG | ecosystem: Host-associated > Plants > Roots > Rhizosphere > Soil | place: USA: Michigan...
ATGGGCGTACCCGGAAAGGAGAACAGCAACGAATTCAGCAGCTCAATTCGGCGGCGATTGTTATCCAGCAGCGGAGCAAGGCGGCGGCGGATGCCCACGTTGACGCGCATGCGGGGGTCAGCCGAGTACGCCAGGTACATGTAATCGCGTTCATCACTCGTAACCATCTCGAGCGTGAGCTCATCGTGGTTTCGAAGGAAGAGGCCCCATTGGCACGATTCCGGAATCGGTGGTGTCTGCATCATGATGTCGGTGATCGGCAGCCGGTCCTCCTGCCGTAACGCCATATAGATACGCGGCATCAGTGGGAAATGGAAGGCCATGTGGCACTCGTCGCCATTTCCAAAGTAGGGCCGCACGTCGGCAGGCCACATATTTGCTTCGGCAAGAATTAGGCGGTCCTCGTACTCTGAGTCAATCACCTCCCGAATTTGTTTTATCTTCTCGTGGGTCTCAGGCACGTTTTCACACGAGGTGCCATCGCGTTCCACGAGGTATGGGATGGCGTCCAGCCTGAGCGCATCCACCCCCATGTCCAGCCAGAAGCGCATCGCCTTCAGGACCTCTTCCATTACCCGGGGATTATCGAAGTTCAGGTCCGGCTGGTGTGAAAAAAATCGGTGCCAATAGAACTGCTGGGCCTGCTCGTCCCAAGTCCAATTGGACTTTTCAGTATCGGTGAAAATGATACGGACGCCCTCGTACAGGCGGTCCGTGTCGGACCAGACGTACATATCCCGCTCTGGCGATCCCTTTGGCGCGCGTCGGGCCGCCTGGAACCAGGGATGCTGATCCGAGGTGTGGTTGATGACGAGCTCGATCATCACCTGCATTCCCCGCTGATGAGCCGCGTCCAGGAATTGTTTGAAATCGTTCAGGTTGCCGTAGGAAGGGTTAACCTCGACGTAGTTGGAAATGTCGTATCCGTCATCCCGCAACGGAGAGGGGAAAAAGGGCAACACCCAAAGACACGTAACACCCAGGTCCTGCAGATAGTCAAGCCTTGAGATCAGGCCCGGGAAATCCCCGATTCCATCACCGTTCGAGTCCTGAAAGGCCCGAACGTGGAGCTCGTAAATGACTGCGTCTTTGTACCAGAGTGGATCAGTGGCGCTGCCAGCTTTCTTCACGCGTACTTGTCTCCGAGCCAGATTGGATGCACGTACCGTCGCTCAGGACACTTTACCCATGCACCTGTATCAGGTACAAGAAGAGCCGCACTACGAGGTTACGGCTTTAGGCGGGTAACACGAAAAACGTGAGCAGGCATGATCTGCGGCCGCAGGGCTACATAGTTCGAGCGATTGCGCCAGCGGTAGTGTGTGCCGGTCAGCAGATCCTCTACGTCAAATTGCTCATCGTGCCCGATTCCGAGTCGCTTCAAATCAAGGTCTATCCAGCCTCCCTGCTCGTTGGTGGGATCCAGATTTACGGCCACAAGAATCACATTTGGCGGCTCACCGTTGGCTGACGGCGCGGATTTGGAATAACAGAGGATCTGTGGGTTATCTACATTGTGAAAATGCAGTGACAAATCGTTTTGTAAAGCACGATTCGAATTCCGGATGTAATTCAGCTTTGTCACCAAAGGAGCAATGGAATGCGAGGCCGACCGGTCCCACCGTCGGATCTGATACTTCTCGCTGTTCAAGTATTCTTCACTTCCGTGCCGCACCGGCACATTCTCGCCCAGTTCATATGCAGGTCCATAGATACCGTAGCTTGCAGCCAGGGTTGTTGCAAGGATGAGCCGCTGCATAAAGGCCGGCCTACCGCCGTTCTGCAAAGAGGCATGCAGAATGTCGGGTGTATTGGGCCATACGTTCGGCGTGAAGAAATCCGAGACGGGAGGCTTCGTGATTTCTTCGAAATACGACTGCAACTCAGATTTCGCAGTCCTCCATGTAAAGTACGTATACGATTGAGTGAACCCGCTTTTAGCGAGCGAGTACATGATGTGAGGCCTTGTAAACGCCTCGGCAAGAAAGATGACGTCCGGCGCCGTCTTGTGCAGGGTGTTGATACACCACTCCCAAAACGGCAAGGCCTTCGTATGTGGGTTATCAACACGGAACACTCGCACCCCGCGATCCATCCAGAACTGGAACACGGACGCCAATTCGTCCCAAAGCCCTTTCCAGTCCGATGACTCGAAATTGAGCGGGTAGATATCCTGGTACTTCTTCGGCGGATTCTCAGCGTACTGAATCGTCCCGTCCGGCCGGTGAATGAACCACTCCGGATGGTCCTTGACCCAGGGGTGGTCTGGAGAGCATTGGAATGCGATATCCATCGCCAGCTCCAAGCCGTGCCGCTTCAGTGCCTCGACCAGGTGATCGAAATCTTCGAAGGTTCCCAGTGACGGGTGAATCGATTTGTGACCTCCTGCCGGCGAACCGATCGCCCATGGACTTCCTTCGTCGCCGGGCTGTGCGCTAACAGAGTTATTCGGTCCTTTGCGAAATGCAAGACCAATTGGGTGGATCGGCGGGAGGTACAGTATGTCAAAACCCATCGCTGCAATTTCAGGCAGAATCGCCTCCACATCCCGCAACCTACCGTGTCTGTTTGGGTCCGGTGAAGCGGAGCGGGGAAAGAGCTCATACCACGACGAGAACCGCGCGCGTTCACGATCGACCCAAAGGTGCAGTTCCTTCTTCGGCATTGCTACAAAGCTATGGTCGGGGTATTTGGCAATAAGTTGCTCCGCCTCTGAGGTCAAGGGATACTCATAATACGGCCGCTCTTGGTCCGCGAGTTCACGCAAGGAGCTGGCAATTTCGCTCAGCGCGCTCGCATCTCCCCCGGAAGCCCGGCTGACGGCAGCATCCACCAACCCAGCCCCGACCGTAAACGCCACGGCGATATCCTGCGGTGTCGTGGCAGTGCCAGGTAAGGGAGGATTCGCCGCATCCGGATTCGCGGCATCAGATGTGACGGGATCTCGTTCCATGCGTGCAACTTGCTGCAGTGACTGCGCTGCGAGCCGTTTGCGCAGGTCGGCACACCAGGTGTCGAAGTGATCGACCCAGCCACGGATGGTGAAGCTCCACAGGCCGAGCCGGTCTACAACGAATGTGCCGGACCAAAGGTCATTCGGCAACGCCTCCAAGGTAAGGACCTTCCATGACGAATCCTGTTCGTGCTTGTACAAGAGCTGCGCAGAGACGTGGTCGTGGCCGTCGGAGAAGATTGCTGCCGAAACGTCAACTTGGTCCCCGATAAACCGGCGGGCGGGATAGCGTCCGCAGTCTATCTGCGGCTGAATTTGTTCGATGATGACACGCGTGCGGCCTTCGATTGGTTTCATTCGCTCCGTTCACCAATAATAATTCGGATTCCCACAGCACCTCTTGTTCACTCAACGGGAGCCCACTCGCTGCATCTTATCCAAGAGACGAGACTTCGGCTTGACGAGGTGCCCCAAACATCTCTCAAAAGATGCCGCCCCTGTGAGTCCGGTTGGTCGATCTAAAGGAGTTAGTCAGAAGAAATGCCGACAGAGGAACCAAAAGAGCAGGCAGCAAAAGCAAGGTCCAGAGAGTCGGGATGGAACACAACCCCCATTGAAGAGTATGCCCTCATCGGAGACTGCGAAACGGCCGCCTTAGTCTCACGCGCAGGATCGATTGATTGGCTCTGCTGGCCTACATTTTCATCCGCCGCTGTATTCGCGGCTATGCTCGGCACACGAGATCATGGCTTTTGGAAAATCTGCCCAGCGAATTCGTCTGCTCAAATCCAAAGGCGCTATCTCGACTCTACTCTGACCGTGGAGACAACGTTCTCAACGCCAGACGGCGAGGTTCGCCTTGTCGATTTCATGCCGCCGCGAGCCAAACACTCACGCGTGGTCCGGCTCATTTACGGCGTCGCCGGAACGATGAAAATGCGCATGGACCTTGCCATTCGCTTTGATTATGGCCGGACTGTGCCCTGGGTCACAACGAACGCCGAGCTGCGCGCCGTCGCTGGCTCCGATATGGTTGTGCTGCATACGAAAGTGCCCGTCCGCGGTGAAGGCATGAAGACGATCGCGGAGTTCACGATCCACCAGGGGAAGACCGCTAGCTTCATGCTGACCTACGGCTCTTCGCTCGAGAAAGTACCGCCCACGGCTGACCCGCACAACTTGATGAAGCAGACCACTCAGTTCTGGACGGGCTGGATAAAAAAAAACGCCTACGAGGGTGAGTACAAGCATATCGTCGACCGCTCGCTGATCACCCTCAAGGCGCTCACATACCGTCCGACGGGAGGCATCGTAGCCGCCGTGACGACCTCCCTTCCCGAAGATATCGGAGGCGAGCGCAACTGGGATTATCGGTTTTGTTGGCTTCGCGACACGGCTTTCACGTTGTCGGTTCTGCTCCGCGCCGGCTTCCGCGAGGAGGCCTTAGCGTGGAGACGCTGGCTACTACGGGCTGTCGCAGGAGCACCGGACCAGATTCAGACGCTGTACAGCATCATGGGGGGACGCGAACTGCCGGAGTGGGAGGCAGACTGGCTGCCCGGCTACTGGAATTCAAAGCCAGTCCGCATTGGGAATGCGGCCTCGCAGCAATTTCAGCTCGATGTATTCGGGGAAGTCTCGTCTGCTCTGGCCCAAATGCCGGAGGCGGAGGCAGACATCCGGGTATCCGCACGCGATCTGCAGGTCGCCTTGGTCAATCATCTATGTGATGTGTGGCGGAATCCAGATCAAGGTATATGGGAGGTTCGCGGGAGACCGAAGCATTTCACGCATTCGAAGATTATGGCGTGGGTGGCGTTTGACCGCGCAATCCCCGCCATAGCAAGCAAGCTAACTGAAGAGACCGATGCAACCCGCAGGAAATACCTCGCCGAATGCGTCGAACGTTGGAAGGCCGAGCGCGCAGCGGTTCGCAAGCAAGTCTGCGAGGAAGGGTTCGACAGACAGCTCAACAGCTTCGTCCAAGCGTACGGCTCCAAAACTCTGGACGCCTCATGTCTCCGAATCGCACTTGTCGGCTTCCTCCCAGCCTCTGACCCGAGAGTTGTCGGCACTGTGAACGCGATCCTCAAATCTCTTGTGAAAGACGGCTTCGTCCAGCGGTATGACACTGGCCAAACGGAGGATGGTCTCCGCGGAGGAGAGGGCCAGTTTCTGGCGTGCAGCTTCTGGATGGTGACTTGCCTCTGGCTGGTGGGACGCCACGACGACGCAAAGCGAATGTTCGACAGTCTACTCAACCTTGCAAATGACGTCGGCCTGCTTTCCGAAGAGTATGACTCTACCCGGAACCGCCAGTGCGGAAATTTTCCGCAAGCGATCTCTCACATCGCCCTGCTGCATGCCGCTTCTGCAATCTCGGGCGAGTGGACTCCGCAAGCAGCTGATGACATGTCAGATATCGTGCCGCCGAGCAGGTAAACACTCTCAGGACAACCTAAACGCGGCGCTGCTGCTCCTAAGCACAGAGCGCCACGCCCGACACACGTCCGAACCCGACGCTCGCGGTGTGCCCGGGGAACGTAAATTAAGACTATGCCTCGAATCCCAAATGCAACCTACAGATTGCAACTTCATCGGGAGTTTTCATTCGATGATGCAGCCGGCATCGCCGATTACCTGCATGATCTGGGGATTTCGCATGTCTACTGCTCACCCTATCTGCAGGCAGCTCCTGGCAGCACGCATGGTTACGACGTCGTAGACCATACCAAAGTGAACGAAGAACTGGGCGGAGCGGAAGCTCATGAGCGGTTCTGCCGCAAGCTTGCGGATGCAAAACTTGGGCAGATTTTAGATGTCGTGCCAAATCACATGTCACTCGGCCGTCAGAACCGGTATTGGTGGGACGTACTTGAGAACGGTGTCTCCAGCCGTTACGCCTCATTTTTCGATATCGACTGGCAATCGTATGAGGAACGGCTGCGTAACAAAGTGCTTGTCCCCATTCTTGCGGATCAGTACGGCAAGGTACTCGAGGCTGGTGGCATTCGTGTGGTTCGGCATGGAACCGACTTCCAGGTCGAGTGCTCTGGTCAGACTCTTCCAGTCGCCCCGCAGTCATTGCCCTTAATCCTTGATCGCGCCGCCGAATACGCGAAATCTGACACACTGCGCTTCCTTTCTGCTTCCTTCGGCCGTTTGCCAGCGCCTGACTATGCCGAGCGCGCGGTCATTCTTGCCCGGCACAGGGACAAACTGGTTCTCAAAGGTCTGCTTGCCCGGCTTTGTCTTGAAGAACCTGCCGTCGTCGACGCGCTCTATCAGTCCGTCGCAGAACTAAATGACAACAGAGATGCTCTGGATGAGTTCCTGAACCAGCAGAATTACCGTCTTGCATATTGGAAGACCGCCGACCAACAACTTGGATATCGGCGCTTCTTCGATGTCAACACACTGATTGGCTTGCGTGTCGAACGCGAACATGTATTCGAAGAGACTCACGCCCTGATCCTGGACTGGTTGCGTCGCGGCGTCCTCGATGGAGTGCGGATTGATCATCCTGATGGGCTTCGTGATCCGCTGCAGTACTTTTACCGTCTTCGTGACCACGCACCGGAGGCTTGGATCATCGCGGAAAAAATTCTTGAGCCCGGCGAATTCCTGCGCGAGGAATGGCCGATTGAGGGCACAAGCGGTTACGATTTCCTCAACGTGTCGCTTGGCGTCTTGGTTCGACGCGAAGGTGTGGCCGAACTCACGCGTGTCTACGCTGAGTTCACGAACGAGCCGACCGACTTCCCATCTATCGCGCACGAAAAAAAGATTAACGTCACCCAGGAGGCCCTCGGCAGCGATGTCAACCGCCTCACCTCAATTCTGGTCGAAATTTGCGAAGCAAACCGCGATCAGCGCGACTACACACGCACAGAAATGCGTCGAGCCATACGGGAGGTCGCGGCATGCTTCGCGATATATCGAAGTTACGTAGAACCCACGCGTGGCGAGATTACGGACGAAGACCGCTCTGTTATCACCGCAGCCGTCGAATGCGCCAAGCAGCAGCGGCAGGATATCCCTCCCGGCCTCTTTGACTTCATCCGCACAGTCCTTTGCGACGAAGTTAAAGGCAAGCGGGAATCCGAATTCGTGCTTCGTTTCCAGCAGTTCACCCCTCCCGTGATGGCCAAGGGTGTCGAAGATACTGCGTTTTACTGCTTCAACCGACTAGTCGCGATGAGTGAGGTAGGCGGAGATCCAGGCTCAAACGGCATATCGGTCGACCAATTCCACGCTTACAACGTAAGGATGCAGGCTACACATCCGCACACGATGGTGACGCTGTCTACCCATGACACCAAGCGCAGCGATGATGTGCGCGCACGGCTCGCGGTCCTCTCCGAGGCTCCTGAACTCTTCGCTGAATCAGCGGTCCGGTGGTCATCCATAAATGGCGAACTCCGCTCGAAGCTATTTGCGGGCAAGCCCATGGGCGATCCGTTGGATCGCAATACGGAATATCTGTTGTATCAAACCCTCATCGGAGCATGGCCGATTTCAGCCAGTCGTCTCAAGGAATACACACTCAAAGCAGTGCGCGAGGCCAAGCAGAGGACGTCCTGGACCGTCAACAATCCCGAATTCGAAACTGCCTTGCAGGAGTTCATTGACGCAGCTCTGGAGCACGATCCCTTCACCACCGACCTAAAAAACTTTGTAAACCAGATTCGTGAAGCAGGAAGAATCAACTCTCTTGCGCAGACGCTCATGAAGCACACTGTGCCAGGCGTACCGGACCTTTACCAGGGCTCAGAGTTGTGGGACCTTAGTTTGGTCGATCCGGATAATCGCCGACCAGTGGATTACGAGCTTCGTCGCAGACTACTCCACCAAATCAAGAATCTTGAGCCTGCAGCCGGGGCTGCCTTGGCGATGCAGCATGCTGAAGATGGTCTGCCCAAGATGTGGACTATTCATCGCGCTCTTCACCTCCGTCGGGAGCGCCCGGCGTACTTTGGCGCCGCTGCCGAATATAAGCCGATCTTTGCGGAAGGCTCGAAAGCCGAACACGTTATCGCATACCTCCGAAGGGACCATATCGCAACTGTCGTTCCAAGACTTCCATTCCTGTTGCGCGGCCAGTGGCAGAACACATCGCTCAACCTCCCTCAAGGAAGCTGGACGAATTTTCTGACCGGAAGAACGATCCGAGGGGGCTCTCTCTCCCTCCAGACACTGCTACAGGACTTTCCCGTGGCCTTGCTGGTGAGAGACAACGCGTCGGCCGAGGAGCCACGTCACACGCGCTGATAGCTACGAATACTTGCAGGGAGAAAAAGCAGCATGCATCAGTTTGAAGTCTGGGCCCCCAAGTCGAAAAAGGTTTGCATCCAGGTAGATGGAACCCTATATCCGATGGAGGGACCTGATCAGCGCGGCTGTTGGCGCCTTTCAGTGGAACACGCAGGCGCCGGTTCTGATTACGGCTTCGTTCTAGGCGATGATCCAAGACCCTATCCCGACCCACGCAGCCAATGGCAGCCCAGTGGCGTTCATGGACTTTCGCGGGTCTACGACCATAATGTCTTTGAGTGGCACGACAGCCGATGGCAGGCTCCGCCCCTGGCTAGCGCCGTCATTTACGAGATGCACGTGGGCACATTCACAGATGGAGGCACACTTGACAGTGCCATCGAAAAACTCGATTTCCTCCATGCACTCGGTATCACTCACATCGAACTCATGCCCGTCGCTGCTTACCCAGGCGACCGAGGCTGGGGATATGACGGTGTGGACCTCTTCGCCGTTACAGAGAACTACGGCGGCCCCGACGCGCTGAAGCGGCTCGTGGACGCGTGCCATGTTCGTGGACTCGCCGTCATCCTGGACGTCGTCTACAACCATTTCGGACCGGTTGGGAACTATACCGGCAAGTTCGCTCCATACGTCACCAGCCGTCACTGCACTCCTTGGGGCGACGCGGTCAACTTTGAGGACCAGGGTAGCGATGAGGTCCGTCGCTTCTTCTGCGATAACGCGATCATGTGGATGCGTGATTTCCATATTGATGGACTGCGCCTGGACGCTGTACACGAGTTCGTCGATCGTTCCGCCATCCATTTCATGGAACAGCTGTCTGCAGAAATCGAAGTACTCGCCACCACACTTGGCGGCCGCTTCGTCCTAATTGCAGAGAGCGATCTAAACGATCCCCCATTGTCCGCCCACGAGAAGCCGGCGGCTACGGTATCGACGCCCAATGGAGCGACGACTTTCATCACGCGCTGTTCACGGTTCTCCATGTCGAAGAGGGCGCACGCGGATACTATGACGATTTCGGCACGATGGAGAAACTTGCAAAATCCCTGACAAACATCTTTGTCTACGATGGAGAGTATTCTGGGTATCGTCATCGCAAGCACGGCCGACCGGTCGACGGACTATCTGCCCACCACTTTATCGGCTACATTCAGAATCACGATCAGGTGGGAAATCGTGCCACCGGCGAGCGCATTGAGCATCTCATAGGTTTAGCCCGCGCCAAGGCCGCCATGGGACTGGTCCTGACTGCCCCCTTCATCCCGATGCTCTTCCAAGGTGAGGAGTTCGCCGCGTCCACGCCGTTCCTGTACTTCGCTGACCACGAAGACCCCGATATGGCGAGACTTGTCTCCGAAGGCCGCAAACGGGAGTTCGCCGCCTTTGGATTTGCGGAGAAAGATGTGCCTGATCCCGAGGCACGGGACACCTTCACGCGCTGCAAGTTGAACTGGGACGAGATCGAGCAGGGCAGTCACAAGCAAATGCTTGAATGGGTGCGTTCCCTCATTCATTTGCGGCGGACTACCCCCGCGCTAAACGATGGCGAGAAAAACCACACAATTGTCCGCTGGAACGAGGAGAATCGCTGGCTCGTGATGGATCGTCGAACTGTACAGGTCATTTTAAACCTGGGAAGCAACGAAGCCCAACTCGATGTGCCGACAAACTTCGAAGTGAAGCTTGCATCAAGCGAAGGCGTGGTCCGGAGCGAGGGAAAGCTGCGAGTGCCGCCGGACACAATCGCAATTCTCTCCTCCGGCTCAACTTTGTAGCGACCTAATAACCCTATGAAAAGGCAACGAAGTACTTCCGAAGCCAAATCACGACGAAGTCTCTGATTCCGCCTATTTTGGGTTCTACAGTCAATCGTTATACTTAGAGAAACTTTTGGGCCGGCTATTCGTATCTTTTATGGATACACCTTAACCCCGCCGAGGAAGTTCTTTCCTTTCGTGCTCGGGTCTGGAGCTTTTCTGCGCTCCTACAGCGAATCACACAACGAGAGGAGATCTGGATGATATTGATGACACGTCGCCAAATTTCTTTCTTCCTTAGGGCCGCGCTGTATCTTGGCTGGTTGCTTGCATCTCCCGGCAGTGGTCCCCAAAGCCTTGCACAGGCTCCGACCGGCACACCTACAGCCGCGCGACAACTCGGTACGGTCAAATCCGTGTCCGGCGATACCATCACGTTGGCAACGGATGCGGGACAGGTCGTCACGGTAACAACTTCCGCTGAAACAAAGGTTTTGAAGCTGGCGGTCGGCAGTACCGATCTTAAGACCGCGCAACCAGGGCAATTGGCGGATGTCGCCGTTGGTGATCGCGTGCTAGCAACCGGCAAGACAGGGGACACCCCGACGGCCCTCACCGCAGCACGGGTTATTCTGATGAAGTCCTCTGACATTGCCGAAAAGAACGCTGCTGAGCAGGCACAGTGGCGAACCAATGGGGTCGGGGGTATCGTCAGCGCCGTGGACTCCGTGACCGGCACCATCTCCGTGGCTTCAGGGATCCACAAATACACCGTCACCACTACCGGCAATACCCTCTTCAAGCGGTTCGCGGTAGATTCCGTGAGGTACCAGGACGCTAAGCCTGGCACACTCGCCCAGATTCACACTGGCGACCAGTTGCAGGCGCGTGGGGAGAAGTCCGCTGACGGTCTTTCAGTCAAGGCCGACGAGGTGCTCAGCGGTTCCTTCAAAAATCTCTCGGGCCTGATCATTTCGGCCGATGCAACCGCAGGCGCTATTACGTTGAAGGATCTCGCCACCAAGAAGCTAGTAACCGTCAACATCACAGCAAACAGCACTATCCGCAGAATGCCTCCCCAAACGGCCCAGATGTTCGCAACACGTAACCTGGCTGGAAGCCAGGCTGGCGGACGCACTGGAGCCGCCGCTTCCGATCAGAACGGCGGTGCCCGGGGAGCCTATGCCGGCGCTCAAGGAGCCGAGCGGGCAGGGGCTGGGGGACAGGCGGGCCAGGCTGGTGGTGGTGCCGGGATGCGACGGGTCGGCGGTGAACTCTCGCAGATCATTAATCGTCTTCCTACTGAGAGCGTGGCCGATCTGAAGAAGGGAGACGCGGTAATGGTAGTTGCAACCGAACCGAATCCGGATGCCACCACTCTAACCGCGATCACCGTGTTGACTGGCGTCGAACCGATTCTGACCGCAAATCCCAACGGAGGCATGGATCTCTCCGGATGGAGCATGGGTGAGGGTCCCGGCGGCGGACCCGAGCAATAGTGTTCGTCTTGTTTTATTTGACTAGGAGTGAGGATGTCTTTTCGAATTAGCTGGTTGGTTCTCCTGTTGGCCCTGATAATAGCTTTGCCCTATGCGGCAATCGCCCAAGGTACGGGTGGTACGGTGCATGGCACAGTGCTGGACCCCGACGATGCGCTCATTCCCGGCGCAACCGTCACCCTTACTTCCACCTCCGGCAAGAGTCAGAGCACCCCGTCGGGGAGCGACGGAACCTATACATTTCGCAATGTCGCGCCCGGCACCTACACCGTCACCGTCAATGCGCCCGGATTCGCCACGTTCGTCAAGCAGGATGTGAACGTCACGGCGCGTGCCAGCGTGGCTGCCGACGTGAAAATGGTGATTCAGGAGCAGGTACAGCAGGTCAACGTCACTACCGACACTGCTCAGCTCAGCGTTGATCCTGAAAATAATGCAAGTGCAACCGTCATCAGCGGAGACGCTCTCAACTCGCTTTCAGACGACCCCGACGATTTGCAAGACGAACTCACAGCTCTTGCCGGGCCATCGGCTGGACCGAACGGTGGGCAGATTTACATCGATGGCTTTACCGGGGGAACCCTTCCGCCGAAGTCCTCCATTCGTGAAATTCGCATCAACTCGAACCCGTTTTCCGCCCAATTCGACCAGCTCGGGTATGGTCGGG
>Ga0157369_10007988_pt1 | contig 12155 bp, 6 predicted proteins | sample C25metaG_FD_113461 | JGI IMG/M metagenome (GOLD analysis project Ga0157369, IMG submission 113461) | Corn rhizosphere microbial communities from Kellogg Biological Station, Michigan, USA - C2-5 metaG | ecosystem: Host-associated > Plants > Roots > Rhizosphere > Soil | place: USA: Michigan...
ACGCCGCGAGTGCGTCCGCCACCATGTCGCTCCGTAACGCCTCAAGGATCCCATGCACGCCGGTTGCGCAGATGTAGCCATTGGCCCCGCCGCGGATCTGGCGAGAAATGGCCGAAATTGCGCCCTCCATGTTCTCAGCGTCGACAGCAACGCCGAGGAGGTTGGCACACAGAGGCCGGCCTGTGAGCTCCATCCTCGCCTCGCGGGATGCCGCTTCGCTGGGTGCTGTTATGGTCCCGGCCAGGTTCTGCAATCGTGCCTCCTCACGTGCGTCAATTGTCAACTTAATTACCGCACGTACAATCCGTGTCAACGGTCACTAAGAAGACTGTCACCGGTTGGTCCCGGGAGCGCCCTGTTTCGTTCAGATCAACCATGCATGAGAACTCCCGCCTCACCGCGATTTCGGTCGCCTCCCTCGTCTATGTTCTCGGCCGCGCTCACGGCGGTTGGAAGCGTAAAGAACAGACATGCTGCAGCAACAGCAGCCGCGGCGTTGGCAAGCAGCACGGGCCGATAGCCGAAGCTGACGATGCAGGTTCCCGTTACTGCCGCGGTGCCCGCCTGGCACAATGCGCCGCTCAAATTCTGAAAGGCAGACGCCGTACTCCTCTCCGCCTCGGGGATTCTGCTCATCAATAGGTTGTAGATGCCGGGTCCACACATGAATTGCATGGCGTTATAAGCGAGATAGAAGCACACCACGGGAGCCACCATATTACTTGCTCCAATAAGTACGAGGAAGATAGCCGTGCCAATTTGCGCGATGGCGATTCCTCTTCCCAGTCCGGCTCGCCTCAGCAGAAGCGGCGCGGCAAGAACCGCTATGAACTGCACGAGTTGCGAAGCGGAGAACACCATCCCCAATCGTCCCAGCGGAATCTTGCAAACCTGCTGCAGATAAATCGCTCCAAACACAGGAAACGATCCCGTAACGACATTCCAAAGAACGAAGGGCGGCAGGAAGCGGCGCAGGAACGGATGGAAGAAACGTACGCGTTGGCCTGCCGGCGGCAGTCGATGTGCCAGCCTCAGCTTCGACAGTGGAACGGCGCCAACCAAAACAATTCCGCAGGCAATCAGAAGAACGGTGCGGATCCCGCCCACGATGGAAGCGTGCACCTTCCCGGCGTGCAGCAGTTCGGGAACATATCCGCCTAGCACGCCGGCGAATGTACCCATACCGATTCCCGTTGCGAACATGATGCTGAATCCCGAAGTCCTGTTGCGCTCTGTGCAGAGCGATGCAACCGCCGGAGAAAAGCATATAGGCCAGCAGCACATGGCCATTCCTGTGGCGAAGGCGAGCGCCAGCTGCGCCGGTTCCCAAACGATCAAAACGCGCAGTGCGCAAAGAAGGGGAGCACAGAGGAATGAGAACAGCAGTAAAGGGCGAAGACCAAACCGGCGCGCGAGAAACGTAGCCGGAAGAGTTCCGGCGACGTTGCCCAGCGTGAATAGAGCCATGATTTGCCCCACGGCTCTCTCGTTGAATTGCAGATCCGTCAGATAAAGATTGAAGAGAAAGAAGAACAGCCCGAACCCGAAGTCAAAGAAGAAAGCCGCCGCAAAGAAGATCCAGAACCCGGCTCCAAAACGGCGCATGGTCCGCTTCAGAGGACCCGCGAGTCTCGCGGTCCAGACTGGCGGCGTGTCCGAGGTCGTCATCTGCCCTCTCGCGCCAGAAGTCCGAGCCTCTCCACAGCCCAGTCCAGATCGTTGTAGCGCAGTTCGTAAGCGCCAACGCGCAGAAGGTGATCCAGAGCCTCCGCATGCACCGAAGCTTGATAGGACATGCAATGCACGCGCTGCATCATATACATCCGGGCCACGGCAGTGGGGAAGACAACTAACTCCTGCGACCTCACATTGCGGTTCAGAAACATGATATGGCAAACCTTAGCAGTACTCGACGTCGCTATCTCAGGATTTCCATCGGTCGGAAACTCGATCGACGGCTTTCCGACACCAGCACGTTCCATAACTCCGTAGCCACGCAATTCGGAAAAGAGACGTTCAGCCGTCGGCCGGAATCGCACCTGGCTTGAGTTTCCGACTACCAGGCGATCCTCGCGGCCATGAACCAGATAACTCCCATCGTCCGTCACATAGGTCCAGCCGGCGCGTGCGCAGGCATAAGCAAGAGTGGACTTCCCCGCGCCCGAGTCGCCACACAACAAGATGCCCGCTCCGTTTAGCGAGATACACCCTGCATGCATTGCCGTGGCAAACCGGCTCCCGATACCGCACATGGCGGTTGAATCGAGAAAAAAATACCGAAAGTAGTCCCCATACCGAAGCGCCGCGGTCGTTATCCACACAAGCGTATATCCCCGTGAGGAATCGCTGATTGAGAAGTTCTCTCCATCGGCAATATTCGTGATCATGTGATCGCGTATGCGACACACCGGCGTGGGCGGGCATACATGTGAGTCGGTAGAGGTAACGCCTACGTTGATCTGAATCGGCTCGTGATCAAACAGCTTGGTGAACTTGCCCCAATTCAGTGTTGCAGCATCCAGAACCTCCGCGGAGTTAGTAACCACGGTCACCGGGAACCCAAGCGGAAAGTATGTTTCCTTCAGCGGAAACTTCGTGTGCGCCAGTACCGGGTCTCCAAATTCGGCGGGTTCGGCTCTTAGCCATGCTGATTTCAGCTGCTCTACACTCAACAGTTCAACGGATTCAGCGGGAGCCGTCTGCAGCGAACTCTGCATCATGACCTCTCTATCTCTAGAACTGATACTTCAGCGCGATTTGAACAATACGCGGGTTATTGGATTTTTGAATGATCTTTCCGAATGCGGGACCGAAGTTCACAATGTTGAGTGGATTCGCAAAGTTCGGTGTGTTGGTCAGGTTGAAGAATTCCGCCCGCAGGTGCACGCTGTGCGACTCGGAAAGTGGAATCGAGCGCTCCAGCGCCATGTCGATGTCCCGCTGGCCTGGTCCGCGCACAACGCCCACACCGCTATTGCCAAAATCTGTGTCATCGGGACTGATCCCGTTCGGCGCTTCCGGGGCACTGGTGAACGCGGCGGAATTCAGATATGTCCCAAGAACCCGCGAATGCAGCGATCCCGATGTCGCAATACGCGAGCCACTTAACTGCGCCCGGTTTTCGAACGGATAGTTTCCGTAGACTGCCCCTGCGCCGAAATCGAGAATCGTGATCGGCGTTCCCGATTGCGCGACCAAGATTCCCGATGCCTGCCAATTGGAAGTGGCTTGACGCACAAACGCCGGCATATTCCTTGCTCCCGGAAGGTCGTAAGTGAAACTGAAGACACCTCGATGAGTTCGGTCGAAGTCCGTGGGACCGTAGCTCTGCCGCGGATCGTGCTGGTTGTTCGTCAAGAGCCAGAGTTCAAAAACCTGGCTTCCCGACGATCCGCTGGTTTCGTCCAGGCTCCTTGACCAGGTATAACTGCCCAGGAACTGCAGCCCGTGGTTCATCCGCCTGGTTATACTAGCCTGCAGCGCGTTGTAATTCGAGTCATACGCACTCTGGCACTCAAGCGAACCGGGCGCGATCCCCTGGTAAGGGACGCGCTGCAACACATTCCCCACGCTATTCTTTGTCTCGCCATAAACCGGGGCGCTGGGGCTCGCCAGCAGACTCTGATTGAACTCGGAACAGCCGGCCACGTGCAGCGATCGCGTGCCAACGTATCCGATCTCCGCAAGCGAATTCCATCCCATTCCGATTTGTACGTTCAGGTTGTACTCCTCCGTGTACGGGTCGGTCATGTGGGTAGAAAGACCAACCACGGTGGGTCCGCCGCCCCGTAGGCGAGGCAGGAAGATTGGATAGCTCGATGCCGCAGGCAGTAGCGGGTTGAACGGCTGCTGCAGGCTCGCCCCGCCATTCTGCGATCCCGAAAAGAACTGGCTCGTTGAGAAGGGCGCCTGGCCCACGAGATTCTCAGCGAGGCCGCCGGACAGGCGATCGAAGTAGATCCCGTAGCCTCCCCGCACTACAATCTCCGGGTGCTGGCCGATGCGATAGGCAAAACCCAACCGGGGAGAGGCATCCGTGTACCGGGTTGGCCAGAGCCCGCGCATCCCTGACTGCTTCACTCCCGTCGGAACGGAACCGGGATAATTTGACGAGACCACGAAGCCGCTCAGGCTGCCGTCGTCGGGCACGCTAAGCGTCGCAATGGTGGGGTCGAAGGTTACCAATCGTCCGTGAATCTCTGATGGCGGCCCGAAGACTTCATAACGTAGTCCCGCGTTCACCGTAAGCGCGGAGGTGACCTTTACATCGTCCTGGATAAACGCGGCCACGTCGGTATAGCGTTCGTCCTTGCGAAACAATCCGGAACTGCCGCCGCTTGACGTCACGTTGCTCAAACCATCGGGGCTTCCATTTTGCTGTGCGCTCTGGCCCAGAAGAAAATCGCTGAACGTGCGAATATCCAGAAGTCCGTCTGCTGAGAATGGCGCGTTGACCATAATCTCGTGCCGCTTTACTTCGGCGCCCATCCGGATGAAGTGCCTGCGTCGTGTAAGCGAGACCATATCCTGCGCAATGAAACTGTTCGTCCTTTGCGTCTGTGACGGAGTCCCCGCATCCCCAATGGTGAACAAGCCGTCCACCGTAATTCCCGGCGCCGAAATCCCCGCCCCGGATAGACCCGTAGGAGATTGCGTTCCGAGGTCGGTAGCCGCGATCGGATTCGCAACGGCGGATATTCCATCGAAACGCATATAGCCCAGACGAGCTACGTTCACAACATTCGAATTCACTACATGCGTGTCGGACAAAACCGCCATCACATTCTTGTCGACTTCATTGGTGCCCCAGCCTGGCACGTTTGCGGCGTTGGGTGAGAAAGGCTGTACTGTGGGCGCGCGAGAATAGAAGATGCGCGCTGAGAGAGTGTTCTTCGCAGATGCCGTGTGATCGAAGTCGCCCGTGTATTGATCCTCGTTGTATTTCGCCGGGGTCGCGTACACCGATTCGCCGATGGGAATTTGCGACGGGTCAGACGCAAGAAGAATCTGCGGGCTTGGAACCGCATATTGCCCGTTGACAAATTTGAAGTTAAGCAGTTTCAGGGCGACCGGGTTGATGTTAGAACCGTCGCAGGCCACCTGCGTTCCCCCAGCGAACGTGGGAAAAGCGCAGAACTGCGCGCCGAGTGTCGCGGCGCTGCGGTCAGACGTCAGCTGTGGTAACAGGGCGGTGGTTTCGTTTCCTTCACCGTTGCTCGACCGCAATCCCTGGTACGCCACGAAGAAAAATGTCTTGTCGCGTAGGATGGGTCCGCCCAGCGCAGCGCCAAACTGGTTCTGCTTAAGCACTGGCTGCGGCTGTGCTGCCAGCTTCGAGAAAAAATCATTCGCGTTGAGCAGGTCGTTGCGCAGGAACTCCCACGCCGTGCCGTGGAACCGGTTGCTTCCGGTCTTGCTAACCACGTCGACGTTCGCGCCCGTTCCGCGGCCATAGGTCGCGTCATAACTTCCCGTCTGAACCTTGAACTCCTCGATCGTGTCCGGCGCCGGCACGGCAACGCCCACTTCTTCACCATCTCCCGATGCCGAGTTCTGCGCCAGGTTGTTCGCGTCCACGCCATTAAACTGAATGTTGTTTGCCGTCGGCTTTCCCCCGTTCGCCGTCACGTCCTGCGTGCCGCGGCCCAGTATGGTCGCATCGGGCAACCCGACCACGACTCCTGGTGACAACGAGAGTATCTGGGTAAAGTTCCGGTTCGACAGCGGTAGCGCCTGGATCGCCTCATCATCAACCGCCCGGCCCAGCGCCGAACTCTCGGTACTCGCGAGATCCTGATCCGCGCTTACTTCGACATTGGTCTTCGCTGTGGCCAATGGCAGATGAAACTCGACAGAACTGGTCTCGCTCACCACCACGGAGATGGTTTGCGATTTGACCTCTGCAAACCCGTCTGCCTTTACCGACGCGACATAATCACCAGGGGCAAGCAGGGGAATCCGAAAGGTTCCGGCGCTATCGCTGATGACCGTTCGCACGCCATGCGTCGCCTGCTGCACAAGAATCACGGTGGCGTGTGCGATGGCATGGTCTGTCGGATCGTAAATGGTCCCACTCACTGCGCCCGTGCCCGGCGCCTGTGCGGCCGTGAATCCGCTCAGGAGCAAAGCGCAGGATAAGATCAGGCATTTCCAGGATTTCTTCATATGCATCGGGTTGCCCCTGTTTTCAGGACTGTCACTTGGCGCAAGAATACGAAGACCTAAACTGTCCCTTGTCAGCAGCATGTCTTTGCTTTGTCATTTCGAACCGCCCGGCAACCCGCTCCGCTGTCACTCAACGGCAATTCCATGGGAGAAGTGAAAGGGCGCTACCTCGCCGCCCAAACGTTTCGCTTCACAATGCCGGTCGCTGACTCTCTCGCCGTGGAGGAATGCCGGCGAACTCCGGCCGGGCGCGCCCGGTTCCAGCTTCAACAGTACGAGCGATTTACACCCGACAACCACCCCACATGCAGATGGCGGTGGAGTCAGACACTACGGGATAACAGATCATGCACGCATTCACCGCCATCATTTCACCCACACTTCGGGCCGTCCGCCTTCTACCTGCCGCGCGTGGAACATGCCCACGGTATTGTTGCTCCAGACAGGAAGACCCGCCCGGCTCACCACGATCACGCCACCTTCGCCACCGGGGAGTGCCGGAAGATCGCGATGGATCAGCTGATCGGCCGCGACTTGCGGCGTCTTGCCCTCGCGGCACAACTCGCCAACCGTATGCGCCAGTGACAGCCGGATGAAATACTCGCCCACGCCAGTGCCGGAAACAGCGCACCCGCGATCGTCGGCATAGGTGCCTGCACCCAGGATCGGCGAGTCACCAATGCGTCCGGGCAACTTGCCCTGCATTCCGCCGGTTGACGTCGCCGCCGCCAGATGACCCGTGCTGTCGCGCGCCACTGCACCCACCGTCCCAAACGCATGCGAAAACCGGATGCCATCCTCCAGGCGCGCGCTCCCGGCATGCTTCCCGCCAGGCGCCGGCGGAGCTCCCTCCGGCCGTGGCGGCATGGCCTTGCCGTTCTTGCGCATCACGTCCTCAAATTCCTTCCACCGCATCTCGGTGAAGAAGTAGCTCGGCGGCTCCTGCTCCAAGCCCTGCTCCTTTGAAAATGCGTCCGCGCCCGGTCCCGCCATCAGCACATACGGCGTGTGCTCCATGACCGCTCGCGCCAGAAGGATCGGGTGGCGCGTGAAGCGCACATTCGCCACTCCAGCACCGGCGCGGTCCGCTCCGTTCATGATCGACGCATCCATCTCATTGCTGCCGTCCGCGGCAAATGCGGCACCGCGTCCCGCGTTGAACAGCGGATCATCTTCAAGCACTTCCACGGCTGCCTGCACCGCATCCATCGCTGTGCCGTGCTTTTCCAGAACAGCCGAGCCCGCCGCCAGCGCGCGCCCCAGCGATGCTCGATAGGCATCCGCCGTGGCCTGGTCCATGCTCAGCCACTCGGCCTCGCCCGCCCCGCCATGAATCTCGATAGCCCAGCCGCTCGCGCCGGACTTGGCGGGTGCCTGTGCTCCAGCAGCGCAGAATGCCCCAGCAACGGCCAACATCGCGCCGGCCCGCCGCAGACATCTTCTGGTGGGCGCGCTGTTCGTTGTGAACTTGCGAAGAATTGCCGTCCGAAGAAACAACATGGTCCCGATTCTAATCGCCCGCCCATCGCATTCCCGATTCGCACGACAGACCAGCCGCTGAGACACACTACACGCCCGGCACCGGCGGACATCCGGGGAACTCCGTGAGATACGTGTTCCCCTTGTACCCAAGGTAGTGAATGCCAACCTTGCTCGTGAAGTACCCGTCCGCCGTAAAGTTGCGCAGAAACGAAAAGAACTCCACCGGCTTCGTCAGGCTCTGATCCGAATCCGCGTTCTTGCGATATGCAATCACGTCCAGAATTTCCTTCTGCTGCTCCGCCGCGCAGTCCACCCAGCTCTTGCTGTAGCGCGTCGTGCAGGTCGCATCCAGCCACTTCAGGCCGCCCGCAAGCTTCTCCTGATATTCCGTGTTCTCGCTCGTCAGCAGGTCGATAAACTCGGGCGCGCCGCCCTCAAGCGCTCCGCCCGCATCCGCGTCTGCCGGAAGAATCGTGTCGCACAGGGCGCGCAGCGTCTTGTACCCGTGCGCATCGAAATACTTCGGCGCATACGCGCCGCTCGCCTGCTCGTCGGCAATCATCGAGTGCGCATGCTCCGCCGCATGCAGCGGAATCACCCGCAGCACCGACCCCGCGGCCACGCTCATGCTCAACGACTTCAGAAGCGCCCGTCGTGATACCCCGTCCATGATCACAACTCTCCTTTCTTCGCCATGTCGAGCATATGCTCCGAGGTCCTCCACGACAGCGCCATAATCGTCAGCGTCGGGTTCTTGTCCGCGTTCGATACAAACGGCGCCGCATCCGCCACGAACACGTTCTTCACGTCATGCGCCTGGCAGTAGCGGTTCAGCGCCGATTTCTTTCGATCGTCGCCCATGCGTACAGTTCCCAGTTCGTGAATGATTTCCCCGCCCTCTGAAATGCGCGCCGCAGGCTGTTGCTGAATTTGATGGCTCTCGCCCGCGCTTGCCGCCGGCGGAGTGGTTTGTTCCTCTCCCAGCACTCGTCCGCCCGCCGCTTCAATAATCGACTGGAAGGTTGCGCGCATGTGGTTAGCCATCTTCTGCTCGTTGTCGCTCCACTTCCAGTGAAAACGCAGCACAGGGATGCCCCACTTGTCTTTCACTTCGGGATCGATCTCGCAGTACGAGTTCTCGTTGGGAATCATTTCCCCACGCCCGCTGAATCCGATGAATGTCCCATACGACTTGCGGCAGGCCTGCTTCAGGCTCACACCATAGCCTTCGTGCGTCTCGCACGTGTAGTGGAATCCGCCCACGCCCGGCATATCGCGGCCGCCGCCAAACTCAATGTGATAGCCGCGCAGAAAATCGTTCTTCTGCCCGAATCGCCACCACGGCATATACATGTGCATCCCGCCCACTCCATCGTGGTTGTGCACCGGCATGCCCTCAAGCTGCGGAAAAACACCCGCAAGATCGCTGCCCACAGAGTCCGTCAAATAACGTCCCACCACGCCCGACGAATTCGCCAGCCCATTCGAAAAGCTCTTCGATCGCGAATTCAGCAGCAGGCGCGCGCTCTCGCACGCACTCGCCGCCAGCACCACGGCACGCGCATACACGCGCTGCTCCGTTTTGGTGCCCTTGTCGACGTACGATACCGCCTCCGCTTTGCCATCCCGGCCCAGCACGATCTCCCGCGCCATTGCGTTCGGAATCATAGTGAAGCGCCCCGTCGCTGCCGCCGGCGGAATCATCACCTGGCTCGAGCTGAAGTTCGATGCCGTACGGCAGCCGCGCCCGCACTGCGCGCAATAATGGCAAGGATCGCGATCGTTCAACGGCTTGGTCAAAATCGCCATCCGCGACGGAATGCACGTGATGTGCAGACTGTCGCAGGCCTTCTTGATCAGCGTCTCCGTGCAGCGCGGCTTCGGCGGCGGCATAAACATGCCATCCGGCGAATTGGGCACGTTCTCCTTTGACCCGAATACTCCGATGTACGATTCCACCTTGTCGTAATAGGGCGCGAGTTCTTCGTACGTGATCGGCCAGTCGTCGCCCATCCCGTCGGTCGAGTGCGGCTTGAAGTCCGCCGGCCCCAGGCGCAGCGCGATGCGGCCCCAGTGGTTCGTACGTCCGCCTTCAATGCGCGAGCGGAACCAGCGAAACGACGATCCCGGCGCGGTCGTATACGGCTCGCCTTCAATTTCCCAGAACCCGTTCGGCGCCATGAACTCGTCGCCGATCCCCGCCTGCCTGCCGCCCACGCCCACACCGCGATGCGCCAATTGGTATGGCCACATATGCTCCTTGAAATCCCTGTCGGGATCGAGGCGCGGCCCCGCCTCCAGCATCGCCACGCTCAGGCCGCCTTCGGTCAGGATCTTCGCCGCCGTGCCGCCGCCAGCCCCCGAACCGATAATGCAAACGTCATACACCTTCTTGCGAGGGCTGATCTCAAGCATCCGATATCTCCATTGAGGAAGCAATCGCGCCGCGGAACAAACGCGCCAATCGCGCAGCGCGCAGCAAAACCGTTCATTATCCGGGCATCATCACTATACCGCCCCATCGCATCCCCCGCGCGACAGCAAGCCGCAATCTTAGGCCCGCCATCCACAACCACTCGCACCCACGCAGAGGTGTCATCCCGAGAGCCCGCGTGCTGGGGGCCCCGCTCACAGCTTCATCGTGAGTGGGGTAAGCGGGCCGAGGGATCCGCAGTTGCCCTTCGCCCGCTCCATTCGTCAACCGCAAAAATTCAGCCGCTTCTCACGTCCTCGTCTTCCACTTCGACGAAAGAAGCGCCAGTTTGTCCTGCACCGCCATCTCCGGCTTCGGCGCGGACTTTGCCGCCGCCTTCGCCGCCGGACGCGCCCCACCATCGCTCAGCGCCTTGATCGACAACGCGATCCGCTTCGCCTTCTCATCCACGCTCAGCACCTTCACCTTCACCAGCTGCCCCGTCTTCACCGCCTCTGAAGGATCCTTGATGAATTTGTTCGAGAGCTCGCTGATATGCACCAGCCCGTCCTGGTGTACGCCGATGTCCACGAACGCGCCAAACTTCGTCACGTTCGTCACCACGCCCTCCAGCACCATGCCCGCCTTCACATCCGCAATCTCGCGTACTTCATCGTGAAACGTAGGCGCCACGAACTTGTCGCGCGGATCGCGTCCCGGCTTGCGTAGCTCGGCCAAAATGTCGTTGAAGGTGAACGTGCCCGCCGACACACGACTCCGGTCCACCTTCTCCAGCAGCTCCGGCCGCTTGATGATTTCTGCTACCGGCGTCTCCAGCATCCCGGCAATCTGCTCCACCACCGCGTACGACTCCGGATGCACCGCCGTCGAATCCAGCGGATTGTCCCCGTTGCGAATCCGCAAAAATCCCGCAGCCTGCTCAAACGTCTTCGGCCCGATGCCCGGCACCTCCAGCACCTGCCGCCGCGAGCGAAAGCTGCCCTTCTCGTTGCGATATGTCACCAGGTTCAGCGCCGTGCGCTCGCTGATGCCGGCCACATGCCGCAGCAGCGTCCACGATGACGTGTTCAAATCCACGCCTACGCGGTTCACGCAGCTTTCCACCACCGCCTGCAGCGATTCCGCCAATTGCCTCTGATCCACGTCATGCTGATACTGCCCCACGCCAATCGACTTGGGATCCACCTTCACCAGCTCGCTCAGCGGATCCTGCAGCCTGCGCGCAATCGAAATCGCGCCCCTCACCGTCAAATCGAGATCGGGAAACTCCTGCCGCGCAATCTCCGAAGCCGAGTACACGCTCGCGCCCGACTCGCTCACCGTCACAGAAAAAATTCCCTCGATGCCCTTGTCGCGCAGAAACCCGCGCACAAACGCATCCGTCTCCCGCGACGCCGTTCCATTCCCGATCGCAATCGCGCGCACGTTGTACTTGCGCAGCAGAGCCTCCATCTTCGGCGCCGCCTCCGCGTTGCCCTGCTTCGATGTGTGCAGATACAGCACGTCGTGCGCCAGCACCTTGCCGGTCTCATCCACCACCGCCACCTTGCAGCCCGTGCGCAACCCTGGATCAATCCCCAACACCGAGATCGCGCCCGCCGGCGGCGCCAGCAGCACGTTGTACAGATTGTCCTTGAACACCTGGATCGCCTCAGTATCCGAACGCCGTTTCAGCTCCAGCCGGATCTCGCCCTGTATCGATGAATTCAGCAGCCGCTTCCACGCGTCTTCAATCGCCATTTCAAGCTGCGCAGTCCAGTCGCCTGCATTGCGCAGCACCTGCCGCCGCATTACGGCCAGCGCGCGCTCCGGCTCCAGCTCGATGAGGAAATAAAGCACGTTCTCGCTCTCGCCGCGTCGGATCGCCAGCATCCGATGCGATGGAATCGTCTTCACCGGCTCCGCGTACTCGTAATACATCTTGAACTTTTCCTGCGCGTCCACCGCGTCCAGCGCCTTGCGGCTCACCACCACGCCTTCATCAAACAGCAACTGCCGCAGCGTCTTGCGCAGCGTGGCGTCTTCGCTCATCCCCTCCGCCACAATGTGGCGCGCGCCTTCGAGCGCCTCTTCA
>Ga0157369_10007990_pt1 | contig 12152 bp, 8 predicted proteins | sample C25metaG_FD_113461 | JGI IMG/M metagenome (GOLD analysis project Ga0157369, IMG submission 113461) | Corn rhizosphere microbial communities from Kellogg Biological Station, Michigan, USA - C2-5 metaG | ecosystem: Host-associated > Plants > Roots > Rhizosphere > Soil | place: USA: Michigan...
CATTGCGCTCGACTTATTATTGCTGCCGACCTGGCTGGTACCCGTCGAACCTGCAGGCGTTGTGCTCAAGGAGCACGGCCTGGGCATCCGCGACGGTCGCATCGTGTTTATCGGCCCGCGCGCCGAAGCATTGAAGTGTAACGCCACTGAAGTCCGCGAACTGCCGGACGTGCTGCTCGCCCCCGGCCTGATCAACGCCCACGGCCACGCGGCGATGACGCTGTTCCGTGGCCTGGCCGACGATCTGCCGCTGATGACCTGGCTGGAAAACCACATCTGGCCGGCCGAGGCCAAATGGGTCGATGAAGACTTCGTCCGTGACGGCACCGACCTGGCCATCGCCGAGCAGATCAAGGGTGGCATCACCTGTTTCTCGGACATGTATTTCTTCCCGAAAGTCGCCAGCGAACGCGTACACAACAGCGGCATTCGCGCGCAAATCGCCATTCCGATCCTTGATTTCCCGATCCCGGGCGCCAGCAGCGCCGATGAAGCCATTCGTCAGGGGGTCGAGCTGTTCGGCGACCTGAAGCATCACGACCGCATCAAGATCACCTTCGGTCCTCATGCACCGTACACCGTCGGCGACGAGAATCTCGAGAAAATCCGCGTGATTGCCGAGGAGCTGGACGCCTCGATCCACATGCACGTCCACGAAACCGCGTTCGAAGTCCAGCAAGCGCTGGAGCAGCGCGGCGAACGCCCGCTGGCCCGACTCGGCCGTCTGGGCCTGCTCGGCCCGCGCTTCCAGGCCGTGCACATGACCCAGATCAGCGATGACGACCTGGCGTTGCTGGTAGAAAGCAACACCAGCGTGATTCACTGCCCGGAATCCAATCTCAAACTGGCCAGCGGCTTCTGCCCGGTCGAGCGTTTGTGGCAGGCTGGGGTGAATGTCGCGGTCGGCACCGATGGCGCCGCCAGCAATAACGATCTCGATCTGCTCGGCGAAACCCGCACCGCCGCGCTGCTGGCCAAAGCCGTCGCCGGTTCCGCCACTGCGCTGGACGCCCATCGGGCGCTGCGCATGGCCACACTTAATGGCGCGCGGGCACTGGGGATCGATACGCAAGTCGGCTCGCTGGAGATCGGCAAAGCCGCCGACATCGTCGCTTTCGACCTTTCCGGCCTGGCGCAGCAACCGGTGTATGACCCGGTGTCGCAACTTATATATGCCACCGGCCGCGATTGCGTGAAACATCTGTGGGTCGCCGGCAAGCAACTGCTCGACGACCGCCGCCTGATGCGAATGGATGAAGAACAGCTTGGCACTATTGCCCGGGCCTGGGGCCAGCGCATCAGCGGCCACACCGAATCGTAAACACCCCGGCGCGAACGCCGGGGCTACAGCCTTTTTCAAGTTTTAGAGGAATTACACATGAGCAACGTCGACCACGCCGAAATCGCCAAATTCGAAGCCCTAGCCCATCGCTGGTGGGACCGTGAAAGCGAATTCAAACCGTTGCACGACATCAACCCGCTGCGGGTCAACTGGATCGACGAGCGGGTCAATCTGGCCGGCAAGAAAGTCCTCGACGTCGGTTGCGGCGGCGGCATCCTCAGTGAAGCCATGGCCCAGCGTGGCGCCACCGTCATGGGCATCGACATGGGCGAAGCGCCGCTGGCGGTCGCGCAACTGCATCAGCTGGAATCCGGCGTCAACGTCGAATACCGCCAGATCACTGCCGAAGACCTCGCTGAAGAAATGCCCGAGCAGTTCGACGTGGTCACTTGCCTTGAGATGCTTGAGCACGTTCCGGATCCATCCTCGGTGATCCGTGCTTGCTTCCGCATGGTCAAACCGGGCGGTCAGGTGTTCTTCTCGACCATCAACCGCAACCCGAAGGCGTATCTGTTCGCCATCATCGGCGCTGAATACATCATGAAGCTGTTGCCGCGCGGCACCCACGACTTCAAGAAATTCATCCGCCCGTCCGAACTCGGCGCCTGGAGCCGCATGGCCGGCCTGACCGTCAAGGATATCATCGGCCTGACCTACAACCCGCTGACCAAGCACTACAAGCTGGCCAACGACGTTGACGTCAACTACATGATCCAGACCCTGCGCGAGGAATAAGCCGATGGCCATCAGAGCAGTTCTCTTCGACATGGACGGCACCCTGCTCGACACGGCGCCTGACTTCATCGCCATCTGCCAGGCAATGCGCGCCGATCGCGGCTTGCCGCCGATCAACGACAAGCACATTCGCGACGAGATCTCCGGCGGCGCCAAAGCCATGGTCGCGGTGACGTTTTCGATGGATCCGGAATCGCCGGGTTTCGAAGAACTGCGCCTGGAGTTCCTCGAGCGCTATCTGGTCGGCTGCGCCGTGCACAGTAAATTGTTCGACGGCATGGGCGAACTGCTCGCCGACATCGAGAAGGCCAATCTGATCTGGGGCGTGGTCACCAACAAGCCGCTGCGCTTTGCCGAACCGATCATGCAGCAGTTGGGGCTGGCCGAGCGTTCGGCACTGCTGATCTGTCCGGATCACGTGAAGAACAGCAAGCCGGATCCGGAACCGTTGATCCTTGCGTGCAAGATGCTTGATCTGGATCCGTCGACGGTATTGTTTGTGGGCGATGATCTGCGCGATATCGAATCGGGCCGTGATGCCGGGACGAAAACCGCTGCGGTGACGTTCGGTTATATCCATCCGGACGACAACCCGCGGCATTGGGGTGCGGACGTGGTGGTGGATCATCCGTCGGAGTTGCGCAAGGTGCTCGATAGCGCGCTTTGCAGCTGCTGAGACCTGACGCAGAGCGTCATTGGCTGCATTCCCACGCGGAGCGTGGGGAACGATCTGACTCCATGATGAGGTTTTTATGTTTGATTATTCCGCTCGTCCCGAATTGCTCAAGGATCGGGTCATTCTGGTCACCGGTGCCGGTCGTGGCATCGGCGCGGCTGCCGCGAAAACCTACGCCGCTCATGGCGCCACGGTTTTGCTACTGGGCAAGACAGAAGCCAATCTGACCCAGGTCTACGACGAGATCGAAGCGGCTGGTCACCCGCAACCAGCGGTGATTCCGTTCAACCTCGAAACCGCCCTGCCCCATCAATACGATGAGTTGGCGGCAATGATCGAAACCGAGTTCGGCCACCTCGACGGTTTGCTGCACAACGCTTCGATCATCGGTCCTCGCACACCGATCGAGCAATTGTCCGGCGAAAACTTCATGCGCGTCATGCAGGTCAACGTCAACGCCATGTTCATGCTGACCAGCACCCTGCTGCCGCTGCTCAAGCTGTCGCAGGATGCGTCGGTGGTGTTCACTTCCAGCAGCGTCGGTCGCAAAGGCCGGGCGTACTGGGGCGCTTATGGTGTGTCGAAGTTCGCCACCGAAGGCCTGATGCAAACCCTGGCCGATGAAGTCGACGGCGTCGCGCCGGTGCGCTCCAACAGCATCAACCCGGGCGGTACGCGCACCAGCATGCGTGCTCAGGCCTATCCGGGGGAAAACCCGCTGAACAATCCGACGCCGGAGGAGATCATGCCCGTGTACCTGTATCTGATGGGCCCGGACAGCACCGGCATCAATGGTCAGGCATTCAACGCGCAATAACTGCCATACGTCGAATTTGTTGCCGCGGCAGATTCCTGTCGCGGCATGCATTTGCCGCTTGCGAGCGTCACAATCCAGTCAATTTTCCAGCACCCTCTTCCCATCTTTAAAGCCAAGCCATTGATTCCAAACGGTTTAAATAAAACCGAACTGAATGGCACGACTTTCGCTCTAAATTTCCTCAAAACAAGCCACGTGAAGGCAATGGGGCGAGGCCGATTTCGATAGCTTACTAATCGTCATCCGGCAGACTAGACTTACGCCAAACGTCCTACGGGACTGATGGATCAGTATGACGCGCAGCCCATAGCCGCTCTCACCCAGCCTGTAAGACAGACTTACCGCTAAGGGTTCACGCCATATGAAATCACCCTCCCAGACCAATGCAATTGACTTTGACAGTGCCAAATTGCAACGCCTGGGCTTTGGTCAACTGCCGCCCCTTCTGGAGCGACCGGCCAGCCTGGCGCAATTGCGTCAGCAAATGAGCCTGCAACTGCAAACCAGCCTTGAACCGCAACGTATCCTTGGTCTGTTTTTCCGCGAAGTTCAGCGTCTTGTACCGCTGGACGCGTTGAGTTACGTGCACCAGGGCAGCGATTTGCGCCTGGAGTTCGGTACCCGCGGCCACCATTCGATCAGCTATACCCTGAGCCACGAAGGCGAGCACATGGGCGAACTGGTGTTTCGCCGTAATCAGCGCTTCAACGACAAAGAACAAGGCCAGCTGGAATCGCTGCTGTCGTCTTTGCTGTACCCGATGCGCAACGCCCTGCTTTACCGTGAGGCAACGCAGAGTGCTCTGCGCGATCCGCTGACCGGCGCAGGCAACCGCATCGCCATGGAGCAGACCCTGCAACGGGAAATCGAAATGTCTCGCCGGCATCTGCAGCCGTTGTCGGTACTGATGCTGGACATCGATCACTTCAAACGGGTCAACGACAGTCACGGTCACAGCGCCGGCGATGATGTACTCAAAGCAATAGCCGCGACGATCAAGGCACAACTGCGCAACGTCGATATGGTGTTCCGCTATGGCGGCGAAGAGTTTCTGGTGCTGCTGTCCAACACCAGCCGTGAAGCGGCGGCGATGGTCGGCGAACGCCTGCGTTATGCGACACAGGCGGCGGAATACTATGCGGATGGGCAGTTGATCGAATTGACTGTGAGCCTGGGATGTTCGACGTTGTTACCGGGAGAATCGGCTGACAGCTTGCTGCGCCGGGCTGACAGTGCGCTGTATGTGGCCAAGCGTGAAGGACGTAATCGCTTGGCCATGGCGGGCTAAGCCCTTTCAGGCGCCCCAAACCACTGTAGGAGTGAGCCTGCTCGCGATGACGATCTGACATTCAACACTGATGTTGACTGACAGTCCGCTATCGCGAGCAGGCTCACTCCTACATTTTTACGCGGTGTATCAGCTCTCGACGACAGCCCTGCGCTCTCGGCTCACCAACAAGCGTTCCGACGTCTCCAGTTGCATGCAACGCTCGAGAAACAAGTACATGTAGTCATAACTCTTGCACACCGCCTGACGCAACTCGGTCTGCAAGGCCTTGCTCGGGTTCATCCCGGCCAGGGTGCAAATGATTTCCAGTGCTTCCCAAGGGTGGGCATCGTCGTACTGAGCATGCATCTTCAGCCACTTCATCGCGCGCTTGCGGTCCTCTTCGGGAAACGCCGCGGCGTACACGCCAGTTGAGCAGACCAGCGCCGACCACTCCCCGGTCGCGCCTTCGATCGCATAGTTGGTGGCGGCGATGGCCACGATCAGTGAATCAGCTGAGCTGGTGTGCCAGCACCAATGACTCAAGGCATGCAGTTCGGGCGGCACATGCTGGGCCTGAAGGTCTTCCAGGCTGACGCCATGGGCACGACTCCAATGCACCCAGTAATCGGCGTGATTGAGTTCAACGCGGATATTGCGCATCAGCCAGCGCCGCGCCATGTCTTCGCCCGGATGCCGGGCAAACCTGGTTTTGGTGAGGTTCTGCGCCATGTACAACGCGAATTGCTCAACCACCGGCCAGCCCCCGATCAGGTACTGACGCATGGTTCTGGCGCTGAGCTTGTTATCACGCATGCGCAGATAAAGTTCATGTTCGACAACCCGGCGCTTGCTCTCGCTGCAGTCCTCAATGAGCTGTTGCGCCCAGGCAGGATAACTTGCAGCTTCCATGAGTGGTCCGGTTCGGTTGAATGTGTCGATCACTGTTCGGCTCCTTTTGATTTGTGATTGTAAGGATCGGCGAGAGACTTCAACGGAACGTGCCAGGCGCTTTGAATAACAGCGGTTGCGGTCTGGCGGGCCGACTTTGCAAACTGTCACAGGTAAACAACTGTGGACGCTCTATAACATAACCCTGAGCGTAATCCACACCAATTTCAAGCAATGCCTGTTCGATCTGAGTTGTTTCAACAAACTCGGCAATTGTCTGCTTACCCATGACATGCCCGATGTGATTGATCACTTCGACCATTGCGCGGTTAATCGGGTCGTCCAGCATATCCTTCACGAAACTCCCGTCGATCTTCAGGAAGTCTACAGGCAAATGTTTCAGATAAGCGAATGAAGACATTCCGGCGCAAAAGTCATCTAACGAAAAATAGCAACCTAAGCCTTTGAGTTCATTAATAAATCTTATTGCGCTACCCAGATTTGAAATTGCACTGGTTTCTGTAATTTCAAAACAAATCATTTCAGGCGGTATTGCGTAGTTATCAAACTGCTCTCGCAGAAAGTGCAAAAACGCGTCATCTCCTATAGTAATGCCTGACAGATTAATCGCACACATTGCTAAAGGCTCTGCATGTTCTTGGGCAATACATTGAGCAATAACCTTGAATACGTTCTGAACTACCCAACGGTCCAGTTGACTCATCAAACCATAACGCTCGGCAGCGGGAATGAAACTGTCCGGCAGAATCATCCGCCCGGCTTCATCATGCAGACGCAGAAGAATCTCGATGTGCCCACCCTTGTTGTCACCCGGCTTGAGCGGCGCAATCTCCTGGGCGTACAGACAAAAGCGGTTTTCTTCCAGCGCCATGTGCAGGCGTTGCACCCAGGCCATTTCACCAAAGCGCAGCGACAGCTCGGAATCGTCGGCGTGATAGACCTGGACCCGATTGCGGCCCTTTTCCTTGGCCATGTAACAGGCCATATCGGCGGCACGTAATGAGGTTTCAAGGGTCGTCGGGGTCTGCGTGATATGCACCAGACCAATGCTCACCGTGGTCAGGAATGGCCGTCCCTTCCAGACAAAATGCAGATTCTGCACCGTCTGGCGCAACGCCTCGGCAATCTTCTCTGCCGCGTCCGGCGCGCAATTCTCCAGCAGAATGCCGAATTCATCACCGCCCAGGCGCGCCAGCGTATCGCCCTCGCGCAGCCCTGATTGCAGCAGTGTGCAAATGTGCCGCAACAGCTCATCACCGGCGGCATGACCACAAGTGTCGTTGACCAGTTTGAACTGATCGAGGTCGAGGAACATCAGGGCATGCCGACCCGAGTGACGCGTGAGATTGTGCAGCGCCTGCTCCAGGCGATATTCGAACTCGCGGCGGTTGGCCAGCCCGGTCAACGCATCATGGGTGGCCTGCCACGACAGATTGGCGATGTATTGCCGCTCCTGCGTCATGTCGTGCAGCACCAGCACCGTGCCGCTGACCTTGCCGGCATTGCGGATCGGCGCGCCGACCAGCGTCACCGACAACGTTGTGCCATCCAGGCGCTGGATCAGTTTCGAATGCTCGCTGCCGCCACTGAGTTTGCCGCTGAGAATGTGCTCGATCAGCGTCAGGCCTTCGGCCTGAGCGTTGTCATCGAGCAGATTGAACAGCGCGGCCAGCGGCAGGCCGGCCGCCTGCTCGGCCTTCCAGTGGGTCATGGCTTCGGCGGCAGGGTTCATGTAATCGATGGCACCGCTGACGTCAGTGGTAATGACGCCATCACCGATCGAATGCAAGGTGACGTGCGCGCGATCCTTCTCCAGTTGCAGCGCCTCGGCGAAGGCGTGACGCTGCTTGAGCAATTTGTGTGTACGCCACAAGGCCAGCACGATCAGCCCCAGCGCCGTGGCCAGATTGGTGAGCAACAATAGCCGCAGAATCATCCGCGAGCCTTCGCCCAGGGCATCACTAAAGGCTTTTGCCGCGGGAGTCACGCCATCGTTGATGGCGAAAATCCGCGCCTTCCAGCGCTGGATATCGACGCTGTTGGCGGTGTTTTGCGAAATACTGCGGTGCATCTCCTGCGCCACGTCATTCAGTTCGACCAGATAGGCATCACCGACGGTCCAGCGATCGATGGCAGTTTCCAGATAACTGAAATGGCGGAAATTGAGGTACAACCAGATCAGGCTGGAAACGTCGTCGGGGTGGTTGCCACCCTTGAGAATACCTTCGCGCGCCGCGGCCAGATCCGGCGGTTGATGATCCAGCGCCAGACGCAACTGATGCCCGCCTTGCGGCACACCGATCGCGGTGCGGTACTTGAGGAAAATCGCCTCGTCACGGCTGTCGGCGTACAGATTGAGGTAGTAGATGGCGTCTTTCTGGCCCTTGGACCAGAGGCTTTCGCCGGCAACGTAACCACGAACGGCCGAGAGCACGTAAAGACTCACGCCGCCCAATAACGCTTGAAACAACACGACGGCAATAAATGGCCAGACGATGCCCAACAACCGTGGCGTTCCGAGAGTCCGCTTTTGCTTCATGAGATCCCTTGCGCAAGCACTGCCAGATGAACACCGGAAAATCCCGCTCCTGACAGCTCAGCCTAGGCTAATTTTCGACAAGTCAAAGGGGCAGCTCTGCCGTCCTTTAGGTCGATTGTGCAAATGGCGGGACTGTGCGGGCGTTCCGAGTGGTTTTACTCAATGCAATTCAAGCACTAAGCACAGAAACCGGGACGAAACTCAAGGGCGCTGGATCTGCTGCAGATGACCATAAAGCTTGGCATACAGCCCACCATCGGCAATCAACTGCTGATGATCACCGTCTTCAGCGACCTGCCCCCCATCGAACACCAGTACGCGATCCGCCTGTTTCACCGCCGACAGTCGGTGGGCAATGATCAGCGTGGTGCGGCCATTGAGAAAGCGCGCCATGGCCTGATGCAGGTTGTACTCGGTGGCGGCGTCGAGGGCCGAAGTGGCTTCGTCGAGGATGACGACTTTCGGCTCGGCGAGGATCATCCGCGCGATGGCCAGACGTTGGCGCTGCCCGCCGGACAGGCGCACGCCGGAACGACCGACAATACTGTCCAGACCATTGGGCAAAGCGCGGATGGTCGCTTCGAGTTGAGCGATTTCCAGCGCCTGCCAGCACGCCTCATCACTGCGCCTGCGGCCCATGGTCAGGTTGGCGCGCACGGTGTCGTTGAACAGCGCCGGGTGCTGCAACACCACCGCGACGTTTTCGCGAACCGTTTCCAGGCCGATTTCCTGCTGGGTCGAACCGCCGAAACGGATGGTGCCGGACAGTGGCGTATACAGCCCGAGGAGCAATTGCACGAGGGTACTTTTGCCACCGCCGCTGGCGCCGACAATCGCGACTTTCTCACCAGGCGCAATCGACAGATTCAGTTGATCCAGCACCAGTTCATCACCGTAGCCGAAGCTCAGGCCTTGCACCTGAATGCCGACGGTGTCACGGCCCTTGAACGGATCGACGCCGCCGGGATACTGCGGCTCGTCGGCACGCGCCAGCAGTTCATTGATCCGCGCCAGCGCACCGCCCGCCGCGTAATAGGCGTATTGCAGATTGAGCAGCTGTTCGACCGGGCCGATCATGAACCACAGGTAGCTGAACACCGCGAGCATCTGGCCGATCGACAGGTCGGAGAACAACACCGTGAGCATCGCCGCCGCGCGAAAAATGTCGATGCCGAACTGAAACAACAAGCCGCTAGCGCGATTGGAAGCGTCGGTTTTCCACTGCGAGTTGACCGCGTAGTTGCGCACTTCCTGCGCACGCAGGCCGAGTCGCCCGAGGAAGAATCCCTGTCGATTGCCGGCACGGATCTCCTGAATCGCATCGAGGGTTTCGCTCAACGCCTGAGTGAAGCGCGAGGTGCTGTCGTTCTCGAGTTTCTTCAGGTGTTTGACCCGTTTGCCCAATTGCACCGTGGCGTAGATCACCAGCGGGTTGAACAGCAGAATCAGCAACGCCAGTTTCCAGTGCATCCACATCAGGATGCTCGCGGTGCCCACCAGCGTCAGCATCGCCACCAGAAAGCGGCTGAGGGTTTCCCCGACGAATTTGTCGAGGGTGTCCAGATCGGTGACCAGGTGCGTGGTCACGGTGCCGCTGCCGAGGCTTTCGTATTCGCCGAGGGAAATGCGTTTGAGGCGCTCGATCAAGCGCACGCGAATGCGATAAACGATGTCCTTGGCCAGCCGCGCGAACAGCCGCGACTGCAACACGCCAAAGCACAATGAGCCACATCGCAGCGTCAGGGTGACCACCAGCATCAGGCCGATATAGCCCGCCGCCTGCTGCCAAATGGTTGGCAGCACATGGTTCATCACTTTCAATGCTGCATCGCCGTGGCCGAGCAGGACTTCGTCCACCAGCAGCGGCAGCAGCAATGGAATCGGCACACTGCACAGCGTCGCCAGTACGGCCACACCGTTGGCGATCCACAGGGATTTTTTGTGTGTGAGTGCCAGTCGCCGGACTTCTGCCCAGCTCAGCCGGTCGACACGCTTTACGGCTGGCGTGTCATCGGCCGGATCAGACACAGGCCGCACGCTCAAGCCATCGACCCAGTAACGGCGACAGTTCGCTGAGCGGTTGATAGCCGTTGGTCAGCAGCGCCAGTTGGCCATTGCGTTCGGCGAGCAGGGTCGGAAAACCAGCGATGCCCAGATCCTGCACCCAACTGAAATCGGCCTGAGTCGCTTTGTGCTGATCGGCATGATCAAACAAAGCAGCGAATTCGATGCGCGGTACGCCGGCCTTTTCTGCCAGCTCGACCAGCACGCTGGCCTGGGTAACGTCGCGACCTTCAGCGTAAAACGCCTTTTGAATCAGTCCCACCAGTGTCCATGCGCAATCCGGCGCCAGAGTGCGCGCCGTGACGATTGCACGGCAGGCAGGCTCAGTGTCGTAAACAAAACCGTCGGGCAACGCACCGTCGAACCTGAACGGCTGGCCGGTGGCCTCGGTCACCGCTTGCCAGTGCTCAAGAATGTAACGACGCGTGGTCGGCTCCAGCGCCGAACCGCTGCCGGTGCGCAAACCGCCGACCACCAGATGCAACTCGACCCCGGCTGCTTGCGCCTGCTCGACCAATGCCTTGGCCACCGGAGCAAAACCCCAGCACCAGGAACACATCGGGTCCATCACATAGAGCAGGCGCGCAGACATGATTAAGCCTCGGTGGATGCTTGCTTGTAGTTGTAGCCGATCGGGTGCGGCATGTTGCGCGCCTTGGCCAGCTCGATCTGCTTCTGCCGATCGATGGCGCTGCGGCGGGTCTTCTCGCTGAGTTTGTCCCAGCAGTGCGGGCAGCTGATGCCGGCGACGTAATGCTCGCTGGCGCGATCTTCAACGCTGACCGGTGTGCGGCAGGCATGACATTGATCGTAGTCGCCTTCGCTGAGGTCGTGACGCACGGTCACGCGGTTGTCGAACACGAAGCAGTCGCCCTGCCACTTGGTTTCTTCCTGCGGCACTTCTTCAAGGTACTTCAGGATGCCACCCTTGAGGTGGTAAACCTCTTCGAAGCCCTCACCGAGCATGTAGCTCGAGGCTTTTTCGCAGCGAATGCCACCCGTGCAGAACATCGCGACCTTCTTGTGCACGGCCGGGTCGAAGTGTTCTTTGATGTAGTCGGGGAATTCGCGAAAACTGGTGGTTTTCGGATCGATGGCGCCTTCGAAAGTGCCAATCGATACTTCGTAGTCGTTGCGCGTGTCGATCAACAGCACTTCGGGGTCGCTGATCAACGCGTTCCAGTCTTGCGGATCAACATAAGTACCGACCTTCTTGTTCGGGTCGACGCCTTCGACACCGAGGGTGACGATCTCTTTCTTCAGTTTGACCTTGGTGCGATAGAACGGCTGCTCATCGCAGTACGACTCTTTGTGATCAATGTCGATCATGCGTGGGTCGTTCTTGAGCCAGGCGAGCAGGCCGTCGATGCCTTCGCGGCTGCCGGACACCGTGCCGTTGATGCCTTCTTCGGCGATCAGCAGGGTGCCTTTGATCTGGTTGTCGACCATCGCTTGCAGCAGGGGCTCGCGCAGGTTGACGTAATCTTCGAGGGTGACGAACTTATACAGTGCCGCCTCGACAATCGGTTGTGTCATGGGTATTTCTCCAGGTGGCTACCCTCGCAAAGGGTGAACCGGATTCAAAAAAAAACGCGCCGGGTAAGCGGCGCGTTGCGGATTCTAGCAAAAAACCGAAGCTTAATGCTTGCTGCCGCCAGCACAGGTCGGCGACGCCGGGGCGGCGCCGATCTCTGCCCATTCCTGCGGGGTATAGGTGTGCAGCGCCAACGCATGGAACTCGCCCATCAGCTCGCCGAGCGTGCCGTAGACTTTCTGGTGGCGCTTGACCCGGTTCAGGCC
>Ga0157369_10007991_pt1 | contig 12150 bp, 14 predicted proteins | sample C25metaG_FD_113461 | JGI IMG/M metagenome (GOLD analysis project Ga0157369, IMG submission 113461) | Corn rhizosphere microbial communities from Kellogg Biological Station, Michigan, USA - C2-5 metaG | ecosystem: Host-associated > Plants > Roots > Rhizosphere > Soil | place: USA: Michigan...
CGAGCAGGTCGAGCGTGGGGTGGCGGTCGTCACCGCCGAGGACAACCGCTGGCTGCGCTGCGATCTCAAGACGACGTCGTTGATCGGCAACGTGCTGATGCGCCAGTTCGCCGCCGATCACGACGCGATCGAGACCGTGATGTTCAGGAACGATCACCTGACGGAGGCGTCGGCGAGCAACGTGCTGGTCGTGCGCGGCGGCAGGATCGTCGCGCCGCCGAAGGACAACCTGATCCTGCCCGGCATCACGTACGACGCGACGCTGGAGATCGCGCAGGCGGTCGGCATGCCGCTCGACGTTCGCCCGGTCACCCGCGACGAAGCGCTGTCCGCCGACGAGATGTGGTTGTCGTCATCGTCGAAGGAAGTGCTCGCGGTGACACGCGTCGACGGCCGGCCGTTCGCCGGCGGCGCGCCGGGGCCGGTGTTCCGGCGAATCTACGAAGCCTTCCAGGCGCGCAAGAAATCGGATTGATTGGGGTCAGGATTAATTGGGGTCAGAGCCTGAATATTCGGCGCTAATCCCCGCGCCGATATTACGGCTCTGACCCCGATCAATCCGCTGACCCCAATCAATCCGACACCGATTTGCCGCCGCAAAGCGGCGTCGTCGCCGAGAAATGCCCGTGCTGGAACACGAGGCCCTGTCCTGGCGCGCGCTCGACGGTCGTCACCTCGCCGATGAACACGATGTGATCGCCGGCACGGTAGCGCGCGTGGTGGCGGCATTCGAACCAGGCGATGCAGCCGTCGATCAGCGGCGCATCCGACCAGCCGAGCCGGAACGGGACGTTGGCGAAACGGTCCGCGTGCGGACGCGAGAAGCGGCGTGCCAGGTCGACCTGTGCCGCCGATAGCACGTTCACCGCGTAACGCTCGCTCGCCTCGAACGCGGCGAGGCTGGTCGATCGCTGCGACAGCGTCCACAGGATCAACGGCGGATCGAGCGACGCGGAGCTGAACGAATTCGCGGTGAAGCCGACATAACGATTGTCCGGCGCACGGGCGCAGACGATCGTGACGCCGGTTGCGAACTGTGCGAGCGCGTCCCGCAATTGCCGCTCGCTGAACGCTGTCGTGCCGGTTCCGGCGTGACGGCCTTTGCCTGTCATCGTCGCAATGTACCGCAAGCGCATGCACGATCCGTCGCGACGGCAAGCGCCGCGGGCCGCCGCGTCACTTGCTACACTTCCAGCTCCTGCGTGAACCCGCACCCCGAACAAGATGCCGGACACCTTGCAGAAACTGATCGCGAATCGCTATTCCGGGCGCGACCTGCCCGTGGCAGTCGTGCTGCCCGATGGCGCGCGCGTGCCGCTGTCGCCCCAACCGGAAGTGGACGTGATCGCGCGCTCGCTGTCCGGCCTGAAGGCGCTCGCCGCGCCGGCCATGGGCCGGCTGGCGCGAGCCTACGTGCACGGCGACGTCGATTTCACCGGGAGCGCCCGGCGGGTGCTGGCGATCGCCGAGCGGATGGTCGGCGACATCGCGCACGGCCACGAAAGCACCCGCGCCCGCATCCTGTCGTTCGTGCACCATCGGCGCAGCAACCGGCGCAACATCGCGCATCATTACGACGTGTCGAACGCGTTCTACCGGATGTGGCTCGACGCGCGGATGGTGTATTCGTGCGCGTATTTCCGCAAGCCCGACGACACGCTCGACGCCGCGCAGGCGCAGAAGCTCGACCATATCTGCAGGAAGCTGCGGCTCGCGAAGGGCGAGCGCTTCCTCGACATCGGCTGCGGCTGGGGTGCGCTGATCTTCTGGGCGGCCGAGAACTACGGCGTCCAGGCGACCGGCATCACGCTGTCGCGCAACCAGCTCGAGCACGTGCAACGCGAGATCGCGGCGCGCGGGCTCACCGATCGCGTGCGCGTCGAGCTGCGCGACTACGCCGATCTGCCCGGTCGCGAGGCGTTCGACAAGATCGCCAGCGTGGGCATGTTCGAGCACGTCGGGCCGCGCAACTACGGCCGCTATTTCGGCAAGATCCACGCGCTGCTGGCACCCGGCGGCTTCGTGCTGAACCACGGCATCACGCACAACGGCCTCGGCCGCCGTGCGCTCGGCAGCGGCATCGGCGAGTTCGTCGAGGAGTACGTGTTTCCCGGCGGCGAGCTCGCGCACGTCTCGCGCGTGATGGAGGGCATCGCCGCGCAGGGCCTCGAGGTCGTCGACGGCGAAGCGCTGCGCGAGCATTACGCGAAGACGCTGTGGCAATGGGTCGATCGCCTGGAAGCGCACGCCGACGCGGCGCGGGAGGAAGTGGGCGAGGAACGCTACCGGATCTGGCGGATCTACATGGCAGGCTCGGCGCACGCATTCGATCGCGGCTGGCTTTCGCTGTGGCAATTGCTGGCAGGCAAGCCGCTGGCCGACGGACGCCTCGCCCATCCGTTGACGCGCGAGTACATGTACGCGCCTGCGGCCGAATCGCCGAATACGGCCTGACGGGCCACCGGTTGCAATGGGAAGCGGCGGCCGCATCTTCGTCTGTCACCGTTGTGAAACTTCCCCGCCGGAGCTGCTCATGGACACGCCCATCGGAGTCCCCCTCGCCGCGCAGGTGACCCTGCTCGAGTTTCCCTGTACGTTCCCGATCAAGATCATGGGGCGCACGCGCGACGGCTTCGCGCAGGCGATCGCCGCGATCGTGTGCAAGCACGCGCCGGACTTCGACCCGGCCACGCTCGAGATGCGCTCGTCGAGCGCGGGCAACTACCTGTCGATGACCGCGACGATCAACGCGACATCGCGCGAGCAGCTCGACGACCTGTACCGCGAGCTGGTCGCGCACCCGATGGTCGCGATGGTGCTGTAGGCCGCCGGGGGGCACACGACGATCATCCGGTCCCTCGGGCGAACCGGCTACGAGGCCACGTGGCGGGCGATGCAGGCGTTCACCGACACGCGGACGCCTGACTCACCAGACGAAATCTGGCTCACCGAGCATCCGCCGGTGTACACGCTCGGGCTTGCCGGCCGTCGCGAGCATCTGCTGCGCGCCAACGCCATCCCGGTGATCAAGGTCGATCGCGGCGGGCAGGTCACCTATCACGGCCCGGGCCAGCTCGTCGCGTACCTCATGCTCGACCTGCGGCGTACGAAGCTCGGCGTGCGCGAAATGGTCCGGCGCATCGAGGCCGCGGTGATAACATGGCTTGCGATGCATCGCGTCGCCGCGTACGGCAAGCCCTCGGCGCCCGGCGTTTACGTCGAGCGTGGCGGCATCGAAGCGAAGATCGCGGCGCTCGGGCTCAAGGTGCGCAACGGCTGCACGTACCACGGCGTCGCGGTCAATCTCGACATGGATCTCGCTCCGTTTTCCGACATCGACCCCTGCGGCTATCCGGGGCTCGCCGTCACCCAGCTCGCCGATTTCGCCGTGCACCGTTCCGTGGACGACGCCGGCCGCGAGCTCGCGCCGCTGTTGATGTCGCACCTGCGCGCGCGGCCATGACCGACGCCACGTCGCCGCCCGACGTCACGCCCGCGAACGCTGCCGGCGTCAAGCACAAGGGCGCCGCCAAGACGTCGCGCATACCGATCAAGGTGATCGACGCGCCGCGGCTGCGCAAGCCCGACTGGATCCGCGTGCGCGCGCCGTCGTCGCCGCGGTTCTACGAGATCAAGCAGATCCTGCGCGAGCACCGGCTGCACACGGTGTGCGAGGAAGCGTCGTGCCCGAACATCGGCGAATGCTTCGGCAAGGGCACCGCGACGTTCATGATCATGGGCGACGTCTGCACGCGCCGCTGTCCCTTCTGCGACGTCGGTCACGGCCGGCCGCTGGCGCTCGACGTCGACGAGCCCGTCAATCTCGCGCGGACGATCGCGGCGCTTCGCTTGCGCTATGTCGTGATCACGAGCGTGGATCGCGACGATCTGCGCGACGGCGGTGCGCAACATTTCGTCGAGTGCATCCGTGCGGTGCGCGAGCGCTCGCCGCGAACGCAGATCGAGGTGCTGGTACCGGACTTTCGCGGCCGCCTCGACCGCGCGCTCGACGTCCTTTGCGCAGCGCCCCCCGACGTGATGAACCACAACCTGGAGACGGTCCCGCGGCTATACCGGCAGGCGCGTCCCGGCGCCGACTACGCGCACTCGCTGCGGCTGCTGCAGGCGTTCAAGGAACGCTTCCCCGCACTGCCGACGAAGTCCGGACTCATGGTGGGCCTGGGCGAAACCGATGACGAGATTTTGCACACGATGCGCGACATGCGCGCGCACGGCATCGACATGCTGACGATCGGCCAGTACCTGCAGCCGTCCGCGCAACACCTGCCGGTGTTGCGCTACGTGCATCCGGATACGTTCGCGCATTTCGAGCGCGAGGCGTATGCGATGGGCTTCCGGCACGCGGCCGTCGGCGCGCTCGTGCGCTCGTCGTATCACGCCGACAAGCAGGCCGAGGACGTGCTCGCCGGCTGATCCGGGGCGATCGCGACTGCGCCGCGGCGCGCGAGGATCGTGACGTGACGCCCGCCTCGTCCTCTCCTGTAACCGGTGCGTCGTTGCCCGCTGCGCCGTGCGCGACGACCGGCGCGTCGTTGCCCGTTACGCCGGCGCATCCGGCAATGGCGCGCCTTTCGGCCACAGGAGCCACTGCGCGCCCTGCTGGCGCATCCTGCCAGCCTCGCTGCCCGCTTCCGCGCCGAAGCCCCAGAAGAAATCGGCGCGTATCGGACCGCGGATCGCGCCGCCCGTGTCCTGCGCCATCACCAGTCGCTGCAGCGGTGCGTCGGACAGCGGCCACGTCGTTGCGAGAAACATCGGCGCGCCAAGCGGAATCACGCGCGGATCGACGGCGATCGTCCGACCCGCCGCGAGCGGCACACCCAGGCTTCCGATCGGGCCGTCGATCGCTGCCTCGAGCGAGCCGGGCGCGGCCGGCGGGACCTCACGAAAGAACACGTAGCTCGGATTCTCGTCGAGCAGCGCCGGCAATTGCTCGGGATGATCGCGCCCCCATGCGCGAATGCCCTGCATCGACGCTTCGCCGAGCGTCAGTTCGCCGCGGTCGATCAGCACGCGTGCCACCGAGCGGAACGGCTGGCCGTTCTGGTCGGCATAGCCGACGCGGATCACACTGCCGTCGTCGAGCGCGACGCGACCCGAGCCCTGGATCTGCAGGAAGAACGCGTCGACCGGATCGCTCACGTACACGAGTGCCTTGCCATCGGTGCCGGCCTTGCCCGCATCGATGTCGGAGCGCACCCAGTAGGGCACGACGCGGCGGCCGTCGAGGCGTCCGCGCACGCGCTTGCCCTTGAGCTCGGGATACAGATCGGAAAGCTCGACGACCAGGAGGTCGTCGGGCGGCGCGTACAGCGGCGTCGGATACTGCGCGCTTCGCGTGCGCGAGCCGGCGAGCAGCGGCTCGTAATAACCGGTGACGAGGCCGCGCTCGCTGCCGTCGCTGGACGTCACGCGATACGGCGTAAAATTGTCCTCGAAGAAGCGCCGGACGGCCGTCGCGTCGCGGACGTCGATCGCATTCGCGGCCGTGCATGGCGCCTGCCACAGCGCCCGCACCCGCGGGCGGGCGACGAGCGCCTTGCAGCCCACGAGGAATGCGGGCCATGCGGCCTGCTGCGCATCGTCGGTCCACCCGGGCAGTTCGGCATACGTCGACGGCGTGAACGTCGCATGCGCGGGTCCCTTCGGCGGCGCGACCACCGGGGGCGTCACGCATCCGGCGAGGGCGAGTGCGGCACCGACGAGTGCCGCACGCGCAATGCGGGCGACCCTGCATGGGCTTGGGAGTGGACGCGATGGGCTGGCTGTTGCTCGAATCGGGCGTGGCATTTCTGCTTCTGGTGGGCATCGTCGCATGGACGGTCGCGCCGATGCGCAAGCGTCGGCAGCGCCGGGGAGACGATGATTGAGCGCGCGTGCCGTCAAGCGCCTGGCGTGCTCGCCGCGATCAGTGCAGCGTGCGCGGAATCGACAGCGTGAACGACGGAATGGGCACGTCGAAGGCGAGGCCGTCTTCGGCGACCATGTGATACGACCCGCGCATCGTTCCCACCGCGGTGGGAATGCTCGCGCCGCTCGTGTATTCGAAGCTTTCGCCGGGCCGCAGCACCGGCTGCTTGCCGACGACGCCTTGCCCCTTCACTTCCTGCACGCGGTGCTCGGCGTCGGTGATGATCCAGTGCCGGCTCACGAGCTGCGCGGCGATGTCGCCGGTGTTCGTCACCGTGATCGTGTACGCGAACACGAAATGGTTCTTGTCCGGGTCGGATTGCTCCGGAAGGAAGGTGACTTTCGGCGCGACGGTGATTTCGTAACGTTTGTGCTCCGCCATGTCTCTGCTGCCCGCACTTTTCTGCGATTATAGTCCCCGATGCCGCGCACTCATCGCCTTGCACCGTCGCTTCTGTCGGCCGATTTCGCGCGGCTCGGCGACGAAGTCCGCGCCGTCGTCGCGGCGGGCGCCGACATGGTCCATCTCGACGCGATGGACAATCATTACGTTCCCAATTTGACGGTCGGCCCGCTCGTCTGCGCGGCGATCGCGCCGCATGCGTCGGTGCCGATCGACGTGCATCTGATGGTCAAGCCCGTCGACCGCATCGTTCCCGATTTCGCGGCCGCCGGCGCCTCGTACGTGAGCTTCCACCCCGAGGCGTCGGAGCACGTCGACCGCACGATCGACCTGATCCACGACCACGGTTGCAAGGCGGGGCTGGTGTTCAATCCGGCCACGCCGCTCGACTGGCTGATGCATACGCTCGACAAGCTCGACCTGGTGCTCATCATGTCGGTCAACCCCGGCTTCGGCGGGCAGTCGTTCATCCCGCATGCGCTCGACAAGCTGAAGGCGGCGCGCAAGCTCGTCGACGCCGCGATCGCGCATACCGGGCGCGAAATCCTGCTGGAGGTCGATGGCGGGGTCAAGGTCGACAACATCGGCGCAATCGCCGCCGCGGGCGCCGACACGTTCGTCGCCGGCAGCGCGATCTTCGGCAAGCCCGATTACCGGGCGACGATCGCGGCGATGCGCGACGAGCTGGCGCGCAGCCGCTGATTCCCGGGAGGACCACTTGATCACCGAGTCCGAGTTCCGCGCGCTGGCCGCGCAGGGGTACAACCGGATCCCGCTGGTCCTCGAGTCGTACGCCGATCTCGACACGCCGCTGTCGCTGTACCTCAAGCTCGCACAGCAGCGCTACACGTTCCTGCTCGAGTCGGTCGTTGGCGGCGAGCGTTTCGGCCGCTACTCGTTCATCGGCCTCCCGGCGAAGGTGCGCATCCGCGTGAACGGCACGCATGCCGAAGTGGAGGATGCACGCGGCGTCATCGAGCGCCACGAGGGCGACCCGCTGGCGTTCCTGCGCCAGTTTCTCGGCCGCTTTCGCGCGGCGCCGCAGCCGGGTCTGCCGCGCTTCTGCGGTGGCCTCGCGGGCTACTTCGGCTACGACACGGTGCGCCATATCGAGCCCAGGCTCGGCGCACGCAAGCCGTCGTCGAGCGACGCGCTCGACGACCTTCCGGACATGCTGCTGCTCCTGACCGACGAGCTCGCCGTCATCGACAACCTCGCCGGCAAGATCTACCTGATCGTCTATGCCGATCCGGGCGAAGCCGACGCGTATGCACGCGCGCAGGAGCGTCTGCAGCAGCTGCGCCGCGCATCGCGCACGCCGGTGGCCATTCCGCTGCAGACCGCAACCGCCGTGACGCGCGCCGAAAGCGAGACCGGCCCCGAGGCGTTCCAGTCCGCCGTCCGGCGCGCGAAGGACTACATCGCGGCCGGCGACATCATGCAGGTCGTGCTGTCGCAGCGGATGCATCTGCCGTTCGCCGCCTCGCCGCTGTCGCTGTACCGCGCGCTGCGCTCGCTCAATCCGTCGCCGTACATGTTCTATTACGATTTCGGCGATTTCCACGTGGTCGGCGCGTCGCCCGAGATCCTCGTGCGCAAGGAAGGGCCGACGGTGACGTTGCGGCCGATTGCCGGTACGCGACCGCGCGGCGAAACGCGCGAGGCCGACGAGCGCCTGGCGAGCGAGCTTGCCGCCGATCCGAAGGAGATCGCCGAGCACGTGATGCTGCTCGATCTCGGCCGCAACGACGTCGGGCACGTCGCGGCCGTGGGCAGCGTGCGCGTCACCGAGCAGATGGCGATCGAGCGTTACTCGCACGTGATGCACATCGTGTCGAACGTCGAGGGCAACCTGCCGCCCGGCACCACCAGCTTCGACGTGCTCGCGGCCAGCTTTCCGGCGGGCACCGTGAGCGGCGCGCCGAAGGTGCGCGCGATGGAGATCATCGACGAGCTCGAGCCGTCGCCGCGCGGCGTGTACGCCGGTGCCGTGGGCTACATCAGCTTCCAGGACGACATGGACCTCGCCATCGCCATCCGCACGGCGGTCGTGCGCAATGGCATGCTGTACGTGCAGGTCGGCGCGGGCATCGTTCACGATTCCGTGCCGGAAATCGAGTGGCAGGAAACGCTGAACAAGGCGCGCGCGGTGCTTCGTGCTGCCGAACTGGTGGAGCTCGGACTCGACGCGGAGGCGTAATATCGGTCACCGATACATCGGGACTCGGGTTTGCGCCCGGCGGTAGCGGCTTCATGGATCTGTCGGTGCGCGGAAATTACCAACTCGGTAAATCTTCCCGGGAAAGTTTCGCCGGGACGCCGGTTGCGTCGTTGATTTGTAGGGCATCGGCGACACTTCGGGAACTGGCACGGCGACTGCTCGCTCGAACGAGTCAACCAGCCACGAGTTTTCTCCATGGATAAAATGGAATTGCGCGCCGCCGCGCGCGCCGTGATCCGTGCCGCGCAACCGGTGCCCGTGCGACGCGAAAGCCCGCCGGCGCGAACCACGCGCGAGCAAACGAAGGCGAGCATCGAGTTACGGCGCGCACCGCGCGGGCGCCTGCCGCCGCCCCTCGACAAGGCGCGCGCACGCCAGGCGTGTGCGCCGATGGGTACGCTGCATTCGATCGTCGTCACCGTCGACGCGCGCAAGCGCCGGCGCACGTGGTACATCATCGATCCCGATCCCGCGGTCGGCGCGCAATATTCGGCTGCGGGGCTCGATCTCACGCCCGGCTGCAAGGTGCTGGTCGACGCGGAAGTGATGCGTCCGGTGGCGCTCGTCGATTTCGATCCCGCGGTCAGCGCCGAGGATTGCTCGCCGATGCCGCACGGGTTCAATCCCTATTTCGATCTTCCCGCAGGCTGAACGGCGTGGGCGCGCTCGCACATGATTCACGAGCCGGCCGAAACCGCGGATAGCCGGATACGCCTCGGCTACACGATCGACCTCCACTACGACGTTTTCAGCACCGCCGATTTCGTCTTCAGCGTTCACGCGGCGCGCACCGCACAGCAACGCATCCTGCACGAGGCGCTCGTCGTGGAGCCGGCCGTCGACTGGCGCGTCGACACCGAGCCTTTTTTCGGCAACCGCCTGCTGCGTTTGCGCACGGAGCCGGGGGCGCTGGACGTCCGCTACGTCGGCAACGTCGAGGTCGTCCATCACGTCGCCGAACCGAGGCGCGTGACCGCCGGGGACATCGGCGACCTGCCCGTCGCCGTGCTCCCGTTCCTGCGCGCCAGCCGCTATTGCCAGGCCGACCAGGTGCAGCAGATCGCTTGGCGCGAGTTTGCGGACATCGAGCCCGGATACGCGCAAGTCGACGCGGTGTGCCGGTGGGTGCGCTCGCGTGTCGAATTTCGCGTCGGCACGTCGACGAGCGCGACGTCGGCGCTGGAAACGCTGGAGCACGGCGCCGGTGTTTGCCGCGATTTCGTGCATGCGACGATCGCGCTGCTGCGCGGGCTCAACTATCCCGCGCGCTTCGTGACCGGCGTGGACTACGGCGCACCGCAAGGCCTCGGCCCACCCGATTTCCATTCCTACGTCGAGGCGTGGATCGGCGACCGCTGGTGGCTGTTCGATCCGACCGGCATCACGCCGGTCACGGGCCTGATCCGCATCGGCACCGGCCGCGACGCGGCCGACGTCGCGTTCGCGACGATGTTCGGCAACGTGCGCGGCGGCATGCCGACGGTGGCGTTTGCGGCGGTCGAGGATGCGGCGGCCGGCGTCGGGTTGCCGCAGCCTACGACGCTCGCGCTCTCGACCGCCGCGTCCTAGCGCCACCCTTCGTCGGCTTGCGGGACCTCGCCAGCGCGCCGCGGCGCCCGGCCGGAAAGCGCGACGCCGCGCGCCCTTGACGTAGGACTGACGGTGACACGCTGCTGCCCGGGCGCCGACTCCGCGAATAGGCGCCGCGCCGACTGCGCCTGCCGATCGGCCGCCGCACAATTCGTCCACATCGACGCTTGGCCGGTGAAACACCCATCCGGCTTGCGTCACGACGAGGAGGCTTCATGGGTACACAGCAAAGCCGATCGGGGCATGGCCGCCAGGGCAGCCATCAGCAGAGCCAGCAAAGCGATCGTCGACCGGAACAGGATCGTGACCTGCAGCGCAACAAGCAGAGCGACGGCAGCCAGCAACAGCAGGGCGATGCCAGGCGCCAGCAGCAGGGTCGGGGTGCCGGTTCGGGTCAGTCGGGAAGCGATGCGAGCCAGGCAAGCGCATCGGGGCAGTCGGCAAGCGCTTCGAGCGGCCGGCAGGATGGGCAGCCCGGGCGGCAGCAGAGCCAGCTCGGCGGCAACCGCGACTTCACCCACAAGATGGAAAACGAGGGCCGCGAGCAGAACCGCGAGCAGCAGAACATGCGCCGCCAGCAGAGCCAGCAGGGCACCCCGGATCAGCAGGGCACCCCGGATCAGCAGGGCCGGCAGAACGTGCACGGCGAAGGCAACTACGCGGCGTCGCGCCAGTACAACGAAGCGACGAAGAATTACACGCAATCCGGTCGCGTCGAGCCGGCGGCGCGCGCTGCGGCGCCGAAGTCCGATGCCGAATCGCGGCAGATGGACGCCGCGGAAGCGGAGGGCAAGCGCCACGCGAAGGGAGAGGATCCGGCGCTCACCCGCGGCGCTTCACGCCAATCGCCCGACGCCGGCCAGCCGCCGCGGCCGGGACACGAGGAGGAATGAGCGATGCGCCCCTATCTGCACGACCCCGTGGCCTCGCAGCTGAACTCGATTCCCTTGCTCGACGCGAGCTCGCTGCCGTCCAACGACGACTGGGCGCTGCTCGAATCGATCTACGCGCATCCGTCGGGCTACACCGAGTTCGAGCCCGACTCCGACCGTTTCGGGCGCGTCGGGCTGCACGCCTTTTACGACGAGTAGGGCCGCGACGGCCGCCCGCTGCGGGCGGCTTTTGCGGGATTCATTGATCAAACCAGTTCGGGAGGTTTAGCCATGCTGCAATACGCTGCAGTGTTTTTCGTGATTGCACTGATCGCGGCCGTGTTCGGCTTCACCGGCATCGCCGTCGGTGCCGCCGAGATCGCCAAGATCCTGTTCTTCATTTTCCTTGCGCTGTTCGTGATTTCGCTGCTCGTGGGCATGTTCCGCCGCTCGCCGTGATCGCGCAGCGCCCGCGCTTCACCCCACATTCGAAGACGCAGTAACCGCGGGACCTTTACCTCGAAGCCCCTCGAACGGCGAGTTCGGGGGGTCTTTTTTCGTGCGCGCTAGAATGAGCGCCAGCCCGTCGACCGCGCCACTGCGGGCGGCGAAGAGAGGTACCGCGCCATGCTGCTGATGCTCGACAACTACGACAGCTTTACCTGGAATCTCGTCCAGTACCTGGGCGAGCTCGGCGCGGCGGTCAAGGTGGCGCGCAACGACGCGCTGTCTCTCGAAGAAATCGAGGCGCTGCGGCCGGAGCGGATCGTCATCTCGCCGGGTCCGTGCACGCCGAGCGAAGCCGGCATTTCGGTGCCGCTCGTGCGCCGCTTCGCCGGCCGCATTCCGATCCTCGGCGTGTGCCTCGGCCACCAGGCGATCGGCCAGGCGTTCGGTGCACGGATCATTCGCGCGCAGCGCGTGATGCACGGCAAGCTCTCGTCGATCGTGCACGACCAGCGCGGCGTGTTCGCCGACGTGCCGTCGCCATTCAATGCGACGCGCTACCACTCGCTTGCCATCGAGCGCACGAGCCTGCCCGATGTGCTCGACGTCACGGCCACGGCGGACGACGGCGAAATCATGGCGATACGCCATCGCGAGTTGCCGGTGGAGGGTGTCCAGTTCCATCC
>Ga0157369_10007992_pt1 | contig 12150 bp, 9 predicted proteins | sample C25metaG_FD_113461 | JGI IMG/M metagenome (GOLD analysis project Ga0157369, IMG submission 113461) | Corn rhizosphere microbial communities from Kellogg Biological Station, Michigan, USA - C2-5 metaG | ecosystem: Host-associated > Plants > Roots > Rhizosphere > Soil | place: USA: Michigan...
GCCGAGCCGGCCGGCGAGGCGGCGCCCACGGAGAGCACTCCGGGAGCGGACTCAGGTGAGGAGGACGAGCAAATCTAATGAACGAGCACTATCTGCGCAATGTGATCGAGGCGGCGCTGCTCGCCGCGGGCCGTCCGGTGCAGCCGGCGGAACTGGCCCAACTTTTCGATGAGAGCGTGCGGCCGACGGCCGAGCAGCTGCGCGCCGCGCTCGATGCGCTCGCTGCCGAGTACGCTGAGCGTGGCATCGAGCTCAAGGAGACCGCCGGGGGCGTGCGCATCCAGGTGCGCCGCGAGCTCGCCGGGGAGGTCTCGCGCCTCTGGCCGGAGCGCCCGGCCCGTTACTCGCGCGCTCTGCTCGAGACACTGGCGCTCATCGCCTATCGCCAACCGATCACCCGCGGTGAGATCGAGGCGGTGCGCGGGGTCGCAGTCAATCCCAACATCGTGAAGACCCTGCTCGAGCGCAACTGGGTGCGCGTGGTCGGCCACCGCGACGTCCCCGGGCGACCGGAGCTGCTCGGCACCACCCGGGACTTTCTCGATTACTTCGGCCTGAAAAGCCTGGATGAGCTGCCCGCGCTCTCGGAGCTGAAGGCCGTGGGCGACTTCAATCTGCAGCTGGACCTTTCGGCGGACGCGGGCGAGGGCTCCCGGGCCGGGGGTGGTGCTGGCGAGGCAGCGGTTGCAGCCGCAGCGGACGTAGGTGGCGGTTCGCAGCCCGCCGCCGAGGGGTCCGCCCCTGCCGGTGACGAATCCGGCGCGCGTGCGGCAGGCGCTGGCGAGTTGCCGAGCGACGAGACCCTGCTCGAAGGGTCCGCCGAAAACGCCGGTGAAGACGATGACGAGCGCGACGACGGTGATGAGCTGTCGGCCGAAGGCGGCGATTCCCGTGAGCTGGTTGCCGCACCGCGCGACAACGGCGACTGAGTCCTATGCACAGGCAGCGCGGCGAGCCGGAGCGGCTACAGAAAGTCCTCGCCCGCGCCGGACTCGCCTCCCGTCGGGAAGCCGAGGAGTGGATCAGGGCAGGGCGGCTCACCATCAACGGACAGGCCGCCTCGCTCGGAGTGCGCGTAAGCCCCGAGGATGAGGTGCGGCTCGACGGCCGCGTAGTTCACCAGCGGGCGCCGCAGTCGGGCGGCCGCGCCTACATCTATCACCGCTCACCGGGTGAGAGCCTGGATGTCCCTCCTGCCGACAATCCGGATGCGGTGCCCCTTCTTTCCAGGCTGCCGAAGCGCGCCGGCAGACGATTCACGGTGGTGAGCCCCATGCCGCGCATCGACGGCGGGCTCGAGATCGTCTGCGGCGACGGCGAGCTCGCAGCCCGCCTGCAGCGCGCCGTCCACCGGCTCTCGAGCGAGCTCAGTGTCAGAGTGCGCGGGGAGCTCATCGAGCAGCAGATCGAGGGCATCCTGGGCGGTGTGCTCGACAGTGGCGAGAAGCTGGCTGTGCTCGCCTGCGAGGCTGCCGGCGGGGAGGGCGCCAACCGGTGGTATGCCATCACCGCCCGCGGCGCGAGCGGCAAGGACGTGCGGCAACTCTTCGAGCGTCAGGGCGCGATCGTGAGCCGGGTGTTGCGCACGCGGCTCGGGTCCCTCGCATTGGAGCGCTCACTTGCGCGCGGTCACTACCGTGAGCTTGCGCGCGAGGAGCTCGAGGCATTGATGTCAGAAGGCGTTGCAGCGGATTCGTCAGTTGCCGTCGGCAGCGAGACGTCTTCCCGACGGGACGGGTCAGCGCAAACGCAGGCGGCCCCTCGTCGCCGCTCTCGCGGCTCGCCACGCATGCCAGTTGGCCGCCGCCGCACTCGCGACTGACGCGGCCGGCGGGCGCGGCAAGGATCGCTCGGTGCGAAAGGATGTCTGCCAGGCGAGCGCTGCCCAGACGAGAAGTCCGCGGGAGCTCTGTTGGGCGCCGGGCGAAAGACCCGCGACGGCCGCCGCGAGCTGCCGCCGAAGCGTCTGATGGCGCGCGCTGATGATTGCCCGCAATTCCCGCGGCCATGGCGGTGCCGCGACTGCCGCCGGCGCGACCGCCGCCTGCTCGAGCTCATCGAGCGGAATGCGCAGTCTCCCGGAGTGGGCGTCCGGTGCGAGCCGGCCGAGGAGCTCGAGCTCGCAGAGCGCCGAGCCGACCTCGCTCCACGCGGCTCTCGCGCCGCTCCCGTCTGCTTCGCCATTGCGATCGCCGCCATCAGCGGCAAGGGGTGTCACCATCGCAGCCGACCAGCGCCGGCAGTAGGCCGTCAGCTCCTCGCGCCGGCCGAAGGTGGCGCCCGCAAGATCCCACGCGGCGATGTCCACCAGCCCGCCGAGGCCGGCGAGGCGCGAGTCAACTCCTGCCGTGGGCTGGGCCCGCTGCAGATGCGCGCGCAGCTCCCGGGTGAGCGGGTGAGAGGGGCTGCCGGCAGCGCACCGGCGGCACTCTTCCCGCCACCATTCCAGACGCGTGTGCGCCACGTGATGATCGACGCCGGGCCGCAGGCTCGCGCCGATCTCCCGCTCGATGCCGCAGAGCGCCGCGAGCACCGGCTGTTGGGAAGGTGTCGAGTAGAGCCAGGCGAGAAAGCGGGGAGTGTGAGCCTCAGGCGTCTCGGGCATCGCTCTGCTCGGCAGCAGCGGCGATCGGCCGCAGCGGCTGCTCGATGGCGCCGAGCTCGGGCAGCGCAGCATCGGCGGTGACGCCGAGATCGGGAAAGCGCCGCGCCTGCGGGAGCACTTGGCGCTCGAGCGAGCCCACCGCCGAGTTGTAGGCATCCACGGCGGCTCCGAGCCGTGAGCCGAGCCGCTCGAGATGGCCGGTGAAGGCGCCGAGGCGGCGATAGAGCTCCTGACCGAGATCGCGGATCAACTGCGCGTTCTCCGCCACGGCCGTCTGGCGCCAGCCGTGCGCCACGGTCTTCAGGAGCGCGATCAGGGTGGAGGGTGTTGCGATGATGACGCCCTGCTTGAGGGCGCCGTCGAGCAGCTCCGGCCGCTCCGCGAGCGCCGCCGACAGGAACTGATCGCCAGGCAGGAAGAGCACCGCGAATTCCGGGCTGCGCTCGAACTGCGCCCAGTAGGCCTTGGAGGCGAGCTGCCTGACACGCGCCTCGACCTGCTGAGCGTGCTTCTTCATTGCCTGTTGCCTGCCTTCGTCCGTCGGCGCCTCGAGCGCCTCGAGATAGGCATCGAGAGGGGTCTTCACATCGACGACGAGATCGCGGGAGTCGGGCATGTGCACGACGAGGTCGGGCCGCAGTGCTCCTTCCTGGCCAAAGAGGTGGAGCTGTTCGGTGAAGTCGCAATGCTCACTGAGCCCGGCGAGCTCCACCAGCCGCCGCAGCGTGAGCTCACCCCAACGCCCGCGTACTTCCGGACGGCGAAGCGCAGTGACGAGGTTGCGCGTCTCGCGCTGCAGCTGGCTCTGACCGCTCGCCAGTGACTCGATCTGCGTGCGCAGGGCCGTGTAGGCCTCCTGTCGCTCGCGCTCGAGCGCGTGCGCCTGCTGCTCGGTCCGCTCGAGCGAGACGCGCAGCGGCTCGACGAGCTGCGCGATGGCGACCTCGCGCTCCTTGAGGCTGCCCTGCGCGAGTGTCTGCTCACGCCCGAGCGACTCACGCGCGAGGCGCAGGAAGAGCTCGCTGTTGGCGCGCAGCGTCTCGCCGGCGAGTGAGTCGAACGAGGCGCGCAGGCGCGCCTCCGACTGCTCGACGAAAGCGGCGCGCTCGGCTTCCTGACGCACCGCGGCCTCCAGGCGCACCCGCGCGGCTTCGAGCTCGACGCGCAGCGATTCGATGCGCCCGACGGCGCGGATCTGCCCGAGGAGGAATCCGAGCACCACGCCGAGTACGAGCGAGGTCACCGTGATCGCTACGAGGAGCATCGCTCGGCTAGGCGTGCACCCGCTCGAGGTGCATCAGATAGTTGACGGACGGATCGCGAGTCAGGCGGCAGGTCTCCGTGTAGGGATTGAGCTCGATGCCGGCTATGGTGCGCGGCATGAGACCCGCGCCGCGGGCCCAGCGCGCGAGCTCGGAGGGGCGGATGAGCCGCTCGTATTCGTGTGTGCCGCGCGGCAGGAGCTTGAGCACGTACTCGGCGCCCACGATCGCGAGCAGGAAAGCCTTGAGATTGCGGTTGAGCGTCGAGACGAACACAGAGCCGCCCGGACGCACGAGTGTGGCGAGCGTCGTGAGCGTCTGCTGCGGCTGCGGCACGTGCTCGAGCATCTCCATGCAGGTGATGACATCGAAGCTCGCACAGAGACCTGCAGCGAGCGTCTCCGCCGCAGCGACCTGGTAGTCGACGTCGAGACTCACTTCCGCGGCATGCAATCGCGCCACCTCGACCATGCCGGGAGCGAGGTCGATTCCCGTGACGATGGCGCCTTTGCGCGACAGTGCCTCGCTGAGGAGGCCGCCGCCGCAGCCGACATCGAGCGCGCGAGCGCCTGCGAGGCTCGCATGCTCGGCGATGAACCCGAGCCGCACAGGATTCAGCAGATGCAGCGGGCGGAACTCCCCGTGCGGGTCCCAGAAGCGGTGCGCCAGCGCGTCGAATTTCGACAGCTCGCTGCGGTCGGCATTGGGCGGGAGTTCCTGAGGACTGCTCATGACCCCTATATGCTAACATTCCCGGATGCCCGAGATCGCCCGAGAAATCCTGCTGGTCAGCCTCGAAGATGAGATGCGGCAGTCCTACCTCGACTATGCCATGAGCGTCATAGTCGGGCGTGCGCTGCCCGACGTCCGCGATGGCCTGAAGCCCGTACACCGGCGCGTGCTCTACGCGATGCGGGAGCTCGGCAACGACTGGAGCAAGCCCTACAAGAAGTCTGCGCGCGTCGTGGGCGATGTCATCGGCAAGTACCACCCGCACGGTGACACGGCGGTGTACGACACGATCGTACGCATGGCCCAGCCCTTCTCGATGCGCTATCTGCTGGTCGATGGCCAGGGCAATTTCGGCTCCGTCGACGGGGACATGCCGGCGGCCATGCGCTATACCGAGGTGCGCATGTCGCGCATCGCGCACGAGCTGCTCGCCGACATCGACAAGGGAACGGTCGATTTCACGCCGAATTACGACGAGTCGGAGGTCGAGCCCTCGGTCCTGCCGGCGCGCATCCCGCATCTGCTCGTCAATGGCCAGACCGGCATCGCGGTCGGCATGGCCACCAACATCCCGCCGCACAACCTCACGGAGATCGTCAATGCGTGTCTCGCGCTCCTCGACGATCCGGCGCTGCCGCTCGCCGCGCTCATGCAGCACGTGCCGGGTCCGGACTTCCCGACGGGCGGCATCATCAATGGCGCGCAGGAGATCGCGACCGCCTACCGCACCGGCCGCGGGCGGCTCTCGGTGCGCGCGCGGGTCAACATCGAAGAGGTCGGCAAGGCCGACCGCCAGGCGATCGTCATCACCGAGCTTCCCTACCAGGTCAACAAAGCCCGCCTGATCGAGCGCATTGCGCAGCTCGTGCGCGAGAAACAGATCGACGGCATTGCGAGCGATGGCCTGCGAGATGAGTCGGACAAGGACGGCATGCGTGTCGTCATCGAGCTGAAGCGCGGTGAGGTGAGCGAGATCGTCCTCAACAACCTCTACGCCCAGACGCCGATGGAGACGGTGTTCGGCATCAACATGGTCGCGCTGCAGGACGGGCAGCCGAAGCTGATGTCGCTGAAGGAAATGCTGGACGCGTTCATCCGGCATCGGCGCGAGGTGGTCACCCGCCGCACCATCTTCGATCTCGCCAAGGCCCGCGAGCGCGCGCACATCCTCGAGGGACTCGCCGTGGCGCTCGCCAACATCGATGAGATGATCGCGCTCATCAAGGCGGCTCCGGCGCCCGCCGAGGCGCGCGTGGCCCTGATGGGACGCGGCTGGCCGCCGGGCGCCGTCACCGATCTGCTCGCCCGCGCGGGTGAGATCTCGACCCGGCCGAGCGGCCTCGCCGCGGGCGCGGGGCTCGACGGCGGGCCCGATGGGCAATACCGGCTGTCGGAGGCGCAGGCACAGGCCATCCTCGACATGCGGCTCAACCGCCTGACCGGCCTCGAGCAGGACAAGATCATCGCCGAGTATCAGGAGCTGCTCACGCGTATCGCCGACCTCGGTGACATCCTGGCACGGCCGGAGCGCCTCACCCAGGTGGTACGCGAAGAGCTCATCGAGATGCGCGAGGCCTATGGCGATGCCCGCCGCACCGAGATCAACCGCGAGCATCTCGATCTCAGCACCGAGGATCTCATCGAGCCGCAGGATGTGGTCGTGACGCTCTCGCACACGGGCTACGCCAAGTCGCAGCCGCTCTCGGAGTACCAGACGCAGCGCCGCGGCGGGCGCGGCAAGGCCGCCACCGCCGTGAAGGATGAGGACTTCGTCGAGAAGCTCTTCGTCGCCCACACCCACGACACGGTGCTCTGCTTCTCGAGTCGCGGCAAGGTCTACTGGCTGAAGGTCTACGAGCTGCCGCAGGCCGGGCGCAGCTCCCTCGGCAAGCCCATGGTGAACCTGCTGCCGCTCGAGCCGGGCGAGAAAATCAACGCGCTGCTGCCGGTGAAGCAGTATGACGAGCAGCACTACATCTTCATGGCGACCAGCCAGGGGACCGTGAAGAAGACACCGCTCACTTCCTTCTCGCGCCCGCGCCCGAGCGGCATCATCGCCGTCGATCTGCACGATGAGGACCGCCTGGTCGGGGTTGCGATCACCGACGGCGAGCGTGAGATCATGTTGGTTTCGAGCGGCGGCAAGGCCATCCGCTTCCCCGAGAGCGAGGTCCGGCCCATGGGCCGCGAGGCCGCGGGCGTGCGTGGCATCAAGCTCGCGGATGCACAGGAGGTCATCGCGCTCATCGTGGTGGGGCAGGGAGAGAGCCGCGGCTCGGTGCTCACGGCCTCGGCCTCGGGCTACGGCAAGCGCACGCCCGTAGAGGATTTCCCCGTGCACGGACGCGGCGGCCAAGGTGTCATCGCGATGCAGACCTCGGACCGTAACGGCACCACCGTGGCGGCGCTGCAGGTGCTCCCGGGTCAGGAAATCATGCTCATCAGCTCGACCGGAACCCTGGTGCGCACCGCGGTGGACGAGGTATCGGTGCTCGGCCGCAACACCCAGGGCGTACGGCTCATCCGTCTCTCCGACGGCGAGCGCCTGGTCGGCATCGAGCGGATCGAGAGCCTGGAAGGCGAGCCGGCGGAAGAGAGCGGCTCCGGCGAGAGCGACCAGCCCCCCGCCGGCTGAGAGCTATATACCCAATAGTTATGAGCCATAGCAGGCCAGGGCCGTTCCCTGGCCCGCGGCAATCGTGTAGGGTCATGCGGAGAAATCGTCTCGACCCCCAGGGCACTGCACAGCGGGCCAGGGCCGCTCCCTGGCCCGCGGCGAAAGGTGTAGGGTCTCGCGGAAATCGTCTCGACGATTTCCGCCAATAGATATAGAAGAGAGCATTCGTGCGCGTATTCAATTTCGCCGCCGGACCCGCGGCGCTGCCCCTGGAAGTCCTCGAGCAGGCCCGTGAGGAGCTGACCGACTGGCGTGGCAGCGGCACCTCGGTGATGGAAGTCAGTCACCGCAGCAAGGCCTTCGTCGCCGTCGCCGAGGAGGCGGAGAGCCTGATGCGCTCGCTCCTCGCCGTGCCGAAGAGCTACAAGGTGCTCTTCCTCCAGGGCGGCGCGACCGGTCAGTTCGCCGCCATCCCGATGAATTTGAGCGCCCCCGGGGCCGTTGCCGACTATCTCAACACCGGCACCTGGTCGAAGAAGGCGATCGGCGAGGCGAAGCGCCTGCAGCTCAAGGTCAACATCGCCGGCGATGAGACGGCATCGCGTTATTGCCGCGTACCGGATGAGGGAAGCCTGAAGCTGACCGCCGGTGCCGCTTACGTGCACTACACGCCGAATGAGACGATAGGCGGTGTGGAGTTTCCGTACGTGCCGCAGACGGGCACGGTGCCGCTGGTCGCGGACATGTCTTCGACGATCCTCTCCCGGCCGATCGATGTCGGGCAGTTCGGGCTCATCTACGCCGGCGCACAGAAGAATATCGGCCCGTCGGGCCTTTGCGTGGTGATCATTCGTGAGGATCTCCTCGGCAAAGCTCGCCCGGGCACCCCGTCCGTGTGGGACTACCAGGCCATGGCTGCCGAGGGCTCGATGCTCAACACCCCGCCCACGTTCGGCTGGTACGTCTGCGGGCTGGTGCTCAAGTGGGTGCAGGCCCAGGGCGGCCTCGAGGCGATGGCGGCGCGCAACCGGGCAAAGGCCGAGCTTCTCTACCGGGCGATCGACGACTCCGGCTTCTACCGAAACCCGGTGGCCAAGCCGTGCCGCTCGTGGATGAACGTCCCCTTCACGCTCGCACGGCCGGAGCTCGATTCCACGTTCCTCACCGAGGCGCGGGCGGCGGGTCTCGTGAGCCTCGAGGGCCACCGCTCGGTCGGCGGCATGCGCGCCAGCATCTACAACGCCATGCCGCTCGCGGGCGTGCAGGCGCTCGTCGCCTTCATGCAGGATTTCCAGCGCCGCCACGGCTGAGGCGTCGTCCCCCATGAAATATCGCATCCTGACTCTCAACAACATCAGCGCGCGCGGCCTCGAGCGCCTGCCACGCGACCGCTACGAGGTCGCCTCGGGGCTCGAGCGCCCGGATGCCATCCTGGTGCGCTCGGCGGACATGCACGGGCTCAGCCTCCCCGACACGGTGCGTGCGGTCGGCCGGGCCGGCGCCGGCACCAACAACATCCCGGTGGCGGAGCTGAGCCGCCGCGGCATCCCGGTCTTCAATGCCCCGGGGGCCAACGCCAATGCGGTCAAGGAGCTCGTGCTCGCGAGTCTCCTGCTCGCCGCGCGCAACATCTGCCAGGCCTGGGCCTTCGCCCGCTCGCTGAGCGGCGATGATCAGGCCCTCGACGAGGCGGTCGAGAAGGGCAAGAAGGGTTTCGTCGGCTTCGAGCTCCCCGGGCGTACGCTCGGGGTGGTGGGCCTCGGTGCGATCGGCGTCGAAGTGGCCAATTCCGCCGAGGCGCTCGGCATGAGCGTGCTCGGCTACGATCCGCAGATCACCGTGCAGCGTGCCTGGCAGCTCTCCTCGAGCGTCGAGCAGGCGCTCTCGCTCGATGACCTCTTCGCGCGCTCCGATGCGGTGACCGTGCACGTGCCGCTCAACGACCAGACCCGGCGGCTGGTCAACGAGGCGCGCCTGCGCCTGATGAAAAAGGGCGGCGTGCTCCTCAACTTCGCCCGCCCGGGAATCGTCGATGACCCGGCCGTCGTCGCGGCGCTCGACACTGGGCGCCTGCACGGCTACGTCTGTGACTTCCCGACCAACCTCCTCAAAGACCATGCCAGGGTGGTCACGCTGCCGCACCTCGGCGCCTCGACGGGCGAGGCGGAGGAGAACTGCGCCATCATGGTGGCCGACCAGGTGCGCGACTTTCTGGAGAACGGCAACGTGCGCAACAGCGTCAACTACCCCGAGGCGGTGCTGTCCCGGGTGCCCGGCACGACGCGGATCGCCATAGCCAACAGCAACGTTCCCAACATGGTGGGGCAGATCTCGACCTGTCTAGCCGAGGCCAGGATCAACATCGCCGATCTGCTCAACAAGTCCCGGGGCGAGTACGCTTACACGCTCATCGACGTCGACGGCGCGGTCGGCACGGACCTCCTTGGGAGGATCGGTGGCATCCAGGGCGTCCTTTCGGCACGACTCATCTGACGACCGCCGCCATGCCCGCAAAGAAAACTTCCCGCCGGGGCCGGCCCTCGCGCGTGACGAGTGCGCAAACCGCCGCCGGCACCACGAAGCTGGAAGCCGTCCGAGCGCGCATCGATGGCGTCGATGAGCAGATTCAGCGCCTCATCAATGAGCGCGCCAAGCTCGCGCAGCTCGTCGGCATTTCCAAGAGCCGTGACGGACACACCGTCGATTTCTACCGCCCGGAGCGCGAGGCGCAAGTACTCCGCAGGGCGCGCGAGCGCAACCGCGGTCCGCTGCGCGACGAAGAGGTCGTTCGACTCTTCCGCGAGATCATGTCTGCGTGCCTCGCGCAGCAGGAGCCGCTCAAGGTGGCCTACCTCGGGCCCGAGGCCACCTTCAGCCAGACCGCCGTGCTCACGCACTTCGGTCATTCGGTGCGGGCTCTGCCGCTCGGCTCGATCGATGAAGTGTTTCACGAGGTGGAGTCCGCCGCGGCGGACTTCGGTGTGGTGCCGATCGAGAACTCGACCGAAGGTACGGTCAACCACACGCTCGACCGGCTCGTCGGCTCGCCGCTCAAGATCTGCGGCGAGGTGGAGCTGCGCGTTCATCATTATCTCATGGGTAACATGAGTGCCCTCGGACGGATCGTGCGCGTCTGCTCGCACCCGCAGTCGCTCGCACAATGTCGCGCGTGGCTGCACGAGCATATGCCGACCGTCGAGTTGGTGCCGGTGTCGAGCAACGGGGAGGCTGCACGCCGTGCACGCGATGAGCGTGGTACGGCCGCGATTGCAGGGGAAACCGCAGCGGAGGTCTACGGGCTGAAGACATTGGCGGCGGAGATCGAGGACCGAGCCGACAACACCACGCGCTTCCTCGTGCTCGGCCGCAAGCTGCTCGCCGCGAGCGGCGACGATCGCACGACGCTGCTCGTGTCCGTATCGCACACTGATTCACCGGGCGCGCTGCATCGCCTGCTCGAGCCGCTGGCGCGCCATCGCGTCAGCATGACGCGCATCGAGTCACGCCCCTCGCACCGGCGCAAGTGGGACTACGTCTTTTTCATCGACATCGATGGGCACGCCGAGGACACGCACGTGGCCCGTGCGCTCGAGGCGCTGAAGCAGCGCTGCTCGCTTTTCCGGGTGCTCGGCTCCTATCCGCGCGCGGTGCTGTAGAGTGACGCCATGACGGCTTCCGGCACAACGGCACGCTATCGGGTCGAGCCCGGCGGTGAGATCGCAGGCGAGATCACCGTGCCCGGTGACAAATCCATCTCGCACCGGGCGCTGATGTTCGGTGGCATCGCCGAGGGCACCACGGAGATCACGGGCTTCCTCGCCGGCGAGGACTGCCTGGCGACCCTGCGGGCGCTGCAGGCACTTGGCGTGCAGATCGAGCGGCCACAGCCGCAGCGGGTGCTCGTGCGTGGGCGAGGGCTCGAAGGCCTCACCGCCGCCGCGACGGCTCTCGACATGGGCAACGCCGGCACGGCGATGCGTCTTTTCATGGGGCTGCTCGCGCCGCAGGCGTTCGACTCCACTCTGATCGGCGATGCATCGCTCATGCGCCGGCCGATGGAGCGGGTGGCCGGGCCGCTGCGGCTCATGGGCGCCGATATCCGAACCCAGGACGGGCGGCCGCCCGTCGAGATCCACGGCAATACGAAGCTGAGTGCGATCGACTACGCGCTGCCGGTGGCGAGCGCACAGGTCAAGTCGGCCGTGCTGCTCGCCGGCCTCAGGGCTTTCGGGCGCACGCGCGTCACGGAGCCCGCGCCGTCCCGGGACCACAGCGAGCGCATGTTGAGCGCCTTCGGGGTCGAGGTCCTGAGGGATGGCGCGACGGTTGCCATCGAGGGTGGCCAGCGGCTCAACGGCACCGCCGTCGCGGTGCCCGCGGATTTCTCATCTGCCGCCTTTTTTCTGGTCGCAGGATGTCTCGCCGCCGAGCAGGGTCTGCTGCTGCGCAACGTCGGCATCAACCCGACACGCACCGGGCTGCTCGAGATGCTGGGGCTCATGGGGGCCCAGATCCGCGTGCACGCCCATCGGCGGGATACGCCCCCGAGCGGCGAGCCGGTTGCGGACATCGAGGTGCGCAAGAGCCGGCTGAAGGGTATCCGGGTGCCGGAATCGCTGGTGCCGCTCGCGATCGACGAGTTTCCGGTGTTCTTCATCGCGGCCGCCGTGGCCGAAGGCGAGACCCTGGTGCGCGGGGCGCTCGAGCTGCGCATCAAGGAGAGCGATCGTCTCGCCGCCATGGCAGAGGGTCTCGGCGTGCTCGGAGTCGAGAACCACCTGCTCGACGATGGACTCTGGATCCGCGGCGGCTCCGGGCTGGGCGGGGGGGTCATCGAGAGCCACGGCGATCACCGGATCGCCATGGCCTTCGCGGTTGCCGGACTCGTCGCGCGTGGCGCGATCGAGATCCGCGATGTCGCGAACGTCGCGACC
>Ga0157369_10007993_pt1 | contig 12149 bp, 12 predicted proteins | sample C25metaG_FD_113461 | JGI IMG/M metagenome (GOLD analysis project Ga0157369, IMG submission 113461) | Corn rhizosphere microbial communities from Kellogg Biological Station, Michigan, USA - C2-5 metaG | ecosystem: Host-associated > Plants > Roots > Rhizosphere > Soil | place: USA: Michigan...
GAGGATGTCGCGGCCCTCGTCGCGGAAGCGCTCGGCCATGGTGAGGCCGGTGAGCGCCACGCGCAGGCGGTTGCCCGGGGGCTCGTTCATCTGGCCGAACACCATCGCCACTTTCGACTTCGACAGGTCGTCCTGCACGATGACGTTCGCGTCGGACATCTCGTGGTAGAAGTCGTTGCCCTCGCGCGTGCGCTCGCCCACGCCGGCGAAGACCGACAGGCCCGAGTGCTGGGTCGCGATGTTGTTGATGAGCTCGAGCATCGTCACCGTCTTGCCCACGCCAGCCCCGCCGAAGAGGCCGATCTTGCCGCCCTTGGCGAACGGGCAGATGAGGTCGACCACCTTGATGCCGGTTTCGAGCAGCTCCACCGAGGGCGAGAGCTCGTCGAACTTGGGCGCCTGCGCGTGGATCGAGCGCTTCTCGTCGGTCGTGATCGGGCCCCGCTCGTCGATCGGCCGGCCGAGCACGTCCATCACGCGCCCGAGCGTGCCGGGGCCGACCGGGACCGAGATCGGGGCGCCGGTGTTCTTCACGCGCATTCCACGGCGCAGCCCATCGGCCGAGCCCATGGCGATGGTGCGCACGACGCCGTCACCGAGCAGCTGCTCGACTTCGAACGTGAGGCCCTTCTCGGCGAAGGAGTCGCCCTCCTCCACGAGCGTGAGCGCGTCGTAGACCTTCGGCATGTGCTCGCGCGGGAACTGGATGTCGATGACCGCGCCGATGCACTGGACGATCTTGCCTTCGGTGGTTTGCGTCGTGACGTTGGTGTCCATGTGGTTTCCTTAGACCGCCGCGGCGCCCGCGACGATTTCCGATAGTTCCTTGGTGATGGCGGCCTGCCGCGTCTTGTTGTAGATCAGGGTCAGCTCGCCGATCACGTTCGTGGCGTTGTCGCTCGCGGACTTCATCGCCACCATGCGCGCGGACTGTTCGCTCGCCATGTTCTCGGCGACCGCCTGGTAGATGATCTGCTCGACGTAGCGCGTGAGGAGCTGCTCGAGCACGCCGCGCGCCTCGGGCTCGTAGACGTAGTCCCAGTTCTTGCGCTGCGCGGCGCGCGTGTCCTGGCTCAGGCGATCCGCGGGAAGCGGGAGCAGCTGCTCGACCACCGGCTCCTGCTTCATCGTGTTGATGAAGCGCGTGTAGACGATGTAGAGCGCGCCGATCTTGCCCTGGCTGAACGCGTCGATCTGCACTTTCACGGGGCCGACCAGCCGGTCCATGTGCGGCGTGTCGCCCAGCGCCGTGAGGTGCGAGACGATGTTGCCGCCGAAGCGCTGCAGGAATCCGAAGCCCTTGTTGCCGATCGCGGTGAGCTGCACGTTGCGGCCTTCGCCCTGCAGCTCCTTCACCTTGTGGAGCGCCAGGCGCAGCGCGTTCGTGTTGAGGCCGCCGCACAGGCCCTTGTCGGACGTGACCACGATCAGCCCCACGTCCTTCACGTCGGGTCGGCGCACGAGGAACGGATGACGGTACTCGGTGTTCGCGTGCGCAAGGTGCGAGGCGATGTTGCGGATCTTCTCGCCATACGGGCGCGAATGGCGCATGCGGTCCTGCGCCTTGCGCATCTTCGAGGCCGCGACCATCTCCATCGCCTTGGTGATCTTGCGCGTGTTCTGCACGCTCTTGATCTTGGTGCGGATTTCTTTGCTGCCAGCCATATGCTTTCCTTGTCATCCCCGCGCAGGCGGGGATCCAATCATCGGGCCCCCGCCTTCGCGGGGGTGACAGCTCAGTACGTCGCGTTCTTCTTGAAATCCTTCAGCGCTTCGTGCAGCTTCGCCTCGTCGTCCTTCGAGAGGTCCTTCGTCTGCTCGATGCGGTCGGCGAGGTCGCCGTACTTGCCCTTCACGAACGCGCGCATCGCGGCCTCGGCGGCAAGCGCCTTGGCGACGGGGACGTCGTCGAAGTAGCCGTTGTTCACCGCGAAGAGCGTGAGCGCCATCTCCCACACCTGCAGCGGGTGGTACTGCGGCTGCTTCATGAGCTCGGTCACCATCCGGCCGCGCTCGAGCTGCTTGCGGGTGGCTTCGTCCAGGTCCGACGCGAACTGCGCGAACGCGGCGAGCTCGCGGTACTGGGCGAGCGCAAGACGCACGCCGCCGCCCAGCTTCTTGATGACCTTCGTCTGCGCGGCGCCGCCCACGCGCGACACCGAGATCCCCGCGTTGATGGCGGGGCGGATGCCGGCGTTGAAGAGGTCCGTCTCGAGGAAGATCTGGCCGTCGGTGATCGAGATCACGTTGGTCGGCACGAACGCGGACACGTCGCCCGCCTGCGTCTCGATGACGGGCAGCGCGGTGAGCGAGCCGGTCTTGCCCTTCACCTCGCCCTTGGTGAACTTCTCCACGTACGCCTCGTTCACGCGCGCGGCGCGCTCGAGCAGGCGCGAGTGCAGGTAGAACACGTCGCCGGGATACGCCTCGCGGCCCGGCGGCCGGCGCAGCAGCAGGGAGATCTGGCGATACGCCCACGCCTGCTTGGTCAGGTCGTCATAGATGATGAGCGCGTCCTGGCCGCGGTCGCGGAAGTACTCGCCCATCGTGCAGCCCGCGTAAGGCGCGATGTACTGCATCGCGGCGGGATCGGACGCCGAGGCGGCGACCACGATGGTGTACGCCATCGCGCCGTACTCCTCGAGCTTGCGCACGACGTTCGCGATGGTCGAGGCCTTCTGCCCGATCGCGACGTAGATGCAGATGAGGTCCTTGCCCTTCTGGTTGATGATCGCGTCGACCGCGACGGCGGTCTTGCCCGTCTGGCGGTCGCCGATGATGAGCTCGCGCTGTCCGCGGCCGACCGGCACCATGGCATCGATCGACTTGAGGCCGGTCTGCACCGGCTGCGACACCGATTTGCGCGCGATCACGCCCGGGGCCACCTTCTCGATCGGGTCGGAGAGCTTCGCGTTGATCGGGCCCTTGCCGTCGATGGGTTGTCCCAGCGAGTTCACCACGCGCCCGATGAGCTCCGGTCCGATCGGCACCTCCAGGATGCGGCCGGTCGACTTGACGGTATCGCCTTCCGAGATGTGCTCGTAGGGCCCGAGCACCACGGCGCCGACGGAGTCGCGCTCGAGGTTCAGCGCCAGGCCGAACACGTTGCCCGGGAACTCGAGCATCTCGCCCTGCATCACGTCGGTGAGGCCGTGCACGCGGCAGATGCCGTCGGTCACGGAGATCACCGTGCCCTCCGTGCGCTTCTCGGCGGCGACGTGGAGGTTCTCGATCTTCGTTCTGATCAGTTCGCTGATTTCGGAAGGGTTGATCTGCATGTAGGGCTCCTGGGTGCCTCGATTTACCGTGCGAGCGCCGCGGCCATCTGGGCCAGGGCGTCGCGCACGGAGGCGTGAATGACTTGGTCGCCGACCTGGACGCGCGCGCCGCCGAGCAGCTGCGGATCGACGTCCACCTCGGCCTCGACGCGCTTGCCGTAGCGCTTCTCGAGCGCGCCCACGATGTCGGCGCGCTGCTGGTCGGTGAGCGGCTGGGCGCTCGTGATGCGCGCCTTCACGACGCGCTCGTGCTCGCGCTTGAGGGCCTCGTACTGCTCCTCGATCTCGGCGATGAGGATCTCGCGGTGGCTGTCGACGAGCACGTCGAGCAGGCTGCGCGCGACCGGGTCGAGCTTGCCGCCGGTCACGTCGGCGAAGAGTTCCTTCTTCTGGGCGCCGGAAACGCGCGGATCGGTCAGCAGGAAGCGCATCTGCTCGTTGCGCGCGATCGCCGCGAGCAGCTGCAGGCCGTCGGACGTGGAGCCGAGCGAACCCTTGTCGAGGGCGGCCGCGAAGGCCGCCTCGGCATACGGACGCGCGACGGTAGCGATCTCGGCCATGGCTTAGATCTGCGCCCTGAGCTGGTCGAGCATCTGCGAGTGCGCCTTGGCATCGACCTCGCGCTGGAGGATCTTCTCCGCGCCGCTCACGGCGAGTGCCGCGACCTGCTCGCGCAACTGCTGGCGCGCGGCCTGCACTTCCTGCTCGATCTGCGCGCGGGCTGCCGCGACGATGCGATCGCCTTCGGCTTTCGCCGATGCCTTGGACTCCTCGATGCGCTCGTGCGCCGCCTTCTCCGCCGCCGCCACGAGCTCCTGGGCGCGGCCGCGCGCGTCGCGCAGGATCTGGTCGGTCTGCTTCTGCGCATCGGCGAGCGACGAGCGGCCGCGCTCGGCCTCGGCGAGGCCATCGGCGATCGTCTTCTGGCGCTGCTCGATGGCACGCACGAGGGGCGGCCAGATGAAGGCCACGCAGAACCAGATGAACAGGGCGAAAACCGCCGCCTCGACCACCAACGTGAAATTCGGAATCATGGAACGTCCCTCTCGGGATTCGCGCTTAGCGGATCGAATTCAGCAGCGGGTTGGCGAACGCGAAGAACATCGCGAGACCCACGCCGATGATGAACGACGCGTCGATGAGGCCCAGCAGCAGGAACACTTTCGCCTGGAGCTGCGGCATGAGCTCCGGCTGGCGGGCGGCGCCTTCGAGGAAGCGCGCGCACATGATGCCGATGCCCACGCAGGCACCGAGCGCGCCCAGGCCGATGATGAGGCCGATGCCGACGCCGGTGTAGGCCTGGATCATGGCGATCAGTTGGATTTTCGGGTCCATGTCTTATTCCTTTCGGGATGAACTTGAAGTGGAGTTGGGGGTTGGAACGAAACGCGTGACGCTCAGTGACCCTCGTGCGCCATCTGCACGTAGACGACGGTGAGCATCATGAAGATGTAGGCCTGCAGCACGACGATCAGGATGTGGAAGATCGACCAGACGAGGCCGAGCGCGATCGCGCCCACGCCCGCGGCGATCCCGGCGCCGGCGAGGAGCCACAGGAGCAGGTAGATGATCTCGCCCGCGTACATGTTTCCGAAGAGCCGCAGCGAATGCGACAGCGGCTTGGACACGTACTCGACCAGGTTGAACAGGAAGTTGACCGGCCAGAGCAGCGGGTTGGAGCCGAACGGCGCGGTGAAGAGCTCATGGATGAAGCCGCCCGCGCCCTTCACCTTTATAGCGAAGCCGATCATGAGCGCCCACACCGTGAGCGCGAGCGCGAAGGTCGTATTGGTATCCGCGGTCGGCACGATGCGGAAGCCGTGATGGGCGCCGGCCGCCTCGGGGATCTTGCCCACGATGTCGGCGGGCAGGAAGTCCATCGCGTTCATCAGGATCACCCAGATGAACACCGTGAGCGCGAGAGGCGCCACGAAGCGATGGCGGTCGCCGTGGAAGATGTCCTGGACCTGCTTGTCGATGAAGTCGAACGTGAGCTCGATGAATGCCTGGCGCCGGGTCGGGACGCCGCTGGTCGCCCCGCGCGCCGCCCACCAGATGAACCCGAGGCCCACGAGCCCGAGCAGGATCGACACGATGACGGTGTCGATGTTGACCGTGAAGTTGCCGAACTGGTGCGTGGCGAAGGTGAGGTGGTGACCGATGTACTCGGCCGCGCCGCCTGCTTGCTCGGGAGCCTGTTCCGTTGCCATGTTCCTATCCGTGTTGCCCGTTCCCGGAAGGCCGGGTTGTCTCGTTGTTGCCGTCGCGGACCGCTATGGCCGCGGCGGAGATCGCCACCGTCACCACGAACGTTCCGAGGAACGCCACGTGGATTACCGCGGGGTAATGCGCGAAAACCGCCCAGAGCGAGCCGAGGATCACGAGGACCTTCGCCGCCTCCGCGCGAAACATCGTCCGCAGCGTTTCACCGACGCTGGACTTGCGGCTCCAGGCAAGGATCCATCCGTAGACCCATCCGGCCGCGACGTTCGTCACTCCCCCGAGCGCGGCCGAAATCGCGCCATTCATGCCCCAGGGAATTGCCGAAGCGAGCGTGAGCGCCGCGGTCGCGATGAGCTGCCACCGGAGCACGATGCGGATGGCCCTGAGCTGGATACCGAACACGTCCGGGCCCGCGAGGTGAAACCGTTCGATTATAGCGATTTCCGCAATGCAGCGTCAAAGCACGGACGGTCCGGACGACGCATGCCGCGCCGCGTCTATCGCATATTTGCGGCGGTGCAGCGGGACGGCTCTAGCGCGCGGCGCCGAAGCGCTGGATGAGCCCTTCGAGCTCGTCGAGGCTCGAATAATCGATCACGACCGACCCCTTGCCGCCCGCGCGCGGCTTGAGCTGCACGGTCGTGCCGAGCGTCTCGCACAGCTGCTCCTGCAGGCGGCGCGTGTCGGCGTCGAGCGTCATCGCCGGACGCTCGGGGCGCGGAGCCGCGGTCGCCTCCTGCACCAGGCGCTCGGTCTCGCGCACCGAGAGCTGCCGCTCGGCGACCTGGTGCGCGAGCTCGACCTGGCGCTGGCGCGAGAGCGACAGCAGCGCGCGCGCATGTCCCATGTCGATGCGCCCATCCTGCACCATCTCCTGTACCGCGGGCGCGAGCTCGAGGAGCCGCAGCAGGTTCGTGACCGCCGTGCGCGAACGCCCGATCGCGCGCGCTACCTCGTCGTGGGTGAGCTGGAATTCGCGGATGAGGCGGGCGAGGCCATTCGCCTCTTCGATCGGGTTGAGGTCCTCGCGCTGGATGTTCTCGATGAGGCCGATGCCGAGCGCCGCCTCGTCCGTCACTTCCCGGATGACGACGGGCACGCGATCGAGGCCCGCCAGCCGCGCCGCGCGCCAGCGGCGCTCGCCGGCGAGGATCTCGTATTTGCCCTCGCCCACCGCGCGCACGATGATCGGCTGGATCACGCCGCGCGCCTTGATCGAATCGGCGAGCTCGGCGAGCGAGGCTTCGTCCATGCGCGTGCGCGGCTGGTACTTGCCGGGCTTGAGCTGGGCCGCGTCGAGCTGTGTCAGCGCGTCCTGCGCCGCCTCGGGCGCCCTGTTGTTGCCGCCCAGCAGCGCGTCGAGGCCGCGGCCGAGTCCCTTGTGCCGGGCGCTCATGCCGCCTCCGCGACCGCGATGCCGTTGCGCTCGAGCAGCTCGCGTGCGAATTGCAGGTGCGCCTGCGCCCCCTTCGACGAGGGGTCGTGCAGCAGCACGGGCTTGCCGAACGAAGGCGCCTCCGCGATGCGGATGTTGCGCGGGATCACCGTGTCGAACACCTTGTCTCCGTAGTGGCGCTTGAGCTCGTCCGAGACCTGCACCGTGAGCGTGCTGCGCGGGTCGTACATCGTGCGCACCAGCGCCTCGATCTCGATCTTGGGGTTGAGGTTCTGCTTCACCTTGCGCAAGGTTCCCACGAGGTCCGAGAGCCCCTCGAGCGCGTAGTACTCGCACTGCATCGGGATGATGACCGCGTCGGCGGCGGCGAAGCCGTTCACGGTCAGCATGTTGAGCGCCGGGGGGCAATCGATCACGATGAAGTCGTAGCCCTCGCGCTCGGCGGCGAGCGCATCGCGCAGCCGGTACTCGCGCTTGTCCATCGCGATGAGCTCGACCTCGGCGCCCGCGAGATCGCGATTCGACGGGATGATGTCGTAATGGCCCTCGCAATGCTGGATCGCTTCGCGCGCGCCGTGCTCGCCGATGAGCAGCCCGTAGACCGTGTTGTCGCACGCGGTCTTGTCCACGCCGCTCCCGGTCGTGGCGTTGCCCTGCGGGTCCAGGTCCACGAGGAGCACGCGACGGCCGTAGTGCGCGAGGCTCGCACAGAGGTTCACGGCGATGGATGTCTTTCCCACGCCGCCCTTCTGGTTGGCGATCACGAAGATGCGCGCGCTCACGCCGCCTCCAGGAAGACCACGTGGCGCTTCGCGTCGAGCTCAGGCACGTGCAGCTCGAGCACCTGCGCCACCTTGTGGCTGGCCGGCACCCGCGCGATCTCGTCGAACGGATACACGCCTTTCATCGCGATCATGCGTCCGCCCGGCGCGACGGCATGCCGCGCCTGCACGACGAAATCCGAGAGCTCGGAGAAAGCGCGCGAGACGACGGCATCGTAGAGGTCTGCCGGCTGCCACTGCTCGATTCGCTCGCACACCACGTCGACATTGTCGAGCGACAGCTCGATGCGCGCCTGCTCGAGGAACGCGCACTTCTTGTGGCTCGAGTCGAGCAACGTCACGTGCGCATCGGGCCGCGCGATCGCCAGCGGAATGCCCGGAAGGCCCGGGCCCGTGCCGACGTCGAGGATGCGCTTGCGGTCGTGCACGTGCGGCAGGAGGGACAGGCTGTCCAGCGCGTGCAGCACGACCATCTGCGCGGTGTCGCGCACCGCGGTCAGGTTATGGATGCGATTCCATTTCTCGATGAGCTCGAGATAGCGCGCGAGCCGGGCCGGGCCGTCCGCCGGCAGGTCGAGTCCCATCGCGCCGATGCCGTGCGCGATACGTTGTTCCAGCGTCATGCCTGCTTCTCCTGCAATGTGGCGTGCGCGAGGTTGCGGCGCTTGAGATGCACCAGCAGCAGCGCGATGGCGGCCGGCGTGACACCCTGGATGCGCGATGCCTGTCCGATGGTCTCGGGCCGGTGCTGCGCGAGCTTCTGCTGGACCTCGCGCGAGAGGCCTCGCACCGCGAGATAGTCGAGGTCGCCCGGAAGGCCGGTGCTTTCCTGCGCGGCCTGGCGCGCGACCTCGTCCTTCTGGCGCTCGATGTATCCGGCGTATTTGGCCTCGATCTCGACCTGCTCGGCGATCTCGCCGGGAGCCGGGGGACCGTCCAGCAGAGGGCCGAGCGTCTGGTAGGCGAGGTCGGGACGGCGCAGCAGGTCGTAAAGTGAGTGCTCGCGCTCCAGTGGCTTACCGAATATATCTTGTTGAATTCCAGGAGGAATGTTCTGGGGGCGCGCCCACAAGCGACGCAGGCGGCGGGCCTCGTGTTCGATGGCCTCGCGCTTGCGGCAGTAGCGACCCCAGCGCTCGTCGTCGACCAAACCGAGCTCGCGGCCCTTCGCGGTGAGGCGCAGGTCCGCGTTGTCCTCGCGCAGCTGCAGCCGGTATTCGGCGCGGCTGGTGAACATGCGGTACGGCTCGGACACGCCCCGCGTGACCAGGTCGTCCACGAGGACGCCGAGGTAAGCCTCGTCGCGTGCCGGCGCCCAGCCGGGCATTCCCCGCGCGCGCAGGCTGGCATTCACTCCCGCCAGGAGGCCTTGGGCGGCCGCCTCCTCGTACCCCGTCGTCCCGTTGATCTGGCCGGCGAAGAAGAGGCCCGCGATGGATTTCGTCTCGAGCGTGGCCTTGAGGTTGCGCGGATCGAAGTAGTCGTACTCGATCGCGTAGCCGGGGCGGACGATGTGGGCATTCTCGAGGCCTGCGATCGAATGAACGAGATCGAGCTGGACGTCGAACGGAAGGCTGGTCGAGATCCCGTTGGGATAGAACTCGGGCGTTTCCAGGCCCTCGGGCTCGAGGAAGATCTGGTGGGACGGCTTGCCGGCGAAGCGGTGGATCTTGTCCTCGATCGACGGGCAGTAGCGCGGGCCCACGCCCGCGATCACGCCGGTGAACATCGGCGAGCGGTCGAGGCCGCCGCGGATGATCTCGTGCGTGCGCTCGTTGGTATGCGTGATCCAGCACGCCACCTGGCGCGGATGCATCGTGCGCGCGCCCATGAACGAGAACACCGGCTCCGGGCGATCGCCCGGTTGCTCTTCGAGCCTCGAGAAATCGATGGTGCGGCCGTCGATCCGCGGGGGCGTGCCGGTCTTGAGCCGGCCGACCGGCAGCTTCAGCTCGCGCAGGCGCTCGGCGAGCGACAGCGACGCCGGATCCCCGGCCCGGCCCGCGCGATAGCGCTCGAGCCCGACGTGCACCAGGCCGCCGAGAAAGGTGCCGGCCGTGAGGACCAGGGCTTCGGCCGTGAAGCGCAGCCCGATCGCTGTAACGGCCCCACACACGCGGTCGCCCTCGACGAGCAGGTCGTCGACGGCAGCCTGGAAGAGCCACAAGTTCGGCTGGCGCTCGAGGCGAGCGCGGATAGCGGCGCGGTAGAGCACCCGGTCCGCCTGGGCGCGGGTGGCGCGAACGGCCGGCCCCTTGCTCGCGTTGAGCGTCCGGAACTGGATCCCCGCCTCGTCCGTGGCGATCGCCATGGCCCCGCCGAGCGCATCCACCTCGCGCACGAGATGGCCCTTGCCGATGCCCCCGATCGAGGGGTTGCAGGACATCTGTCCCAGCGTCTCGATGGCGTGGGTGAGCAGGAGCGTGCGGCTGCCCGCCCGCGCTGCGGCCAGCGCCGCCTCGGTTCCGGCGTGGCCGCCGCCGACCACGATCACATCGAAATGGCGCGGGAAATTCATGGGGTGGGGAATGCCGGCAATGGACGCGGCGCCTTCATTTTATCGGAACGGGGCACCAAAGGCCCGGATGTTCCACGTGGAACATCGTGGTGGGAATGTTTCACGTGGAACCTTTTTCACTTACCGACACAAAAGCGGGAAAAAATCTCGCCCAGGAGGTCGTCCGCGCTCGTCTCGCCGGTGATCCGGCCGAGCGCACGATGGGCGAGACGGAGCTCTTCGGCCACGACTTCGAGCGCCAATCCGGCGCCGTTGCTGCGCATCAGGTGATCATGCGCCTCCCGCAGTGCGTCGAGATGGCGCCGCCGGGCCATGAAGACCCCCTCCCCCTGCGGCTTCCAGCCTGCGGTGCGGAGCAGCCAGAGGCGAACCTCTTCCACGCCCTCGCCGGTTCGTGCCGATACATTGAGGTGTCCGGCGCCCGCCTCGTGGAGTCCGGACGGCAAGCTCACGAGGTCGATCTTGTTGAGCACGCGCAGCAGCGGCATGCCTGCGGGCAACTCGGCGACGAGCGCCTCGTCCCGCGACGCGGACGTGGCGTCCTCGATGAGCACCGCGGCATCCGCGGACCTGAGCGCCGCGCGCGAACGTTCCACTCCGATGCGCTCGACTTCGTCCGTCGCCTCGCGCAGCCCGGCCGTATCCACCACGTGGATGGGCACGCCGTGCACCGCGATGGTCGCGCGCACATAGTCGCGCGTCGTACCGGGGACGGGCGTGACGATGGCGAGCTCCTCTCCCGCGAGGCGATTGAGGAGGCTCGACTTGCCGACATTGGGCCGCCCGAAGAGGACGACGGTCATGCCGTCCCGCAGCACGGCGCCCTGCCCCGCGGCCGCGATCACTTCGTCCAGCTGGCCCCGTACGAGCGCGCGCCGGCGCGCGATCGCCTCGAGGTCGTCGGGGTCGATCTCTTCCTCGGGAAAATCGATGCACGCCTCGACATGCATGCGCATCTCGAGGAGGCCCGCGGCGATCGCCTGCACGCGACGCGAGAACTCGCCCTCGAGCGACCGGGCCGCGCTGCGCGCCGCTTCGACGGTGCTCGCGTCGATCAGGTCGGCCACGCTTTCGGCCTGTGCCAGGTCGATGCGGCCATTGAGGAATGCCCTCTCGGTGAACTCGCCGGGACGCGCCATTCGCGCGCCGGCACCGACGCATCGCCCGAGCAGCTCGTGCACGACCACGGGCCCGCCGTGGCCTTGCAGCTCGAGCACGTCCTCGCCGGTGTACGAATGAGGCGCGGGAAAGAAGATCGCGATGCCGCGATCGATCGTCGCGCCGTCCGCGCCCCGAAACGTGGAGAGCGTGGCCTCACGCGGCTTGGGCACGGCTCCGAGCACCATCCGCGCCACCTCTCGCGTGCGCGGACCCGACACGCGGACGACCGCGATGCCGCCGCGGCCCGCGGGTGTCGCGGGCGCGGCGATGGTGTCGACGGCGCCTAGCGGCGCGCCTTGGCCGCGGCTTCCGCCTTGATCGTGCGGTTGATGTGCCACTGCTGCAGGATGGACAGGAGGTTCTGCACCACCCAGTACAGCACCAGGCCTGCCGGGAAGAAGAGGAAGAAGATGCTGAAGACGATCGGCATGATCATCATCACCCGCGCCTGCACCGGATCCGCCGGCTGCGGATTGATGCGCGTCTGCGCCAGCATCGACAGCGCGTAGAGGATCGGCAGGATGAGGTACGGATCGGGCGACGAGAGATCGTGGATCCAGCCGATCCACGGCGCATGCCGCAGCTCGATCGAGGCGAGCAGCACCCAGTAGAGCGCGATGAACACCGGGATCTGCACCACGATCGGCAGGCAGCCGCCGAGCGGGTTGATCTTCTCCGTGCGATAGAGCTCCATCATCGCCTGGTTCAACTTCTGGCGATCCTCGCCGTAGAGCTGCTTCAGCTTCTCCATCTTCGGCTGCAGCACCTTCATCTGCGCCATGGAGCGGCCC
>Ga0157369_10007994_pt1 | contig 12148 bp, 10 predicted proteins | sample C25metaG_FD_113461 | JGI IMG/M metagenome (GOLD analysis project Ga0157369, IMG submission 113461) | Corn rhizosphere microbial communities from Kellogg Biological Station, Michigan, USA - C2-5 metaG | ecosystem: Host-associated > Plants > Roots > Rhizosphere > Soil | place: USA: Michigan...
CGCCATCAGCCAGCGCCAAAATAACCACGATCTCGTCCGGACGCGGAGCGTTCGGGATTGTCACGCTGATCGTGTCGATTTGATCAAACGACCAGACGTCGTCCTTGTGGCCAAGCGGAACATCAATGCTGCAGCCCACGCCTCCAATTTTCACATTGGACGGAATGATGGCCTGGCCGCCGCCGATCGCGTCTCGCATCGGCTTCCCCATGCGGGGATGCAGGATCGCCGCTGCGTGCTCGATATCGCCAGACACGCCGACGATCGCCGCCTTGCCGTAGGAGATTGCCGGCCGCATCAACGACTTCAACGCCTCCCTCACAAGCAATTCTCCTAGCTCGGCACCGAACGGAATGAGGTCCGATAGGTCGTCCACCGCGTGGCCAGCTAGCGGATTGGCGATCACGGCACAGGTAGCGACACGCGTCACCGGCGTAACGGATGGCAGCCCGCCTTCGGCATAGACCACGTCCTTGAACAGCATCAGCCGGCGGATATTCATCTAGGCTCCAATCAAGCGATCAAAGTTGCGATCAAGAATGAGTTCGGCCTGGTCCGCTGGTAGGGCACTTCTGACGAAAGTCACCGGATTGGGTTCGCCTAGCGGAAACGGCGCGTCGCTGCCGAGCATGAGGTGCTCGATGGGAACGACCTCGGAAACATAACGCAAGATCGCCGGCTCGAAGCAGATCGAGTCGAAATACAGCCTTCGCAGATAGTCTCCGACGGGCATTTTGAGGGTGCGGGCAAGCTGCTGGTTGGTGTCGACTTCACGCTGCATGCGTGCCCGGAGGATGGGACTGAACGCACCGGCATGGGCACACACAAGTTTCAGGGCCGGCCATCGATCGAGAAACCCCGAGCAAATCATTTTCAGAATATTGATCGTGTTGTCGAACAGATAGCCAGCAACGATCGTCAGCTCGTACTCCTTGGTGCGGTCTTTCCCGAGCGGATCGGCCGGATGCACGAACAGCGGCACATTGAGGTCGACGGCGGTCCGAAAGATCGGCTCAAACATGTCATCATGCAGATAGACGCCACGAACGTTGGACGCGATATGGCCCCCGACAAAACCATTATCGCGCACACATCGACGCAACTCCTGCGCCGCCGCGCCGGGGTCCTGCATCGGCAGCATTGCCCATCCGCCAAACCGAATCCGATCGGATGCGATCGCACTGGCCAAACCATCGTTGAACATACGCGCCGCCTCAACTGCGAGGCCTGCATCGAGATGATAGTCGATGAACGGCGTCGCCAGCGACAGGATCGTGCGTTCGACGCCATCGCGCTGCATGCGCTCAATCTGCTTGGGCATCTCGAAAAACGTCGTGTTGAGGCCGAAATGCATGCCACGGATATCTAGATCGACGGCATCGCCCTCTCGTCGCTTGATCTTGACCGCAAACTCATCCTTCGACTGGACAAATTTGAAAAATGGCTCCGGCACAAAGTGACAGTGGATGTCGGTAATCATCATTAAAGCCCCAGGTAAGCGACTTCGAGACGTTCATCGTTGAAGGGTGTCGTGCACGTATGGACGGCTTCCAACTCCGTTTTGGGCGAGGGTCGCCTTAGTCGCCTGGCCCGTTCCGTGGGCCGATCCATCTCGAGCAAGCGAAACCGTAGCAATGAGCCTACCATGCATCAATCGGATTTTTTCTATACTATCTATTCAATAAGTGTATATGGTACGCGGGGAGCAAGACAATGGACCCGCGACGAATCCAGTATTTCTCTGCCGTCATCGAGCACGGAAACCTGAGCAGTGCGGCACAGGCCCTGCGCGTTTCGCAACCGACGCTCAGCCGGCAAATCCAGGCCATCGAAGACCAGTATCAAACCCCGCTTTTCGTACGTGGCGGTCGCGGCATGATGCCGACCGAGGCGGGCAAGCTTCTCCACGAACGGTTACAGAGCATCGAGCGGCAGCTACGCAGCCTGAAGACAGATGTGGCCGCCGTTTCACTCGAACCATCCGGCGAGGTTGCTTTTGGCATTCCGCCGTCACCTCGCGGGCTCATCGCTGTTCCGCTGGCAAAGAAATTCCACACTGCCTATCCGAAAATCCTCGTCCGAATCGTGGAAGAGACCAGCGCTCAACTGCGCGACCTGGTGGCCAATGGTCTCATCGACGTGGCGATCACGAACACGCACGAGCCCGGGCACGGGGTCGCCGCGCAACCTCTTGGTCGCGAACGCATGCTTCTGATCGGGCCTGCTGACGCGAAGCTGTCGATGCGGCGGGAAGTCCCGATCAAGAAACTTGCAGATCTGCCGCTGATCCTGACGACAAAGCCAAACAGCCTCCGGCTCACCGTCGAAACAGGACTTGGCATTCATGAATTGCAACCGAACGTGCGGTTTGAGGCCAACTCGCTTCCGTTGATAACCGACCTGGTGATGGACGGGCTTGGCTATACCGTCCTGCCCGCTTGCGGTGTTCGCACTTTACTTGCACAGAACAAGGTCACGGCAAGTCCGATCAGCGATCTTTTCATCACCTGGCTCGTCGCGCGGCCGAAAGTCCGCTCACTCGGTGTGGCGGCTGAACGCTTTCACACTATGGTTTGCGAAGTCGGACGAAAGCAGGTTCGAGAAGGTATTTGGGAATCAGCTGCATAGGAAGCACGTGACGACAACCGCGCTGCACCGCTCCGATGCAGTCAGAGACTTTGAACGAAAGATAATAGCAACTCATTGAACTCCTTCGGGCTATCGAGCGATGAAAGGTGGCAAGCGCCCGGGATAACGGAAAACTTTGCGCCGGGGATCAAATCCGCAATCACTTTGCACATGGGAGGCGGAAACAGACTGTCAAACTCGCCGCTTATGACGAGGCAGGGGAGCTTCACATTTTTGAGCCGGTCGCTGCTTTTGAAATCCTGACCACCCCGAGCAACATTTGCAAACGACGACCCTGGTATCTTCGCGTTGATGCGTTTCCAACTCGCCAGTACCGCATCCGCCGTCGGGCTGGCTCGATAGCGCTCATTCAACATTTGCGGCCAAACCGTCTGCATTCTCAAGAGCGGCCCGTTCGGCTTTTCAAACATCTCGATCCACGAATTCCTTGCCGCGGCGACTCCCGGCGCCGCGTTGTCAGCACATGAATTCGCCACGACAAGCCCGCTCAACCGCTCCGGATAATCGATTGCCAAATACTGCGCCACCCGACCGCCGAGCGAAAGACCACAGACGATGGTCTTGTCGACTGAAAGGTGATCCAGAAGGTTCACCATATCTCGCGTCAATTCGTCGACAGTGGTCTCGCGGTCCACTGGCTGCGACAGTCCGTGACCGGCAAGGTCGGGCATGATGACCCGATAGCCGGCATGCACGAGGTCAGCGGTCTGACCGGCCCAAACCATCCCGTGATTTGTGAAACCGTGGACCATCAGGATAGGCTGCCCTGAACCGACGACCTCATAGTGCAGCTTCAATCCGCGCGATTCAAAGAAAGGCATATCAGCTCCTCCGGGCGCTCAATTCGGCTTGTATCTGTTCCAGGGAGCGCCCTTTCGTCTCATAGCCAAGGAACAACATTGTCATCCCTCCGATGAACAACATCGTGGAGATCGCGGCAAAGAACACGAAGTAGTTTTGCGAATTAGCCAGGAATATTCCAAGGACTAATGGCGCAACGATGCCACCGGTGCGTTGGCAGGCAGCTGCCCAACCTGTCCCGGTCGCTCTGAAGCGGGTCGGGTAGACCTCGCTGGTGTAGACGAACAATGGACCGCCCACGGCTCCCGCGAAGAAGACCGTCACACAACCCAGCACGACCAGCGTCAGCTCGGATGCGGAGTTGCCCCAAGCCAGCATGAGCAGGGCTGCGGAAAAATAAGCGGCAATCAGGGTCGGACGACGCCCTATGCGATCAAGAAGGGAGCCGGCAACGATGTTTCCGAGCGCTCCGGCCGCAGAGACGGCGGCTGTAAACGCAAAACTCCTGACCAGCGAAAAGCCCATTTTCACGAAAATGGAAGGCAACCACACAGCCAACCCGACATCTTTGGCGCCATTGCAAAACTGCATGAGCCATATCCCCGCTGTTGTCCGGAGATAGCCTGCACTCACAAGATCTTTCAGGTTGGCTCGCTGCTCGACGTGATCAACGGCGGTGACAGAGACACTCGATGGATCGATATCGCTGAACTTGCGCACAAGCGCCTCGGCTTCGCTCACGCGTCCACGCAACAACAGAAACCGGATCGATTCCGGCATTCGAAACATCGCGACGAGCACGATGGCGGCCGGAACAGCAGCGACAACAAACATGCCGCGCCACGTGTAAACCGGTATGACATAGATGGCCAATCCGCCAGCCACGAAACTTGCTCCTTGCCAGAAAGCCACGATGGCCGCGGTCAACATTCCTCGGCGACGGGCCGGCAAAAATTCGGACAAATACGTAAAGACGAGGGGGACTTCTGCGCCAAGCCCAAACCCCTGTACGAACCGTATCACGACGAGAGTGCCAAACGACTGCGCAAAACCGGCCGCGAAACCCATGAGCCCGAAGGTAGCGACAGCGAAAATCAGCGCTTTTTTTCGCCCGATGATGTCGGCAAGCATGCCGACGATAATGCCGCCAAGCAACATTCCCGCCAGAGCACTTGATCCGAGCACGCCAGCCTGTGCCCCGGTCAGCTTGAACTCGCCGGTGAGGCCTGGGAGCACGTATCCGATCATGTGAATGTCGAGGCCATCAAAGAAATGGCAGGCCACGATCGTCAGATAGAAATAGAGATGTTGTCGCGTGAAAGAGGATCTGTTGAGCGCTTCGAAGATCTGCTCCTTCGACGACATGTCCACCATCTCAAATTTTTGACATCCAGAATTGGATCGATGGCTTTTAGTAACTCTCCTGTCATGCATCAATCGAATTTATTACATACGTTCTATTCAATAACCGTATTTCTGGCTGCCGGGCCGCGCGCTGAACTGACCTGCGACTCGACGTGCAGTATGTGCTCGGAGACATCAACTGGCGACTCGCCGGATCGGCGATGCGTCCCATTTCAATATCCGAAGAAAAAAGTGAGCAACCGCGTGCTCAACTGGTCGACCGCAGCCACCGTCGCCGTCAATTCAAGCCGTCGAACCGCTATTAAAGGCGCGCCGCGCATATCCAGCGTAAGCGCTTCACCTAATGCGTATCGAAGACCGACTGATAAGCAGCGACGCGTTCGCGGATCGCGGCAAGTTCGTCAGCGGTCGGCGCATCCGGATTCGCCGCCGGCGGCAAACTGCCGAATTTTAGCAGGCAAGCCATCAGTAGCACCCGCGCCTTGGTCGCAGTCAGGTTCGAGCCTGCGATGTGATACTTCTGTGGGTCCGCGAAACCCTCGGAGGCGCCACGGCCGACATTTACCACGGGCAGACCGCAATAGCTGGCGCGCAGCAACAGGCGGTGCCGCGCCGTGGACGGTGTCGTGCCATAGGGCACGAGGCCTTCGCAGATCAGGCCAGCGAGCTTGCCGAGCGACAACTTGTGCTCGATTGAGGCGGTCAGGTCGTGCTCGGCGGAGGGATCGTCGCCAAAGTCGAGCGTCGAATAGCTACCATCCTTGATGATCGAGACCACTGGAATAGCATCGCCAAGGAGACGGCCCTCGGCATCCTTTACCGCAACCTCGGATTTTTCGATCGTGTCGCCCGAGCGGCGCACCGCAGTTACCGAGCGCGGCAGCTTCGTCAGATTCACCTCGGAGCAATACGTGTGCTTGTATGCCGGCACGTACATGATCGCGAGCCGGCCGGTCTGTCTGCTCTGCCCGAGAATGCCGCCATGGCCGCCGGTCGCTCCGTATCCGCCCGGCCGCGCATCGACTTTCGCCACTTCGCGCGCGGCGAATATCTGTTGCTCCTGGAGCACGGTGACACCGCAGCGATTGCGGCCGGCACTGTCGGCCCAGATGCGAGAGGAAATAAATTCGACGGAATCGACAATGTTCTTCGGACCGTCATTACTGATCTGGCCATGCGGCCGCTGCGCGGCGTTGCCGCAGATCGGCAATGTGGTATCGATCAGGAGATTGTACCAATAGGCGGTTTCCTCGATCTGTGGACTGCCCTGGGTCCAGATCATGCCTTCATAGTCGCCGCTAGACGCCAGCGCCTGCATGTCGTTTGCCATCTTAGCCAGCACCGGCCGTACCGGCTGACTCGGCATGTGGTAGGGCTTGTAGGCGAAGAATTGCGCACCACGCGTCTCCGGCGCAATGTCGCCCTTGCCGACGTCCGTGCGGAGATGTTCCGGCAATCCCTTCGTGAATCCGCCGGGCGGGGCGCCACGATAGAAATCGATATCGGCAAGCGCCGTCAGCAGCCCGGAAGTGCCGTCCATGCCGATCGACAGCCGGTCGATCTCTTCGAAGCTGCGGTGTCCATCCGGGAAAAATCCCTGGCGCGCGCGAGCGGCGGGCGCCCCCGCCTCCGAGCATTCTTCCTCCCACGCCGCGCCACTCGCCTGCACCGCCATGTAGGGCAACGGATAGAGGCCATCCTTCGGCAAGAGCTCGATCTCATAGACCGGCTTGTCGTCGGGATGCTGGCGGTCGCCACGGAATTTGCCGTCAATTCCAACGAAGCCATCGGGCGGGCCGTAGAGTTCGGCTGCGTCGGCCTCGAGCGGATGCGCGGAAAACTGTTCGACATAGACCTTGGCCGGCATCGCCAGCCGCTGAGCACGCAATGCATCGAAGCGCATCGCCGAGCCGTCGGCGTTCTCGCGCAGTGGGAGGCGGCGCTTCTCACGCGCCTTGTTCGAGGTCACCAGCGGCGGCGTGTTCTGGATTGTTGCGGTCGGCCCCGCGAGGTGGGCGATGCGCACCCTCTTCGTCATGTCGCTTACCTCTGGCTTTCCGTGCCGGCACCGATATCCGCACAATTTGCGTGCAGGACAAAGCTCCTGAGTCTGCGTTGTCCCGCCGACGGTAACGGAGGAAAGTAGACCGCAGTTGGGCCGTTCACACGTTTCGCGATGATCCGCCCTCAAGAAATCTCAGGAGGAGTTCGTTGAATTCCTTCGGGCTGTCGAGCGAGGATAAGTGGCCGGCGCCGCCGATCACCGCGAAGTTTGCGCCGGCGATTTGGTTGGCGACTTCCTGACACACGCTCGACGGAAACAAACGATCGAGTTCACCGTTGATGACAAGGCTGCGTGCTTTGACGTTCTTCAGGCGTGCGGCACTTTTGAACTGCTGTAATCCGCGCGCAACGTTTGCGAAGGAAAAGCCCGGAATCTTTCCGTTTATTCGCTTCCAACTGGCGAGAAAGGCCTCACTCGTCGGGCTGGCACGATAACGTTCGTTGAGCATTTGTGGCCACACCGCCTGTATCCTGAGCAGTGGACCGTTCGGCTTTTCGAACATCTCGATCCAAGATTCGATTGCGGCGACGACATCGGGTGCAGTGCTGTCGACACAGGAGTCGGCCACAATGAGCGTATCGACGCGGGCGGGATGATCCGCGGCCAGATACTGCGCAATCATGCCGCCGAGCGATAATCCACAGACGGCGACGCGATCGATGCCGAGGTGGTCGAGCAGGTTGACCATGTCCGACGTCAGATCCTCGACAGCCGTCTTTTTGTCAGCATGCTGTGACAGTCCGTGACCGGCCAGATCAGGCAGCAGCACACGATAGCCAGAATGCAGCAGGTCAGCGATTTGCTCAGCCCAGACCAGACCATGATTGGTAAAGCCGTGAATCATCAGGATGGCCGGTCCGGAACCGACAACCTCATAGTGAAGCTTCATATCGCGGGACTGATAGAATGGCATCTCAGCTGCTCTTCGCACTCAGATCGACCTGTATCTGTTCAAGCGAGCGGCCCCGCGTCTCATAGCCGAGCAGGAGCATGCTGAAGCCTCCCGCCAGCAGCGTCACCGACAGCACCGCAAAGAACATGAAATTGCTCGCGCCATTCGCGAGAATGGCTCCGAGTGCTATCGGTGCAACGACGCCGCCGATACGCTGCCATGCGGCCGCCCATCCTGTGCCGGTTGCTCTGAATCGCGTCGGATAAACTTCGCTGGTATAGGCAAACAGCGGACCACCGGCAGCGCCGAATGCGAAGAACGTCGTTGCGCAACCGAGCGTCACCAGCGCTGTGTCCGTTGCGGCATAGCCCCATGCAAACATCAGGATGCCACCGATGATAAACGCACCACCCAGCGTTGGCCGCCGCCCGATACGATCAAGCAATGTGCCGCCAACCACGTTACCTAGCGCACCTGCCGCCGTGATGGCCGCGGTGTACACAAAGCTGCGCACCAAAGAGAAACCCATCTTGACGAAGATCGACGGCAGCCAGACCAGCATACCGATGAAAGTAGCGCCGCCGCAGAACTGCATGACCCAGAGCGCTGCGGTGGTGCGAAGATAGCCCGCGCTGGCAAGGTCTCTAAGCCGGGCCTGGGGCTCGGCCTGACTGGCGGCCACATTGATGCCCGAGGGGTCGACATCGCTAAAGCGCCGCGCGATCGCCTCGGCTTCGGCCGTCCGCCCGCGCATCACCAGGAAGCGAATCGACTCCGGCAGTCGAAGCACGAAAATCAACAAAATCGCGACTGGAATCGCTGCGATCCAAAACATTCCCCGCCAAGTGTAGATAGGGATGACGTAAATCGCGAGCAGCGCACCCACGAAACTCGATGCCTGCCAGAATGCCACGATCGATGCGATCAATACGCCGCGCCGACGCGCCGGCAAGAATTCCGAAAGATAGGTGAATACCAGCGGGACCTCAGCGCCTAGCCCGAAGCCCTGCACAACACGAATAATGACCAGCGCCTCATAGGACGGCGCGAAGGCCGCACAAAGCCCCATCAACCCATAGGTGACAATCGCAAAGATCAGCGCGTTCTTGCGCCCGATCGAGTCCGCCAGAGTACCGACGATGATGCCGCCAAACAGCATGCCGGTGAACACGCTCGATGCGAGAAATCCAGCCTGGCCGGGGGTAAGCTTGAACTCGCCGACGATGCCCGGAAGCGTGAACCCCATCATCTGGATATCGAAGCCATCGAAGAAATGACAGATCACGATGGTCAGGTAGAAGGCAAGATGTCGTCGCGTGAATGACGATCTATTGAGAGCTTCGATAATCTGGACGCTGGATGACATATTGGAAAGCCCGCCCCATCAAGGTTTATTTTCTAACGCATCGAGCACCAGGAACTCGAAACGATCCTGTACGTATCGTTTTCGGCTCGAAGCCTAGCCAGAGGCTCGGCATGCAGCAATCCAATTTATCCGGTAAGTTCTATTCACAAATCGTATGGCAACCGAGCGCGGGTCTGTCGCGGTGATGCTTGCGGTGCAGCGAATACGCTGTCGCTACGGAGGCCGGACGCGCCGGGCCGCTCTGAATTCAAATGTCACTCTCCTTCGAGGAAGTAGACCCGTGATGTGGACGCTTCATTGCGGATTGCCAAAATGGTCTGAAACTCCGGCGAGCGGAACCAGGACAGCGCGTGTTCACGGCTCGGAAACTCGAGGACGACCACCCGAGGGCTGGGTGCGTCGCCCAAAAGCGGTTCAGGAGCGCCGCGCGACACATACCGGCCGTCGAAGAGCGCGAGAGTTGCCGGCACCTGCGCCTGATAGTCTTTGTATCGCACCCAATCGGTGACATGGAGTTCGTTCACGACGATGCTTCGCATTTTCATCAGGGCGCGTCCGGGTGATCTAGCTTTGTTTTGGAGTTGCAGCGAAATGTCTGACAAAGCGGCATTTCAGAGAGGATTCACTGTTGTGAATGTCGAAACACTATCCGAGTTGATAACGTAATGGAATTCGACGTTGGCAGAATGAGCGAGCTGTAAACTGATAAGCATTCGCGTTTTTTTTGGTCCGTTGCTGATGCCGCCTCGGCATGTCCGCGTCTGGCTGCTGAAATCGAGCCCCTTCGAGCGAGGCCTCATAAAGATCAATTTTGTCTATAGACTGCTTGAAGAGTTCCTCTCCGAGTTGTGCCGCAAAGAAGACTCAAGGTATAGATTGCGGACCGAACGAGTGCAGCAGGAGCATGCGCTTGGGCTCTGCCGTCGCGGGGGTGACTGCAGCGAAAATGAGCACCGTTAGCGTAAGCCAACCCGTATCAAGCATGCCATGGCTGTCCGCCGACCCTTGCTGCTACGAGAGCGGGGAAGTGTGGCACGACGGAATGATGACGGCAACTCGGCATCGGCCCACGTCGCGAGCCGATCGGTCAACAGGAAACCGTGTCTCCGCCAAGGTCATTTTCGGGCATGCCCGAGGCCTTTGGTTTGCTGAAGGAACTGCTTATTTCCGGCCACCGGCAGAGAACGCGCTCTCGATCACATCGCCGATCGGCTGCCAGGTGCGGCCGTCGAACTGCACCAGCCGCATTTGGCGGATCGGGCTGAAATTGCCTATATCGGTGTTGACCGTAATGCCGGGCAACATCATGGGGGTGCTGTAATTCTTGAGCGAAGCCGCCTGCCGCATGATGTTTTCGCGCGAAAGGTCATCGCCGCATTGCTTCAATACCTCGACCATGGTCTGCGCGGCCACGTAGCCATAGACGGCGGCGCTGTCGTCCTTGTCGCCGGATGCAAAGTGCTCGTTCATGAACGATATCCATTCCCTGACGCCGGAATCATCCTTCCAGGCCGGGTCATTCGCATCCTTCAGGAAGGAGGCGGAAACCACGCCGGCTGCATTTTCCAGGCCTGCCGGCTTGAGGGCGGTGGCGATCGAGGCGGCGGCGCTGTGCAGGATGAACACCGGATGCCAATTGAGGTCGGCCGCGATCCTGATCACCTTGGCCGCGACGGCCGGCGAGCCCGCAAAGACGAAGATCTCCGCGCCCGACCGTTTTAGGATCGAGACATGGGTCTCCAGATATTGATCGGCAGACTCGAAAGCGATGTCGACGATGAGCAGGCGCGTCAGCCCGCCGAGCCCCTCCTGCAATCCGCGGAACAGATCGCGCCCGAACTCGTCGTTCTGCCAAAGTGCGACGATCTTCTTGTGCGGATATGTGGCCTGGATGTAATTGGCGTAGATGCGGCCCTCGGTCCGGAATGACGGCTGCCAGCCCATGGACCAGGGAAACGTCCTGGGATCGCTCCAGGCCTCGTCGCCGGAGGCCACGAACAATTGTGGAATCTTGCGCTCGTTCAAAAAGCCGCGCACGGCGAGATTGCCGGGCGTCCCAAACGAGCCGAATATCAGATGCACATTGTCCCTCTCCACCAGTCCGCGCGTGAGGTCCAGCGCAACCGACGGATCGGAGCTGTCGTCATGAGAGATGAAGCGCAGCTTGCGGCCATTGATTCCGCCTTGCGCGTTCACCCGGTCGAAATAGGCCGCCTCGGCCTTGCCGATCGTGGCAAAGGCGGACAAGGACCCGGTATAGGGCATGAGGTTGCCGATGCGAATCTCGCCGCCGACGGGCGGGGCATCGCGCGGCTTCTCCGTCATCGCTCCAACGGAGACCAGCGCGGCGACAACCGCAGCCAGCATCCGAATCCGCAGACCCATGATCACCCACCCGGGATGTCGACATTCTTCCACGTCTTGTCCGGGTCGAACGACGTCATGCTCTTGACGCGAGCCGCGGTGTTCTCGCCCAGATCCTTCTCGTAAACCGTGCCGGCGTGGTTGACCATGAACGTCATGACGCCCGAATTGCCGTAGTCAGCGGGATAGGCGACCAGCGCAAAGCCGCCGATCATCTTGCCCTTGACGACGTAGCTCAGCGCGCCGCCCGGCGCGCTCTGCCCCTGCTGCGTAAGGATACGATAGTAATAGCCGTGATAGGGCTGCGGCTCGCTTCCAGCCTTGTAGCCTTCGGCGGACGCGTCGGCGGCAAGTTCGCCAAGCGGACTGTCCTTGCTGTCCGACGGCCAATAAAGGCCGTCTTTCTTGCCAGGACTGCTGACGATTCGCTGCGCATAGACGCCGACACCCTCGCCGCGATCCCTCTCGGCGTATTCGTACTCGGCATCAAAGATGGCGAGACTGGTCTGGATTGCATCAAGCTCGTTGCGGCCGATGCGGCGGTAGAGGATTTCCTGCCGACCCTCGTCAGTGTCGAACTCCCAGCCGGCCTTGGTATGAGCGAGCGGAATCGGAAACGGAAAGCTGTCGGCGCCGATGATCAGAA
>Ga0157369_10007995_pt1 | contig 12148 bp, 13 predicted proteins | sample C25metaG_FD_113461 | JGI IMG/M metagenome (GOLD analysis project Ga0157369, IMG submission 113461) | Corn rhizosphere microbial communities from Kellogg Biological Station, Michigan, USA - C2-5 metaG | ecosystem: Host-associated > Plants > Roots > Rhizosphere > Soil | place: USA: Michigan...
CGCGGCTCGCGTCTTGGGGCGGCCCGGCGACGCGGTCGTGTACCCCCACGCTTGCGGCTGTCGCCGCTGCGCTGCCCCCGGAGGGGGCGTGGTTCGCGTCTTGGGGCGGCCCGGCGACGCGGTCGTGTACCCCCACGCTTGCGGCTGTCGCCGCTGCGCTGCCCCCCGAGGGGGCGCGGCTCGCGTCTTGGGGCGGCCCGGCGACGCTCATGCTCAGACGACGCGTGCGCGAAAAAGATCGTGCATCTGCACGGCGCCGATGAGCCTGCCGGCGTCGTCGGCGACGAGGAGCGCCATGATCCTGGGCGGCGTTTCCATCAGCACGATGCAGTCGGCCGCGAGGCGATCGGCGGCGATCGTGCGCGGCGACGTCGTCATCAGGTCGGCGACACGCGCAGTTTTCGCGTCGATCACGCGCGCGAGCGAGCGACGCAGGTCGCCGTCGGTGAATACGCCGGCGATGCGGTCGTGCTCGTCGACGACGCCGGTCATCCCCATTCCCTTGGCGGTCATCTCGACGATCGCCTCGGCGAGCGTGGCACTCGCCGCAACGCGCGGCAGCGCGTCGCCCTTGCGCATGACGTCGGCGACGCGCGTCAAAAGCCGCCGGCCGAGCGCACCCCCCGGGTGCGAGCGCGCGAAATCCTCGACCGAGAAGCCGCGCGCGTCGAGGATCGCCAGCGCGAGCGCGTCGCCGAGCGCGAGCGCCGCGGTCGTGCTTGCCGTCGGCGCGAGGCCGAGCGGGCACGCTTCCGCATCGACGCTCGCATCCAGGTGCACGTCGGCCGCCTGCGCGATCGAGCTCCGCTCGTTACCGGTCACTGCGATCAGCGCAGCACCCTGGCGCTTGAGGTGCGGCGTCAGCAGCAGCAGCTCGTCGGTTTCGCCGGAATTCGACAGCATCACGACGACGTCGTCGGCGGTGATCATGCCGAGGTCGCCGTGCCCGGCTTCGGCAGGATGCACGAAGAACGCCGGCGTTCCGGTGGACGCGAGCGTCGCGGCGAGCTTGCGCGCGACGTGGCCCGACTTGCCGATGCCCGAGACGACGACGCGGCCGCGGCAGCGCAGCATCCGCTCGACGGCGGCGACGAAGGGTGCGCCGAGGCGCGTCGACAGCGACACGATCGCGCGCGCTTCGGTGTCGAGGACGTTGCGGGCGAGGGCAAGCGCGCGTTCGACGTCGACGATGCGCGAGGATGCGTCGCGAGCGTCGCTTTGCACATCCGCGTGGGCGATCATCGTGCAAATTATACCGTTCGGTTCGCTGTCCGAGGCGACGGGCGCGCGCGTGCTAACGTCGCCGCGGGACATCACGATGCCGAATACGCTGCTCCTCATCCTGGTGCTGCTCGCCGCGTCGGTCGTCGTCGTCGCGTTCTGCCGCAGCATGCACCTGCCGCCGATCCTCGGCTACCTGATCGTCGGCGTCGTCCTCGGGCCGCACGCGCTCGGCGTGGTCGCGAACGACGAGACGACGCGCGGGCTCGCCGAGTTCGGCATCGTGTTCCTGCTGTTCTCGATCGGCCTCGAGTTCAGCCTGCCGCAGCTTCGCGCGATGCGCCGCGCCGTGTTCGGACTCGGCGCGGCGCAGGTCGCGATCACGACGCTCGTGGGCACGATGACCGTGCAGTTGCTGGGCTACGGCTGGCACGCGGGCGTCGTGCTCGGCGGCGCGTTCGCGATGAGCTCGACGGCGATCGTATCGAAGATGCTCGCCGAGCGCGGCGAGCTCGGCACGCCGCACGGGCGCGACGTGATGGGCATCCTGCTGTTCCAGGACCTCGCCGTGGTCATGTTCCTGATCCTGATCCCGTCGCTCGGCCTGCCCGGCCTCGACACCGGCCGTGCGCTCGCCGGCGCGCTGCTGAAGGCGGTGATCGCGCTGGCGCTGATCCTGTTCCTCGGCCAGCGTCCGATGCGCGCCTGGTTCCGGCTCGTGGCACGGCAGCGCTCGTCCGAGCTCTTCGCGTTGAACGTATTGCTCGTGACGCTCGGCATGGCGGCGATCACGCAGTTCTTCGGGCTTTCGCTCGCGCTCGGCGCGTTTCTCGCCGGCATGCTGATCTCGGAGACGGAATTCCGCTACCAGGTCGAGGACGACATCAAGCCGTTTCGCGACGTGCTGCTCGGGCTCTTCTTCATCACGATCGGCATGATGCTCGACCTGCACATCGACAACGTGCTCGCCGGCGAGGCGCTGCTGCTCCTGATCGTCACGATGGCCGCGAAGCTCGCGCTGATCGTCGCGCTCGCGCGGCTCTTCGGCGCGCCGCTCGCGACCGCGCTTCGCACCGGCTTCTATCTCGCGCAAGCCGGCGAGTTCGCGCTCGTCATGCTGGCGCTCGCCACCGGTAACGGGCTCCTCTCCGCGCAATTCGAGCAGGCGGTGCTCGCGGCGATGATCCTGTCGATGCTGCTGGCGCCGCTCGTGATCGCGCATTCGGACCGCATCGTGCGCAAGGTCACCGCGAACGACTGGCTCGCGCGCGCCGCGGCGCTCACGAACGCGGCGGCCACGACGATGGCGCGCCAGGACCACGTGATCGTCGCCGGCTATGGCCGCAGCGGCCAGAACCTGACGCGGCTGCTCGAGCGCGAGGACATCGCGTACGTCGCGCTCGACTCGGACCCGCAGCGCGTGCGCCAGGCGGCGGACGCGACGAGCGTCATCTACGGCGATGCGAGCCGGCGCGAGATGCTCGTGTCCGCCGGCCTCGGCAAGGCGCGCGCCGTCGTGATCACGTTCGCGGACACGTCGGTGGCGCTCAAGATCCTGCATCACGTGCAGCAGTTGCACCCCGACGTGCCGGTGATCGTGCGCACGCGCGACGACACGGAGATCGACCGCTTCCTTGCCGCCGGCGCCACCGAGGTCGTGCCCGAGGTGCTCGAGGGCAGCCTGATGCTCGCGACGCATTCGCTGCTCGTGCTGGGCGTGCCCTTGAACCGCGTGCTGTCGCGCATCCGCAGCGTCCGCGAGGAGCGTTACGCGCTCTTTCGCGGGTTCTTCCGCGGCGCGACGGACCAGGCGGTCGCCGACAGCGCGCAGCCGCGCCTGCATACGGTGCATTTGAGCGAGCGCGCGCACGCGGTCGGCCGTTCGCTGTCCGAATTGCAGATCGATGCGTCAGTGGAGGTGACCGGCGTGCGCAGGCGCGGTGCACGCTCGCTGCGGCCGGGCGGCGATTGGCGGTTCGAGCCGGGCGACGGCGTCGTCCTGCTGGGCCGGCCGACGGATCTCGCCCGGGCCGAGCACCAGCTGCTCGAAGGCCCGTAGCGGCGAGCGAATCCTCGCCCGCCGGCCGGCTCGCGCAACCGGCTACAATCCGCATTCCGCCCTTCCGCTGTTCCCCAATGCCCGTAGTCGAACCGGCCGCCGTCTCGCCGACGTGCCCGACTGAAATCGCCGTCCGCCTCGCAGGGGTGACGTTCGGCTACGATCCGAAGCGCCCGGTGCTGCGCGGCATCGACATGGCGGTGCCGCGCGGACGCGTCGTGGCGATCATGGGCGGCTCGGGTTGCGGGAAGACGACGATCCTGCGGCTCATCGGTGGCCAGCTTCGCCCGCAGGCAGGCACGATCACCATTGCCGGCCAGGACGTGATGGCGCTCGACCGCGAGCAACTGTTCGCGCTGCGTCGCAAGATCGGCATGCTGTTCCAGTTCGGTGCGCTGTTCACCGACATGTCGGTGTTCGAGAACATCGCGTTCCCGTTGCGCGAGCACACCGCGTTGCAGGAGGAGCTGATTCGCGACCTCGTGCTGATGAAGCTCAACGCGGTGGGGCTGCGGGGCGCCGCGCAGCTGAAGCCGTCGGAGCTTTCGGGTGGCATGGCGCGGCGCGTGGCGCTGGCGCGCGCCATCGCGCTCGACCCGATGCTCGTGATGTACGACCCGCCGTTCGCCGGCCTCGACCCGATTTCGCTCGGCATCGTCGGCCAGCTCGTGCGCAGGCTCAACGACGCGCTCGGCATCACGTCGATCGTCGTCACGCACGACATCTACGAGTCGCTCAAGATCGTCGACTACATCTACTTCGTGTCCGAGGGCCGCATCATCGCGCAGGGCACGCCGGACGAAGTGCGCGCATCGCGCGACGCGTTCGTGCGCCAGTTCGTCGATGGGCAGCCCGACGGGCCGGTGCCGTTCCATTACCCGGCGAAGGCGCTCGAGAAGGAGTTCGCGTGAGCCGAACTGTGCGCGAAGCCGGCGCGGATGGCCATTGACGCTCTCGCTTCGGCGATGCGCCGCATCGGCGCGGCCACGCTCGGGTCCGTCGCGCGGCTCGGGTTCGCGACGCGCTTCTCGGTGGCGGTCGTCACGCACCTGCCCGGCGCATTCCGGCGGCTGTCGCTCACGCTGCGCGAGATCTATTTCTCGGGCGTGCTCTCGCTCGTCATCATCCTCGTGTCGGGACTCTTCGTCGGCATGGTGCTGGCGCTGCAGGGCTACGACGTGCTGTCGCGCTACGGCGCGAACGAATCGCTCGGCATCCTCGTCGCGCTGTCGCTCGTGCGGGAACTCGGCCCGGTCGTCGCCGGTCTGCTGTTTGCGAGCCGCGCGGGCAGCGCCGTTACCGCCGAAATCGGCCTGATGAAGACGACCGAGCAATTGTCCGCGATGGAAATGATGGCGGTCGACCCGCTCGCGCGCGTCGTCGCGCCGCGCTTCGTCGGCGGCGTCGTCTCCATGCCGCTGCTCGCCGCGCTGTTCTCGACGCTCGGTGTGTTCGGCGCCTATATCGTGGGCGTCAAGCTGATCGGCATCGACTCCGGCTCGTTCTGGGGCAACATGCAGGCGGCCGTCGATTTCCGCTACGACATTGTCAACGGCTTCATCAAGAGCGTCGTGTTCGGCATCGCCGTGAGCGCGATCGCCGTGTTCGAAGGCTACAACGCGCGCCCGACGGCCGAAGGCGTTTCGACGGCGACGACCCGCACGGTGGTCGCGAGCTCGCTTTCGATCCTCGCCCTCGATTTCGTGCTCACCGTGTTCATGTTCAGGGGAGTCGGCGTATGAACGTGCCCCGCAGGCGAATCATCAACGCCGCACGGCCGCCCGAAGGCGCTCGTCCCCTCCTCCGCAGGGGGAAGCCGCCCGCGCATCGGGCGGCCTCGGGGGAGAGCGCCGCACGGCCGCCCGAAGGCGCTCGCCCCCTCCTCGGGAGGGGGAAGCCGCCCGCGCAGCGGGCGGCCTCGGGGGAGATCACCCGATGAGTCGTTCGACGCTCGATCTGTGGGTCGGCATCTTCGTCACGATCGGCATCGCGGCGCTGCTGTTCCTGGCGCTGAAGGTCGGCAACCTCACGTCGGTGAGCAGCGCACCCGGCTATCACCTGCAGGCCGCGTTCGACAACATCGGCGGGCTGAAGCAGCGTGCGCCGGTGAAGGCGGCGGGCGTCGTCGTCGGCCGCGTCGAGCAGATCAGGCTCGACCCGCAAACCTACCAGGCGGTGGTGTCGATGAAGATCGACCGCGGATTCCAGTTCACGAAGGATACGATCGCATCGATCCTCACGTCGGGCCTGCTCGGGGAGGTGTACATCGGACTCGATTCCGGCGGCGACACGCAGATGCTCGCCGACGGCGGACGCATTGCGAAGACGCAATCGGCGATCGTGCTCGAAAAACTGATCGGACAGTTCATGTTCGACAAGGCGGCGTCCGGCACCGGCGGCAGCCCGGCGCCGGGCAGCGGCAACGCGGGCGCGGCGGCGGCCGCGGGGGCGAAATGATCCGCATGCATCGGATGCTTTGCCTCGCGACGATGCCGGGCATCGTGGCGCTCCTCGCGGGTTGCGCCATGGGACCGACGCGCGAGGACCCGTTCGAGCCGATGAATCGCGTGTCGTACAAGGTGCACCAGGTCGTCGACGGCAACATCGTCAAGCCGGTCGTGCAGGCGTACGTCGAGTACACGCCGAAGGTCGTCCAGCGCGCGATCGGCAATTTCTTCGGCAACATCGACGACATGTTCTCGGTGGTCAACGACATGTTGCAAGGGAAGGGCGACAAGGCCGGCAACGATCTCGGCCGCGTGATCACGAACACCGGGTTCGGCGTGCTGGGACTCATCGACGTCGCGGGGAGCGCGAACATTCCGAAGGGCAACGAGGACTTCGGGCAGACCTTCGGCGTCTGGGGCATTCCCCAGGGACCGTATCTGTTCATTCCGCTGATCGGCCCCATGACGGTGCGCGACGGCGGCGGCTGGCTCGTCCGCGGCTATGCAAGCCCGGTGGCCCACATCGACGACATCGCGGCGCGCAACGTGCTGTGGACGCTGAACCTGGTCGATCTGCGCGCCTCGGCATTGCAGGCCGAGAACCTGCTCAACCAGGCGGCCCTCGATCCGTACACGTTCATCCGGCGCTCGTACCTGCAGCGCCGCGAGTACCTCGTGTACGACGGCAAGCCGCCACCCGCGAAGGAAGACGAGCAATGACGTTCGTGCAAACGCATCATGCGCGGCGATGCGCCGGCGCGCTCCGGTGGCTCGCCATCGCGATGCTCGCGCTCGCGGCGCTCCCGGCGTTCGCGCAGGAAGCGCCCGATGCGCTGGTGAAGCGCGTGTCACAGGAAGCGCTCACCATCATCAAGAGCGACCCGCGCGTGCAGGCCGGCGACCAGGCGCACATCCGCGACCTGATCGAAGCCAAGATCGCACCGCATTTCGACATGGACCGCATGACCGCGCTCGCCGCCGGCCGCGCGTACCGGCAGGCGACGCCCGAGCAGAGGAAGCGGCTCGCCGACGAATTCAAGTCGCTGTTGATCCGTACGTATTCGAACGCCCTCAACCAGTACCGCGACCAGACGTTGCAGTACGAGCCGTTGCGCGCCGAGCCGAACGCGACCGACGTCACGGTCCGCACGCAGGTGATGCGTCCCGGGCAGACGCCGGTATCGATCGACTACAGCATGGAAAAGACGCCTTCCGGGTGGAAGGCGTACGACGTGATCGTCGGCGGCGTATCGCTCGTCACCAACTACCGCGACGAATTCACGCAGCAGGTGCGTGACGGCGGCGTCGACGGCCTGATCAAGGCCCTCGCCGCCAAGAACGCGGGCGCGCCCGCCAAATGATCGACGCACCGGCCGCCGACGACGCATCGGGCGCCTTCGTCGTCGAAGGTGCCGGCTGGCGTTTCGAAGGCGCGCTCACGTTCGACGACGCGCAGCGCGTGTTCGCCGCTTCCCGCGCGATGGCGCTGCCCGCGAACGGCATCGTCGACTTCTCGACGCTGACGCGGGCCGATTCGTCGGCGCTCGCCATCGTGATGGGGCTCAAGCGCCGCGGCATCGCCGAGGGCCGTCCGTTGTCGATCGAGGGCTTGTCGGCGTCGCTGCGTTCGCTCGCGGTCGTCTACGGCGTCGAGAACCTCGTCTGACATCGATGAAGCACCGGGCGGCCTGCTGCAGGCGTCCCCGATGAGCGCGCCGGGCCGTCCCAGGCGCGGAGGCTAGTCCAGTGAGCAACGACGCCGTCGAAATCGTCGGCATCGCACGTCGTTTCGGCAGCGTCCAAGCGCTCGCCGGCGTGGACCTTCGGGTGCGGCCCGGCGAGTTCTTCGGGCTGCTCGGCCCCAACGGCGCGGGCAAGACGACGCTGATCTCAATTCTGGCGGGGCTCACGCGAGCCGACCGCGGCACCGTGCGCATCCTGGGCCACGACGTGGCCGCCGATTACCGGCGGGCGCGGCGCGCGCTGGGCGTCGTGCCGCAGGAACTCGTGTTCGATCCGTTCTTCACCGTGCGCGAGACGCTGCGCATCCAGTCGGGCTACTTCGGATTGCGGCACAACGACGCGTGGATCGATGAGCTGCTGCACCATCTCGATCTCACGCAGAAGGCCGACGCGAACATGCGCGCGCTGTCGGGCGGCATGAAGCGGCGCGTGCTCGTCGGCCAGGCGCTGGTGCACAAGCCGCCGGTCATCGTGCTCGACGAGCCCACGGCCGGGGTCGACGTCGAGCTGCGGCAAAGCCTGTGGGCGTTCATCCGCAAGCTCAACGTCGAAGGCCACACGATCATCCTGACGACGCATTATCTCGAGGAGGCGGAGGCGCTTTGCGGGCGCATCGCGATGATGAAGGCCGGCCGCATCGTCGCGCTCGACACGACGCAGCATCTGTTGTCGCGCTTCGCGGGCCTCACCGTCCGCGTGTCGGCGGCGCGGCTGCCGGAGCCATGGACGAGCCGCCTGCACGCACGCGAGGGATCCGTGTACTACCTCGGGCTCGAGAACTACGCCGAGCTCGAGCGGCTGCTCGCGTCGTTTCGCGTCGAGAATGTCGCCATCGACGAGCTGGCACTGGCCGAGACCGATCTCGAGCAGGTGTTCCTGCGCATCATGGCAGGCAGCGAAACCACCGACGAAACGCACCGGGTGGCCGAGGTCCCCGAGGCATGAGCGACCACGACGCCGCAAGCGTGGGGGGCGCACATCCGGCGAAGGGCCGCCCCGAGCCGGGGGTTCCACCCCCCGGGGGGCAGCGCAGCGGCGACGCCGCAAGCGTGGGGGGCGCACACCCGGCGAAGGGCCGTCCCGAGCCGGGGGTTCCACCCCCTGGGGGGCAGCGCAGCGGCGATGCCGCAAGCGTGGGGGGCGCACACCCGGCGAAGGGCCGCCCCGAGCCGGGGGTTCCACCCCCTGGGGGGCAGCGCAGCGGCGACGCCGCAAGCGTGGGGGGCGCTTCAGGCTGGCTCACGCTGTTGCATAAGGAGCTGCTGCGTTTCTGGAAGGTAAGCTTCCAGACGATCGCGGCACCCGTGCTTACGGCGCTGCTCTACCTGCTCATCTTCTCGCACGTGCTCGAGTCGCGCGTGTCGGTATTCGACGGCCAGGTCCGCTACACGGCGTTCCTCGTGCCGGGGCTCATCATGATGTCGGTGCTGCAAAACGCGTTCGCGAATGCCTCGTCCTCGCTGATCCAGTCGAAGATCACCGGCAACCTGATCTTCGTGCTGCTGCCGCCGCTGTCCCCGCTCGACATGTACGCGGCGTACGTGCTCGGCGCGATGGCGCGCGGGCTCGTCGTGGGGCTCGGCGTGTTCGTCGTGACGCTGCTGATCACGCCCGGCCCGGCGATGCTCGCGCATCCGGTGATCGCGATCGCGTTCGCCGTGCTCGGCAGCGCGATCCTCGCGACGCTCGGATTGATCGCCGGGATCTGGGCCGACAAGTTCGACGAGCTCGCGGCGTTCCAGAATTTCCTGATCATGCCGCTCACGTTCCTCTCCGGCGTCTTCTACTCGATCCACACGCTGCCGCCGTTCTGGCAGGCGCTGTCGCACGTGAACCCGTTCTTTTATATGATCGACGGGTTTCGCTACGGCTTTTTCGGCCTCTCGGACATCGCGCCGGGCATCTCGCTCGCGCTCGTCGCCGCCGCGGCCGTGGTTCTCGCCGCACTGGCGCTTCTGATGCTCGCCCGCGGCTACAAGCTTCGGCATTGAACTGCATTCACCGGAACCCATCATGGTCACTCCCGAATCCATCCAAACCTCGATCGCGCGCGGGCTCGACTGCGACGTCGTCGAAGTCGCCGGCGACGGACATCACTTCGAGGCGTTGATCGTCTCGCCGGCATTTCGCGGGCTTTCGCGCGTCGCCCGCCATCGGCTCGTCTACCAGGCGATGGGCGATCGCATGCGCGACGAGGTGCACGCGCTGTCGATGACCACCCTGACACCCGAGGAGCATGGGGCGCAGGGCGCCTGACCATGGACAAGCTCGTCATCGAAGGCGGCCAGCGCCTCGCCGGTGAAGTGCGCATGTCGGGCGCGAAGAACGCGGCGCTGCCCATCCTGTGCGCGTCGCTGCTGACGGCCGAGCCGCTGACCGTCACCAACGTGCCGCGCCTCAACGACGTGCGGACGATGCGCGCCCTGCTGTCGCAGATGGGCGTGCAGCAGCACAGTGCGGACGCCGAATCGGTCACGCTCGATGCATCGCACATCGACTGGCCGCTCGCACCCTACGAGCTCGTCAAGACGATGCGCGCATCGATTCTCGCCCTCGGCCCGTTGCTCGCGCGCTGCGGCGAGGCGCGCGTATCGCTGCCCGGCGGTTGCGCGATCGGGCTGCGGCCGGTCGACCAGCACGTCAAGGGCCTGCAGGCGATGGGTGCGGCGATCGACCTCACGCACGGCTACATCAACGCGCGCGCATCGCGGCTGCGCGGCGCGCGCCACGTGTTCGACGTGGTCACGGTCACCGGCACCGAGAACCTGATGATGGCCGCGACGCTGGCGGACGGCGTCACCGTCCTCGACAACGCGGCACGCGAGCCCGAGGTCGTCGATCTGGCTGCGTGCCTCGTCGCAATGGGTGCGAAAATCAGCGGCGCGGGCACCGATCGCATCGTCGTCGAGGGACAGGCGCGCCTGTCCGGCGCGCGCCACGCGGTGATGCGCGATCGCATCGAGACCGGGACGTTCCTCGCGGCAGCCGCCGCGACGCAAGGCGACGTCCTCGTCGTGGGCGCCGATGCTGCGTCGCTCAGCGCCGTGGTCGACAAGCTGCGCGAGGCCGGCGCGCGTATCGACAGCGACGGTCCGGCGCTGCGCGTGCGGGGCAATGGCGCGTTGCGAGCGGCGAATGTGCGCACGGCGCCGTTCCCTGCGTTCCCGACCGACATGCAGGCGCAGTTCATGGCGCTCGCCACCCGCGCCGACGGCGCGTCGGTCATCACCGAGACGATCTTCGAGAACCGGATGATGCACGTGCAGGAACTGAAGCGGCTTGGCGCCGACATCGAGGTCGAGGGCAACGCGGCGATCGTCCGCGGTGTCGCACGGCTGACCGGCGCGAACGTGATGGCCACCGACCTGCGCGCATCCGCGTGCCTCGTGATCGCGGGCCTCGTCGCCGACGGTGAAACGACGATCGACCGCATCTACCATCTCGACCGCGGCTACGAGCGCATCGAGGAGAAGCTGTCGGCGCTCGGTGCGCGCATCCGGCGCGTGAGCGGTAGCGTGCAATGATCGGCGCCGATCTTTCCGCCGACGAACTCGCGCGGGCACCGCTCGGCCATCCGAGCAAGCACCCCGATCAATACGCGGCGTCGCTGCTGTTCACGGTGCCGCGCGCTCCCCAGCGCGCCGCACTCGGCATCACCGGCGGGCTGCCGTTCACCGGTGCCGACGTGTGGACCGCCTACGAGCTGACGTGGCTCGATCACGCCGGCAAGCCGCAGATCGCGCTCGCGACGCTCGACGTGCCGGTCGACTCGCCGTCGATCATCGAGTCGAAGTCGATGAAGCTCTACCTCGGTTCGTTCGCGCAGACGCGGCTTCGCGGCATGACCGAAATCGCGGCGACGATCGAACGCGACCTGTCGCACGCATGCGGGGCACGCGTCGGCGTGACGCTGCGCGGCCCTTCCGCCTTCACCGGGCAGTCGATTCGCGAGCTCGACGGCGAAATCCTCGACGACCTCCAGGTCACGTGCGACGCGTACGACGTGGACCCGTCGTTGCTGAGCGCGACTGGCGACAGCGTCGAGCAGACGCTGACGAGCCGTCTGTTCCGCTCGGTGTGCCCGGTCACCGCGCAGCCCGACATCGCCTCGGTGCAGATCATCTACCGCGGGCCGCGCATCGACGGCGAGGGGCTGCTGCGCTACCTCGTCTCGTATCGCTGCCACGCCGGTTTCCACGAGCATTGCGTCGAGCGCATCTTCATCGACATCGCCGCGCGCTGCCGCCCTGCCGAGCTCACCGTGCTCGCGCGATTCACGCGCCGCGGCGGCCTCGACATCAACCCGTTTCGCACGAACGCCGGCGTGGCGAACCCCGACAACGTGCGCACGGCGCGACAATAACCCGTGGTCGCGCGACGCTCGCGGCTCGAATGATGGATGCGAACACCGCAGGCTGGACGGCCATCCGCGCCGCGCTGCTGACGTTCGACGCCGATCCGTTTCTCGCCGGTCGCGACGCGGCGTGTCGCTACGAGCGCGACGCGATCGTCGCGATGGCGAATGGCCGCATCGTCGACTGCGGACCGGCGGAGTCGGTGGCGCAGCGGCTGCCGCCCGGCACGCCGGTCACGCAGTACGCGAATGCGCTGATCAGCGCCGGCTTCATCGACGCGCACGTGCACTACCCGCAGCTGCCGATCATCGGCGCGGGCGGCA
>Ga0157369_10007996_pt1 | contig 12147 bp, 9 predicted proteins | sample C25metaG_FD_113461 | JGI IMG/M metagenome (GOLD analysis project Ga0157369, IMG submission 113461) | Corn rhizosphere microbial communities from Kellogg Biological Station, Michigan, USA - C2-5 metaG | ecosystem: Host-associated > Plants > Roots > Rhizosphere > Soil | place: USA: Michigan...
AGGCGAGCTCGATGCCCTCATGCGCGTAGAAGAACGGGTCGGCCCACCCACCGACGGCGTCGAACACCGACCGCGGCAGCAGGACGGCCGCTTCGAGGCAGGAGAACACGGCGCTCGAATGCCTGGGGTCCTTGTCGTGCGTTCGCGGCACCCAGCGGGACGGCGTCGCTGCTCCGTCCGCGTCGGCGAGCCGGGGCTGCATGAGGCCGATGGACCGGTCCGCGTCGAGCATCGCGATGGCGTCGCGGAGGAACGTGGTGGACGGGATGGTCGCGTCGTCGTCGAGGAAGAAGACGAACTCCCCCTGCACGGCGTCGGCACCACGGTTGCGTCCGGCGGGGATCCCGAGGTTCTCCGACAGGGCCAGGCCTCGAGCGCCGTCCGGAAGTCCGGTCGGCTGCCAGCCGTTACCGACCACCACCACGTCGAGCTCCACCGCTTGCTGGGCGAGCACGCTCTCCACGGCTGCGGTGAGCTCGACCGGGCGGGTCCCCTGCGTCAGGACCACGACGCCGACGGAGCGCGTGACCGGGATCGGGCCGGACATCACGCGTGGAGCCGTTTCGACGAGACGATCGCGACGAAATGCCCGACGAGCGTCAGGAGCGCGAGCGGTACGAGAATCGCGAGCACCCAGCGCATCGCCTCGACGTCGCCGACGAACAGGCCGACCACGGAAGCGGCGAAGATCACCATGGTGAGTTCGACCGAGTGGAAGAGCCGGTGGAACGGGAGGAACCGCGCCACCGTCCGCGCCGTCGCGAGCAGTCCCCCGCGCGGCGCCGATTCCTCGGTCGAGTAGGTGAGTTTCGGCGCCCCGAAGCCGGCGCGGGCGACCCGCACCATGTCGTTCAGCGCCTTGTTGAGCACGACGAACAGCGCGAGCGCGAATCCGAGGGTGATCCAGACCAGGTCCTCGGGCGCATCCACCGGCCACGCGGCGGCACGGACACCGAGCGCGATCGCGATGAGTGACTCGGTGGAGTAGTGGCCGACGGAGTCCAGGAACGCACCTGCCGGACTCGACGTCCGCCGCCAACGCGCGACCTCGCCGTCGCAGCAGTCGACGAGCATCTGCGTCTGCCCGAGCACGAGTGCGAGGGCCGCACCGCCGAATCCGGGGATGAGGAGCGCGGCGGCCGTCGCCCAACCGGTCAGGATCATCAGACCCGTCACGCCGTTCGCGCTGATGCTCGTGCGCAGCAGCAACCACGTGATGTACGGCGACAGGTCTCGCAGGTAGAGGTCGGCGGTCCAGTGCTCGGCGTTCTTCCGCGCGCGGACCTCCGGCGGTTGCGCCACGGCTCGGAGTTCGGCGATCGTCCGCGGGGGCGTGAGCCGCGGACCGGTTCCGGCCGTGCTGGGATCCGACATCTAGACCGCCTTCGGTGGATTGCGCAGCGCGGAGATGCCCTTCGCGAGCGAGCCGTAACCGAGCACGAACCCCGTGCCCCAGCAGAAGTGGATGCACGGCAGGACGGCGAGCATCCAGAGGCTCGTGCGCATCCCGTCCCGCCCGGTGACCACGATGCTCGCGAGCAGCACGATGGCCGCATAGGCGATGGGGGCCGCGAACCCGATGAGCAGCCACGGCGTCGCTCCCGCTCCCAGCTGGACCAGGCCTCCGAGCCCGAGCAGCGTGCCGAGCACGATGCCGAGCACCAGGACCGGTGGCGCGAAGTAACGGAGCGTGCCGCGGGTGGGGAAACTCCGACTGAGTTCGCCGCGCCAGAGTCCGGTGGAGAAGAACTGTCGCGCCAGGGCGCGCATGCTCGCACGCGGGCGGTAGACGACGCGCAACGCGGGCGTGAACCAGACGAGGCCGCCGGCCTGCTTGATCCGGCGGTTGAGCTCCCAGTCCTGTCCGCGTTTGATGCGCTCGTCGAACATGCCCACCCGCATGAGCATCTCGCGGTCGAAGACGCCGAGGTAGACCGTGTCGGCCGGCCCCTCTCGACCGCCGACGTGGTGGGGTGTGCCACCGAGTCCGACACGCGAGCCGTACGCCCGCGCCACCGCCGTCTCGAAGCTCGTGCGTCCCTGGGCGTCCATGATGCCGCCCACGTTCTGCGCCCCCGTGCGGAGCATGGTCTCGACCGCGAGACGCGCGTAGTCGTCGGGCAGCTCCGAGTGGGCGTCGACCCGGATGACGATCGGATGCGTCGACGCGGCGATCGCCAGGTTGAGCCCGGCCGGGGTCGACCCGACGCGGTTCTCCAGCACGTGGATGCGGGGGTCGGCCGCCTGGAGCTCTCGGACGAGCTCGGTCGTGCCGTCGATGCTCGGCCCGACGGCGATCGTGATCTCCACGTCGCCGGCGTAGTCCTGCGCCAGGAGGCTGTCGACAGCTGCTCTGACGTGTCGGACGTCGTTCAACACCGGCATCACGTAGGAGACTCCGGGCGACGACGGTGCGTCGGCCTGGCCTGTGTCGTTCGACATGGGGGTTCACTCCGTGTTTCGTTCGATCGAGCCTAGCAGCCGGTCGTCGGGGTGGCCCGGACGCGGAGGACGCCCGCACGGAGGCCGTGCGGGCGTCCTCCGGGGCGTGACGCCCCGGGTGTCAGAGCGCGAGCTCGCCGAGCGTGACCTCGGCGGTCTGCGAGTCGTTGCCGCGGGTGAAGGTGAGCTTCGCCGTCGCCCCCGCCGCGAGCGCCCGCACCTGAGCGGTCAGGTCGTTCGCACCGGTGACCGGGACGCCGTTGAACTCGGTGACGATGTCCCCGGACTTCAGACCCGCGGCCTGCGCGGCGCCGTTGTCGGTGACCTTGTCGATGAGCGCGCCCGCGACCGTGCTCTTGGCGTCGCTCGAGGCGTCCTTCACGGTCGCGCCGAGCAGGCCGTGGGTCGCCTTCCCCGTCTTGATGATCTCGTCCGAGACGCGCTTGGCGATGTTCGCCGGGATGGCGAAGCCGACACCGATGCTGCCGCTCTGCGACGACGAGTCGGTGCTTCCGGCGCTCGCGATCGCGACGTTGACCCCGATGAGCTTGCCGGTGCCGTCGACGAGCGCGCCACCCGAGTTGCCGGGGTTGATCGCCGCGTCGGTCTGGATGACCGCGATGGAGATCGAGGAGGTCGGCGCGGTCGGGGTGGTCTGCCCCGGCACGTCGAAGTTCCAGGGGCTCTGGTTGTCGCCGTTCGAGTCGCCGGACCCGCCGTCGTCGCTCGATCCGGAGTCCGGAACGGCGGAGGAGGCGACGGTGATGCTCCGGTTGAGGGCGCTGACGATGCCGTCGGTGACGGTTCCCGCCAGTCCGAGCGGCGCACCGATCGCGACGGCCGTCTCGCCGACGTTGAGCTTGTCGGAGTTCGCGAACTCCATCGGGCTGAGACCCGAGGCGTCGTCGAGCTTGATGACGGCGAGGTCGTAGATCGGGTCCGTGCCGACGATCTTGGCGTTGTACAGCTTGCCGTTCGCATCGGTGACCCGGATGGTCGGGTCGGCGACCTGGCCGTCCAGGGTGACCACGTGCGTGTTCGTCAGGACGTAACCGTCCTTGCTGAGGATGATCCCCGAGCCGGTGCCGGCGCTCTGCCCGCCCTGGACCGAGAGGGTCACGACGCTCGGCCCGGCCGTCGCGGCGATGGCCGTGGTCAGGCTGACGTCGGCGTCGTCGTTGATGGTGAACGCCTTCGAGCCAGCCTCGTTGCTCGAGACACTCGACTTCGTCGCGTTCGTGACCCAGAGCGTCGCCCCGGCACCGGACGCTCCTCCGATGAGGGCGCCGACGGCGAGCATCGCGACCATCCCCGCGAGCGGGCGGTTGGTCTTCTTCGTCCGCGCTGCCGGTGGCGTCGGGACGCCAGGGTGCTGCCCGGCCGGCTGCTGGGCGTACGGGGACGCGCCGTAGGGACCGTGCTGCTGACCAGGCTGCGGCTGGGCCGCTGGCTGCTGACCGGTGGGCTGCTGGTAGGCGGCGTACGGGTTCGGCTGCTGCTGACGGGAGAAGGCTGCGGACGGGTGCTGCGGCGCCTGCTGGTACGGCGAGCCCTGCTGGGCCGCGCCGTACGGCTGCTGCGTCGGCTGACCGGCGGGCGGTGCGACCGGTGGCATCGCGGTCGGGGGCGGGAAGTACGCTCCTGAGGTCGACGGCCGCGCCTCGCCCGCGGGAGGCACGGTGCCGCCCGCCTGCTCAGCGGGTGCGGACTGCGGCGCGGTCTCACCGTTCGGGGTGGACTGGGGGTGTTCGGCGGGCTGCTGTCCGTCTGCGGTGTCGGTCATGGCGATTCTGCTCCTTCCAAGCGCAGTCAGCTTCCCGTGCTGAGCTGAGTGTTTCATTCGCGCCCGCTGTGCGCCGGCTAGGGCTTCGCCGTAAGGACCTGCGCACGGTGTCCTAGATTGGGAGCGGCCCGCGCCCGCGGCCACGGAAGGATATCGACATGGTGGTTGACGGACCCTGGCGGCGCACCGCCGAAGGCGCCGGCCTCGTCGACGAGGACGGACACGTCTCGTCGACGATCTTCGCGGAGATGAGCGCGCTCGCGCTGCAGACCGGAGCCGTCAACCTCGGCCAGGGGTTCCCCGACGAGGACGGACCCGAGGCCGTCCTGGCCGAGGCGGTCGCGGCCATCGAGCGCGGCGAGAACCAATACCCGCCCGGCCCGGGCACCCTCGACCTCCGCACCGCGATCGGCGAGCACCAGCGACGGTTCTACGGTCTCCAGCCAGACCCGCAGGGAGAGGTGCTCGTCACCGCCGGAGCGACCGAGGCGCTCGCCGCGACCCTACTCGCCCTCGTCGAGCACGGCGACGAAGTCGTGACCTTCGAGCCGTTCTACGACGCGTACGGCGGACTCATCGCCCTCGCCGGTGGGCGGCATCGGACGGTCAAGCTGCGCGCACCCGACTTCCAGCCGGACCCGGACGAGCTCCGCGCCGCCGTCACCGACCGGACCAGGGTCATCCTGGTCAACACGCCGCACAACCCGACCGGCACCGTCCTCGACCGCGCGACGCTCGACCTGGTCGCCGAGTTGGCGGAGCGCCACGATGCGATCATCGTGACCGACGAGGTCTACGAGCACCTGACCTTCGACGTCCGGCACGTTCCGATCGCGACCTTGCCGGGTGCCGCCGAACGCACACTCACGATCTCATCCGGTGGCAAGACCTTCAGCACGACCGGGTGGAAGATCGGCTGGTTGAGCGGACCCCGCGAACTCGTCTCGGCCGTCTCGACGGTCAAGCAGTACCTCAGTTACGTCAACGGCGCACCGTTCCAGCCGGCGATGGCGACCGGACTCCGACTGCCCGACGCCTCGTTCACGGCCATCGCCGACGGCCTGCGCGGCAAGCGGGACCTCCTGAGCGCGGGCCTCTCAGGCGCCGGTTTCGACATCTTCCGGCCGGACGGCACCTACTTCATCGTGGCCGATGCGGCACCGTTGGGCTTCGACGATGCTGCGGCGTTCTGTCGGGCGCTGCCCGCGCTCGCCGGCGTCGTGGCGGTGCCGCTGTCGGCGTTCTGCCTCGACCGGCACGACCCGGACTACGCGTCACTGGTCCGGTTCGCGTTCTGCAAACGCGTCGAGGTGCTGGAGCGGGCCGTCGACGGCCTCGCCCGACTCCGCAGCTGACGCTCAGATGCACGAGACGACGGGCACCGGATCGCTCCGGTGGCCGTCGTCTCTTCGATCCGCTACTTGGTGAGCGAGTCCACGTACTCCTGGTTGTCGCTGATCCACTGCTTGACGACCGGCGCGTAGTCCTTCGAGTCACCCTCGTTGAACATCGCGTTCTCGAGCGAGAACAGTCGCTCCGAGTCGAAGTCGAAGTCCTTCAGCCACCCGGCGAGCGTCGGGTACTCGTCCGCGAAGTCGGCCTTGCCGAAGCTGTGGATGCCTTCGGCGTCCCCGAGCGCGCCCTTCGGGTCCTCGAGGTCCTTGATCGGGAACGCGTCGTAGGCCCAGTGCGGACGCCACAGCGTGACGGCGATGTTCTCACCGGCGTCGGTCGCGGCCTTCAGCTCCGACAGCATCGCCGGGGTGCCCGAAGTCAGGAACTCCCAGTCGTCGAGGCCGTACTCGGGGATGACCTTGTCCTGGGTCGCCTCCGTGAGTCCGGCACCGGGGTCGATGCCGACGAGGCGGCTGTCGAAGAGGTCCGCGTTGGCCGCGAGGTCCTCGAGCGAGTCGACGGGGGCGTCCTCGTTGACGGCGATCGTGAGCTTGGCGTCGGTGTTCCAGGCGCCGAGGTCGACGACGTCGTCACCGAACTTCTCGATGTAGCTCGCGTGGGTCGTCGGCAGCCAGACGTCGAGCGTCAGGTCGTAGTCACCGGTGCTGAGGCCGGAGAACACCGGGGCAGGCTCCGCCTCCTCGAGGGTGACGTCGTAGCCCTGCTCCTCGAGCACGGCCTTCCACAGCTCGGAGGCCGCGATGCCCTCGTCCCAGCCGCTGAACACGGCGATGGTCACCGCCTGCTTGTCGCCGTTCTCGAGCGTCTCATCAGCGGCGCCGGCGGAGCAGCCGGAAATGGCGAGCGTCGCCGCCGCCCCCGCTGCGATGGTGGTTGCGATCTTGGTGCGGTACTGCATGTTCGATGATTCCTTTCGTCCCGCGTGACGCGGGGATCGGTGTCGTCGGATGGAAAGCTGTGTGCCGGTGGGTCACCGCACGGCGGTCGGCGACTCGGCGGGGGTGCGCTGTTCCTCGCCTGAGGCGGTGCTGTCGGTCGTCGTGGTGCTTGCGGCCGGTGCCGGGCGGATCCCGGCGGGCGAGGCCGGGGCAGCCTTCGTACGCTTGCCGCGCTGCTTGCGACCGCCGCCGAGGGAGGCGGTGAGACGGTCCAGGAAGATCGCCAGGATGACGACCGACAGGCCCGCTTCGGAGCCGAGCTGGATGTCGATCCGGGAGAGGCTCTTGACGACGTCGCCTCCCAGGCCGCCGGCGCCGACCATGCCGGCGATGACGACCATCGAGAGCGAGAGCATGATGACCTGGTTGACTCCGGCCATGATGTTCGGCATCGCGAGCGGCAGCTGGATCTGGCGCAGGATCCGCCAGGAGGAAGCACCGAACGCGTTGCCGGCCTCGACGACCTCGCGGTCGACGTTGCGGATCCCGAGTTCCGTGAGACGGACTGCCGGGGCCAGCGCGAAGACGATCGTCGCGACGATGCCCGGGACGACGCCGATGCGGAACAGGATGAGCGCGGGGATGAGGTACACGAACGCAGGAGTCGTCTGCATGAAGTCGAGCAACGGGCGGATGATCGACGATGCGACCTTCGAGCGGGCCGCCAGGATGCCGAGCGGGATCCCGATCACGATGGCGATGAGACCGGCCACGAGCACGAGCGAGAGCGAGTCCATCGCGTTGTCCCACTGCTCGACGCCGACGATGATCAACAGCCCGACCGCGGAGCCGACGGCGAACACCGGGCCCCGTGCGACGAGGGCCAGCAGGGCGGCGACGATGATGATCACCCAGAACGGCGGACCGCTGAGCACGAGGTCGACGCCGTCGTACAGCCCCTGGAAGACGCTCCGGATGACGTCGAAGACGGGCTGGAAGACGTCGGTGATGAAGTCGACGAAGGCTTCGACCCACGCACCGATCTCTGGGCGGGTGATGGCGTCCAGGAACCCGGACGACTGGAGACGGATGCCGTTCATCGGACACTCCCTTCCGGCAGGCTCGCTGCCGGTTCGGCGGCGCTGGTCTCGATCGACGAGGTCACGTCGTCGGGGTGCTGCGGGTCCTCCGCGGTCGACCGCAGGGTCGCCGTGATGAGCTCGACGGGCACCGTCGCCGGCGGCCCGACGAGGCTGATCTCGTCCGTGTTGGTCGGGACGTTGCCGACGGCGGCGAGCAGGGTCACCCGCGGGACGACGCCGAGCAGGCGCGTCCGCTCGTCCACGACGGCGACGGGCAGGGCACTCTCGACGGCGGACTCGAAGAGGTCGACGAGCGCCGCCTCCGGCGAGACCGTGGCGAGGTCGGCGGTGATGACACTCCCGAGCTGGTGGTCGCCCGCACGGACGAGACGCAGCACGTCCTTGTCGCGGACGACGCCGAGGAGCTGCCGGCCCGGACCGACCACGAAGGCGGTCGAGGTCTGCAGGTCGCGCATGATGCGCAGGGCAGCCCGGGGTCCGGCGGACGCGGAGACGACGGAGCGCGCGGGTTCCATCACGCCACCGGCGGTCAGGACGCGGGCGCGGTCGACGTCCTGGACGAACTGGGCGACGTAGTCGTTCGCCGGGTCGGTCAGGATGTCGTTCGGGGTGCCGACCTGGACGATCCGGCCGTCACGCATGACGGCGATCCGGTCGCCGAGGAACATCGCCTCGTTGAGATCGTGGGTGATGAACACGATGGTCTTGCCGAGCTCGGCCTGCAGCTCGACGAGCTGCTCCTGCATCTCGCGGCGGATGAGGGGATCGAGCGCGGAGAACGCCTCGTCCATGAGGAGGATGTCGGTGTCCGAGGCGAGTGCGCGGGCGAGGCCGACGCGCTGCTGCATCCCGCCTGAGAGCTGGCCCGGGAGCTTGTCCTCCCAGCCTGCGAGCCCGACGCGCTCGACGACGGCCTGGGCCCGCTCGCGTCGTTCAGCGGCCGGCACACCCTTCACCTCGAGTCCGTAGGCGGCGTTCTCGAGCACTGTGCGGTGCGGCAGCAGGGCGAAGTGCTGGAAGACCATCGAGATGTTGTCCTGTCGGACCGCACGCAGCTGCTTCGAGGACACCCCCGAGATCGGCTTCCCGGCGATGGTCACGGTGCCCGCCGTCGGCTCGAGCAGGCCGTTGAGCATCCGGATCAGCGTCGACTTGCCCGAGCCGGAGAGGCCCATCACGACGAAGATCTCGCCCTGCTTCACCTCGAACGAGGCGTCGATGACGGCCGCGGTGGTCCCGCCGGAGGCGAGTTCGTCACGCGCGGCACCGGCCTGCAGGCGTTTCACGGCTTCCTTCGGCTTCCTGCCGAAGACCTTGTACAGTCCCGTCGCGGAGACGGCAATCGTTTCGGTCATGTGTTCTCCTGGAAGCGCACGCGGAACCGCGGTGCGCTCTTCCTGTCGATCGTCAGGCCGGGTCGAACGGCTCTCGATCCGCCCCATCGGCGCACTGATGGACAGCGCGCGGGCTCGGATCACGTGGGGCGACAACGGCTACCGCGTGGCGTTCGACCGTACGTCCAGCACGCCGTCACGGGGCGACAGGGGGCGGGACGCGGTTACGTAGGTCAGCCCTTGCGGGCCGTCGACAACGCTAACGAAACTCACAGCTGCTGGCTAATCGGCGATCCCCCAAAAGGCGGACATCGCGCACGGCCTCCATGGCAAAACCGAACATGGTCAGGGTTTTCCGTTCGAGTCCTTCGTTATGCGTTCGTGACCTTCACCCGGCCGGTACAGCCGCGGATCACCGTCACTCCCCCACCGCGACGCCGATGAACGAGTGATCGAACACCAGACTCGTGCGCGTCGAGGCGACCGTCGGATCCGCCGACAGGTGCTCGACGACGAAGTCGCGGATGTGGGCGCTGTCCCGCGCCGCGAGATGGATGACGAAGTCCTCGGAGCCGCCGAGGAAGAACACCTGCACGACTTCCGGGAGCTGTCGGATGCCGGCGCTGAACTCGGCGATACGGGCTCGAGCTCCTGCCCTGATGTTGACGCTGATGAGCGCCTCGAGACCGAGCCCGACCGCGACCGGATCGATACGCGCCGAGAACCCCGTGATCACGCCGCGATCGACGAGCGACCGCACCCGGGCGACGCACGTCGAGGGCGCGATGCCGACGAGCTCCGCCATGCGGGCGTTCGTCATGCGCGCGTTCTCCTGGAGAAGCCGCAGGAGCGCGTGATCGACGTCGTCGAGGTCCGCACTGCTGTGCAGATTGTTCGTCATGCTGCGCCTGCTCTCGATCTTTTCCGAATCATCGGCGATTTTCAGGGAAGATTCCGTGAATGCTGCGGTGTTCATGAGCCTGAAACGCAGCAACCTCAGAATAGTCGCACACCGTCCACCGACGAGCGGGAGAGCCGAGCCTTGGCCCAGCCTGCGAGAGGAACCAGCCATGCGAATCGGCATCCCCACGGAGATCAAGAACAACGAGAACCGGGTGGCGGCGACGCCCGGCGGCGTCCACGAACTCGTCCGACACGGCCATGAGGTCGTCGTCCAGGCGGGCGCCGGCCTCGGGTCCGGCAATCCCGACGAAGCGTATCGCGCCGCCGGCGCGACCATAGCCGCCGATGCGGCCTCCGTATGGGCGGCGGGCGACCTCCTGCTCAAGGTGAAGGAGCCCGTCGCCGCCGAGTACGGCTTCCTGCGGGCCGACCAGACGCTCTTCACCTACCTGCACCTCGCAGCGGACCGACCCCTCACCGACGCCCTGCTCGCCTCTGGGACCACCGCGATCGCCTATGAGACCGTCCAACTCCCCAATCGCTCCCTGCCGCTCCTGCAGCCGATGAGCGAGGTCGCGGGACGACTGTCGACGCAGGTCGGCGCGTACCACCTCATGCGAGCCACCGGCGGACGCGGAATCCTCCTGGGCGGCGTGCCCGGAACCCCCAAGGCGAAGGTCGTCGTCATCGGCGGCGGGGTCGCGGGCGAGCACGCCGCGGCCAACGCGCTCGGCATGCAGGCGGACGTCACGATCATCGACATCTCCATCCCTCGCCTGCGCGAGCTGGAGAACCGTTTCAGCGGGCAGATCCAGACCAGACCGTCATCGGCGTACGAGATCGCGGAGCAGCTCCGCGACGCCGACCTCGTCATCGGCTCGGTCCTCATCCCCGGGGCTCAGGCCCCGAAGCTCGTCACCGACGCCATGGTGGCGGACATGAAACCCGGCTCGGTACTCGTCGACATCGCGATCGACCAGGGCGGCTGCTTCGAGGGCTCCCGGCCGACGACGCACGACGACCCGACGTTCCGGGTCCACGACAGCCTGTACTACTGCGTGGCCAACATGCCCGGCGCCGTCCCGGAGACCTCGACACGCGCGCTGACCAACGCCACCCTCCGGTACGCACTCGCCATCGCCGACCAGGGCACGGGAGAAGCGGTGGCCGCCGACGCAGCGCTCCGCGCGGGCGTCAACGTCCACGCGGGTGCGGTCACCAACGCCGGCGTGGCAGCAGCGTTCGGCCTCCCGGTTGCAGCGCTCGACTGACCCTCGAGCCCGGACCACCCACACCCGGTCACTGAGCCTGTCGAAGTGCCCCGACCCGACCGCCCTTCGACAAGCTCAGGGACCGAGTCGTTCCAGGCCATACTTCTCCGCAAACGACGAAATCCCGGTCTCGAGGAGACCGGGATTTCATCTTTTCTGTTGCAGGGGCAGGATTTGAACCTACGACCTCTGGGTTATGAGCCCAGCGAGCTACCGAACTGCTCCACCCTGCGGCACAAGAGATAAACCTAGCATGCATTCTGGGGCCGTGCAAATCGCGTACCGCCAAGGACCCCGTCGCCGGCAGAATCCCTCCCCCTGGAACGCCGAACGGCGTCGCCCGTCAGGGCGACGCCGTTCAGATCGTGGGCTCGGAATCAGCCGTTCAGCAGCGCGAGAGCCTGCGCGAGAGCGTCCGACACCTTCTTGTCCGCCACCCCGTAAGCAGCCCAGTCGCCGCTCGCCATCGCGGCGTCCTTCTCGACCATCGCAGCCTTCGCCTGGTCGAGGAGCGTCTTGATCTGAGCGTCGACCGTCGGGTCGCCCGTGCTCGGGGTCGTTCCACCGTCGGTGCCGCCTCCGGTGTCCGTGCCGTCCGTCGGGGGTGTGGTGCTGTCTCCCGGCACGTTCGTGTCACCGGCGTCGGCACCCGAGTCTCCACCGAACAGGACGTCGAGCGCTTCGTCGAGGGTGTCCTCGAACGCGATCTTGTCGCCGAAGGCCACGAGCACCTTCTGCAACAGCGGGAAGCTCGTGTCGCCCGTGGACTTCACGTAGACCGGTTGGACGTACAGCAGCCCACCTCCGACGGGCACCGTCAGCAGGTTGCCGTTCAGCACCTCGGTCTGACCCTGCTTCAGGATGTTGATCTGGCTCGACACGCTCGGGTCGGAGTCGAAGGTGTTCTGCACCTGACCAGGGCCCGGCACGGTGTCGTCCTTCGGGAGGGTCAGCAGTCTGATCTTGCCGTAGTCGGAACTCCGCTTCCCGTCCTCGGCGCCGGCGTTCGCGTCGACC